>ERZ1035006.304-NODE-304-length-40924-cov-19.277203_pt1 | contig 40924 bp, 29 predicted proteins | sample MGYA00520694_ERZ1035006 | MGnify/ENA primary metagenome ERZ1035006 (study PRJEB33766, sample SAMN09781746) | gut metagenome | biome: gut microbiome | host: Homo sapiens | place: Madagascar | study: EMG produced TPA metagenomics assembly of the PRJNA485056 data...
TCTGTTCGCTTCCTGTTTCGCTCCGCATCTCTCACGTTTGCTTGAGACACCGTTGTTGTTCGAAAGCGGATGCAAAGGTATAGTTTTTTTGTAAACCACCAAAACTTTTGCAGGGAAAAGTTGAAATTTTACGCTCGTTTTAACAGTTATTTGCAATTAAAACACTACATTGTGGACGCACACATTATATTATTATAGGCGCGAGAGACTGTTTTAAGGACTGCAACCAGAGGATGCACACAACAGAAAAGCACCGCTGATTGAGGAAAACAGAGGAAGATATTGCAAGAAAAAGAGGGAGTAAGATATGGAAAGGGAGGTCTTGAGCTGCAAAAGCAACGGTTTGGCACTGTGAAAGTAAAGGTTTGACACTGCGAAACATCAACAAAAGTCATCCGCGTCGGTCGTTACGAGCATCCGCGTCGGTCGATACGAGCATCCGCGTCGGTCGGTGCGGATGTCTGCGTCGGTCGGTGCGGATGTCTGCGTCGGTCGATGCGGATGACAAAAGTAGGGAGTATGAAGAGGAAAAGAGATGGGGTGAAAAGGGAAAAGAAGAGCGTGAAGCGAAAGAAAGAGAGGTGCAAGCGTGGGGAAAGAAGGGTGCGTGGGTATGGCAGGGATGCCATACCCTCCTAAGATAGTACTATATATTTAGACGTTTGAACAAATAGTTTTGTAGATAATAGAAGAGGACGGCGAAGAGCGAACCGATAGTGGCACCACAGAAGAGGTCGCCAAAGTAATGAACACCGAGGTACATACGCGAGTAGCTAACGACGAACGCCCACGAGAACATCATCACTGTGAACCACTTATGACGAATGACGAGCGACATGAAGACGGCGAGGGCAAAGGTGTTGGCTGCATGACAAGACGGGAAACCATATCTACCACCACGATAACCATTGACGACATGCACGAAGGACGACAACGGATTGTTGAGATTGGCAGGACGCAGTCTGCCTATCTCCGGACGTATGAGTGTTGCACATGTTTGATCAGCCGCCAAGATAATCAGTCCGATAGTGACCAAACAAATCGAAGCACGCTTCCAGGACATGCGACGAAAGAGCAGATAGGCAAGCACGGCATAGAATGGTACCCATATCCAACGTCCACTGATACACCACATTACGGAATCGAAGAACGGACTATGTGCGCCATTCACAATAAGCAACAGACGGGCATCAATATCTGAGAGCCACAAAATAAATTCCTTGAAAAAATTAAACCACATGTTAGTCTTCTTGTTTATTCAATCATTTCGCAATAAAATAGCTTTGCAAAGTTACAATTAAATATGCAAATAACTACTTTTCGGGCACAAATTTGGCGGTTTTTATTTGTATTGTGCGATTGTTTACGTACCTTTGTAAGGTATAATGTATAAAACTCACTAAATCACATCGTTATGACAGAAGGATATAGAAGCAAGGAATATGGTGTGCCTACGAAGCGTTTCGTGCAGACCATGGACTTGAAGGACGACAGTGAACTTATTCGCAAGTACCGCGAGGCTCACGACCAGGAGCATTTCTGGGACGAGATAAAGGAGGGAATTAAGGCGGTTGGCATCTTAGAGATGGAGATTTACATCTTGGGCAACCGCTTAGTGATGATTGTGGATGCACCAGTCGACTTCGATTGGGATGCAGCCATGGAGCGTCTCGCCACCCTACCCCGCCAGGAGGAATGGGAGAAGCATGTGGCTGAGTTCCAGAACTGTTCGGCAGAAGCGACAAGCGACGAGAAATGGCAAATGATGGAGCGTATGTTCTATTTGTATGAATAGATGGTGAGGTGGTGAGATGGTGAAATATGCAATTCTCAACACCTCAACACCTCAACACCACAACACCTCAACACACCTTATTATATGTATATACTTAACACAAATACAGACAGCAAATGAAGAAACTTTTATCGCTGCCCCCAAATCTTGTGGGCAGTTTCCACGAGATAACCGAACTGCCACGTAGTGAGTGGTTCTGTACAAACGACCCTGTGGGCAAGAAACTCGGCTCGGGCGGTGGCACTACATGGTTGCTGCGCGCAGCTTACGAAGACTACAAGGCGCAAAACGCTGACGCTATGAGCTTCGATGAATGGTTGGCTGCCGACAAGCGACTACTCTTGCACGCCGGCGGACAGAGCAGACGACTGCCGTCTTACGCTCCATCGGGCAAGATACTTACACCGCTGCCAGTGTTCCGCTGGGAACGCGGACAGAGTCTGAACCAGAACCTGCTGTCGCTGCAGGTGCCGCTCTACAAGCGCATCATGGACATCGCCCCACGCGGTCTGAACACGATGATAGTGAGCGGCGACGTGTACATACGCTCCACCGAACCGCTGCAGCCGATACCCGAGGATGCGGACATCGTATGCTACGGTCTGTGGCTCGGCCCGGAGATTGCGAAGGACCACGGCGTGTTCGTCAGTACGCGCGAAAAGCCAACCGAGCTGAAGTGTATGCTTCAGAAGCCGTCGGTGGAGACACTCTCGTCACTGCTCACCGACCACTTCTACCTCACCGACATCGGTGTATGGATTCTCTCCGACCGCGCCGTGAAAGTGCTCATGCAGCGTTCTACCAACGGAACGGACATAGCCACGGGCGAGGTGGTGAACTACGACATGTACGGCGAGTTCGGCTGCGCTCTCGGCTATGAGCCGGGCGTGAAGGACGAGGCGGTAAACACGCTGAAGACCGTGATACTGCCGTTGCCAGGTGGCGAGTTCTACCATTTCGGCACATCGCACGAGTTGCTTTCGTCGATGCTCGCCATACAGAACATCGTGAACGACCAGCGCGAGATTATGCACCACGACCGCAAGCCACATCCGTCTATCTTCGTGCAGAACACCGAACTGAAGCCGAAGTGGACACAGCAGAACCGCAACGAATGGGTGGAGAACGCGTACGTAGGCGAGAACTGGACGCTGACGCAGGACAACATTGTGACAGGTGTGCCCGAGAACGACTGGACGCTGACGCTCAGCGAGGGTCAGTGTGTCGACATCGTGCCCATAGGCGCAGACAGTTGGGCTGTGCGTCCGTACGGTTTCAACGACAAGTTCCGCGGCGATTTGGCGGACGTAGAATACCTCGGTCGCCCGTTCGCCGAATGGGCAGCAGAGCGCGGCATTGACCTCAACGCAATAGAAGGTCGCCACGACCTGCAGGCAGCACGCATCTTCCCCATTGTTGACAACACCGACGACATGGGCATCGTGCTGCGCTGGATGCTCGGCGAGAGCACACTCGCAGAGGGCAAGGCGATATGGGAGAAGGCGAAGCGCATGAGTGCCGACGAGATAAGTGCCGAGGCTAACCTCCGCCGTCTTGTAGATCAGCGCACTAAGTTACGCCTGAAGAACCTGCCTATGATTGCGAAGAACTGGCAGCATAGCGTGTTCTACCAGAGCGACCTGCAGACCGTAGCACACGAGTACGGCAAGTACGACGTAGCACTGCCCAACGCCCTACCCGAGTCGGCTTCGCTCCTGACACGCACCTGCGACGCCATGTTCCGCTCGGAAGCCGAACGCCAACGCACGAATGGCGGTACACAGAGCAGCGAGCTGGCTAAGAAGTACGAAGCAGCAGCGTTCTCGTTGCTGCGCGAGGGACTCACCACCGAGGCACTGCGCGTAAAGCAACGCCCCCAACTGTCGGTGTATGCCGACCAGATTGTATGGGGACGCTCGCCCGTGCGCATAGATATAGCCGGCGGATGGACCGACACACCACCATTCTGCCTCATGGAGGGCGGCAACGTCGTCAACCTCGCTATCAACCTCAACGGACAACCACCGCTGCAGACATACGTGAAGCCCTGCGCTGAGCCACACATCATACTTAGAAGTATCGACCTCGGAGCATCGGAAGTAATCACTACATACGAAGAACTCTCGGCATACAACACTGTAGGTTCGCCATTCTCTATACCGAAGGCAGCCCTCTCGCTTGCCGGCTTCCTGCCGCGCTTCTGCAAGGATAACTACCGCTCGCTCGAAGAGCAGTTGCGTGCGTTCGGTTGTGGCATCGAAGTGACGCTGCTCTCGGCTATACCAGCCGGAAGCGGACTCGGCACCAGCTCGCTGCTCGCATCAACCGTGCTCGGAGCACTCAGCGACTTCTGCGGACTGGGCTGGGACAAGACCGAGATCGGACACCGCACACTCGTGCTCGAACAGCTGCTCACCACAGGTGGCGGCTGGCAAGACCAGTACGGCGGACTCCTGCCTGGCATCAAACTGCTACAAACGGAGCGCGGATTCAGTCAGAGTCCGGATGTGCGCTACCTGCCTGGCGACCTCTTTCAACAGCCCGACTACCGCGAGTGCCACCTATTATATTATACAGGCATCACACGCACGGCGAAGACGATACTCGCCGAGATTGTGCGCCGTATGTTCCTCAACGAGCACGACGAACTGCTGCAACTGCGCGAGATGAAGGCACACGCACTGGAGATGTTCGACGCCATACAACGCCTCGACTTCGAGCGCATGGGACGCCTCGTTGGCAAGACATGGCAGCAGAACCAACTGCTCGATGCCGGCACCAACCCGCCCGCTGTGGAAGCACTCACAAAACAGATTGACGACCTCTGCCTCGGCTACAAGTTGCCTGGCGCAGGTGGCGGTGGCTATCTCTACATGGTGGCTAAGGATGTTGAAGCTGCGGCACGCATACGCTGCATACTCAACGAGAATCGCCCGAATGACAAGGCTCGCTTCGTAGAGATGAGCCTGTGCAAGAACGGATTCCAAGTGAGCAGAAGCTAATACTGCTTTAGTTGAAATAAAAAAAACACGAGCTGGAATGATTTTCCAACTCGTGTTTTTTTGTGATTGAGCTTAGGCCGAACTAAGCTTCTTTAGGCCTTTCTAAGCCGAGAAAGAACTGCTAACTAAGCCTCTTTAAGCCTTCCTATGCCTCTTTAAAGCAAACTAAGCCCTCCCCGACGGGGAGGGTTAGGAGGGGCTTTACTTGCGAACGACCTTCTTGCCGTTCACGATGTAGAAGCCACGTGCTATGCCGTCGAGCGATGTAACGCCCTTAGCTATGCGCTTGCCGTCTACGGTGTAGACATCGAATGTGCCGTTATCCACACTCACGCCATCGATAGCAGTAACAACAGCCGACTTTGTAGCCTCCGACTCGCCACCGGCATAGATTGTAGACACGGCGTAGGTATGCTTACCGCTCGGAGCATTGTCGGTGATACGAAGCTCGGCGTTCGGTTCGATGCGCTTCAGCAGCTTGCCGTCGCGATAAACGTTGTAGCCGAGCACCTTACCGCAACCAGCAGTGTATGTAATATCGTCGAGCATAAACATATATGTGTCGGCAGTGTTGTTGTGGATAGCGAAGTAGGTTGCGCCCTCAGGCAGATTAACCGTGTACTCTTTCCACTCGCCGGTAGTAGCCTCAAACTTCTTGCCTGTAGACTTGAAGTCGTCGAGAGCTATACCCGATGTAGAGTAGAGCACCTCGAAGTTCTCCGTGTACTTAGTGCCCTGCGAATTGAAGTTGTTAGCCCAGAAGCTGATAGTCTGCGCTTCGCCAGGCAGAGCAGGCGAAATAAGCCAATTGTCAGCAGGGATGAACTGAGAGTTTTCAACGCTGTAGAACGAAGCTAAGTAGTGCGTACCAGAGTGAGGCTTCAAGCATGCATACTTGTCGAGAATCTCTGCATTAAGCCAAGTGTTCGGTTCTACGAGCGTGTAAGCGAAGCGTTTATTCTCGTTAGGATGCGGATAAGACTTGCTGAACGGACCCTTAGCGATACCCTTCTCTACGTAATTAGAAGTCCAATCGCCGAAGTAGTCCATGCTCCATGCTGCGTATGTCTCGAAGTTTTCAGTAACACGCTCCGACGATTCGTCCACCTTAGTCCACTCTACAACCACGTTCTTCTCATCAGCAGTAGAAGCGGTAACGCTCTCCGGCGCTGTCAGAGTAGAAGCAGTGAGAACTACCTCTGCAGCATCCTCATTGTCCTCAGGTGTTGCCTCACCATCAATAACCACCTCAGCCTTCAGCTTCAGTGGTGACGGATCAACAACCGAAGTCTTGTATGTAAGTTCCTCTGTCTGCGAAGCGTAAGGAGCGAGACTCGTTGTTACGTTCTTTGTCGCAACCAGCTTGTCACCGACATAGAGGTTAACGGTGTATTTATCAACAGTAGTGCTACCCATATTGGTAACCATTACACGCGCTGTTACATTGTCGCCCTTGCGTACCTTTGACGGAACAGAGATTGTAGCACGCATATCCTTAGCCACTACGTCGCGAACGTAAATCTGGTCGAAGTAGACGCTCTCGCCCTTGTCAGCCGAAGCCACGAATGTGAACATCACGTAAGGCAGCGACTTGTATTCATCCGGAATAGTGACAGACGTAGTGCGCCACTCCTTAGCCGAGTTGTCGAGCTTGCTATAGTCGACAACGCAGAGCTGCTTCTCAGAGAGGTCGGGCTTGCGGATGTAAACCACCACCTTACCCTTAGCCTCAGCCAATGTCGACTTTGTAGAGAATACGAGTATCGGGTTAGTAGCACCCTTGAGCGAAATCTTACCCGAACCGAGCAGCGCGCTATCATCAGCAGAAGCCGCTACATATCCGGCACAACCGCCGTCGCCGTCAGCAGAGAAGCCCTGCATGAGGCTGAATGTCGACTCCTCGCTACCCAGCTCTGTGATAAACCACATCTTGTTATCAAGAGCACCACCCTTGAAGTGCTCCTCGAACGGCAGCTCGTACGGCTTACCCACGATGATGCCTGGCGACATTGCGCGCGGACCCTCACCAATTGAGTTGGAAGCACTGAGAGCATAGTTGATCATATCCTGATCGCCGGTATTAACATCATAGTCTATATTAACCGTTGTTGTCTTTACCTCATCAATCAGATCCAAGTCGACACCAGTGCCACTCTCGTTTATTTGGTAAACTTTATAGGAGATAGGATCATTAGGCATTACACCACCATGCTCACCCTTAGTGACGGGATCCCAAGAAAGTGTGATGCCCTTATCGCCAACAGAAGCCTTTATGTTCTCAACCTTTGCAGGATAGTCCTCGCCTACGTAAGCCTCAACCGACTTACTCTCGCGACCTACTCCGTGCTCATTATTCACAATGATGCTGTAGTTGTTGTATCCTTCCTTAGCGAAATTGTCGATATAGTAACACTTCTCACCTGGCGCAATAGCAGCCATCGACTGTATCTCCTCGCCATCGCGCATGATGCGCACATCGAGTTCAGAATAAGGGTCGAGCTTGCTGCCATCGATAGCCTTCGACGGAGCCGTGAAGTCAACGCGCACCTTGAGCGATCCGTCGGTAGCTGCGGTTGTAGATATCTCGGTGACAGCATCTGGAGCCTTCAGCGAGTTGCCAACAACAGCAAAGTCCTTGAGTATGAGTTGGTAGCACCAGTCAGGATTACTTACGCAGTGGAAACCGATGTAAACCACCTGATCCTTATCCACTACCAGTTCATTCTTAATGGTAGAGAATTCCTGATTTGAATACTCTTTCTTCGCCGCAATCTCGTGAACCATAGCAGCAGCTGTAGGCTCAGAGCCATACTTCACTTCGAGCAACTCTGGATAGTTCTGACCCATTGTTGCGAGACGATAGGTGAGATTGTAGAGCACACCAGCCTTCAAGCTAAGTGCAGGCAGAATAAGCCAGTCGTCGTGTGTCACTTCGCCATTAGAAATCTCTATTGCCGGAAGATTAGATCCGTCGTTCTGCAGATACTTCCATGTAACACCGTCGTTGTTTGCGTCGAGAATTGTACATACATTGACAGAGTTTTCGTTGGTGATAGTCAATGTATATGGTGGTTCAACCGGCTTGCCAAACGAAACACTATTCGACTTCACCGCTTCGCTCTTACGAGTTCCGCTCACAGCCTGCACAGTATAGTAGTATCCAGTGAAATCGCCATTAGGCAGGTTGTCGTTTAGAGACGTAACAGTTGTAGCTGTTGCGATAGCTTTCTTGTCAGGATAGCGCACTACGTTGTATGTAATATCGCCTACATATCCATTGTTGATACCCTTCGTAACAGCATCCCACGAGAGCTGCACCTTACCCGTTGTTACATTCACCGTAGCCTTCACGTTTGCAGGCTTGAGTGGCGTGTCGTCGCCTATGAAGCCGTTGACATATGCCTTCGGTCCGTTACCTGCCGAGTTAGAGCAGATGACAGAAACAGAATGTATGCCACGCTTTGTTGTTACCGATGCACTTACCTTCTCGCCAGCGTTGACTGTGCCCTTCGTTGCCTCCTTACCGTCTACGCTTACCACATAGTTGAGCGAGCCGGTGAGCTTACCGCCAGCGTATGTTGTTGTAGGCGCAGTGAAATTGACATTACCCGTGAGCGAAGCCTTGTCGAACGCAAGGCTCATGTTTGAAGCAAGTGCTGGAGCTGTGCCCTTCACTGTCTCCTTCGGGATTGAGAGCATCGCAATCTGCTCGTTGTTCATGAAGTCGCCAATCTTCGTTGCCTTACCCGTTGTGAGGTCTACGGTGTAGAGTGCCGACTTACCCTTCACGTCTGTACAAGCCCAGTAGAAGATGCCGGTCTCGTGGTCGATTTCGCCACTCTGCACATTAAACTGTGTGGTAGCATCGCTCACGATGACACCCGTAGAGCCTACGAGCGTTTCCTTTGCGGTGTTTACATCTATCTTGTAGAGGTTGCCGTTGTCGCCGATACCATAGAGTTTGTTATCCTTTGTGATACCCATAGCCACATAATAGCGGTTCAGCGTACCGATGGAGCTACGTGTGTTGTTGGCATAGTCGGCAATACCAAGCTCTACACTCTCAGCATCTCCAGTGAAGAAAGCACCATACACCTTGCCGTCTGCCGACACGGCAGTCTCGGTAGCCCACAAGAAGTAGTCGGTAAGATATGTCATATCGTCACACTCGCCAGTCGAAACACTATACTTATAGTGCAACATAGAACCCGTGGAGCGGTCGAATTTTATCACGTCGAGGCGGTCGCCTACCAGTGCGCCACTTGCATTGGCGTACATATTAGCGTCGGTGAACATCTCGTTCACGTCGATTGACTTTGATACGCCGAACGAATAGAAGCCGTACTCCTTATCGCCGTCTTGCCAGCGATTGCTGTGTACGACATTGCCCCATAGCTCTCGTCCGAGAGGTACCTGTTGGGCACTTGTCTGACCGGGCACGAATGCGAGAGTAGCAAGTGCCGCAGTGGAAATAAGTTGTTTAATATTCATTATTATTGTGTTTATTTTGTTTTGCGGTTTGGGGAAAAGATGGTGCAGTTGAGACAACTGCACCACCTGATTGTTACTTCAATTCGGTTTGGAAGAACTGTGCCACCTGTCTGAGCAAATGGTTGCGTGTGTTGCCTCCGTAGATGCTGTGGTTGCGGTTGGTGTAGTAGAGTTCGCGGAAGTCCTTGTCAGCCTGTACGAGAGCCTCCGAGTACTCGTATGCGTTCTGCGGATGCACATTGTCGTCGGCAGTGCCGTGGCAGATGAGCAGCGCACCGTGCAGCTTAGCCGCACGCTCTATCGGGTTGGTGGCATAGCCGTCGGGGTTCTCCTTTGGTGTGCGCATGTATCGCTCAGTATAGACGGAGTCGTAGAACTTCCAGTTGGTAGGTGGCGCGATAGCTACACCAGCGCGGAACACGCCACGACCCTCCGACATACTCATCAGCGTGTTAAATCCACCGTAGCTCCATCCCCAGATGCCTATGCGGTTCTTGTCTACGTAAGGCAGTGTGCCGAGGTAAAGCGCAGCCTCAACCTGGTCTTTCGACTCGAGGTCGCCGATGTTCAGATATGTACACTTCTCGAACTCGGCTCCGCGTCCGCCCGTTCCGCGTCCGTCAACGCATACGCAGATGAAGCCCTGCTGCGCAAGGTAAGAGTCGAATGCACCGCCCGAGCCCATAGAGCCTGCGCTCCATTCGTCCTTAACCATCTGGCTGCCCGGTCCGCTGTACTGGTGCATGATGACAGGATAACGCTTCGACGGGTCGAAGTTCTGCGGCTTCAGCATCCATCCGTTCAGCTTCACGCCCTCGGAAGTAGTGAACTCGAACGGCTCGCGCTTGCAGAAACCATACTCGGCGGCGAGTTTTTTCAGCGCTGCGTTGTCCTGCAGCGTAGAGATTAGCTTACCCTCGCGAGTGCGAGTAGTATATACATAAGGTGTGTTATAGTCGCTCCATGTATTGATGAAGTACTGGTAGTCGCCCGAGAAGAGCGCCGAGTTCCATCCCTTCTGGTTTGTGAGGCGCACTGTCTTGCCGTTCTTGTGTGTGACGAACACCTGACGATCGGCTGCTCCGAGCGCAGCCGCCTGATAGTAAACGTCGCCCGTCTTTGCGTCGTAGCCGTACACAGCGGTTATGTCGTAGTTGCCGTCGCCAATAGTGCGCAGCAGCTGTCCGTTCATGCTGTACACGTAGAGCTTCATGTAGCCCGAGCGGTCGCTCGGCAGCAGTATGTTGTTACCTACGAACTTCACGCCCTCCATGGCTTCCTCCTTCACGTACTTAGGCACCGACTCCTTCACGATGAGCTGTGCCACGGTGCTGCGCGGGTTCACGCTGTAGAGGCAGAGCTGGTCCTGATGGCGATTCATGGTGTAGACCACCACACGCGCTGGGTCGTCGGTCATCTTTATGCGTGGCATGTAGCCGTCAGCATCAAGCGGCACCTGCAACTTTGAAATCTTATGCGACTTGATGTCGTAGCTCCATGCCGACATGAGACTGTTGTCCTCGCCCGCCTTCGGGTACTTGTACTCGTAATAGCCGGGATAGAGAGCATTCTCCGTCTTCTCCGGATCCATTCCCTTGTACATCTGCAACGAGTATGTCTTCACGCGCTTTTCGTCGTAGCGCAGCCAACAAATCATTGTGCCGTCGGCGTTGAAGGTGAGCGCACGGTTGAAGCCGAACTCCTCCTCGTTCACCCAGTCGGGCAAGCCGTTAATCACTTCGTTGCGCTTGCCGTCCTTCGTCACCTGTATCTCGGCGTTGTCGTAGAGCAGTTTCACCACGAAGATGTTATTCTCGCGCACGAATGCCACCTGCAGTCCGTCCGACGACCACACCGGCACCTGCTGCTTGTCGCCGTCGGAGAGGCGTGCCAGCTTGTGCGAAGCGATGGTGTATATGTAGTATGTGGCGCGGAACGAGCGGCGGTAGATGCGCTCCGTCTCGGTCTGTATGAGCATACGTGTGCCGTCGGGCGAGAGGATATATCCGTCGAAGTCCTTTATCTTCTGCCCCATCGTGTTGTCGACGTCGAAGAGTGTAGCTATCTTCTTGCCCGTCTTGAACGAGTAGCTCTCCACACGCTTGCCGTCGTCGCTGATGCGTGCGTAGGTGTCGGTGCCTTCAATGGGGTTTATACCATTTACGGTTTTAGCCGCAAACTTACCACTCGTGATGTCCTTAATCGACAGTTTCCCAGCTGCCGACATGCTTGTAACACACATGATTAATGCTGTAAAAATAAATATTAACCGTTTCATTATCATTATAATAATTGTTTTCAACTTACAAAATTACACTTATTTCTGCACATTAAGGAAGAACGCGCGCGTTTTTTAGGCTTTTTATTAATATTCAACATGTTATATGCGGAGCGCGCATCGGTCGATGCAGACATCCGCATCGGTCGACGCAGACATCCGCAACGGTCGGCGCAGATGACAACAGCTTAACTTCTACACGATTATAATATAAGTTAAAAACCCTAAGGACGGAACGCATGTGTGATATTTTCTGTAAATTTGCAGTGATATATCACACATTTTTGAATTTAGTATGTTAGAGAATAACACTACACAAACGGAGCGCAAGAATCCGTTTTTTGAACCTTATAACACCCCACACGACACTGTTCCGTTCAACCGCATCGAGATTGGCGACTACGAGGAGGCTTTTCTTGAGGGCATACGCCGCGACGACGAGGAGATAGAGAAGCTCGTGAACGACCCCGAAGCTCCCACTTTTGAGAACACCATCGTGCGTGTCGACAACGAGAACGGCGAGAACTACTACGACCTGCTCTCGCGCGTGTCGACCGTATTCTCGTGTATGCTCAGTGCCGAGACCTGCGACGAGCTCGACGCTTTGGCGCAGAAGATGAGTCCAATACTCACAAAGCACGCCAACGACGTGAAGCTGAACAAGCGCCTTTTCGAGCGCATCAAATACGTGTACGAGAACCACCGCGAGCTGACTGCCGAGGAGCAGATGCTGCTCGACAACTGCTACGACGGCTTCGTGCGTAGCGGTGCGCTGCTCGACGACGAGGGCAAGGAGCGCCTGCGCAACCTCACGGAGGAGGCAAGTCTGCTTTCGCTGCAGTTCTCGCAGAACCTGCTGAAGGAGAACAAGGCGTTCACGCTGAACATAACCGACGAGGCACAGCTCGACGGACTGCCCGAGACGGCACGCGAGGCGGCTGCTCTCGCAGCAAAAGAGGCCGGTAAGGAGGGCTGGCTCTTCACACTCGACTATCCGAGCTACTCGCCCTTTATGACCTACTCCACTCAGCGCGAACTGCGTCGCCAGCTATACATGGCGCGCAACACCGAGGGCACACACGACAACACGGAGAACAACCTCGAGATATGCAAGCGACTCATCAACCTACGCCGCGAGATAGCGCAGCTGTTGGGCTACGAGACATACGCCGACTACGTGCTCGTGCACCGCATGGCATCAAACGCCGAGAACGTGTACAAACTGCTCAACGACCTCATCGACGCATACCGCCCCACAGCCGTTGAGGAGGTGAAGGCGCTGGAGCGCGAGGCGAAGCAGACCGAGGGCGACGACTTCGTGATGGAGCCGTGGGACTTCAGCTTCTACTCGCACAAGCTGCAGATGCGCGAGTACAACCTCGATGCCGAGATGCTGCGCCCCTACTTCGAACTGTCGAAGGTAATAGACGGCGTGTTCGGTTTGGCAACGCGCCTGTACGGCATCACGTTCAAGGAGAGCAAGGACATCCAGGTGTACCATCCCGACGTGAAGGCTTACGAGGTGTTCGACAAGGACGGCTCGTTCCTCGCCGTGTTCTACGCCGACTTCCACCCGCGCAAGGGCAAGCAGGGCGGTGCCTGGATGACCGAGTTCCAGGGTCAGTGGATAGACCGCAAGGGCGTGAACGTGCGTCCGCACGTGAGCGTGGTGATGAACCTCACGAAGCCCACCGACGAGAAGCCGGCACTGCTCACCTTGGGCGAGGTGGAGACCTTCCTGCACGAGTTCGGTCACTCGCTGCACGGCATGTTCGCCAACACACGCTTCGAGAGTTTGAGCGGCACCAACGTGTGGTGGGACTTCGTAGAGCTGCCCTCGCAGTTCATGGAGAACTATTCTGTCGAAAAGGAATTCCTGCGCACGTTCGCCTTCCACTACAAGACGGGCGAACCGATGCCCGACGACCTCATCGAACGCATCGTGCGCTCGCGCAACTTCATGGCGGCTTACGCCTGTCTGCGCCAGGTGAGCTTCGGACTGCTCGATATGGCTTACTACACACAGAAGGAGGAGTTCGCAGCCGACATCATTCCGTTCGAGAAAAAAGCGTGGGAGAAGGCAATGGTGACGAAGCAGCTGCCCGACACCTGTATGACAACACAGTTCTCGCACATCATGGCGGGCGGATACGCTGCCGGCTACTACAGCTACAAATGGGCAGAGGTGCTCGATGCCGACGCATTCAGCGTGTTCAAGAAGAACGGCATCTTCGACCAGAAGACGGCACAGAGCTTCCGCGACAATATACTCTCGAAGGGTGGCACCGAGCACCCGATGACGCTCTACAAACGTTTCCGCGGACAGGAGCCAACCATCGATGCCCTGCTCGAACGCAACGGCATCAAGAAATAGCAAGGACGCACACGCTGCCTCTGGCAACAAGCAAATACAAACAACATATCATTATGCCAACAAACGAAACAAACGAGAGCAAGCAGCTCAACCTCGACCTGCGCTATCTGCGCATGGCACGCATCTGGGCGGAGAACAGCTACTGCCAACGTCGCAAGGTGGGAGCACTGGTCGTGAAGGAGAAGATGATCATCAGCGACGGCTACAACGGCACACCGAGTGGGTTCGAGAACGTATGCGAGGACGAGACGAACACCACTAAACCCTACGTGCTGCACGCCGAAGCGAACGCCATAACCAAACTGGCACGCAGCTCCAACAACAGCGAAGGCGCAACACTCTACGTAACGGCATCGCCTTGCATCGAGTGCGCAAAGCTCATCATCCAGGCTGGCATAAAGCGCGTGATATATGCCGAACAGTACCGCCTTACCGACGGCATCGACTTGCTCCGACGCGCCAATATAGAAGTAACTTATCTCAATCCAGACGATTATGAACACAAAGAAACAAAATAGGTTCATGCCGTTGATAATGGCACTCTGCGTGATTGTGGGCATACTCATTGGCACATTCTACGCAAACCATTTCTCTGGCAATCGACTAAATATCATCAACTCGGGTTCTAACCGATTGTCCAACTTGCTGCACATCATCAACGACCAGTACGTGGACAAGGTAGACATCGACTCGCTTGTCGACGTTGCCATACCGCAGATTCTTGCCGACCTCGACCCCCACTCCGTGTACATCACAGCAAAGGATGCGCAGGCGGTGGCTGACGACTTGAAAGGCTCGTTCTCGGGCGTAGGCATCGAGTTCACCATACGACAGGACACCATACGCGTGCAGAACGTGGTGAAGAACGGACCGGCACAGCGTGCTGGCATACTCGCCGGCGACAAGATTGTGAGTGTCGATGGCAAGCCGTTCGTGGGCAAGGTGGTGACCAACGAGGAGGCTATGCGCCGACTGAAGGGTCCGAAAGACACGAAGGTGAAGCTCGGCGTAGTGCGCTACGGACAAAAGAAGGTGAAATACTTCACCATCACCCGCGGCGACATACCGCAGAAGAGCATCACTGCTGCATACATGCTTGACGAGAACACGGGCTACATCAAGGTGAGAAGTTTCGGCGAGACCACCTATCCAGAAATGCTCATCGCGCTGGCTCAGCTCTCGCAGGAGAACTTCAAGAGCTTAGTTATCGACTTGCGCGACAACACGGGCGGATACATGAACTCGGCGGTGCAGATGGCTAACGAGTTCCTGCCGAAGAACAAGCTCATCGTGTACATGGAGGGACGCAAGTCGCCACGTCAGGACTTCCGTTCAGACGGTCACGGTTCGTATCAGAAACTGCCACTCTGCGTGCTTATCAACGAGGGGTCGGCATCGGCATCGGAGATCTTCGCCGGAGCCATACAGGACAACGACCGCGGCACAATCATCGGACGACGCTCGTTCGGCAAAGGATTGGTACAGCAGCAGCTCGGTTTCCCCGACGGCTCGATGATACGCCTCACCATAGCACGCTACTACACCCCGTCGGGTCGTTGCATACAGAAGCCGTTCACCGCGGGCGACACCAAGGACTACGAGAGCGATATCGTGACACGATACGAGCACGGCGAGTTCTTCTCGCAGGATAGCATAAAGCATCAGGGACCGGCTTACCACACCGGCATCGGACGTACGGTGTACGGCGGTGGTGGCATTACGCCCGACATCTTCGTGCCAGAGGACACGCTCGGCATGACAAGCTACTACAAGCAGGCTGCCATGTCGGGACTCATACTGCAGTTCGCCTTCACCTACACCGACAACAACCGCCCGAAGCTGAACACCTTCGTCGATATGATGTCGCTGTCGAAGTATCTCGTGCAGCAGAACACGGTGGAGCAGTTCGCGACATACGCCGACAAGAACGGACTGAAGCGCCGCAACCTGATGATACGCAAGTCGCATAAGCTGCTCGAGAAGTTCATCAACTCGCGCATCATATACAACATCATGGACGACCAAGCTTGGACAGCATACATCAATCTTGATGATCCGACGATAGAGAAGGCTCTCAGCGTGTTCAAGAACAACGAGGCGTTCCCGAAAAAGCCGAGTATCAAGAAATAGAGTTGAGAGTTGAGTACATATCTCAACTCTCAACTAACCCAAACTTCAGTTTATATGAAAAAATCAGAACTCCGCAAGGAGATAAAGAACCGCAAACGACAGTTCACGAGCCAGCAGCTCAGCGAACTGTCGTTTGTTGTAGTTATGCGTCTGCTCGCACACCAGCGACTGAAGGATGCTCGCACCGTAATGCTCTACTACTCGCTGCCCGACGAGGTGTACACACATACGCTCGTCGATGCGCTGCTGGCAAGCGGCAAGCGCGTACTGCTGCCTCGCGTAACAGGCGAGGGAACAATGGAACTGCGCTGCTACACCGGTCCGCAGAGCCTCGAACAAGGTGCTTACAACATCATGGAACCCGTAGGCGAAGTGTTCAGCGACTATGCACAGATTGACCTCGCCGTAATCCCTGGCGTGGCGTTCGACCGCCAACTCAACCGCATGGGACGCGGCAAGGGCTACTACGACCGACTGCTGCCACAGCTCGGCTGTGCCTACAAGATTGGCATCTGCTTCGACTTTCAGCTGGTTGAGAGCATAGAGTGTGAAGAGCACGACATCAAGATGGACGAAGTAATATCCGGAAAAAACTAACAATCATAGAACATGAGCATAAAGATAAGCATCGCCCCGCGCACGCTCCACTTCAAGCAACCTGCCGGCACATCGCGCGGAGTGTACACCACACGTCAGTCGTGGTTCGTCACGGCTACCGACGACGCACACCCCGACATACTTGGTGTGGGCGAATGTGCTCCGCTACCCGACCTTAGCTGCGACGCTACACCCAACTACGAGGAGCGACTAAAAGAGCTATGCAACATGGTTGAAGCAAAGGGCAGCATCGATTATGACACATTGCGCCCCTACCCCTCTGTGCTGTTCGGACTCGAAACGGCTCTGCTCGACCTCAAGCGCGGCGGAACGGGCGTGTTGTTCGACAATAGCTTCGCACGTGGCGAAACAGGAATACCCATCAACGGACTGGTGTGGATGGGCAACTACGACGAGATGCTGCAACGCCTGGAGGAGAAGATGCGTGCCGGATTCAGATGCGTAAAGCTGAAGATTGGTGCTATCGACTTCGACCGCGAACTCGACCTTGTGCGCCACATACGCAGCGCGTTCACAAAAGAACAGATTGAACTCAGAGTGGATGCCAACGGCGGATTTACAGCCGACTGTGCACTCCAACGTCTCGAACAGCTTGCACAATATGACATTCACTCCATTGAACAGCCAATACGCCAGCACCAATGGGAGGAGATGGCAGCACTATGCAAGGCTACGCCGATACCAATCGCACTCGACGAGGAGCTGATTGGCGTGAATGATAAAACGGAAAAGGAAGAGTTGCTCGACCGTATCCGCCCACATTATATAATACTGAAGCCATCGCTGCACGGCGGAATGTACGGTTCGCGCGAATGGATAGCACTCGCTGGCAAGCGCGGCATCGGCTCGTGGATAACAAGTGCGTTGGAGAGCAACGTAGGACTGAACGCAATAGCACAGTTCGCAGCCGATGTATATGGCGAAAGCATAACCATGCCGCAAGGACTTGGCACGGGCCAACTCTTCACCGACAACATACCTATGCCGCTCGAAATACGTGGCGATAAATTGTGGCGGACTTTCAAGGTAACCAAATAAGAACAACAAAGATGCAGAACATTGACAAACGCATACTCAGCATAGCCCTGCCGTCGATTGTGGCTAACATCACCGTACCTCTATTGGGGCTCGTCGATATGGCGGTGTCGGGACATTTGGGCAACGCCGTGTACATCGGAGCGGTGGCTGTCGGCTCTATGATATTCAACGTGGTCTACTGGGTGTTCGGTTTTCTGCGCATGGGTACAAGCGGAATGACCTCGCAGGCACTCGGCAGACGCAACATGAACGACGTGGCAACAACGCTCGCACGCTCCATAGTGGTGGCAATGGCGGTGGCTGCGTTCATCATCATCTTACAAAAACCGCTTGGCTCAGTCGCTCTCGCTCTTGTCGGGGCATCCGCAGAGATTAACACCGAGGCGTGGCACTATTTCCGCATTTGTGTGTGGGGTGCTCCGGCTATGCTCTGCCTTTACAGTCTGACGGGCTGGTACATCGGTATGCAGAACACGCGTCTGCCGATGTTCATCTCCATAATGCAGAACGTGGTGAACATCGTAGCCAGTTGCACGTTCGTGTATGCGTTCGGCATGAAGGTGGAGGGCATCGCATTAGGCACGCTCGTAGCTCAATATGCAGGTTTGCTCGTCAGTATCACACTATGGGCTACGACCTATGGCAAGCGCATCTTGCGCCATGTGCAGTGGCAAAGGACAATGGAGGGTACGGCGATGCGACGCTTCTTCAGCGTGAACCGCGACATCTTCCTGCGCACGCTATGCCTCGTAGCAGTCAACTTCTACTTTCTCTCGGCAGGTGCAGCGCAGGGCGCAGTGGTCTTGGCGGTGAACACACTGCTCATGCAGCTCTTCACGCTCTATTCGTACGTGATGGATGGCTTCGCCTTTGCGGGTGAAGCGTTGTGCGGAAAGCATTACGGAGCAGGCAACCATGTGGAATTCAGCCGAACGGTGCGCCGACTATTTGGTTGGGGTTTCGCACTCACTGTAGCTTACACAATGGTGTATGCGGTGGGCGGAACAGGATTTCTACGGCTGCTCACTGACGATATTGAGGTAGTAGCAGCCTCAGCCGAATATGCGCCGTGGGCTGTGCTGATACCCATCTGTGGTTTGGCGGCATTTATCTGGGACGGTGTTTTCATTGGTACAACAAACACACGTGGCATGTTCGCAGCAACGGCTGCGGCTATGCTCGTCTTCTTCGGTGTGTACCTGTCGCTACGCAGCGAGTGGCAAAACCATGCTTTGTGGTTGGCGTTTCTCACTTTTCTGCTAACCAGAGGGGCGGTGCAGAGCTGTATTTATTGGAGAAAACAATAGGTAAAATTAATGCTACATTATTACCGCGCTACGGCAAAGTTGTTAGCGTGCTGCGGCAAAGTCGTTACCACGCTACGGCAACATCGTTTCCGTAGCGTGGTAATATTTGGTGTCAACCTTATTCTTAAAAAACAGGCTGTAATCTCTTGAATGTTACTTCACAAGCTGAAGGCTACGCTTAACCGGCACTACGGCTGTGCGCTTGGCTGCCTTCTTCGCAGCAACGCGCTTCGGAAGCGATACAACCTTAGCAGGAGCTACGCCAGAAGGAGCTGCACCTGTTGTAAACTCGTGCTTTGTGAGCGGACCCCACTCGCCCTTAGCGTTCTTTGCGAGAGCAAGAGCGTAGTAGGCAGTGTTAGGAGTTGCCTCGAAAGAATAGCTGTCTACACCATACTGGTTCCAGTTCGGATCCTGAGAATTATCCTCCTTGAGGTATTCGGTAAACCCCTTGTCGCCACCGTTCTTCTCGTATGCACTCTTAAGACAGATAAGGTCGCGGAAGAGGAGAGTCTGGTCGTTCGGTGTGAAGGTTACGGTCTGCACATATGAACCATTTACATTCTCATACTTACCTACGGTTACGTCTACCTGAGCAACGCCGTCGCCACCCTGCGCCCTTGTCGTTACGTAGATGTAGACGAGATTGCCGAAGTTGCCCTCAACGTCAACAGGCAATACTGCTACCTCATAGTCGGTAGCAGGAGCAAGTTCGTTCCATGTGTTTGTAGCCTCATCAGAGTAAGGCCTGCCGCTGAACTGCTTAATCATAGCCTCAATGTTGGAAAAGCCCATCATCGGTCCCCACTGCTCAAACTGCTCCTGTGCCTTGCCCTTCTCGAACTGGCACCAGTAGAACTCCTCGCAGTCCTTGTTAGGAGTGACGGTGAGTGTGAAGCTGCTTGGTGTGGTCTCGTCGATAGTGTATGTCACAGACGGAGTGCCCACTGTAGGTACCTTCGGAGTGGTGAAGTTAGCGCGAGACACCTGACACGGCACGCCATACTCGTCGTAAGCAAGGGTCACAACGGTGTACGGAGTGTTGGCTGTGAACTCACGTGCGAAGCCGGAGAGCTTGCCCTGTTCAAAGTCTTCTGCGAGTTTCTGAGAAGTAGACTGTTGCTCGAAGTAGCGTGCGAAGGTGATATCGTCGTACTGCTTTGCGGTGTTTGTAGGCAGAACGTCAATCTTGAAAGTACTTTTGGGGTCAGTACGTGTCACCTTTACGTACACGATGTCGCCCTCGTCCTCGTTCTTCTCATAAGAGAGGAATTCTACGTTTGCCTTTACCTCGCCCTCTTTGCGTGCGAAATAGATGCTGTCTACGTGTTCTACTGCATACGCCTTGCTGTCAACTTTCGAGCTGACAATCATACGGTTGGGTACTACGTCGGTCTGAGCCTGTACGCCTGTTGACATCGCTAATGCGAGTGCCGCTATAGAGAAAAATTTCTTCATTTCTTTACAAATTTAATTGACTTGTTGTTTACTTTCAGAATATACACACCACTGCTGAGCGCATCGGTGCTGACCGGTGTGCCGTCCCAAGCCTTGAGGCTCATGGCACGCTGTCCGCTGATGTTGTAAATGGCTGCATGGGTAGGACTGGTGAGTCCGGTAGCCGATACAAAGCCACCATGATACATCACTTGCAAGCCTTCGGCTCCGCCTACGACCTGCGTCACGCTCGTCGGTTCGCCTTCGAAGTACAGCACGGTAGAGTTGGTGAACGCAAGTTCGCGTGTGGTTTTGTCGGCGAACCTTACTTCCATCTTGCCGTCCTTGAAGCAGATACGACTCACTGTGCTCAGCTTCCCCTCCAACTGCGTTTTGCCTGTGTTCGAGTCTTTCACGACAAAACTGTTGTCGGCATGACCCTGACCCACTGCAAGCAGAGCGAGAATGGCTGATGTCAGAATTGTTTTTCTCTTCATAGTTGTTACATTATTTATGGTTTCAACAATCGTTTTTGCAACGATTGATATTGCAAAAGTACACAAATATATTTATTTACAAAACACTTTGCTACAAAAATCTTACAACTAATTTCTGTTTGCGTATATCAATTTACGCTTACACATTATCGAGGCGAGGAATGAAATGTAACAACATCGTAACACCCTTGACACGTAGTGACAAAACCGAATGACGACCTTTGCACCCGGAAATAATAACCGAACACACAATGAAGACATTCATCACTACAGCCCTACTGTGTCTTGCCGCCACAACAGCAATGGCACAGGAGACCGCACAGAAAAGCGAACCCGAAGCAAAGGCAGAGGCAAAAACTTCAATCAACGTCCACGGAACAATACGCTCAAAGTACGAACTGCAGACCGAGGAGGGCGAACACCGCTTCGAGGTGCGCAACGCTCGCGTGAGTATCGACGGAGTGCTCTCACCTATTATATATTATAAGGCTGAGATTGACCTCTGCGACGAGGGCAAGATAAAGATGCTCGATGCCTACACACGCCTGAAACCCTGGCAGACGATGCAGTTCACCATTGGACAGATGCGCGTGCCGTTCACCATCGATGCCCATCGCTCGCCCCACCAGCAGTACTTCGCCAACCGCTCGTTCATAGCAAAGCAAGTGGGCAACGTGCGCGACGTGGGTGCCGCATTGGGCTATACGTTCAACGTGGGCTTCCCGATAGTGCTCGAAGCCGGACTCTTCAACGGCTCCGGACTGACCAACCAGAAGGACTTCTGGACAAAGAACGTCAACTTCTCGGCTAAGGCGCAACTGCTCATGCCTCACGGCTTCAACCTCACGCTGAGCACGCAGAAGATAAAGCCCGACGCTACGGACATCATGATGTACGATGCCGGAGCCTACTGGCATCAGAAGGGTTGGCACATCGAGGCAGAATATCTCTACAAGCATTATGCCGACGACGCATTCAAAGCCGTACACGCCTTCAATTCGTTCGTGAGCTACGACATAAAGGTGAGGAAGGGACTGATAAGATACGTCACTCCGCTCGTGCGCTACGACTACATGAGCGACCACAGCGACGGCACTCGATACGCCGACGGCAAGGCGAACACGGAGGGCAAACTCATCGTGAACGACTATCAGCGCTCGCGATTGACCGGCGGCGTGACGCTGAGTCTGAAGAAGCCGTTCGTCAGCGACATACGTCTCAACTACGAGAAGTATTTCTATCGCGACGGTGGCATAGCTCATCGCTCGGAAAGAGACAAGATTGTAGTGGAATTTATGACGCGTTTCTAAGCAAACGTTTACACACACGCCTACACACTAACACTTTTGTTACATTTAATAACACAATTCTTCCAAATCGTCACTTCTTGCTCTAAATCAAGCAAAAAAAGCAGAAAAAGATTTGGAACGAATTGTATTTATTCGTAATTTTGCCACCGTAATAAGAACTATAACGCATAATTTCGCATATAAGATATTTTGATTTGTTTTAGTAGATTAGTTTTTAAGTAGTTTGTTTTTGAAAATCGGATGTCGGGAGACACCCGATTTTTTTGTGCTTTTAATCGACGTTTCTTTTTATTATTTGTAATTTTGCAGTTGCTAATAATTTCGCTTAATTTTACTTTAAATAAAACAAAAAGATGTTCAAAGATATTTCAATTAAGATATTGGTGTCGTGTATAATAATATGTGTTGGCACTTATATACTAACTAAATCGCTATCCATAACAGCTGGAGTTGCAATCCTCTTATATTGTATTGACCGTTTGTTGTCTGCTTGGGTAGAGAAGAAAGAGCGTCAGTATTTTCATAAAAACGATAATAATGATGATAATGCTTAGCTGTTAGACCAAAACTTTAGAAATTATTAAAATATATATAATGGAGAAACTTGTTGAACTATATGATATGTGGCATAATTCAATGCCTGTTAATACAGTACGCTTGGCAGGTGCTGGTAGCAATCGTGCTTATTACCGTCTTTTTGATGAGGAAGGCAATAGTATTGTTGGCGTTGTAGGAACAAGCCGAGATGAAAATCATGCTTTTATCTATCTTTCTGAGCATTTTACTAAACGTCAATTACCGGTTCCACAGATTCTTGCTGTAAGTGATGATGGTTTACGTTATTTGCAGACTGATTTGGGGGAAGTTTCACTTTTCGATGCCATTCGTGGTGGACGAGAGGCAGGTGGACGATATAATCTTGATGAGCAAGAATTATTAAAGCGCACAATACGCCAGTTGCCTAACATCCAGATACGAGGAGCACGTGAACTTGATTGGCAGAATTGTTATCCGCAACCTGAGTTTGACGAGGACAGTGTGCTTTTTGATCTCAACTATTTCAAGTATTGTTTTTTAAAACCTTCTGATCTTGACTTTAATGAACTGAAACTTGAGGCCAACTTCCGATTGTTTGCAAAAGATCTTACTTCCGAGCAATGCGATTCATTTATGTATCGTGACTTCCAAGCTCGTAATGTGATGCTTGATGCAGGTGGCAATCCCTTCTTTATCGACTATCAAGGTGGTCGTAAAGGTCCGTTCTACTATGATCTTGCTTCTTTCCTTTGGCAAGCATCGGCAAGATATTCAAACAAGTTGCGGCGTGCGCTTGTTTTGGAATATTATAATGCTTTGCAGCAATATATTGAGGTGCCGAGCGTACGACATTTTGTAGCCAGGTTGAGTCTGTTTGTTTTGTTTCGCACATTGCAAGTGCTTGGAGCATACGGTTTCCGTGGCTATTTTGAGCGCAAGAAACATTTCCTTGACTCTATTCCACCAGCAATGGACAACTTACGTGCATTGTTGAAGCTTGGTGAGGATGTATTCCCTTATCCTTATATGATGGATATGTTGCGCCGTCTAACTGACATGCCTCGTTATGCTCACATCGAAGAACCGGCAGTATCGCGTGCGGATGGTTATAAGACCACTGACAAGAATGTTTATTCAGCACATCCACAGGATGGTCCTGCCACTTTCTCTAAGTATGATGGTAAGGGACCGTTGCGTGTTCGTGTATTCAGTTTCTCTTATCGTAAAGGTATACCGGCAGATGAGTCGGGTAATGGTGGAGGATATGTATTCGATTGTCGGTCGACACATAATCCTGGTCGTTATGAACCTTACAAAAAATTAACTGGACTCGATGAACCGGTAATACGATTCCTTGAAGATGATGGCGAAATTCTGACATTCCTTGAAAGTGTGTATAAACTTGCCGATGCCCATGTACAGCGTTACATAGACCGTGGCTTTACTGACCTAATGTTCTCGTTTGGTTGTACTGGTGGTCAGCATCGAAGCGTATATTCAGCTCAACATCTCGCAGAGCATATACATAATAAATATGGCATAGAAGTGCATGTGTGTCATCGTGAGCAAGGTATAGAGCAGACATTAGAGGCAGAAAAGTAACTATTTTGCATGTTATATTGCTTCAATATTTGGTCTTTTCATCAAATCCCGGTAAAAAGTAGAGATAAGTATGTCTATTTTACCGGGATTTTCTGTAACTTTGCATTAACATTATAAATTATCCTTATGATGCAAGCAATGATTTTCGCGGCTGGACTTGGCACACGTCTCAAACCGCTAACCGACACTATGCCAAAAGCGTTGGTAAAGGTAGGTGGTGAGCCGCTCATAAAACGTGTTATCGATAAGCTATCAGCATCGGGCGTTGACCGTATTGTTGTCAACGTGCATCACTTTGCACAACAAATTACCGATTATCTAAATGATAATGCCAATTTTGGTAAGGATATACGCATATCCGACGAGACAACGGGCTTACTCGAAACTGGAGGCGGTATAAAAAAAGCCTATCCTCTGTTTGATAGTTCTTCGCCAATATTGATACACAATGTGGATATTTTGAGCAATGTTGACTTACGTAGTTTTTACCAATTGGCAGAAAAGTCAGAAGGTAAGGACCAAGCAGTTGACGCCGTATTATTGGTAAGTTGGCGTAAGACCAAGCGTTATCTTCTATTTTCGGATGATATGCGTCTAGTGGGTTGGACCAACATAGAAACTGGCGAGGTAAAGAGTCCGTATCCGAATCTCGATCCGTCAAAGTGTCGTATGTATGCCTTTGCTGGAATACACGTGATATCGCCCAAACTTGTAATGACGATGGACGAAATGCCTGATCGATTTGGTATAATCGACTTTTATCTAAAGGAATGTGCAACACATAATATATTAGGTTATGTCAAGGACGCTCTAAAGCTGATGGACATAGGCAAGCTTGACACCTTGGCCCAGGCAGAGGAGTTTTTAGCCGAACTATAGAAACCAGTGACAACCATTATTAAGAAAAATAATAATTAACAACTAATAATAAAACAATTAAGTAATGCAACAGAAGATAATAATTCTTGATTTCGGTTCGCAGACAACGCAGCTCATCGGCCGCCGTGTTCGCGAGCTTGATACCTTCTGCGAGATTATGCCTTACAACAAGTTCCCTAAGGACGATCCCAGTGTTATCGGTGTTATCCTCAGCGGAAGCCCTTACTCGGTACATGACGAGGAAGCCTTTAAGGTTGACTTAAGTCAGTTTGTGGGGCGTATCCCGGTGCTTGGCATCTGCTATGGCGCTCAGTTTATAAGCTACGCCAATGGTGGAAAGGTAGAGGCAGCAGATTCTCGTGAGTATGGACGTGCCAACCTTGAGCATTTCGATGCAGAAAATCCTCTATTTAAGGGATTCGTTGAGAACTCGCAGGTGTGGATGAGTCATGGCGATACCATTACTGCCATTCCTGAAGACTATAAGTGCATAGCGTCAACTGCCAATGTTAAGTTCGCTGCTTATGCTTCAACCAAGCAGCCAGTATGGGCTGTGCAGTTCCATCCAGAGGTGTTCCATTCTTTGCAGGGCACACAGCTCCTTAAGAACTTTGTGGTAGACATCTGTGGAAGCCGTCAGGATTGGAGTGCTGATTCATTTGTTGAAACTACAGTAGCCGAGCTTAAGGCTCAGTTGGGTGACGACAAGGTTATCCTTGGACTTTCTGGAGGTGTAGACTCAAGCGTAGCAGCAGTATTGCTTAACAAGGCTATTGGTAGCAACCTTACATGTATATTTGTAGACCACGGAATGTTGCGCAAGAACGAGTTCCGTGATGTTATGGAGGATTACAAGTGTCTTGGTTTGAACGTTATCGGTGTAGACGCATCAGAGAAATTCTTCAATGACTTGGCTGGTGTTACCGATCCAGAGAAAAAGCGTAAGATTATTGGTCGCGACTTTGTTGAGGTATTCAATGCAGAGGCCAAGAAGCAGATTGGTGCAAAGTGGCTTGCTCAGGGTACAATCTATCCCGACCGTATTGAGTCGCTCAACATCACAGGTAAGGTTATCAAGAGCCATCACAATGTAGGTGGTCTGCCTAAGGAGATGAATCTACAGTTGTGCGAGCCATTGAAGTGGTTGTTTAAGGATGAGGTTCGTCGTGTAGGTCGTTCTATGGGAATGCCTGAGCACCTTATCACTCGTCATCCTTTCCCAGGTCCTGGCTTGGCAGTACGTATCCTTGGCGACATCACTCCAGAGAAGGTTCGCATTCTTCAGGATGCCGATGATATCTATATCCGCGGTCTGCGCGACTACAAGGTTAAGCTTAGTGGTGAGGATGCACGCCGTGTGCTTGCTGCAGGTGTACCAGCAGATATGCATGATGGCGAGATAGAAGTATCGCTTTACGACCAGATTTGGCAGGCAGGTACAGTACTTCTCTCTACCGTACGCTCAGTAGGCGTGATGGGTGACGAGCGCACATACGAGCATCCAGTTGCTCTTCGTGCCGTTACATCTACCGATGCTATGACAGCCGACTGGGCACACTTGCCTTACGACTTCATGGCTAAGGTTAGCAATGAGATTATCAATAAGGTTAAGGGTGTCAACCGCGTATGCTACGACATCTCTTCAAAGCCACCATCAACAATTGAGTGGGAATAGCAAATGGTGTTTTGTACTCTTTGTTTAATAAGTGGAGACTTGAAGCAAAGAGCACAATAATTTCAAGATTATGAATGTTTTAGACCTCAATTCAGACTGTTTAGTACTTGGGTTGAGGTCTAATCATTTTTAGATATTGTTGAGAAAGTAATACTAATTTGTGACATAATTGAAATTAAAACGAAACTAAAGAATAAGAAAATGATATATAGTACCCAACATAATAAGAACACCAATGAGGACCCAAAGACATCTGTTGTCTTTGAGAACCTTATGTTGTTGCCAGATATTGTGTTTTGGGATATATTGAAGGAATCAGCAGCTAACAAAGGCATTTTGCCTGATGATGCAGGCTTGATGGCTGATGATTTCTCATTTTGGCCGAAATGGGATCCCAACTCAAAGTATGATACAGGAAACAGTAGTTATGTTGAGCCTGATGTATTCTTTAGATTCGCCAATATAGATGTTATAATAGAGGCAAAGTACTCAGATAACAGGGGACAATATAGAGAAGAATGGGAGCGTGAGTTCAAAGCCTATCTGAATGAATTTGAGACTGACAAGAAGAAGGTTGTATTGTTAGCGGTTGGGGGGAATTCCACTTTTGAGCCAGAGCCTGACTTAATAGTGGGCAAACATAAATGCTCAATAGTAAAATACAGTTGGGTAAGTCTGCTCAATTCTGTTCTCTCTTATGAGAAGGATGCACTCTCAAGCATAGAAGATGAAATGCAGTCTTCGATTAAGAGAGTCATAAGAAATGTTGAATTCGGCTTCCAGAATATCGGAATACATAAGTGCAACAAGAAAGTGGAACTACAAGGTCTTAGAAACTGAAATACCTTGGGCAAGGTATTTCAGTTAGCAATAGCCCGTGATACAGAGTTATATACTCTTTCTTATTATAAGGAAGATGTGAATAGTTATCATTATGGTTATCAATTTGAGGTTAAACCAAAGGATGGAAGAAGAAAATCAATTTGGTTATCTATTGCCCTATGGATAAATGAGCAGGAAGTAATCTCTATTGAAGCAAGAAATGTTTATAATTGGGCAGAGAGACTCTGCAAGCAGATAGAGGAAGGCAAACGATTCTCTTCAAAATATGCTGATAAGCCAGAAGAAGAGAACAATTGTTATTATTTTAATGCCAAAGACAAATTCTACCAAGAATTTAATGAGGCTGAGACATTTGATGCTCAAGTTGAATTGGTTGCAAGACTAATTGATGATGTGTGTATGTATTATTTGAAATAGTATTTGTATATGACGATTCAAGATAGAACAATATAATATGGCAACAGCAAATATGGTTCATCCGATATTTGGAGTGATACAAACTGGAGTTTGTGGGGGATGTTGGTGTTCTGATGTTTGTGTAATGAACGTGTAATTTATGGTTCATTAATGAACGTATAATATTTATGCGACAGCCCCTATTGTACTTGTAGTTCCTTTGCTTGTAGTTCCCACAGAAAGCACAGACGACACAGAAGCCTATGGAGTTAAGCTTTTGGAATCCACAGAACGTATAGACGCTGCGCGTCATACGATAGAAGGCACGGAAATGATTGCTTGGGTAGCGTCGTGGTACATAGTTACGTATTATACGTCGCCGAGGCGGCGACGCTCCTCACTGCCCATGAACGTCCATTACACGATAGAAACATTAAAGCCCATTACACGATAAACTACAATTTATACTTCTATCACTCTAAATGCCTGTTGTTCCTCATTTTTTTTGTATTAAATAATAGGTACGTTATTTTCTCGCTTTTTTTGTTATGTCCTCGAAAATAAGTAACTTTGCAATCTATATATACTTATAATTAGAAATATAAAAAATAATCAAGATATGGCAATAACAGAAGAAAAACCAGTTGAAGAGAAGAAGAGCTTGAGTTTTGTAGAACAGCTCGTTGAGCAGGACCTTGCTGAGGGTAAGAACGGAGGTCGTATACAGACCCGTTTCCCGCCAGAACCAAACGGCTATCTTCACATTGGTCATGCTAAGGCTATTTGTATGGACTTTGGTGTGGCAGAGAAATATAATGGTGTGTGCAACCTTCGTTTCGACGATACCAACCCAACAAAGGAGAACAACGAGTATGTAGAGAATATCCTTAACGATATCTCATGGCTCGGATTCAAGTGGGGCAACATCTACTATGCTTCCGATTATTTCGACAAGTTGTGGGAGTTTGCCATTTGGATGATTAAGAACGGACATGCATATATCGATGAGCAGACTGCCGAGCAGATTGCCGAGCAGAAGGGAACACCTACAACTCCTGGTATTGCTTCACCTTACCGTGACCGTCCTATAGAGGAAAATCTTGAGTTGTTCAACAAGATGAACACACCTGAGGCTGTCGAGGGTAGCATGGTGTTGCGTGCAAAGCTCGATATGGCAAATCCTAACATGCACTTCCGCGATCCGATAATCTATCGTATAATCCATACACCTCACCACCGTACTGGTACAAAGTGGAACGCATATCCTATGTACGACTTTGCCCATGGACAGAGCGATTTCTTTGAAGGAGTTACCCATTCAATCTGTACACTTGAGTTTGTGCCTCACCGTCCACTTTACGACAAGTTTATCGACTTCCTTAAGGAGATGCGTGGCGAGACAGAGAACATTCACGACTTCCGTCCACGTCAGATCGAGTTCAACCGCTTGAACCTTACATATACAATGATGTCAAAGCGCAAGCTTCTTGCTCTTGTTAACGAGGGTGTTGTAGCTGGTTGGGACGATCCACGTATGCCAACTCTATCAGGTATGCGTCGTCGTGGTTATTCACCAGAGTCAATACGCAAGTTTATCGATTCTATTGGCTACACCAAGTTTGATGCACTCAACGACATGGCACTGCTTGAGGCTGCTGTACGTGATGATCTTAACAAGCGCTCATTGCGTGTATCTGCTGTACTCGATCCAGTTAAGCTTGTAATAACCAATTATCCAGAGGGACAGACCGAGGAGATGGTGGCTATCAACAATCCTGAGAACGAGGCAGACGGAACACACACAATAACATTCTCTAAGAACCTTTGGATTGAACGTGGAGACTTTATGGAGAATGCATCTAAGAAGTTCTTCCGTATGACTCCAGGCAAGGAGGTTCGCTTGAAGAATGCTTACATCGTTAAGTGTACTGGTTGCACCAAGGATGCTGATGGCAACGTTATAGAGATTCAGGCTGAGTACGATCCAATAAGCAAGAGTGGTATGGAAGGTGCCAACCGCAAGGTTAAGGGCACACTTCATTGGGTATCTGCCGACCACTGCAAGAAGGCTCAGGTACGTGTATACGACCGCCTTTTCACTGTAGAGGATCTCGGAGCAGACGAGCGTGAATTCCACGAATTGCTCAACCCAGACAGTCTTAAGACCATAGACAACTGTTATGTAGAGGAGTATGCAGCAGAGCGCAAGCCAGGCGAGTATCTGCAGTTCCAGCGCATTGGTTATTTCATGGCCGATCTCGACTCTACACCAGACAATCTTATATTCAACAAGACTGTTGGTCTGAAGGACACTTGGGCTAAAAAGAACAAGTAGTTTATATTTAATGTTTAATGTTTAATGTTTGTAGTTTAACAGGATTGTTTCCGAAACGCCAAACATTGAACATTAAACATTAAACAATTAATTAATGGACAACAAAGAAACTTATTTCAACAGCAAAGAATTTCGAAAGATACTCCAACGTTACGAACAATCTATAAAGATGGAACAACAGGAGTATTTTGAATCGGAAGAGCTGACAGACATTGCCGAGTTCTATTATAAGGAAGGTAGAGTAGGCGAGGCTATCAGCGTTCTCGACTATGCTATACGCTTGCATCCAGGTGCAGCTATGCCTCTTGTTTTTAGAGGACGTATGGCTCTGATAGACGAGAACGATGTAGAGTCTGCACGTCATTATGTAGACATGATTGTCGACCAGCTCGACCTTGACTGCCTATATCTGCAAGCAGAGATTATGATAGCCGAGAAGGATGTTGATGGAGCCGACCGTTTCTTGCGCTCCAACTTGGAGCGTATCGATGAAGACGATGTGCCCGACTATATTCTCGACATAGCAATGCTGTTTATTGATTATGGTCAGCCGGATAAGGCGGCAGAATGGCTTGAACGTTCTGACGAGACCGACCTTATGGACTATCGTGAGGTTAAGGCACGCATAGCATTTGCCCATGGCGATTACGAGCAAAGCGAAAAGATATTCGAGAAACTTCTTGACGAGGACCCTTACTCTGGCCGTTATTGGAACTCGCTTGCCTCTACACAGTTTATGAGCAACCGTATAAACGATTCTATAACGTCGAGCGAATATTCGATTGCTATCAACCCCAACGATCAGGAGGCTTTGCTCAACAAAGCCAACGGACTCTTTTCGCTTGGCAATTATGCCGAGGCGTTGAAGTATTATTCCCGTTTCTACAAGCTTGCCCCAGAAGAAGGAGCAGCTCCGTTGTTTATGGGTAATTGCCTGCTCAATATGGGTAAGGCTTCCGAGGCGCTGCCACATTATGAAGAAGCATTAAACTTGTTGCGCAAGCGTCAGACCAGCACTTCGGAGGTGTTGCAGTGTTTGGCATTCACTTATTCGCAGCTTGGACGTCAAGACGAAGCTCTTGCAAGTATTGACGAGGCTTTGCAGTTGTCTGATGTCAACAAGGGCGAGGTGTTGGTTGTCAAGGGACACATACTCTTGGAGAACAGCCGTGTTAAGGAAGCCATCAATTGTTTTGTAGAGGCTCTGCGTACAACCTCGTTCTCGCAAGACGTATTCTTTCGTATAGCCATCTCTGTGTTTGATTGTGGCTATCCTACAATTGCCTACCGTATGTTCAAGACATACATCGAGACCAATGACGATACTGGTGGCGAAGGGCTTGCCTATCTTGCCTCATGCTGTCTGCATCTCAACAAGAGGGACGAGTATCTTGAGTATCTTAAGTTGGCATGTGATAAAAATCCGTTAGAGGCTCGCAAGATTCTTGGCGACGAGTTTCCACAAGGTATGGAGCCGAAAGACTATTATAGTTACGCCATAAGTCGCCAATCTATTTAAAACAATAACAAATTATATCATACAGATTATGAATTCTGCAGAACTTTTTCTTTGGATTCTCAACAATCTTAACTATTGGGTTGTTACGCTTTTCATGGCTATTGAGAGTTCGTTTGTTCCATTCCCGTCAGAGGTAGTTGTGCCACCAGCCGCATGGAAGTCTATGGATCCTGATAGCGGTATGAGCTTTGTGCTTGTAATAGTATTCGCTACAATAGGTGCCGACCTTGGTGCACTCATCAACTATTATCTTGCCAAGTGGCTTGGTCGTCCTATAGTTTATCGCTTTGCCGACAGTCGTTTAGGACACATGTGTCTCATAGACCGTGAGAAGGTAGAGAAGGCCGAAGCTTTCTTCCGTGAGCATGGTGCGTCTTCTACATTCTTTGGACGTCTTGTGCCTGCTGTTCGCCAGCTTATCAGCATACCGGCTGGACTTTCTGGCATGCGTGTAGGCAAGTTCTTGCTTTACACTACATTAGGAGCAGGTGTATGGAACACTGTGCTTGCCATTATCGGTTGGGCGATATACAAGTATACCGACTATAAGACTACACATGATGTATATCTTCAGGCTGTAAAGTATAGCCACGAGATAGGATATGTACTCTTGGTGTTGGCTGTTTTAGTAGTAGGTTTCTTGGCTTATAAGGGATTGAAGAAGAAGTAAGAATACACATTATATAATTACTACCGTTCTATATTACAATGATAAAGGGCTATGGCTTTAAAGCCATAGCCCTTTATCATTGTAATATCAAATGTTTTTTAGTTTTCCTCAGCAAACTGTCGTATGCGCTGTTCCTCAGATAGCTTGCATACAAGCAAGGCGTTGTCCTTTTCGGCAACGATGTAGCCGTCAAGACCTTGTACCACAACCTTCTTCTCCTGGGTGGTGTGCACAATGCAGTTGTGCGAATCGTAGAAGTGGATATTGTCGCCAATGGCAGTATTACCATATAGGTCGTGCTTTGTCTGTATCATAAGTGATGTCCATGTTCCAAGGTCGCTCCAACCAAAGTCTGCCGGGCAAACAAATATCTCCTCAGCCTTTTCCATAATGGCATAGTCTACAGAGATATTCTCGCATTCAGGATATTTCTGGTCTATCATAGCCTGCTCCTCCGGTGTGCCGTAGATGTCGAGCATGCTCTCGAAAATCTTGCTTATTGCCGGGTTGTAAATACGGAAAGCGTTGACGATAGTAGATACGCTCCAGATAAATATGCCAGCATTCCAGAAGTAGTTCTTGTGCGAGATATATTCCTTTGCTGTCTGCAAGTCTGGCTTTTCGCGGAACGAGTCGATGCGGTATATCTCCTTATTGCGTGGCGAAGCTGTAGATAGGTCGGCTTGAATATATCCGTATCCAGTTTCTGGTCGTGTTGCATTCATGCCGAGTGTAACAATAGCATCAGTTTCGGCAGTAAACTTAAGGCATGAAGATATAATGCGGCGGAACTCGTCAGTATCTGTAACGATATGGTCACTTGGGGTCACCACAATGTTAGCCTTTGGATTCTTGGCCTTGATATGCCAGCTAACGTATGCAATACACGGAGCTGTGTTGCGACGGCATGGCTCAAGCAGTATATTGCCTTGTGGAATATCGGGCAATTGTTCGCGTACGATGTCAGCATACTTCTTGTTTGTTACTACCCATACATTTTCGGGCGGACATATTCCTTTAAAACGTTCGTATGTAAGCTGCAAAAGCGTGCGACCAACGCCTAGTATGTCGATGAACTGTTTAGGGCGGTCTACTGTGCTCATAGGCCAGAATCTGCTACCTACACCGCCTGCCATAATTACCAGATGATTACTTACTTGCGCCATATATTAATTGTATTATGTTTCTAATGTTTTAAGAATAATTTTCAATATTAATATCTACAAAGATAGTCAAAATAAGTTATATAAGGTTGGTTTTATCAATAAAACATTAAAAAATAGTGTTTTTATGTGCTTTTATGCCTTAAATGTATGATTTTTATACCTTTAAATCAATGTTTATTGAGCTTTTAAGGTGTAGTTTGTTACTCTTTTAAAGCGGTATTTTAGAAGTCGAATAGTAAAATTTGTGTATTGTTTTTCTGGTTGTCTTTATAGGTATCTTCATTTTTGTCGTTGTTTTCGCCAAACTGTAGCATAAGTTTTTGCGTTTCATTCGATTTAGGATTTAGGCGATACAATCCTCTTTTCTCGCAATGTTCTACCGGAGCTGTGCTGTGTCTTGAGTTGGCAAGTAGCCATCTCTGCACGTCTATGCGCACATTGTCAAAGTCTATTGGCGAGAATAGCGTATTGCGTTGGTTGTGTACGTGTATAGCTATCTTGTGCACCGACAGTCCGTCGTTGCCAGCCTCGTACAAAGTCTCCAATATCTCCTTTTCGTATTTCATGTGGTTTAGGTCTTAAGCCGAAAAAGGAGCTGTATGCATATCGTTGTCGACATGCGTGCAGCTCCTTTTTTATAGTATAAATGTTATAGTCTCTTCTGATGTAGAGATTAAGCGAGAGTGATGAGGTATTCCTCGTTCTTCACCTTGCCTTCTTTCAAGAGCCAGCCAGTGCCGAGGTATACTTCCTCTGTGCTGATGTTGGCAGCCTTAGCGATTTCAGCTACGCTCATAGGCTTCTCGGCTGCTGCCAATGCCTGATAAACGTCACCGGCACGGAAACCAGCGTTCTCTGCACTAACAGCGATTTCTACTTTCTTGGTAGTAGTGCGCTTGGCAGTAGTTGTCTTTGTAGTTGCAGCCTTCTTTGTTGCAGTCTTCTTTACAGTTGCTTTCTTTTCTGTCATAATTTAGTATAAATACATTAAAACTCTTCTTAATCTCAACGATCTTGAAGTCTACTTTTGTTGATTAGATTAAGCTGTTGTGTGTCACTTTTTTAAGTGTTGTTAGCGTTCACAACAACTAACTATGGCAAAAGTAGTCATTTATTTTCAATAAGTTGCGGTATTTTGCACAAAAAAAGCCCGATTGCTCGGGCTTTCTTTTGATAGTATTATTTTTTTTGACGTATATCAACCGTAAAATGACATATTGTATACTTGTATACGTGCAAAATATTATTATTTGGCAATATTTAGTCTTCTTTGATATTAACCTTAAGTTGCAGCTCGTCAAGTTGTTTTGGGTCGAGCACAGAAGGTGCGTCAAGCATAACGTCGCGTCCGCTGTTGTTCTTTGGGAATGCAATGCAGTCGCGTATAGAATCGAGACCAGCCATGATAGACACAAAGCGGTCGAGACCGAATGCAAGACCTGCGTGAGGAGGTGCTCCGTACTTGAAGGCATTGATAAGGAATCCAAACTGAGCCATAGCGCGCTCTTCTGTGAATCCAAGGATGCCGAACATCTTCTCCTGAAGCTTGCTGTCGTGTATACGGAGGCTTCCGCCACCAACCTCGATACCGTTGCATACAAAGTCGTATGCCTTGGCACGTACCTGCTCTGGATGTTCATCGAGCAATGGTATATCTTCTGGGTTAGGCATAGTGAACGGGTGGTGTGTAGCCATAAGGCGCAGCTCCTCGTCGCTCCATTCGAACAGAGGGAAGTCGATAATCCACAAGCACTCAAACTTGTTCTTGTCGCGCAGACCTAAACGGTCTCCCATCTCAAGACGCAGTGTGCAGAGCTGTACACGTGTCTTGTTTGCATTATCGCCTGAAAGGATAAGCACAAGGTCACCGTCCTTGGCACCAGTTGTCTCCTTAACCTTGGCAAGAACCTCAGGTGAGTAGAACTTGTCTACCGACGACTTCACTGTGCCATCCTCGTTGAACTTGATATATACCAATCCCTTAGCACCCACCTGTGGACGTTTAACAAAGTCGGTTAACTGATCAAGCTGCTTGCGTGTATAGTTTGCGCAACCAGGTACACATATACCACCGATGTAAGCAGCATCGTTGAATACAGAGAAAGTGCCAGTGCCCTTAAGGTCGTCCATCAGTTCTACAAACTCCATACCGAAGCGCAAGTCAGGCTTATCGCTACCAAAGCGGCGCATAGCCTCGTGCCATGTCATCTGCTGCAGCTTAGCAGGCAGTTCTACACCACGTACTTCCTTGAACAGATGGCGTGCCATATCCTCGAAGAGGTTGATTACATCGTCTTGGTCAACAAACGACATCTCGCAGTCAATTTGTGTGAATTCAGGCTGACGGTCGGCACGAAGGTCTTCGTCACGGAAACATTTTGCAATTTGGAAGTAACGGTCGAAACCGCTAATCATAAGTAGCTGCTTCAATGTTTGCGGGCTCTGTGGCAGAGCATAGAACTGTCCTGGGTTCATACGTGAAGGAACAACAAAGTCGCGAGCGCCTTCAGGTGTAGAACCAATAAGAATAGGAGTCTCAACCTCAATAAAGTTCTGAGCATCGAGGAAGTTGCGTATAAGGATAGTCATACGATGACGCAACTCCAAGTTCTTGCGTACAGTAGGGCGACGCAAGTCAAGGTAGCGATACTTCATACGGATATCGTCGCCTCCGTCAGTGTTGTCCTCAATAGTGAATGGAGGTGTTGCACTCTCAGATAGGATGTTCAACTCAGTGGCTAAAATCTCGATGTCGCCTGTAGGAAGGTTGGCATTCTTGCTCTCACGCTCGTTTACCACACCAGTTACCTGTATGCAGTATTCGCGTCCAAGCTTGCTTGCACGTGCACAAAGCTCGCTGTCGTCAGAGTCGTTGAACACAAGCTGTGTGATACCATATCGATCACGCAGGTCGACAAAAGCCATGCCGCCCATCTTTCTAACACGCTGTACCCATCCGGCAAGTGTCACTGTCTTGCCGTTATCAGAGAGGCGAAGCTCTCCACAAGTGTTTGTTCTATACATTATTTATATTGTATTTTGTATTTTCGCTATTTTAGCACAAAGTTATATCGTTTATTCTGAACTACCAAATTTATCACCCGTAATCTCACGAAAATATATTATCTTTGTAGGCAAATAGGCTAAAGCCGTACAAACCTAAGTGTAACGATAAAAAAGATAAGATATGCCAGTACAAAGTGAAGCTGCCCTCGAAAACGGACTTATAGATACTCTTCAAAAGATGAACTACGAGTATGTTCATATTGAAGAGGAGAAGAACCTGTCTGCAAATTTCAAGAAACAGTTGGAGAAACACAACAAGAAGAAGTTGGAAGAATTGGGTCGTACAGAATTTACAGAGTCTGAGTTTGAAAAAATACTTATCTATCTTGAAGGTGGCACTCGCTTTGAAAAGGCAAAGAAACTGCGTGACCTATTTCCGCTTGAACTGGAAAGCGGTGAACGCCTATGGGTGGAGTTCTTGAACCGCACTCACTGGTGTCAGAACGAGTTTCAAGTTTCCAATCAAATCACGGTTGAGGGCAGAAAGAAATGCCGTTACGATGTGACGATACTTATCAACGGTCTGCCTTTGGTTCAAATAGAACTGAAGCGCAGAGGTGTGGAACTGAAACAGGCATACAACCAGATACAGCGTTATCACAAGACTTCTTTCCATGGACTGTTTGATTACATCCAGTTGTTTGTCATATCTAATGGTGTGAACACTCGCTATTTTGCCAATAACCCGAATAGTGGCTATAAGTTCACATTCAACTGGACGGATGCCGCCAATGTGCCTTTCAACGACTTGGAGAAGTTTGCCACAGTGTTTTTTGACAAATGTACTTTGGGTAAGATTATTGGCAAATACATCGTTCTGCATGAGGGTGACAAATGTCTGATGGTACTTCGCCCTTATCAGTTCTATGCGGTGGAGAAGATACTCGATCGTGTGGAAAACTCCAACGATAACGGTTATATATGGCATACAACTGGTGCGGGAAAGACCTTGACATCATTCAAGGCAGCCCAACTCGTATCAGAGTTGGACGATGTGGATAAGGTGATGTTTGTGGTTGACCGCCACGACCTTGACACGCAGACCCAAGCCGAATACGAGGCTTTTGAACCTGGTGCCGTTGACAGCACCGACAATACAGACGAATTGGTGAAGCGTCTGCACAGCAATTCAAAGATTATCATAACAACCATACAGAAACTCAATGCCGCTGTCAGCAAGCAGTGGTATAGCAGTCGTATTGAGGAAATACGCCATTCTCGTATCGTGATGATTTTCGATGAATGTCATCGAAGCCATTTCGGAGAATGTCACAAGAATATCGTGAAGTTCTTCGACAACACGCAGATATTCGGTTTTACTGGCACACCAATCTTTGTTGAAAATGCGGTGGACGGACACACTACAAAAGAAATCTTTGGCAACTGTCTTCACAAATACTTGATAAAGGATGCCATTGCCGATGAAAACGTGCTGGGTTTCCTCGTGGAGTATTACCACGGCAATGAAGATGTGGAATATGCCGACCAAGACCGCATGACAGAGATTGCCAAATTCATCCTTAATAATTTCAATAAGTCAACATTCGACGGTGAGTTTGACGCATTGTTTGCCGTGCAGTCAGTGCCTGTACTGATCCGTTATTACAAGATATTCAAGAGTCTGAATCCGAAGATCCGGATAGGAGCGGTCTTCACATACGCAGCCAATAATAGTCAGGATGATGACTTGACAGGTATGAATACAGGCAACTTTGTGAGTGACAGTATTGGCGAGGCAGACGAATTGCAAGCCATCATGGATGACTACAATGATATGTATGGTACGAGTTTTACTACTGAAAATTTCCGTGCCTACTATGATGATATCAACCTTCGAATGAAGAAAAAGAAGGGCGACATGAAGCCTCTTGATCTCTGTTTGGTTGTCGGAATGTTCCTTACTGGTTTTGACAGTAAGAAGCTCAACACTCTCTATGTTGACAAGAACATGGAATATCATGGATTGTTGCAAGCGTTCAGTCGTACCAACCGTGTGTTGAATGAGAAGAAACGTTTCGGTAAGGTAGTTTGTTTCCGTGACTTGAAAAGCAAGGTGGATGAGTCTATCAAACTTTTCAGCAATGGAAATCCTATAGAAGATATTGTCCGTCCGCCTTTTCATGATGTAAAGAAGAAATATCAGGAAATGACGAAAGATTTCCTGGAGCATTATCCAGAAGCTCATTTTGTGGATTATTTGCAAAGTGAGAACGATAAGAAGCAGTTTATCCTTGCTTTCCGTGATATCATCAAAAAACATGCAGAGATTCAAATCTATGATGAGTTTGAGGAGGATGCTCCCGACCTCGGAATGACAGAACAGCAGTTTATGGACTTCCGCAGCAAGTATCTTGACATATACGATACCTTTGCTGCCAAGGGTACTGAAAAACCAAGCGGTTATCAAGTTCCTGAGGAAGGTTCGGTTATGTTTGGTGAGCCTGATCCGATTCAGGAAGGAGCAACTGGGCTTGACGATGTGGATTTTTGTCTGGAATTGTTGCATAGTGATATTATCAATGTGGCTTATATCCTGGAACTCATTGCCGACCTCAATCCGTATAGTGAGGACTATTCGGAGAAGCGCAAGCACATCATCGACACAATGATTAAGGATGCCGAACTTCGCAGTAAAGCAACACTCATTGACGGATTTATCCAGAAGAATGTGGATGATGACCGTGACAACTTCATGGCTCGCAAACAAAAGGCTGATGGTACAAGCGACCTTGAAGAACGGTTGAACAACTACATCGTCACCGAACGCAACAATGCTGTCAATACGCTCGCCAAGGATGAGAATTTGGATGCTTCCGTGCTCAATCATTACCTCTCAGAATATGACTATTTACAAAAAGAACAACCAGAAATCATACAAGAGGCATTGAAAGAGAAACACTTGGGACTGATAAAAAAACGCAAGGCATTAACAAGAATACTTGATAAATTGCGTTTTATAATAAGGACATTCAGTTGGGAATAAACAAAAGATAAAAAAGAAATAACGATATGAGCGAAGAATTACAACAGAAACTCCGTGACCAACTTTGGGAAGTTGCTAACAAACTGCGTGGCAATATGTCGGCAAGTGACTTCATGTATTTCACCCTTGGCTTTATCTTCTACAAGTATTTGTCGGAGAAGATAGAGAAGCATGCCAATGACGCATTGGTGGACGATGAAGTTACGTTCAAGGAACTGTGGGCAATGGAGAAAGACGAAGATATAGAAGAACTTCAAGAGGTTGTCAAGACCGAATGTCTGGAAAATATCGGCTACTTCATTGAACCAAACTTCCTGTTCTCGTCTGTCATTGAGAGCATTAAGAGAAAGGAGAATATCCTGCCGATGCTCGAACGCTCATTGAAGCGTATTGAGGACAGTACCCTCGGGCAGGACAGTGAAGAAGACTTTGGAGGTCTATTCTCTGACATTGACCTTGCTTCACCAAAATTGGGTAAAACTGCAGATGACAAGAATACTTTGGTCAGCAATGTTCTTCTTGCACTTGATGATATTGACTTTGGTGTAGAAGCATCGCAAGAGATAGATATTCTCGGTGATGCCTACGAGTATATGATTAGCCAATTTGCTGCTGGAGCAGGCAAGAAAGCCGGTGAGTTCTATACTCCTCAGGAAGTGAGCCGTATCTTGGCAGAGATCGTAACCATCGGTCACGCTCGTCTGCGCAATGTCTATGATCCTACTTGTGGTAGTGGTTCACTTCTTCTTCGTGCAGCAAGCATCGGTCATGCAAACGAGATCTTTGGTCAGGAGAAGAATCCTACTACCTATAATCTGGCTCGTATGAACATGCTCCTTCATGGCATCAAGTTCAGTAATTTCCGCATAGAGAATGGTGACACCTTGGAAGCAGATGCATTTGGAGACACCCAGTTTGACGCTGTGGTAGCAAATCCACCTTTCTCAGCCGAATGGAGTGCTGCCGATAAGTTCAA
>ERZ1035006.313-NODE-313-length-40287-cov-10.939948_pt1 | contig 40287 bp, 31 predicted proteins | sample MGYA00520694_ERZ1035006 | MGnify/ENA primary metagenome ERZ1035006 (study PRJEB33766, sample SAMN09781746) | gut metagenome | biome: gut microbiome | host: Homo sapiens | place: Madagascar | study: EMG produced TPA metagenomics assembly of the PRJNA485056 data...
ATGATATACTAGGCAGAGATTAATATACATAAGGAGGCTATATTATGCAGCATATCAAAACATTAAATACAAAGAATCTGCAGAATACTGTAAAGAAAGGCGGCTGCGGTGAGTGCCAGACATCTTGCCAGTCAGCTTGTAAGACATCCTGTACAGTAGGAAACCAGAGCTGCGAGAATAAATAATAGCGGCATATCCGCTTCGAACAGCCAGGAACGTATGTAAGCAGCGGTGTAAAAGCCGCTGCTTATTCATGCAATAGGAAGTATGAAAGGATTTAAATAAAATGAGTCTGATTCACCGTTATCAGAACAATGGCTACAACATTGTGCTGGACATCAACAGCGGATGTATCCATGTTGTAGACGAGGTCACCTATGAGGTACTCCCTTATATGGAAGAAGGTCTTGATGCAGCGGCCATTGTGGAAAAACTGGGAGATCGTTTTTCAGAAAAAGACATTAGGACATCTGTGTCAGAATGTGAGAAGCTGAAAGAAGATGGAATGCTTTTCACAAAGGATGTCTATGAAAATGCCATCGATGCATTTACTAAAAACCGTCAGACGGTTGTAAAGGCACTTTGCCTTCACATTGCCCATGACTGTAACCTTGCCTGTCGCTACTGCTTTGCAGAGGAAGGCGAGTACCACGGAAGAAGAGCACTTATGTCCTTTGAAGTGGGAAAGAAAGCGTTGGATTTCCTTATCGCCAATTCCGGCTCCAGACATAATCTGGAAGTAGACTTTTTCGGCGGCGAGCCACTTATGAACTGGCAGGTTGTAAAGGATCTGGTAGCATACGGCCGTGAGCAGGAGAAGCTTCACAATAAGAAATTCCGTTTCACTCTTACTACCAACGGCGTTCTTCTCAACGACGAGGTAATGGAGTTCTGCAATAAAGAGATGGGAAATGTAGTTCTGAGCATTGACGGACGTAAGGAAGTTCACGATTTCATGCGCCCGTTCCGCAAAGGTGCCGGAAGCTACGACTTGATCATGCCGAAATTTCAGAAATTTGCAGAGTCCCGTAATCAGGACAAGTATTACGTAAGAGGAACCTTTACCCACCACAATCTGGATTTCTCCAAGGATGTTCTTCATCTGGCAGATCTTGGATTCAAGCAGATCTCCGTGGAGCCGGTTGTGGCAGATCCGGCAGAAGAGTATGCCCTTCGTGAGGAAGACCTTCCGAGGATCATGGAAGAGTATGACCTTCTTGCAAAAGAGATGATAAAGCGTGAGAAAGAAGGCAAGGGCTTTAATTTCTTCCACTTTATGATAGATCTTACCGGCGGTCCTTGCGTATACAAGAGACTTTCCGGATGTGGAAGCGGCACAGAGTACCTTGCTGTAACTCCATGGGGAGATTTTTATCCCTGCCATCAGTTTGTTGGTGAGGAAGAGTATCTGATGGGAAATGTGAATGAAGGAATTACAAGACCTGACATTCAGAAAGAGTTTGGCTGCTGCAATGTATACACCAAGCCAGCCTGCAAAGAGTGCTTTGCAAGATTCTACTGCAGCGGTGGATGTGCAGCAAACGGATATCATGCCCATAAGGATATCAGAAGTAATTATGAAATCGGATGCGAACTCCAGAGGAAGCGTGTGGAGTGCGCCATCATGATAAAAGCCGCACTGGCAGAAGACTGATAGTACTTCGCCAGCTGCGAAGGTTTCTGTCAGCCCTGCTTTTGCGAAAAACAAAAAAGAAGGGACAGAACAATGAAAAAATCAAGAGGAATCTTAGTCCTGATCCTGACTGCCATCGTTACCATGTTCTTCTGCTATACGGCTGCTGTAGGTATTGGTCCTACAGGAAGCGGTTCTGCAAAGAACATTAAGACCGGACTTGATCTGGCAGGTGGTGTCAGCATTACATATCAGGCAAAAGACAGCAACCCAAGCAGTGAGGACATGAGTGATACTGTCTACAAGCTGCAGAAACGTGTTGAGCAGTACAGCACAGAGGCACAGGTATATCAGGAGGGATCTGACCGTATCAACGTAGAGATTCCTGGTGTAACAGATGCCAATGCAATTCTGGAAGAACTTGGACAGCCTGGTTCTCTTTGCTTCATTACCCAGCAGGATGATGATGGAAATGCGAACTTCCAGGCAGACTCAAGCAGTGAAACCGGATATTCCCTGGCTAGAAGCCTGGATGAGATCCGGGAGGCAGGCTCTGTTGTTCTGGAAGGTACTGACGTTGCAGACGCTACCGGTGGTGCTGTTCAGCAGCAGAATTCCAGCAGCAGGGAATATGTGGTTGACTTAACTCTTACAGATGAGGGAAAAACCAAATTTGCAGAGGCTACTGAGGCAAATGTAGGAAAACAGATCGCTATCATCTATGACAACGGCGTATTAAGTGCTCCAAGAGTAAATGAGGCAATTACCGGCGGTAAAGCACAGATCAGCGGTATGGAGAGCGTTGAGAAAGCACAGGAGCTTGCATCCTATATCCGTATCGGTTCCCTTAGCCTTGAGCTTACAGAGCTTCGTTCCAGCGTTGTAGCAGCACAGCTTGGTGAGGAAGCGATTTCCACCAGCCTTATTGCAGGTGCGATCGGTCTGATCATTGTCATTCTGTTCATGATCATTGCTTACCGTGTACCTGGTGTAGTTGCAGGCTTCTCCCTGATTTTCTACACGGCGACCATTTTGCTTACCTTAAATGCATTTGACATTACCCTTACGCTTCCGGGTATTGCAGGTATTATCCTTGGCATTGGTATGGCGGTGGATGCGAATGTTATTATTTATGCCCGTATCCGAGAGGAAATCGGTGCCGGCTCCTCTGTGAGAAGTGCTATCAAAGCAGGCTTCTCCAAGGCATTTTCCGCAATCTTTGATGGAAACATCACAACCCTGATCGCAGCATTCGTATTGATGTGGCTGGGCACCGGTTCTGTTAAAGGATTTGCATACACTCTGGCACTTGGTATCATCATCTCCATGTTTACAGCCCTGGTATTTTCCAGACTTCTGATCAACGCATTATATGCAGTCGGAGTTCGTGATGAGAAATTCTATGGCAAAACAGAGGAGAAGAAGGAGATTAACTTTGTTGGAAAGAGAAGATTATGCTTCACACTTTCCATTATCCTCATCCTTGCAGGACCTGTTACCATGCTGATCCACAGCGCAGCTGGTGGAAAAGCACTGAACTACAGTCTTGAGTTTTCAGGCGGTACCTCCACAAATGTAACCTTCAACGAGGACATGGACATTAAGACCATTGACTCTGAGGTAACACCGCTTGTAGAGGAGGTAACAGGAGATAAGAACGTACAGCCTACTAAGGTTGTAGGAACCAATCAGGTTATCATTAAGACACGTTCTCTGAACCTTGATGAACGTGAGGCATTGAACAAAGCACTTGTTGACAAGTTTGGTGTAGATGAATCCCTGATCCAGGCAGAAAGTATTTCTTCCACAGTCAGTGGAGAGATGAGAAGAGATGCAATTGTTGCCGTTATCGTGGCAACAATCTTCATGCTTCTGTATATCTGGTTCCGTTTCAAGGATATCCGTTTTGCAGGCAGTGCAGTCCTTGCACTTCTCCACGATGTTCTGGTCGTTCTTACCTTCTATGCGGTCTCCAGAATCTCCGTAGGAAATACCTTCATCGCTTGTATGCTGACAATCGTAGGTTACTCTATCAATGCGACCATCGTTATCTTTGACCGTATCCGTGAGAACCTTCATGGCAGTAAACGTGTGGACAATCTGGAGGAGGTTGTAAACAAGAGTATTACACAGACCCTTACAAGAAGTATTTATACTTCTCTTACCACATTTGTCATGGTAGCAGTTCTTTACATCATGGGAGTATCCTCTATCCGTGAATTTGCTGCACCTCTGATGGTTGGTATTATCTGCGGTGCTTATTCTTCTGTATGCATCACTGGCGCACTCTGGCTGGTAATGAAGAAGAAAATCAGTGCAGGACAGGGAACTGCTAAGGCAGCGGCTGCAGTACCCGCAAAGACAGCAGCCGTTTCCTCTTCTAAGAATGCTGCATCTGCTTCCAAGAACCAGGAGCAGCAGCCAAAGAAGAAAAACCGTAAGAGAGTCCAGGAGCGTCTTGCAGCACAGGAAGCTGCAAAGAATGCAGAGAATGGAACCTCTGAGGAAGAAAATAAATAAAAATATGCAATGGGACCGGAACAGGTGGAAACACTTGCTCCGGCCTGTTTTTTTACATAGGAGTATCAAGATGGAAAAATGGGTAGTAACAGCCAAGAAAGCTGATTTTCAGGAAATCAGCAGGAAATATGGAATAGATCCGGTGATTGCCAGGATTATGCGGAACCGGGATGTGGTGGGCGATAAGGCCATTAATGAATACCTTAATGGAACTCTTTCCGATATTCCTTCCTGGAGTCTTCTAAAGGATATTGACAAAGCAGTGGAAATTCTTGCGCAGAAGATACGGGAAAAGGCAAAGATCAGGATTATTGGTGATTATGATATTGATGGCGTTACAGCCACTTATATTTTGTTAAAAGGCTTGAAAAGAGTCCAGGCAAATGTGGATACCTATATTCCGGACCGTATTTCAGATGGATATGGGATTCATGAGCATTTGATCCGGCAGGCTGTACAGGATGGAATTGATACAATTTTGACCTGCGACAATGGAATTTCCGCAGCAAGGGAGATTACCCAGGCGAAGGAAACTGGAATGACTGTGATCGTAACAGATCACCATGAGATTCCTTTTGAAGACACAGCAAGGGGCCGAAACTATAAGCTTCCGCCGGCAGATGCGATTATCAATCCCAAACAGCCTGACTGTGCTTATCCAAATAAAAATATCTGCGGAGCAGTGGTTGCTATGAAACTGGTATTTGCCTTGTACCGGAAATTCGGGATTCCGGAAGAGGAAAAGGAAGAATATCTGGAACCGGCTGCAATCGCTACCGTTGGAGATATTATGGATCTTCAGGGAGAAAACAGGATCCTGGTAAAAGAGGGGCTGGCAAGACTTCCCCACACCAAAAACAAAGGGCTGAGGGCACTGATCAATGCCATAGGGCTGGAAAATCAGAAGATTACTTCGTATGACATTGGGTTTCGTCTGGGGCCATGCATCAATGCCAGTGGCAGAATTGATACTGCTATGCGATCCCTTGCGCTTCTTCAGGCAGAAAGTGAGGAAGAGGCAGCCACATTGGCTGGAGATTTAAAGGCATTGAACGACAGCCGTAAGGCACTGACAGAAGAGGGCATGAAAAAGGCCTTTGACATGATCGACAATAGCTCTATGAAAGAGGACAAGGTGCTGGTAGTTTTTCTGCCGGACTGCCATGAGAGTATTGCCGGGATCATTGCAGGAAGGGTGCGTGAGAGATATCACAGGCCTTCCTTCGTGCTTACCAGGGGAGAGAAGATGGTTAAGGGAAGCGGACGCTCCACAGAAAGCTATTCTATGTACGAGGAAATGGTGAAATGCGGAGATCTGCTGGAGGAATTTGGCGGCCACCCCATGGCAGCCGGACTTTCTCTGAAAGAGGAAAATGTGGATGCGTTCCGCCGTGCAATGAACGAGAAATGCACTCTTACGGAAAGTGACCTGATTCCCAAGATCGTAATTGACGTTCCCATGCCTGTATCCTATATCAGCAAAGAATTTGTCCGGCAGCTTTCTGTTCTGGAGCCCTTTGGAAAGGCAAATGGAAAGCCTCTTTTTGCACAAAAGGATCTTCGTGTTTTAAAAGTAGGAATTTATGGAAAAAATCAGAATACGGTGAAGCTGCAGCTTATGGATCCCTCCGGAGCGGTAATGGATGGTGTTTACTGGGGAGATGCTCAGGAATTTGCCGAGTTTGCAAGAAAACATGAGCAGATTTCCGTGACTTATTATCCCAAGATCAATTCCTACATGGGAAGAGAAACACTGCAAATTGTCATACAAAATTACGGTGCCTAAGAGAATAATCATGTAAAACCACGAAAAATGCAGGTTTTACGGGGAGTATGTCGTTTTGCGTTGATTCTGGATGGGAAAAGTGATATACTAATGTTTAATTATGATGGCGGGGGGTGGCTGCTGTCGGCCCGTACATCCATGAATCTGAGGAGGCAAGTTATGAAGAAGTTAGAAGAATATGTAAGAAGCATACCGGATTTCCCGGAACCAGGAATTATTTTCAGAGATATCACAAGTATTCTCCAGGATGCAGATGGCCTGAAGCTTGCAATTGATTCCATGCAGGATTGTCTGAAGGATGTGGATGTAGATGTGATCGTCGGAGCAGAATCCCGCGGATTTATTTTTGGAATGCCTATCGCTTACAATCTTCACAAGCCATTTGTACCGGTACGTAAGAAGGGCAAACTTCCATGTGAGACAATTTCTGCCAGCTATGATCTGGAGTACGGCACTGCGGAGATCGAGATCCATAAGGATGCCATCAAGCCAGGACAGAAGGTTGTGCTCATCGATGACCTGATCGCTACTGGCGGAACGATGGAAGCAGCCATCAGGCTGATTGAGCAGCTTGGCGGCGAGGTTGTGAAAGTCTTGTTTCTTATGGAACTTGCAGGTCTTAACGGCCGTAAGAAACTGGAAGGCTATGATGTGGCTTCTGTGATCTGCTACGAGGGAAAGTAGGAGAAATGGTGTTGCCACAGACATTATTGGAAACAGGCAGGTGAAAAGTATGGCTGAGTTAATTACAGACAAGGATGGGAAAACGGAAATTTCACAGGAAGAAAAGGAAAAGCTGGAATCAGTGCGGAAGGCTGATGCAGCTGTGAAATCCATGCACGATTTTACCAGTCCCGAAATATTATATAATGAGCTGATTACCAGCATAAAGAAATATCATCCTTCCACGGACATTACTTTGATTCAGAAGGCATACGAAACAGCAAGGGAAGCCCACAAGGATCAGAAGAGAAAATCCGGAGAGCCTTATATTATTCATCCTTTATGCGTTGCCATTATTCTGGCCGACCTGGAACTTGATAAAGAAACGATTGTTGCAGGACTTCTTCATGATGCAGTGGAAGATACCTGGATGACTTGTGAGGAAATTGAGAAGGAATTTGGTCCTGAGGTGGCACTTCTGGTAGATGGAGTCACCAAGATCGGACAGCTCTCTTATTCTAAGGATAAGGTAGAGATGCAGGCGGAGAGCCTGAGAAAGATGTTCCTGGCCATGGCCAAGGATATCCGTGTTATTTTGATCAAACTTGCAGACCGTCTTCACAATATGCGTACTCTTCAGTATATGATACCTGCGAAGCAGAAGGAGAAGGCAAGAGAGACTATGGACATCTATGCTCCTATCGCACAGCGTCTTGGTATTTCCAAGATTAAGGTAGAGCTGGATGATCTGTCATTGAAATATCTGGAACCAGATGTTTACTATGACCTGGTTGAGAAGGTTGCCCTTCGCAAGAGCGTCAGGGAGGAATTTGTAGGAAATATTGTGAAAACTGTGAAGCAGCACATGGTGGAGGCGAACATCAAAGCCCAGGTAGACGGCCGTGTGAAGCATTTCTTCAGTATCTATAAGAAGATGGTGAACCAGAATAAGACCATTGATCAGATTTATGATCTTTTTGCAGTACGTATTCTGGTGGATACAGTGAAGGATTGTTACGCAGCCCTTGGTGTGATCCATGAAATGTACAAGCCTATTCCGGGCAGATTCAAGGATTATATTGCAATGCCCAAGCCAAATATGTATCAGTCCCTTCACACAACCCTGATCGGACCAAACGGACAGCCCTTTGAGATCCAGATCAGAACCTTTGAGATGCATAAAACAGCTGAGTATGGTATCGCAGCTCACTGGAAATACAAAGAAGCCTCCGATGGAAAGACTTCTGTAGGAAACCGTGAGGAGGAGAAGCTAAACTGGTTGCGCCAGATCCTGGAGTGGCAGAGGGATATGTCTGACAATAAGGAATTCATGAGCCTTCTGAAAAATGACCTGGACCTTTTTGCAGACAGCGTTTACTGTTTTACCCCTCAGGGAGATGTAAAGACCCTGCCAAATGGCTCCACACCTATTGATTTTGCATACAGCGTGCATAGTGCTGTAGGAAATAAAATGGTAGGTGCCAGAGTAAATGGCAAGCTGGTACCTATTGAGTACCGGATCCAGAACGGTGACCGTATTGAGATCATCACTTCACAGAATTCCCAGGGCCCCAGCCGTGACTGGCTGAAGGTAGTAAAGAGCACACAGGCCAAGAATAAGATCAACCAGTGGTTTAAGAAAGAACTGAAGGAAGATAATATCCTGAAAGGAAAGGAAATGCTGGCCCAGTATTCCAAGAGCAAGGGATTCAAGATAAGCAATTATCTGAAACCCCAGTATCTGGAAGCTGTTATGCACAAGTATGGCTTCCGTGACTGGGAATCTGTCCTTGCAGCCATTGGACACGGCGGCCTGAAGGAAGGCCAGGTATTTAACAAACTGGTTGAGGCTTATGATAAAGAAAATAAGAAGAACCTTACAGATGAGCAGATCCTGGAGGCAGCAGCAGAGAGTACGGATAAGCAGCATTCTCATGTTAAGAGTAAGAGCAGTATTGTGGTCCGTGGAATGCATGATGTGGCAGTTCGTTTTTCCAAGTGCTGCAATCCGATCCCGGGAGATGAAATTGTGGGATATGTGACCAGAGGCAGAGGCGTTACCATTCACAGAACGGACTGCGTAAATGTAATGAATATGTCTGAGATGGACAGGAGCCGTCTTCTGGAGGCAGAGTGGCAGCAGCCTGAGACGAAGCAGGATGAGCATTACATGGCTGAAATCAATGTATATGCCAATAACCGTACCGGACTTCTGGTGGATATTTCCAAGATCTTTACAGAACGAAAGATCGATATCCGAAATATCAACTGCCGTACCAATAAACAGGAGAAAGCTACCATTTCTGTAAGCTTTAATGTAAGCTGCAAGGAAGAACTGAATTCTCTCATTGAGAAGATCCGTCAGCTGGAGAGCGTGATGGATGTGGAGAGAACAACAGGCTGATGCTGGCAGCCTGGCCGGTAAGAAAGGATGGACAAACCATGAAAAAGCTTGAATTACAGCAGTGCATTCTTGGCCCTGTATACACCAACTGTTATTTCCTGAAAAATAAGGAGACAGGAGAGCTGCTGATCGTGGACCCTGCAGATGCGCCGAAGAAAATCTTTCAGAAGGTGGAAGACATGGGAGGAAGGCCAGTTGGAATTCTTCTCACACACGGCCATTTCGATCACATCATGGCAGTGAAAGACGTGAAAGAGGAATATCAGATTCCGATTTATGCCTGCCGCCAGGAGGAGGAAATGCTCCGTGAGCCCTCTGTGAATATGACAGACCGTATGCGGAAACCATGTTCTGTCTGTCCGGATGTGTTTCTGGATGATCTTCAGGTATTTACAGCAGCTGGCTTTGCAATCCAGATGATTCATACACCAGGTCATACGAAAGGAAGCTGTTGCTATTATCTGAAGGAGGAGGGCGTGTTGTTTAGCGGAGATACCCTGTTCTGTGGCTCCGTAGGAAGAACGGATTTTCCGGGAGGAAGCGCAGCCCAGATAAGGGAGAGCCTTCATAAGCTCTTAGGAGCCTTGCCAGATGACACAGCTGTGTATCCGGGACATGACACATCTACAACAATCGGTTACGAAAAGAGGTATAACCCATTTGTGTAAAATAGGAATCCTGTTGCTAGACAGGGATTTTGAACATGATATATATGAACTTATAAAAGCATTTTATCCGGAAGGAGATATCCACAGCCTCTACGAAAAAGACGAAGAGGAGTACGATATCTTCTTTACTGTGGAGAGAGAAAGCGACAGCTATGTAATCAGCTATGTCTGTGCGGACAAAAAGGGAAAGGCAGCAGCCTCTATTGTGGAAGTACAGAAGGAACCGGAGCTGGATGCCCATGAGCTTCGCAAAGCGAATAAAGACAGCCTGAAATATGCCCTTTACAAAATACTTGTAAAGATTACCGGGAGGACTCTTCCATGGGGAAATCTTACCGGAATCCGGCCAGCCAAGCTTGCTATGGGAATGATCGAAAGTGGTATGAAAAATACGGAAATCGCAGAAGAAATGCGAAACCGTTATCTGGTAAGTCCTAAAAAAACAGCTCTTGCCATTACAATAGCAAACAGGGAGAGGGCAATCCTGAAGGATATTGACTATGAACACGGATACAGCCTTTATGTGGGAATTCCTTTTTGCCCAAGTATTTGTCTGTACTGTTCCTTTAGCTCCTATCCTCTGAAAATCTGGCAGAAGCGGGTGGATGAGTATCTGGATGCCCTGTGCCTTGAGATTCGTGAGACAGCCAGGCTGATGAAAAACTATAAGCTGGATACTATCTATATCGGCGGCGGAACACCTACTACCCTGGAGCCGGACCAGCTTCGCAGGCTTTTGAACCAGCTGGGAGAATCCTTTGGGTTTGACGGTGTGCTGGAATTTACCGTGGAAGCGGGAAGGCCGGACAGCATTACAAGGGAGAAGCTGGAAGCCATCCGGGAATTTCCGGTGACCAGGATCTCTGTGAATCCCCAGACGATGAATCAGGAAACGCTGGAAATCATCGGAAGACGTCACACAGTAGCCCAGACCATAGAGGCGTTTCACCTTGCAAGAGAATTGAATTATAACAATATTAACATGGATCTCATCGTGGGACTGCCAGGTGAGGATATTTCCATGGTGAAACACACACTTGAGAAGGTGAAGGATCTGTCTCCGGACAGCCTTACTGTACATTCCCTGGCAGTGAAGCGTGCAGCCCGCCTGAATATGTTTAAAGATAAATATCAGGAAATGACCTTTGAAAATAACCAGGAAATCATGGATCTGACACAGATGACCGCCTTTTCTATGGAAATGGGTCCCTATTATCTGTACCGCCAGAAGAACATGAAGGGAAATTTTGAAAATGTAGGCTATGCAAAGGTTGACAAAGCCGGAATTTACAATATACTGATTATGGAAGAAAAGCAGCCCATTATTGCACTTGGCGCCGGTGGCTCTTCCAAGCTGGTCTTTGACCATGGAAAACGGATCGAGCGTGTGGAGAATGTGAAGGATGTTACCAGCTACATTGCACGTATCGACGAGATGATTGAAAGAAAGCGTACAGGAATTGGTACCTGGCTATAGGAGGGAGGAGAATTCTTGGAAAAGCTTTCAGAAAAAGAATCAGAAACTCCGGAGAAGCTTCTGGAGTTTGATCTGTTTGCAGAGCTGAAGCACGGTGTTGCAGTAAGCAATTTGGCCTATGCCCTTGGCGAGGAGCTGGGGCTGTCCCATGAGAAGTGCTATGAGCTTGCGATGGCAGGAATGCTCCACGATATTGGAAAGCTGAGGCTGAGAAGCTACATCAATGGACAGGAAAAGAATCCTCTTGTGATAGAGGAACTGAAATATGTCCGTATGCATTCTGCTCTTGGCTATGAGGCGCTAAAGAATCAGGGATATTCCGATTTTATTCTTGAGACAATTCTCTATCATCACGAAAATTATGATGGAAGCGGTTATCCGTCCAATCTTGCAGGAGAGGAAATCCCTGTTGGGGCAAGAATCCTGAGAGTGTGCGATGTGTACTGTGCACTGAGTCAGGACCGCTCTTACCGCAAGGCTTTTGATAAGCGTACAGTCATGGAGCTGATGATAGATGAAATAAAAAACTTTGATTTGGAAGTTTTTCTTGCATTTCAGAGAGTAGTACATACCAGAAAAACTGGTTAATAAGGAGGAAACATGGCATTAAAGAAGAAGCCGGTTACCGGCATGAAAGATATTTTACCAAAAGAGATGGAAATCCGTAACTATGTTACCGGACTGATCCGTGAGACATACGGTTCCTTTGGATTTACATCTATTGAGACTCCCAGCGTGGAGCATATCGAAAACCTTTGCAGCAAGCAGGGTGGAGACAATGAGAAGCTGATTTTCAAAATTCTGAAAAGAGGAGAGAAGCTGAAATTAGAGGAGGCAAAGGAAGAAGCAGATCTTGTGGATTCCGGTCTTCGCTATGACCTGACAGTTCCTCTCTCCAGATATTATTCCAACAATGCCAATGAACTGCCTGCACCGTTTAAGGCACTTCAAATGGGCTATGTATGGAGAGCTGACCGTCCTCAGAGGGGTCGCTTCCGCCAGTTCATGCAGTGTGACATTGATATTTTAGGTGAGCCCACGTATATGGCAGAGATTGAGCTGGTACTTGCTACCACCACTCTTCTTGGAAAGCTTGACTTCCGCAATTTCACCATTCGTATCAATGACCGCCGTATCCTGAAGGCTATGGCTGAATACAGCGGGTTCCCCAAGGAGAGCTTTGATACTGTATTCATCATCCTTGACAAGATGGATAAGATCGGTCTCGAGGGAGTGGCAAGGGAGCTTGAGGAGGAAGGCTTTGCAAAGGAAAGCATTGACACCTATCTTGCCATGTTCAAGGAAATTAGCTCTGATATCCAGGGCGTAAGATATTGCAGGGAAAAGCTTGCCAGCGTGCTGGATGAGCAGATCGCAGCAGATCTTGAGACGATTATTTCTACAGTAGAGGCTGTGAAAACAGCAGACTTTAAGATGGCATTTGACCCAACTCTGGTACGTGGTATGTCTTACTATACCGGCCCGATCTTTGAGATTTCCATGGATGAGTTCGGCGGCAGCGTTGGCGGTGGCGGACGTTATGATGAGATGATCGGCAAATTTACCGGAAATAATACAAGCGCTTGCGGTTTCTCTATTGGATTTGAGCGTATTGTCATGCTTCTTCTTGAGAGAGGCTACCAGATTCCTACTGCTAAGACGAAAAAAGCATATCTCATTGAGAAAAATATGCCGGCAGAGAGGCTGACAGAGATTTTCCGTCAGGCAGAGGAGGAGAGAAAGACCGGAGTTCAGGTTAATATCTCCATTATGAAAAAGAACAAGAAATTCCAGAAGGACCAGATGGCTGCAGAAGGCTATACAGAATTTGTGGAATTCTTTAGAAGATAAGATAGAATAAGGAGGCTCTTAAAATGGCTGAGAGTATGCAGGGATTGCACAGAACCTGCCGATGTGCAGAAGTGACCAAAGAGATGATTGGCAGCGAAGTAACCCTTATGGGATGGGTTCAGAAAGCGAGAGATAAAGGAGGAATCGTTTTCGTAGATTTACGTGACCGTAGCGGTGTCATGCAGCTGATCTTCGAAAATGGTTCTATTGATGAGGAAGGCTTTGCAAAAGCAGGCAAGCTTAGAAGTGAGTTTGTAATTGCAGTTACCGGAACCGTTGAGAAACGTGGAGGTGCTGTGAATGAGAATCTTGCAACAGGTGAGATCGAAGTCCGGGCAAAATCTCTTCGCATTCTTTCTGAGGCAGAGGTTCCTCCATTCCCAGTGGAAGAGAACAGCAAAACAAAAGAGGATGTACGTCTGAAATACCGTTATCTTGATTTAAGACGTCCGGATCTTCAGAGAAACCTGATTCTGAAGAGTCGTGTGATGCAGCTTACAAGAGCATTCTTTACAAATGAGGGATTCCTGGAGATTGAGACCCCTATGCTTGGAAAGAGTACTCCGGAGGGAGCAAGAGATTACCTGGTACCTTCCCGTGTACATCCTGGCTGCTTCTACGGTCTGCCACAGTCTCCGCAGCTGTACAAACAGCTTCTGATGTGCTCTGGATATGACAGATACATCCAGATCGCAAGATGCTTCCGTGATGAGGACCTTCGTGCCGACCGTCAGCCGGAGTTCACACAGATCGATATGGAGCTTTCCTTCGTAGATGTAGATGATGTAATCGATGTAAATGAGAGATACCTTGCTTACCTGTTTAAAGAGGTTCTTGGCATTGATGTGAAGCTTCCGATCCAGAGAATCACCTGGCAGGAGGCAATGGACCGCTTCGGTTCCGATAAGCCGGATATGAGATTTGGCATGGAGCTTCATGATGTGAGTGAGATTGTGAAAAACTGTGGATTTTCTGTATTTACAGGTGCACTTGAAAATGGCGGAAGCGTTCGAGGTATCAACGCAGAGGGCCAGGGAGGTATGCCTCGTAAGAAAATTGACAAATTAGTAGAGTTTGCCAAGGGATATGGTGCAAAAGGGCTTGCTTATATTGCAATCGCAGAGGATGGCACCAGAAAATCTTCCTTCGCTAAATTTATGACAGATGAGGAGATGGACGCTCTTGTAGCAGCTATGGATGGTAAAGCCGGTGATCTCCTTCTCTTCGCAGCGGACAAGAAGAAGCTTGTTTACGATGTTCTGGGTGCCCTTCGTCTGGAGCTTGCAAAACAGATGGATCTTCTCAATAAGAACGAATACCGCTTCGTATGGGTAACAGAGTTTCCGCTTCTTGAGTGGAGCGAAGAAGAGAACCGTTTTACAGCAATGCACCATCCATTTACCATGCCTATGGATGAGGATATTCCTCTTCTTGATACAGATCCAGGCGCTGTCCGTGCAAAAGCATACGACATCGTACTGAACGGAAATGAGATTGGTGGCGGTAGTGTCCGTATCCATCAGGATGATATTCAGGAAAGAATGTTCAAAGAGCTTGGATTCACTCCGGAAGCGGCCCATGAGCAGTTCGGATTCCTTCTGGATGCATTCAAATACGGAGTTCCTCCTCACGCTGGACTTGCTTATGGCCTTGACCGTCTGGTTATGCTTATTGCCAAGGTTGACAGCATCCGTGACGTTATCGCATTTCCGAAGGTAAAAGATGCTTCCTGTCTGATGACACAGGCTCCGCAGCGTGTAAGCGAAGCACAGCTGAACGAGCTTGGTCTTGAAGTTGAGAAAGAAGAAACAGAAGAATAAAAAAGAAGAGCGTCTGCCTCGTTTGGGAAAAACGGGAAGCAGACGCTCTTTTATATGCAAGATGCTGTTTATTCCTCTACAGGACTGGAAGTTAAGGTTCCAAACAATGCCTGGGCAAATACAGTACCGGCATCTTCCAGTTTCCAGGAAGCGCCATCATTGATCAGGGTAAAGGCGGTTTCTACAGTTTTCACTTCTTTGTTATTGTTGATGGCATCAAGCAGCATCCCATAGGAAGTTTCATAACGCTTCTGGGAACCGTCAATGACAGCATCAGCAGAGGCAAGGTAAGTATCCAGCTCTTTCTGGTAGCTTTCCAGAATAGAATCACAGTCAAAGGTTGTGATGTCTGCTTTTACCTCAGCCTGATAGCCGGAAATTTCCGATGACAGGATCTCATAATCAAAGGAGGTATAGACTTGATTTACCAGTGCCTGTGCAAGGGAAATTTTGGATTTATCTTCTGTGCTGGCAATGGAATCTGCATTCAGGTAATTTCCAAGCTCAGCAGCAGTCATATTTTTCAAAGTATCAAGATAGACAAGAAGGGTATCCTGCGGGGGAAGGATATCTGGATCGGTGAGATAGGTCATAAGACCACCTACGAGGTCATTTTCAAGGGTATAGGTGCGCTCAATCTCCCAGCTGCGTTCCTTCTCTTCCTCTGTGGAAACAAGAGAAACCGTACAGTTGCGCTCCACAGTCTGATAATCTTCTGAGTTTAACAGCTGATCCAGAATTTCATAACGCTTTTCCAGAGAAACAGAAGAACTGTGATCATCCTGAGAAACTGCAGCCATGGAAATTTCTTCACGAAGCTGTGCAGTGGTGAAATCTCTGGCAAGAGCCTGGGCATCAATGGTAACCAGACGCAGCTCGGCCGTGGCATGTTCTTTATCCTTGTCAATGTGGATATTCAGAATCCTATAGTCAAAATCCTGAAAGAAAAGAGAAAAGACCTCTTTCATACTGGCGGATATGGCCGTGTCTTCTTCATCAGGGAAAAGTTCCTGATAGGAAACGTACTTCTGTGTAGCATCGGAGTCCAGATTCTTCAAAAGCTCCAGTTCCCGTTTTACGACTTCCTCAATCTTTTTCTCTTCTTTACCGGAACAGTCGGCCGCTCCCAGCAGAAAAAAAAGAGCAAGAAAAGTGAGAAGAGGAAACAGTTTTTTCGCTGACTTCATACAAGCTTTTTCCTTTCCAAAAGTGTAGTCCTGACAACAAATCAAGTACCTACACTATACCATTTTTCCCCATAAAAGTCAAAAAGTGCAAAAATATAGACGATATTTATAAAAAAAGAGTGAAAAAATTGTGAAAATTGTATTATTGCTTCGGAATGCTTTCTTTTTTGAATAGAATCTGCTATGATAGACGAGGTAAATGCAGATGACAGAAGCGGCAGTTTGTCTGCTATAATGCAAGTATCACTGTACACGTTATGAGTATAGGAGGAAAATATGAAAAAAAAGATTTTTGTCATCGGGGGAATCATTGTCATTGCCGGCGCCGCTGGCGTAGGTGGCTGGTATTATTATAAAGAGAATTATGCAAACACAGCAGAGGCATCTGGTGAGGTAGCGTATGTGACTAAGATCCGTACACTTTTGGGAGAGGAATCCGGAGTGATGAATCGTTTTGCCGGTGTGGTAGAGCCTCAGGACACAGTAAAGGTAAATATCGAAAGCGGCAGAACGGTAACAGAAGTAAAGGTAAAGACTGGCGAGGAAGTAAAGAAGGGCCAGCTGCTATTTGAATACAATTTAAGCAGCATCCAGGACAGCTTGAAGGAAGCACAGCTTGCTCTGGACCGCCTGAAGAACGAGGCCTTAAGCCTGAATGAGCAGATTACCACTCTTGAGAAAGAGAAAAAGAAGGCGAACAAAAATAACCAGCTTTCTTATACCATTGAGATTGAGACAAATAAGATGAACCTGAAGAAGAATGAGTATGACCAGACCAGCAAACAGGCAGAGATTGACAAGCTTCAGGCGGCTACCACCAATACAGAGGTGCGAAGTGAGATTGACGGTGTTATCCAGAAAATCGATACCAGCAAGCTGGGAAGCGAAGATGGAGATACCCTGGATGACAGCATGGGATATGATAATGGGAACTCTGATTCAGATAATGCCTTTATCACTATTTTGAGTACGGGTGCATATCGGATCAAGGGAACGGTAAATGAGCAGAATCGTAATACCATTGTGCCAGGTTCTCCGGTTATTATCCGTTCCAGAGTAGACGAGAATCAGATCTGGCATGGAACTATGGGCGCTGTGGATGAGCAGAATTCCTCCAACAGCAATAGCAGCAACAGCTATATGTATGGTTACGGCAGCGGGGATGACAGCACAAGCTCCAGTTCCTATCCATTTTATGTGACGCTGGATTCCTCAGACGGACTGATGCTGGGCCAGCACGTTTACATAGAGATGGACGAGGGCCAGGAAGAACAGAAAACAGGTATCTGGCTTGGAGAATATTATATTGTAGATGCAGACACAGAGAATCCCTATGTGTGGGCTGCAGATTCCAGAGGCAGACTGGAAAAACGCCCTGTTATTCTGGGGCAGTATGACGAGAACCTGTCTGAATATGAGATCGTAGATGGGCTTACAGAGGATGACAGCATTGCCTTCCCGTCCGACTCACTGACAGAGGGAATGACTGCCAAGGATGTTTCTGAAATGACCAGTGATGATGTAGACTGGGGGCTGGATATGGAGTCAGATGGAATGGATTATTCCAGTGATGCAGCGGAGTATACAGAGGGGGATAACATGGAAGCCCTGGACGGAAGTGGCTATGAGGATATCTCCGATGGCTATATTGACGAAGGAATGGATGAAGCCATTGATTCTTCCATGGATGAGGAAACGATAGATGATAATTATTCAGAAGACGATTCAGAAGATTTCTCGGATGATACCATCGATGAGCCGGGACAGTATGGCTCAAGCGATACGGAGGCAGCAGGATGATACTTGAATTAAAGGGAATTTATAAAGATTACCAGCAGGGGAAAATGACAGTGCCGGTTCTGAAGGATGTGAACTTTTCCATGGAAGAGGGCGAGTACGTTGCCATTATGGGCCCATCCGGTTCTGGAAAATCCACACTGATGAACATTATCGGATGTCTGGATCAGGCTACCAGCGGAACCTTTTTTCTGGACGGACAGGATATCAGCAAATGCTCGGAAAATGAAATGTCCGATATCCGTCTGAGAAAGATTGGCTTTGTATTCCAGAGCTTTCATCTTCTTCCCAGACAGTCTGCCATCTCGAATGTGGAGCTGCCTTTGAACTATGCCCGTGTTCCCAAGAAGGAGCGAAGAGAGCGGGCCTTTGCAGCTCTTGATAGGGTGGGACTGGCCGATCGTGTAGATTTCAGGCCGAACCAGTTGTCAGGCGGACAGATGCAGAGAGTTGCCATCGCCCGTGCCATTGTAAATAATCCCAGACTCCTCCTGGCAGATGAGCCTACAGGAGCGCTGGACAGTAAATCAGGAGCCCAGGTCATGGAGCTTTTCCAGAGACTGAATGATGAGGGCGTTTCCGTTTTAATGATTACCCACGATCCGGATATTGCAGCACACGCCAAGCGAGTTGTTATGATCCGTGATGGTGAGCTGCAGGAAAAGGGGTGATCTCATGGGCAGTAAAATGAAAAAAGTTGTGATTGGCGTTGTGGTCACAGCGCTTGTGGGAACTGGCGCAGGAGGCGGACTTCTGTACGTGAGAAAAGGCAATCAGAAGACCGTTATGGTTACAAGTGTCAGCAATCTTGCAGGAGAGCGCTATGATTATGATTCTTCCTTAAGCGGAAGTGTATATGCCAATGCAACTCAGAGAATTACAGTAGATAAGGATATGATCATCCAGGAGGTTTACGTCAGCAAGGGAGACGAGGTGAAACCAGGAGATAAGCTGATTTCTTTTGATATGACCCTTGTGGAGATGGAGCTGAACATTGCCAGGCTGAAGCTTCAAAAGCAGCAGCAGGATCTGGCTACAGCCAAGAAGAGACTGACAAGTCTGCAAAATGGAGGTCCTATCCTGGAATCTGATACCTCTTCCGCAGACAATCTCATTAATTCTGGTTCGGGTTCCTATAGTACGGATGATGAGAAAGATGATGACTATGATTTATCTTCTGCTGATCTTACTGGAAATGGCAATTATCTTGCAGCAGCAGTACAGCCGATTTTGCTTGCTGCTGTGGAAGATGGTTTTGATGAAGCCGTCTTTGCAGGTGAGGCTGACGGTGCTGAGGATTTGGATGAAACGGACGAGGAAGAGGACAGTGCTCCTGCAGATACAGGATCTGCTTCTGATTATTATGACACTTCCACAGATGATGGAGGGTTTACAAGTGATTCAGATTCCGGACAGGGTGGATTTGTTTCTGACGGAAGTGAACCTGATTCACCGGCAGCAGTACCCACACCTTCTCTGGCACCGGGAATGGAATTTATAAATCCAAATGACAATCCCGGGACTCCGGACTTTATGGATGGGGAAGAGCCATTTTACCAGACCTTGGATTATGATACAGAGCCATATCAGGGAAGTGGAACAAATGATGATCCGTTTTTATTCCTGTGCTCCAGTGCCAAGGGCAAGGTAAATGTGACAGGTGCTTTCTTAAATAAAATGGCAGGCTATAATGCTGACGGAACGGTTCTTCTGGAGCCGGAGGGCTATTGGTACCTGCTGGAGTTCTATAAGAACGATACCATTGCAGATTATACCAACCGCAAGGATTCCTGTACCGGTTATTATCTGGTAGAGGGAAAAATGCTTTCCAAACCCGTAGACCGTTTCGCAGAGATGGATTTCACCTTGGAAGGTGCTATGCAGTATGACAATGGAAATGATGAACCGGAATATCCGGATTACGGCGGTGGCGACGGCAGTTCCGCTCTTTCCCGTTCTGAAGCGATCAAGATCCAGAAGAACCGCATTGCCAGCCTGGAGCTGGATGTGCAGGAAAGTGAGATTAAAATCAGCAAACTTGAGAAAAAGGCAAACAGAAAGCTGATCACAAGTAAGCTGGATGGTATTGTGGCTACTGTGGGAGATGCAGCCACAAGAACCAATTCAGAGTCTGATGCTTTCCTGGCTGTAAAGAGTAAGGATGGATACTATGTACAGGGAACGATCAGTGAGCTGATGCTGGATCAGTTCCAGGAGGGGACTATGCTGAACTGTAGCTCTTATGGAGAATATGGGTATGCCATGTTTGAGGCGGAGGTGGTGCAGGTTTCTGATTATGCAGTGGATGGAGACAGCTCCTACTCCTACTATGGAGACGGCAATCCCAATGTTTCTTCCTATACTTTTACAGCGAAGATCACAGATGACACAGTTCAGGTGAGTGCCGGTGACTGGGTGGATATCAAGATGGAGAATGATGCTTCACAGCAGACAGATGGAATTGTGCTTTCCAAGGCCTATGTTCGCACAGAGGACGGGGTAAGCTATGTTTACAAGAATGATAATGGTGTGCTGAAAAAACAGATCGTCCGGGTAAAAGAGAATGTAAATGGTGGTTCCTATGTTCTGATCGACAAGGGGATTACCATGGACGACGAGATTGCATTTCCTTATTCCAATTCCATTTCAGAGGGTATGAAAACGAAAGTGATAGACAGCGATCATCTGGATACGTTTATGGGATACGATAATTCCGGAGCTTATTCCGGCGGTCTTGGTTAAGGAGGGATTTCATTTCATGTTTGAAAATATACGTCTTGCATTCCAGGGAATCTGGTCACATAAAATGAGATCTTTCCTGACAATGCTGGGTATTATTATTGGTATTGCATCTATTATTGCCATTGTATCCACAATCAAGGGTACCAGTGAACAGATTAAGGATGACCTGATCGGTTCCGGAAATAATACGGTGAGTATTACACTGACACAGGGCGACAGTGCCTACAGTGCAGATTCTTACAGCGACAGCAGTGTTTCCACGCCTCTTCTTTCACAGGCATTGAAGGATGAGGTGCTGAAAACAGATCATGTGGAGAATGCAACTTTCTTTTACAGCAGAACAGATTACAACAGCAGTGTTTACTATGAGAACAGCAGCTTCTCAGGTGGTAAGGTTTATGGTGTGGATCTGAATTACCTGGACACCTGTGGTTATCGGGTTCGCTCCGGAAGGGGCTTTGTACAGAAGGATTATGATGGCTTTCGGAAGGTGGCTCTGCTGGACAATTATGCAGCGGATACGATGTTTCCGGGAGAAAATCCGGTGGGGAAGATTATCGAGATCGGTTCAGAGCCTTATACCATCATCGGTGTGGTAAAAATGGCATCTGATGGACTTCCTAATATGGATACTCCAAGTGATTTTGACGATTATTACGAAAGCGTCATCGGAACCGTTATGATTCCAAATAAATGCTGGCCTATTTCCTATAAATTTGACGAACCGGAAAATGCGATCGTTCGTGTTGACAGTACGGATAATATGAGTAAAACCGGTTCCGAGGTTGCGAAGATTCTGAGCAAATCCATTGACAATAGCAAGAGGACGAGCAGTTTTAAATATAAGGCAGATGACGTTATGGAGCGAGTGAAGAATCTGCAGCAGTTAAGCGAGAGCACCAACTCCCAGCTGATCTGGATTGCAAGTATCTCCCTTCTGGTTGGCGGCATCGGTGTTATGAATATCATGCTGGTGTCTGTAACGGAGAGAACGAAGGAGATTGGTCTGAAAAAGGCTATCGGTGCCAGAAAGAAGACGATTCTGAATCAGTTCCTTACAGAGGCGGCAGTTCTTACCAGTGTGGGAGGCATTATCGGAGTTGTCCTGGGAATCGGACTTTCCAAGGTCGTTTCCAAGGTGGCAGGATCTCCCACCGCCATCAGCGTTCCGGCCATCGTAGGTTCTGTAGTATTTTCCATGCTCATTGGTATTATTTTCGGTTTGCTCCCGTCTGTAAAGGCTGCAAACCTGAATCCGATTGATGCACTTAGAAGTGAATAAAGAGAAGAGATAACGATTACAAAAGATAACCAGAAGCAGGAAAGTGCAGGCCTGCTTCTGGTTGTTCTGTTTTTGACAAAAGAAATTTACAGAAAGGAAAATATTTTGGTACATTTTTTCAGCCTGATTTCGTGAAAATATTTGCCAGACAGGGCTTGTGGTATTATAATAGGTTGTAAGACCCTGAAAAGGGTGTGTTGATTTTTTTCGAGATAAGGAGAGATTGAATGAGCAGAATTGCCATTGTAACGGATAGTAACAGCGGCATTACACAGGAGGAAGGACGCAGACTGGGAGTGTCTGTTATTCCTATGCCTTTTTTTATTAATGAGAAAATGTACCTGGAGGGAATCACCCTGGGCCAGGATGAATTCTATCAATTTTTGAAAGGCGATGCCACCATTTCCACATCCCAGCCAAGTCCGGGAGAGACCATGGGATTATGGGAGAATCTTCTGAAGGAATACGATGAGATCGTGCAGATTCCTATGTCAAGCGGTCTTAGTGCAACCTGTGCCACAGCTATGGCTCTGTCCCAGGACTATGAGGGAAGAGTGCACGTAGTAGATAATCAGCGTATTTCTGTAACCCAGCGCCAGTCTGTAGAGGATGCTCTTTTGCTTCGTGACGCAGGGAAGAGCGGCGCACAGATTAAGGAGATCCTTGAGAAAGAGAAATTTAATTCCAGCATTTATATTACATTGGAAACCTTGAAATACTTAAAGAAGGGCGGCAGAATCACACCTGCGGCAGCTGCCATCGGTACCGTTCTGAATCTGAAGCCGGTTCTCCAGATTCAGGGAGAGAAGCTGGATGCCTTTGCCAAGGTAAGAGGTAAGAAACAGGCCAGACGTACTATGTTGAAGGCTATGAAAGCCGATTTTGAGGGACGCTTCGCAGACTTTGTACAGGCTGGGGAAATGCGTCTGCAGGCAGCCTACACCGGCAATCCAGAGGAAGCTGCTGAGTGGAAACAGGAGATGGAGGATGCTTTTCCAGGCATGGAGGTTCACATGGATCCATTGTCACTGAGCGTTGCCTGCCACATTGGATATGGATCCCTTGCCATTGCCTGCGCAAGGAAAGTTACGTTGTAAGGCGGGCGCAGAGCAGCCATTTGGAAAGAGAATCTACGACAGGAGATCATCCTGTCAGTAATTTCAGGAGGATATATGAAAAAACTTACAGACTATATGGCAGAAGAGCTTTCTGCTGCATTTGAAAAAGCTGGCTATGATCCGGCATACGGTAAGGTTGGTGCTTCCAACCGTCCTGACCTTTGCGAATATCAGTGCAACGGAGCTATGGCAGGAGCCAAGGCTTACAAGAAAGCACCATTTATGATCGCAGATGAGGTTGTTGGAAATTTAAATGATTCCAGGGTTTTTTCCATGAAAGAAATGGTAAAGCCTGGTTTTATCAACCTGAAGGTCAGCGAGGAATTTCTGGCTGATTATCTGAAAGAGATGGAAAAGGATGAGAAGCTTGGCGCAGACACAGCCAAGGAGCCGAAAACCATCGTGATTGACTACGGCGGACCAAATGTTGCCAAGCCACTTCATGTAGGACACCTTCGCTCTGCAATCATCGGTGAGAGCATTAAGCGGATTGGCCGCTTCGTAGGACATAAGGTGATCGGTGATGTTCATCTTGGGGACTGGGGACTTCAGATGGGACTGATCATTACAGAGCTGAAGCACAGACAGCCGGAGCTGGTTTATTTTGATGATAATTATACAGGGGAATATCCAGAAGAGGCACCTTTTACCATCAGCGAGCTTGAGGAAATTTACCCATGTGCAAGCGGCAAGTCCAAAGAGGATGAAGCATACCGCCAGGAAGCACTGGAGGCAACACATCTTCTCCAGCAGGGAAAGCCAGGCTATATGGCACTGTGGAATCATATCATGAATGTTTCTGTTACAGACCTTAAGAGAAACTACGCCAACCTGAATGTTTCCTTTGACCTGTGGAAGAAAGAGTCCGATGCACAGCCTTATATTCCGGACATGGTAGAGAAGATGAAGGAGCAGGGATTTGCTTATGAGGACCAGGGTGCCCTTGTTGTAGATGTTAAGGAAGATACTGACACAAAGGAAATCCCGCCCTGTATGCTGCTGAAATCAGACGGCGCTTCCTTATATACCACCACAGACCTTGCTACGATCGTAGAGCGTATGAAGCTGTTTCATCCGGACGAGATCCTCTATGTTGTTGACAAACGTCAGGAACTTCATTTCATCCAGGTATTCCGCTGCGCAAGAAAGACCGGACTGGTAGAGGAAGATACCAAGCTGTCCTTCCTTGGCTTTGGTACTATGAATGGAAAAGACGGCAAGCCCTTCAAGACAAGAGAGGGCGGCGTTATGCGTCTGGAAAACCTGATCGCAGACATTGATGAGGAAATGTTCCACAAGATTGTAGAGAACAGAAGTGTCCGTGATAAAGATGCGAGAGACACTGCCAAGATCGTGGGTATGGCAGCCATCAAATATGGCGATCTTTCCAACCAGGCTACCAAGGATTATATATTCGATGTAGACCGCTTTACTTCCTTTGAGGGAAATACAGGTCCGTACATCCTTTACACCATCGTTCGTATCAAATCCATCCTGAACCGTTATTTGGAAGCAGGTGGAAATCTGGAGGCAGGAGAGCTTCTTCCGGCATCTAATGGCAGTGAGAAGAACCTGATGCTTCAGCTTAGCGGATTTGGAGGCATGATCGAGAGCGCTTTTGAGGAGAAGGCTCCTCACAAGATTTGTGCGTACATTTATGAGGTTTCCAATGCCTTTAACAGCTTCTATCATGAGACAAAGATCCTCAGCGAGGAGAATCAGGCACAGAAGGAATCTTATATCCGTTTGCTTCAGTTGACAAAGCGAGTGCTTGAGACAAGCATTGATCTTCTTGGCTTCGAGGCTCCGGATAAGATGTAATGCAAAAAAAGAAATATAAATTTGCTTAAAATGACGTAATGAAAAAACTGATGAAGGGTATCCATTTATTATGTTTTCCAAAGAATGCATGGGATGGAGATACTTTGTCAGTTTTTTTACATTTGACATTGCGGTTCACATACTCTTGCTTGATGGAAATCAAGACGAAAGTGGAAGGAAAAGCAGAGACGAGGTTTGGGAAGATGAAAAATAGCAGCGGCAGATTTCAACCAGATAAGGTGCTTTCCTATTTTAAGGAAGAGTGGAAGGTGCTTCTGGCAGTTACCATATCCGGTTTGATCTATAATATCGGCCTTTTGGCCGGCCCCTGGTTTGAGGGAAAAATGACCGGCTGTCTGGTAGAAATCCTGGAAGGTCTGGGACAGTTCTCAGATATGCTGGCTTTGGTACTTGGCTATGTGGCAGTCATTGCGGTAGTTCAGATCGCCCGGTATATCAAACGATTTTATGTACGGCGCTTTGCCAATAATGTAAACCGCAGGATGAAGGAAATCCTGTATGCCAGTCTGGTGCGAAAAAGTCGTGCAAGCCTTCGGGGAGAGGGCGAGGGAAGCATTATGACAAAGGCAATCCTGGATGTGGATGATTGTGTGGAGGGAATGCGTAAGTTTACCACGGAAATTTTCGATACGGGAGTTGCATTGGCTGCTTATGCGGGAATGCTTTTGTGGTATGATTTCAGGCTTGCTTTGCTTTGCATGATTTTTCCGCCGATCTCCTATATGACTGCGGGGAAGATGAAAAAGATGATCCAGAGAGCCGGTGCAGCTTACAAGGAACAGGCCGGAAATTTAAGCACTGCCACTTTGGACCGGGCAGAAAATGCCATTACATACCGTGTGTTTGGATGTGAGCAGGACCGTCAGAAGGCTTATGAAGAGAACCTTATCTCTTATGAGAAGTCAGCGGTAAAGGCCAATATCTGGAATTCCATCATGCCGCCCCTATACCGGATCATTTCTATGGCAGGGGTGCTGTTTATCCTGTATTTCGGACAGAAAAATGTTCTGGGAACCGGATGGAGCACATGGAGCATCGCATCCTTTACTACGTTCCTGACTTGCTTTGTGAAGCTGTCCGTGAAGTCCTCCAGTGCGGCAAAGCTGTTTAATGCAGTGCATAAGGCACAGGTTTCCTGGAAGAGAATTAAGCCGCTTCTGGCAAAGCAGAAGGAAGAGCCAGCAGCTTGGGAAACTGGAAAATTTGTCCCGAATTCGGTTGCCTTAGCCCGCCACGACGCCCTTATCCGGGAAAAATTTCCCACAAACTGTGACGCACATCTTGCAGAAAGTCTTTTTCAAACACGCTCTAGCAGCAGAAATGTAAATTGTTTACAGGTAAATGGTTTAAATTTTGCTTACCCAGATGGCAAAACGATTTTAAAAGATATTTCCTTTAAAATCGAAAAAGGCCAGATGATCGGAATCACCGGTCCCGTGGCTTGTGGGAAATCTACTTTGGGTAAAGTCTTCTTGTGCGAATATCCATATAAGGGGCAGATCCTGGTGGATGAAGAAGAGCTTCAAACTATGAAGCCGTCCCAGAGAACAGATCTCATAGGCTATCTTGGCCACGAACCGGAGCTGTTTAATGACAGTGTGGAAAACAATGTTCTTATGGGTGTAAAGAAGAATGCCCAGGATTTCCTTAAAATGGTTTGTATGGAAGAGGAAGTAAAGGAGATGGATGATGGCTTACAGACGTTAGTTGGAAATGGCGGCGTACGTCTTTCCGGCGGCCAGGGAAAACGTCTTGCCCTGGCCAGAACTCTTTGTTATAAGAAGCCGGTCCTGATTCTGGATGATCCATTTTCTGCCTTGGATAAGAGCACGGAGAGACAGATTTTTACAAATCTGAAAGCACAGTCTAAGGATATGATGGTGCTGTTGATTTCCCACCGTCTGTATCTGTTCCCGCAGCTGGATCAGATTATCTGGATGGAGGATGGAAAAACTGTGGTGGGTACTCATGAAGAATTGCTTGCCAAAGTGCCTGAGTATAAGAAATTATTTACAGAGGAAGGAGTGGGAGGCGATGAGTCAGGAGAGAAGAGAGAAAGATGGTAAAAATGGGAGAGTGAAGAGCCAGAAACAGCAGGTAAGATCTGTTATCTGGAAAACAGTTTTGCAGCAGAAGTGGCTGTCTATCGGCATCGTTTTTGCAGTGGTGGGAGCAGTAGTAACAGCCTTGATCCCTCCGCTGGTTCTGGCGAAAATCGTAGATACCCTCACTGCCGGCACTGCCGTGACAGTTTTGGCAATTCTTCTTTATTTTGCTATGCTTGCACTTACCGGAGGCATGGAATCCGCAAGAGAAGGCCTTCTCACTGTGTTTGGACAGAAGATTACCCATGCACTTAGAAGCAGCCTTATGGAGAAATTCACACATCTTACCACTGACAATCTCACAGGGCTGGAACCAGGAACCCTGGTTTCCCGTTTTGTGGGGGATGTGGATACAGTGGAAAATCTTTTTACCTCAGGAATTATCAGTATGTTCGCAGATGTCTGCAAGATTATCAGTATTCTGGCAGTGATCTGGTTTGAAAATAAGGGACTTACTGTGGTGCTTCTTATCATGCTTCCGTTCCTTTTCTGGTTTACCAGACACGTACAGAAAAATATGCTGGCTGCGCAGATTGAGAATCGAAAGGAAGTGGGAAGAGCCTCTGGATATGTGCCGGAAACTCTTCACAACATCCGCACCATTCATTGCCTTGCCAGGGAAAAATATATGGAAGAGCGTTACGATACCTGTATTGGCGAAAGCTACCAGGCTATGGAGAGAACCAATTTTTATGATGCGATATATTCCCCTGTGATTTTGATTTTAAATGCTGTGGTGGTTGCAGTTGTGATGCTTCTTTCTGCATCGGGAAATAAGACCGTGCTTACTTTCTTTGGGATGTCAGCGGGAACTGCTGTGGCAGTGATCAATTATATTTCCCAGATCTTTACTCCGGTGGAAAATCTGGGAATGGAAATTCAGACCATCCAGTCTGCTGTTGCGGGAATCCACAGGATTAGTGAGTTTTTTGAACTGGAGGAGAAAACGAAAGGAACAGATGGAGATATTTCGTCCAAAGTGGTTTTTGTAAAAGATGCCGCATCTGTGAAGGATATGGCGAAGCCTGAAAAGACTGGAATTCCCTTTGTGGAGTTTCAGAATGTGACCTTTGGCTATGACGAGCATACCGTACTGGATCATCTGAATTTTAAGGTGATGGATTCGGATCAGGTAACGCTCCTGGGACGTACCGGAGCAGGAAAAAGTACGATATTGAAGCTCCTTCTGGGCCTGTATGAACCAGACCAGGGGAAGGTGCTGATCCATGGCATTCCTGCAACGGCAGTGAAAACAGCTGACAGACGAAAGCTGTTCGGCTATGTGGAGCAGACCTTTCACATGGTTCCCGGAACGGTGCGTGATCAGATCACATTGTATGATGACCAGATCCTGGATTCCCAGGTTCGTGCCGTGGCAGAGCTCACCGGATTAAAAGAGGCAATTGAGAGCTTGGAGAAGGGGTACGATACTTCTTGCACACCGGAGATTTTTTCACAGGGACAGTGGCAGCTCCTATCCATTGCCCGTGCAGCTGTAGCAGAGCCTAAAATTCTGCTCTTAGATGAGATTACAGCCAACCTTGATGCAGAAACGGAGAATGCAGTTCTGTCTGCCTTAAAGCGAGTGGCAAAAGACCGTACCGTGATTTCTATTTCCCATAGAACCTCCGCAGAGCTGGGAAGGATTATTCATATTTGACATTCACGAATAAATAGGAAAACGCCGCATGAGCAAATTTTCATGTGGCATTTTTCTTGGAAAGAAATTTCGGCGGAAGCTTCTATTGCACAAAAAATTATACCAGGTAGGTGCCAGAAGTAACGGAAAGGCAGAGGATTGGATAAGCTGTGAATATTTGCTTAAATCATGAAATTTTTATAAAAGGCTTTTCACGGATGGAGTTTGATGTTATAATTTTGATCATATTCTTAATGTCTTGTTTTTGGAAACAGGCATTTCATAATCACTAATTTTATCTTATTGTATTTTCGTTAGCCGGGAATCATCGGCTGTATTCACGAATTGTTGATCGTTGTAAATGGTTTTATTTTTGTGTGTAAAATGAGGTGATCGGTATCAATCTTACAGGTAAGATCTTAAAAATGCGCTACTGCATCTTGGAGCAGGTAAGCTCTGGCGGAGAGGGACATTTGTATCTTGCCAGAGATATGGAACTTGGGAATTACTGGGCAGTGAAGGAGCTTCCTGTCGAGAAAAAACGGGAAGTCAGGATGCTGCGCCTTCTGGAGCATCCCTCTATTCCGAGACTGGTGGATTATGTGGAGGATGGGGACTACTGCTATCTTGTGATGGAGTTTATCCGGGGGAAATCTCTGGGGCAGCTGTATAAGGAGGGACATATATTCTCCGTTGAGGAGCTTCTTTCCTATGGAGATACGGTGCTGGCAGTTCTGGAATATCTTCACAGCCAAAAGCCTCCTGTATACTATGGAGATCTGAAACCGGACAATCTTATGCTTTCTGATTTTGGAAAATTATATCTGGTGGATTTTGGCAGTGCGGTATTGGGGTTTAGCGAAGGCCAGCGGATCTGTATGGGAACCGAAGGGTTCGCCGCACCAGAGCAGTATGAGGGGAAAGTAAACGGTGCCAGTGATCTGTATGCCTTGGGAAAGACTCTGCAGATGTTGGTGGGAAAGCATTGGCTGTCGGTTTTCTGGAAGACTCCGGGGCTTGTCCTGTTTATTTACAAATGCATTCAGCCAAAAGAGCGGCACAGGTTTGGAAGTGCTTCCCAGGCCAGAAAAAGGCTTGCCAATATAGGCAAAAGAAAAGGGCAGACCCGGAAAAATATTGCAGTGGTAGTTGGAACTGCGGGAATTTTACTGTTGGCGGGGATGCTGCTGACGGGGAAGGAGAGACCGAAGTCCTTTGAAGGGGCGTTGGCTGAGGTGACGGAAGGGTATTATGAGCTGGTAGAAAGAGGAAATCCAGAGGGGTGGAAACTGGAAGAAAGCACTGTGGGGAGTGCTGTAATCCAGTGGGAGAAAAGCTGGCTTGTAAATTGCCGTCAGGTGGAAGCCGGGCTGCAGAGACTCCAAAAGGAATATAAAAAGGACGAGGAACAAAAAAAGTTACTTTTGCTTCTGGCAGCAAATGCAGAGCTGCAAAAAGAGTGGGAGCGTGCGGAGGTTTATTACAAACAGCTGCTTTTGTATGCGTCGGCAGATGCCGAGTGCTATGGAAAATATGGTCTTTTTCTTTTAAGAAGAGGGCAGGAGCATTCCAGCAGGAGATTGTTGGAGAAGTACAGAGGCAGCGGAATCAAGGGAGCGGGATGTAAAAGTATTGAAGTTTGGGAGAAACAGATGGAAGGCCAGGAAGTGGTGGAAGATGAAAAAACAGGATAAAGAAAAAACAAAGGGAACAAGAAGAAGGCTGGTGAGCGTGCGAAAGCTTTGGATGTGGCTTATTATGGCGATAAGTTTGCTTATGCCAAAAGATGGGATCCGGGATCTGGTTTACGCTGGAGAGTTTGGAGGATTTGACGTTGATATTGGGACGGACGAGGGAATGTTTGACAACTGGGAGAATGAGCCGGAAATGGAAGAACCAGAAGTGGAGGAACCGGAAGCAGAGGGACCAGAAGCCGACCAGGAGCTTTTGCTGCCAGGGCAGGAAGAAGGCAATGGCAGCAAGGAAGAAAATGAGGAAAAGCCGGATAATAGCAGGACGGAAAATATTCAGGAAAAAACGGAGAATCGTCTGGATGTGACAAATAGGGATACAGGGGATGGTTCCAACAGCAATTTCTCAGAACACAATGGCAGTGTAGGTCAAAGCAGCTCTGAGAATGAGGAAAATACCCAGGATCATACTTCTGCAAAAAGCGAATCTACTAACAGAGAAAAGAATACGCCTGTTCAGAAAAAAACAAAAAAAGCAAAAATAAAAATTACGGAGCCACCAAAGGAAGAACCTTTGAAATTTACAGCTGCCGGCACAGCATTTACAGCTGCGGGAATGACAAAAATATCTCCCAAGCTACAGAATCACAACAATAATGATGAAAATACAGAAGAAAACGAAAAAATAGAGAATAATGATAACAAAACAATAAAATTTGAACATATAAAAAAGGTTTCTGCAAAGGAATATCCTGAAATAAAGATGATAAGATCAACGGAAGAGATGGATGTTACCATTTTGTCCCTGCGCTTAAATGGGGAGGAGGTTTTCTGGCACCAGCAGGGAGATAAGCTTATATTTGACCAGCCGGTTACAGAGAAGAAAAACAGCGTGAAGCTGTTGGCTATGATAGATGGGAATAGAATTGTGCAGATGCCTGTATGGGAGTTTTGACCCAATCAGGCAGGTGGTGATGTGGACTGTGAATATTTGCCATCTGGACGCTGTAAGAAAATAATGCTATAATTAACAACCATATAGCAGAAGGCTGGAGTGTGCAGATCGGAGGAATAATTTTCTGGCGCTCTCTGGTTATGAAAGCAGGTATTTTGGAAAATACAGATATACAGGAGGCAAAACATAGATGTACAAAGCCATTTTATTTGACCTGGATGGAACGCTTACTGATTCCGGAGAGGGTATTACCAAATCCGTTCAGTATGCTCTTGAGAAGATAGGAAAACCAGAGCTGGAGCTTGACAAACTGCGTATCTTTGTGGGACCGCCGCTGATGGAGCAGTTCCAGGCATATGCGGGGATTGACGAGGAGACAGCGAGAAAGGCTGTGGAAATTTACAGAGAGCGCTATGCACCCATTGGAATTTATGAAAATGAGTTATATCCTGGAATCCCTGAAATGCTTGAGGGATTGAAGGCAAGGGGATATAAGCTTGGAATCGCTTCTTCCAAACCGGAGAATTTCGTAAAAATAGTTGCAGATCATTTTCAAATTTCCTCCTATTTTGATGAGATTGTGGGAAGTGAACCAGATGGAACAAGAACAGACAAAGCGCAGGTGGTGGAAGAAGCGCTTAGACGTATGGGCTTCGAGAACCACAGGGAACAGGTGATTCTGGTTGGGGATAAGGAGCATGACGTATATGGTGCAAGGAAAGCGGGTATTGAATGTGTGGCGGTTTCCTATGGCTATAGTATGAAGGGAGAGCTGGAGAAGGCAAAGCCTCTTAAAATCGTAGATTCAGCTGAGGAGATTCTGGATTTTTTCGCCTGAGCCCCAGAAGAAGGCAGTCTGGGCCGTACATGGCATGGAGATGTGTTTATCCCATTGGAATCCATTTCGGAATCTCCCAGATTATCTCTTACCTGGGGCTGTATTTGCTGGTACAGCGCAGTGGGGGCAGCATGAGTGCCTATTATCGGCAGGTAATGGCACTTACCGGACTTACCGGAATGCTGGCTTCCATTCCATGCATCCTGCTTTACAGGGGCGATTTTAGAAGAAGATATGATTGCGGGCTTTTGCCGGAGAGACAGAAGGAGGGAGCAGGAAAGAAAAATGCAGGTGTCCTGAAAATCTGGGAAATTCCGGTATTTCTCATTATCGGTGCTTTTCTGGGACAGTATGGAAATATTCTGGTAGGGCTTTTCCAGCAGTATCTGAATCCGGAAACCTATCAGGAAACACAGGCTGCCATTACAGCCGGGAAAACCATTTGGAGTATGATTCTCTGGATGGGAATCGTGGCACCTTTGGCAGAGGAGATTATTTTCAGATGGCTGGTATTTCTGAGGATGCGTGATAATCTCAGGGTATTTACAGCTGCTGCTTTATCAGGACTTTTATTTGGAATGTATCACATGAATCTGATACAGGGTGTTTATGCCACGATTATGGGAACCTTCTTTGCCCTGATCCTGGAGTGGAGAGGAAATTTGCTGGCAAGTGTATTGCTTCACATAGGGGCAAATATCTGGAGTCTGCTGGTGTCAGACGTTATGCTTTATCTTCTGGATCATGCAGGGGCGAGGTGGGTGATCACACTGAATCTGTTTCTTGTTTTTGCAGGCACATACGGTATCTGGAAATATTATCAGCTATATCGGGCAAGGAATTGTACAAGAAGAATATAAAGAAAAAACCGACTTTTCAGCCTGGAAAAACTGGCTGCAAAAGCCGGTTTTTGCGTTCGACTGAAACCTGCACGCTCTGAACGATGGTTTATAAAGTTTTAATAATTCCACCTATTGAAGGTAAGTTCGGGATATGCTATCATGAGTGTACTAAACGTATTAATACACTTATAATACAAAAAAGGAGACAAGGTGCCTATGATTACTTTGGATTATCAGGACAGAAGGCCTCTCTATGAACAGGTGGAAGAGAAACTTCGGCACCTGATCATAAACGGAGCACTGGAGCCTGGCTCCAGGATGCCATCCGTACGGCAGCTTGCTATGGAGATTTCCATCAATCCCAACACCATCCAGAGAGCGTATGCACAGCTGGAAGGAGAAGGTTTGATCTATCCGGTTAAGGGAAAAGGAAATTTCATAGCAGACAGTGAGGAAATACGGAGGCTCAGCATAGCCTCCTATACAAAAGAACTAAAACAGCTGGTCCGAAAGGGAAAAGCTCTCGGAATGAAAGAAGAGGAGCTGCTTTTCACGATCAGGGAATGCTACAGGGGGGAAAAGAGATGATAGAGGTCAAAACATGCAGCAAAGCATTTGGTTCCGTCAGGGCAGTAAACAATGTGACTTTGGATGTGGGAGACAGAGAGGTTTTTGGGCTTGTGGGAAGTAATGGAGCCGGAAAAAGTACATTGCTTCGTATGATGTCAGGAATCGTATGGCCGGATAAAGGGGAAATCCTTATAGATAAAATGCCGGTTTACGAAAATGAAGAGGCGAAAAAACAGTTTTTCTATATTTCGGATGACAGCTATATTCCAGCCAACTATACAGCTATTGATATGGTTCGGTTTTATCGCAGCTTTTATCCGGAATTTCGGATCCAGATGTTTCATGATCTGATGGAACAGTTTCATCTGGAATCCAAAAGAAGAATTTCCACTTTTTCAAAGGGAATGAAAAAACAGCTTCTGGTACTGATCGGGATATGCGCAGGGACCAAATATCTTTTTTGCGATGAAACCTTTGACGGACTGGATCCGGTTATGCGTCAGGCAGTGAAAAGCCTTTTTGCAGCAGAAATCATGAACCGGGAATTTACGCCTGTGATCGCTTCCCACAATCTTCGTGAGCTGGAGGATATTTGCGACCATGTTGGACTGCTCCATAAAGGTGGGATTTTACTATCCAAGGATCTGGAGGACATGAAATTCCACATCCATAAGATCCAGTGTGTGTTAAACGACAGGCAGCAGGAAAAGGAACTGGAAAAAGAACTTAAGGTGCTGAAGGTACAGCGTCAGGGCTCCCTTCTGATGATCACAGCTAGAGGAACCAGAATGGAAATTACAGAAAAGATACAGGAAAAAAATCCTCTTTTCATGGAGGTTCTTCCTCTTACTCTGGAGGAAATATTTATCAGCGAGACGGAGGTGGCAGGCTATGAAATCAAAAATTTATTCTAGCAGATATATGAAGATCTCATCGAAAGGGCAGGTATGGATTCCTGCGTTTGCTGCGATTGGCTTTCTCCTGGCCTTCCCGGTGGCAGAGCTGATCATGCTTGGAAACTGGTTTGGAATGGCATATACAGGGGATCAGATCAGTACCCTGTATGAGAATCTGTGGCGGGATGGTTTTATGATAACAGGAATGGCAGTAGCTGCATTGACAGCTCTGTTTTGTGGCATCAGTCAGTTCTGGTATCTGTATTCACCGAGAAAGGTTGACTTTTATCACAGCCTTCCGGTAAAAAGAAGCCGTCTTTTTGGGTACAAGACTATGCAGTCACTTTTGTATTTTTTTCTGCCTTATCTGGCAATGGAATTTATCAGTGTATGCATCGGTGCTATGAGAGGCTTTTTCAGTCTCCATCTTATGAAGCTGGCTTTTTTGCTGCTGCTTTATCATCTGCTGATATTCCTTTTGCTATATTTTTCAGTAGTTCTTGTTATCTGCCTGACCGGACATCCACTGATGGGAGTTCTGGCTCTTGCAGCTGTGGCAGCATATGGCCCCATACTTTCCCTGCTGATCCAGTTATATGAAAATGCATTTTATTACACCTGTGCAGGTATACAATATGGCTTGACAGAGTTTTTGACAAATTGTGCTTCCCCACTGATGCTTGCTTATACATTTGCAGGAAATTATGCAGCGGGAACCCATCACAGGATCCTTTGCTTTATTGTGGCACTGGTTCTGGCAGAGGGAATCCTGGGCTATCTGGTTTATGTAAAAAGAAAATCAGAAAGCGCAGGAAAAGCCTTTGCATTTTCCTGGACAGGGGAGGTGCTCCGGTATCTGATCGTGGTGCCCGCCGGCCTTGGAACCGGGATGATTTTTTATTTGCTTCCTACAGAAACTTCCAGGAATGTATGGTGGATTTTTGGAATGATCCTCGGGACTATTTTGACGAATGGGATTATGAATGTGATCTACTATATGGATTTCCGGAAATTTTTTGTCCATAAGCTGCAGCTTGGAGCAGCAGGAATTCTGGTAGCACTTTTTGCAGGAATCTTTTTCTTCGACCTTACAGGCTATGACAGGTACATTCCTTCTCTGGAGAAAATCCAGAATGTAGAGGTTGGGTTTTACCTGATTGATTCAAATGAGAACAATGTGATAGAGCTAACAGAGGATGGGGCAGTTTCCAAAAGAAGAAATGAAACCAATATAGGGGTTGATGAGGAAATTTACAGCTGTTTGGAAAAAATCAGGGATCATAACAAAGAAATCTGCCAGGAACTTATGGGAGATGAATTTTCATGGATGGCAAATATTTACGACAATACAGGAAGATATGCGCGGCTCCCGGTTACGTATCAGTTAAAATCAGGGCAGGAGATCTGTCGCTATTATATGACAGACCGTGAAGTGCTGAAGGAATTTTATCAGGCCTGCTTTGAACAGGGTACGTTAAAGAAGGAAAGGTATTCGATTTTACAGCTGGATAACAAATATCTGAGACAGATAAAGGGTGCATTTTGCAATGGAGAGTGGTATACTCTTTTTCAGGACAATGCAGCAAAGATGGATCAGCTTCTGGATGCCATGAGACAGGACATAGAAGAGGCTGACGCCGAAGTTCTTACCGGAGTGCCTTGTGCCAATCTTACGTTTGATTTTGAAAATGTGCCTACGGTGGAGAAAATATGGAAAATGATTCCAGGAGAAAATGAGTCTGTGGACCAGGAAGGCATCTTTTATGTATTTCCGGAATTTAAGCGTACCGTTAAGCTTCTGAAGGAAACAGGGTACCCTATTTCTATGGAGGATGTGGATATTACCTCTGTGGAAGCGGTGTACTATATTGGAGAAGAGAAAAACACGGTGTCTTCTCCGGTTGTCTATGAAAGCAAAGAGCAGCTTGAGGAATTGAAAAAGGTTCTGAGAAATGGAAGTCTTTCTCCAATCTGGGAGCCAGGAACATTTAATGATACCTGGGCCTGGATTACGGTGAAGATTGATGGAGAGGATGCAGGAAGTGACTGGACCGTGAAGAGTGTGCCTGATTTTATGCAGGAAGATGCAGAGCGGGCAAAGGCCTTCCAGGTTTATGAACAGGAGTAGAAAAGATATGGGAAAAGCAGTAAGGCTGGATAAATTTCTGGCAGATTCAGGAGCAGGAACCAGAACAGAGGTGAAAAAATTTATTCAAAAAGGTATGGTCCTGGTAAATGGGGAAAAGATGAAGAGGCCGGAAAGGAAGGTGGATCCGGATAAAGATGTAGTCCTGTTTGGCGGGGAACAGCTGGGAAAAAGAGCCGAGTTTGTTTATTATCTTCTCAATAAGCCGGCCGGGTATGTAAGTGCCACAGAGGATAACCGGGAGAATACCGTTCTGGAGCTGGTTCCAGAGGACAGAAGACGAACCCTTTTTCCGGTTGGGCGTCTTGATAAAGATACAGAAGGCCTTCTGCTTATTACCGATGACGGGCAGCTTGCCCACCAGCTCCTTTCCCCGAAAAAGCATATTGATAAGACTTATTTTGCAGTAACTGCAGGGAAAGTAGAGAATGAGGATATTAAGAAGGTTAAAGAGGGCGTGGATATCGGGGATGAAGCCCTTACCCTTCCCGGAAAGCTTGAGATTCTGAGAATCTGGCAGAGGAAAGGTGAGGATGTTCATCCTGAACTTGGGATCTTCTGGAAAGAACATGAGGATCTGTGGGATGGCTGGATGTCAGAAATCCTGCTTACCATCCATGAAGGGCGTTTTCACCAGGTGAAGCGTATGATGGAGGCACTGGGGAAAAGGGTGATTTATCTGAAGCGTATTTCCATGGGACCTCTTACATTGCCGGAAGAGCTTCCAAAGGGACAGGCGAGGCAGCTGACAGAGGAAGAACTGGCAGCGCTTCGGAGATAGGAAAGTGGGGAGGAGTGTGAATTATCCCGCTTAAAAAGAGACAGGAGAAAATGCAAAAACCCTCTTTACACAGAGGGTTTTGTTATGTTATAATGCAAAAGTTGTAAACCATCAAACACGCATAGAGATTCCCATGGATGGTGCCCTGACGGTGTGAGGTTGGGTCCGATAGGAAAAAGATCTGTGCGGAAGAATTTAACCAAAAGGAGAAAAAGACATGAGCGTTATTTCAATGAAACAGCTTTTAGAGGCAGGTGTTCATTTCGGACATCAGACAAGAAGATGGAACCCTAAGATGGCTCCGTACATCTACACAGAGAGAAACGGTATCTACATCATCGATTTACAGCAGTCTGTAGGAATGGTTGACGATGCTTACAATGCAATCGCTGATATCGTAGCTAACGGTGGAAACATCCTTTTCGTTGGTACTAAAAAACAGGCTCAGGATGCGATCAAGACAGAGGCAGAGCGTTGCGGACAGTACTATGTAAACGAGAGATGGTTAGGTGGTATGCTTACTAACTTCAAGACTATCCAGAGCCGTATCGCAAAACTGAAAGAGATCGAGACAATGGAGTCTGATGGAACATTTGATGTTCTGCCTAAGAAAGAAGTTATTGCTTTAAGAAAAGAATTAGACAAGCTGCAGAAGAACCTTGGCGGTATCAAAGAGATGAAGAGACTTCCAGATGCTATCTTCGTAGTAGATCCTAAGAAAGAAAAAATCTGCGTACAGGAAGCTCATACACTTGGCATCCCGCTTATCGGAATCTGCGATACAAACTGCGATCCGGAAGAACTTGACTATGTAATCCCAGGTAACGATGATGCTATCCGTGCTGTAAAACTGATCGTTTCCAAGATGGCTGATGCAGTTATCGAGGCTAACCAGGGACAGACAGACGCTGACGGAGAAATCCAGGCTGAGTCTGAGGAATTCGCTTCTGAGGCAGCTACTGAGGAATAATTATAACACCTTATTAATCTACCAGGAGGAAATGTGAAATGGCTATTACAGCAGCACAGGTAAAAGAGTTAAGAGAAGTGACCGGCGCCGGAATGATGGATTGTAAGAAAGCTCTTACAGCTACAGAGGGCGATATGGATAAAGCAGTAGAGTTCCTTCGTGAGAAAGGTCTTGCTACCGCTCAGAAGAAAGCTAGCCGTGTTGCAGCAGAGGGTCTTTGCAAGACACTTGTTGCTGAGGACGGAAAGAGTGCAGTTGTTGTTGAGGTTAACTCTGAGACAGACTTCGTTGCTAAGAACGAGAAATTCCAGCAGTATGTTGCAGATGTTGCAGCTCAGGCTATGACAACTACAGCAGCTGATATCGATGCTTTCCTTGCAGAAGCATGGGCACTGGACACCACCAAGACTGTAAAAGAGGCTCTTGCAGCTCAGATCGCAGTTATCGGTGAGAACATGAACATCCGTAGATTTGCTCAGGTGAAAGAGGAGAACGGTTTTGTTGCTTCCTACACACATATGGGTGGAAAAATCGGTGTTCTTGTTGATGTTGAGACAGACGTTGTAAACGATGCTGTTAAAGAGATGGCTAAGAACGTTGCAATGCAGGTTGCAGCTCTGAAACCTCTTTACACAAGCGACAGCGAAGTAAGCGCTGAGTATATCGAGCATGAGAAAGAGATTCTTATGGCTCAGATCCAGAATGATCCTAAGGAATCCCAGAAACCTGAGAAGGTTATCCAGGGAATGATCACAGGACGTATCAAGAAAGAGCTTAAAGAGATCTGCCTTCTTGATCAGGTTTATGTTAAAGCTGAAGATGGAAAACAGTCTGTTGGCAACTATGTAGCACAGGTTGCGAAAGAGAACGGCGCTAAGATCACAATCAAAGGCTTCGTTCGTTACGAGACCGGTGACGGAATCGAGAAGAAGGAAGAGAACTTTGCAGAGGAAGTTGCAAAACAGATGGGAATGTAAGTACGTCAGCAAAATACTAATCTTAGGAACTAGAAAAGCACGTATTTACAGGCATTTCAAAGGTTTTTGCAGAATTTAATGTATGTGAGTAAAATAGTGTAAAGTATCATGAACTATCGTAAATTATCGTGAGTTTTTGAGTCAAAAATGCGTACTAAATTGCGTAAAATAAAAATTGCTTACCTTTAGCGAAGTTTATGCAAATTTGTGAAATTTACAGATCGGCTTATACATGCATATAATACAAAGCGTAAAAAAATAAGGCTGTAGAGTAAAATCTACAGCCTTAAAATTTATTCACACATTATACTAAAATATACCTGCCCACTATATGAACCAGCAGAAACAGATTGTGGATCAACTTCAACTTCTGTATTAAAAGTAATTTCAAGGATGAGGCTCATATCATCTATGTAAATTCTAAGAAACAGGATGATACGGAACTTGGACGTCTGATGCATGATCTGCATTGCAAGAATGCAGGAGATATGCACAGCAAGATCCTGGCTGATCGAGTACACGAGTTGAAAGAAACACAGAAAGGGGTGGAATTCATGTGCCGTGAAATGGAACAGATTTACAGTGAAGGTATCGAAAGTGGTATGGAGAAAGGTGAACTGAAGAAGGCAAAAGAAACTGCCCTTTCCCTTGCGGAGATGGGGTTATCTGTTGATAAGATTGCTCAGGCAGTAAAAATCAGTGTTGATACAGTTCAAGAATGGATTAAAGAGAGTATGAGTGTTGCCAATTAAGAGATAAAGCAGCTGTGGAATTTTTCTGCAGCTGTTTCTTTAATTGCTGAGAAATACAACACAACACCAGAAGAAGTGTATGAAGAGATGCAAAAGGCAATGCAGATTTGCTTTTCATTCTGGAAAGCCGGAATTTCTCATCCAGAATGTATTGCTCGCCATCATTTAGATGAAATTCGTTTCGGTGTGTCCGGGTTCGGTTTACAACAGTTTGTGTTACAACTTGCGAATCAGGATGTTAGTGTTCCGATTACTTAGCCAATTATGTTGTAACATCGGAATGATTAAAACGCATTGCCATGAAAAGAAAATGGTTTTATTATAATGATATAGAT
>ERZ1035006.326-NODE-326-length-38877-cov-10.297641_pt1 | contig 38877 bp, 31 predicted proteins | sample MGYA00520694_ERZ1035006 | MGnify/ENA primary metagenome ERZ1035006 (study PRJEB33766, sample SAMN09781746) | gut metagenome | biome: gut microbiome | host: Homo sapiens | place: Madagascar | study: EMG produced TPA metagenomics assembly of the PRJNA485056 data...
TAATATAAAATGTTGTTTTATCTTTTATGCCACTGCCCAGATAACTATGGAACAATAACTTCCTTAAGAACTGCGAATCTGGATGAAATCCATTGTCTTACCGGCGCAAATGGGCTATAATTAAAAGCAAAAGGAAAGCGACCGTAAATGCCAGTTTTGAAGCAAGAAAAAATATGTGACAGCTGATATTCTGGCGCTGCCAGAGGAAGGAAGCTCTGGATTAAAAAATTTATGAAAAGCAATTTTGTTTTAATGTGAAAAATTGCGCAGGAACAGGGAGAAAGAAAAAGTGGAAAAGAAAAAACGAATCAATTTATACACAGGATAGGACTGGCATTTCTTATCTTGTGCAGCCTGGTTATTTTGAATTCCGGGACAACAGCAAAGGCAGCTGCTGCGGCAAAAACCTGGAAAATAAAGGTAAACGGCAGTTATCAGGCTGAACTTATCCGGAAAAAAAGGAGCATGGTATTTCAAATCAGATAATCTGCAGATGAAGGACATAAAAGCTGCAGAACGTGTTCTCTACATAAAGATTTCTTCCAAAAGCGGACTTTCCAGCGGATATTACTATTTTACCAGAGAGGGATAGCTGGATGAGAGAAAGGTGTTCCACAATCTGGACACCAGAATCGGGAAGGTACGGCTGAAAGGAAAGTATTATTTTGGAGATGCCAATGGGCGGCTGCATCAGAAAGCTGGCTGGACGATCATCAAAGGCAGAAAATATGCCCTTAACAAAATGGGAAAGATGTATCATGACCGCTGGTACAAGGGCTACTATCTTTTAAGCAATGGTCGGATTGCAACAAACTGCCAGGTGGCCGAAACCGCTTATGTGGATGTGGATGGCCATAAATGTGAAAAAGAGGAGATGCGCTTAAGCGGATTAAAGAAGAAACTTCAGTCTGCGTTAAATGGCTATAGCGGCAGCTGGTCTGTCTATGTGAAAGACCTGAAAACCAATGATGTGCTTTCCATCAATGAAGTCAGTATGTATCCGGCCAGTGTGATCAAGCTGTGGGTTATGGAAGCAGTGTATGCCAGCGTCAGCCAGAAACGTATTTCGATGACCAGCAATGTGAAAAGTCTGCTGAACAGTATGATTACTGTAAGCGATAATGAGAGTTATAATGCGCTTGTGCGGATCGTGGGAAATGGCAGCTTTGCAGCCGGCTGTAATTATATTAATCAGTATATCAAAAAAATGGGCGGAACAGGCTCCGGCGTTCATCATACGCTTCATCCGGCTTACAGCAGCTATCAAAGTGACGGATGGGGCAGTAACCGCTCATCTGCAAGGGATATCGGTCTTTTGATGGAACGGATTTACAGGGGAAAGGCTGTATCCAGAACTTATTCCGCTCAGATGAGGGATCTTCTCCTTCAGCAGGAACGCAGATGGAAAATACCGGCTGGTCTTCCTTATGGTGTAAAATGTGCGAACAAGACTGGGGAAACAGACAGTTATCAGCACGACGCTGCGATTGTTTACGGAAAGAAAACCGATTATGTGATCGTAATCTTTTCTGCATCTTCTGAATATTATGGAACAAATGGGATCAAGAAAATTTCTTCTATGGTTTATGATTATCTGAATTGAGGTGTTTTTGCCGAAAATTTTGGATTGACAAAAAGTGTCGAAAATGGTAAGGTAATAGACACAGATGAGATATGGAAAAGGCTTTGATAAGGAATAGTATACAAATGACTGGAGCACAGAGAACTGCCGGATGGTGTGAGGCAGTGGAAGGAATTTGTAGAACTCGCCTTGGAGCTTCTGGTTGAAATCAGGAATTCTGTTAGAAGAGTACAGATTCCCTGAGAGTAGATACAGACGGATTCCGCCGTTATCAGGACAGGATATAAGGAGAAATCCCGTATCCGTAAGTGTATGAATTTTATTCATGAAATAAGAGTGGTACCGCGTAGGACATGATGTCTTCCGTCTCTTGCATCGGATGTATGCAGCAGATGGAAGACTTTTTTTGCCTTACAGAAGATTTCGCCGGAATTCTCTGTAAAGTAAAAAAGCCCTGCCGGGCAGGATCCTTTCCTGATGCAGTAAGGTATTTCAAACAATTCAAACAATGGAGGAATAAAGAAATGATGAATGCAGGCAAATACAAAAGACAGTATTATCTTCCACCGGAAACCTGTATGGACTGGACCAAAAAAGATTACATTGACAAGGCACCGGCATGGTGCTCTGTAGATCTGCGAGATGGAAATCAGGCACTTGTAATTCCAATGAGCCTGGAACAGAAGGTTGAATTTTTTAAGCTGCTTGTGGAAATCGGATTTAAAGAAATCGAAGTTGGTTTCCCGGCTGCTTCTGAAACAGAATACACCTTCTTACGTACCCTGATCGACAGAAACCTGATTCCGGAGGATGTTACCATTCAGGTACTGACCCAGGCCAGAGAGCACATTATCAGAAAAACCTTTGAGGCAGTAAAAGGCGCACCGAAAGCCATTGTTCATGTATATAATTCCACCTCTGTTGCACAGCGTGAGCAGGTATTTAAGAAATCCAAAGAGGAAATCCTGAAAATCGCAGTAGAAGGAGCAAAGCTGTTAAAAGAGCTGGCAGAGCAGACAGAAGGAAACTTCCAGTTTGAATACAGTCCGGAGAGCTTTACCGGAACAGAGCCGGAATATGCACTTGAGGTGTGCAATGCAGTCATCGATGTCTGGCAGCCGACTCCTGACAACAAATGCATCATCAACCTGCCTGTAACGGTTGAACATTCTATGCCGCATGTATATGCAAGTCAGGTTGAATATATGTGCAAGCATATGCTTCATCGTGAAAATGTCATTGTATCTCTTCATCCTCATAATGACCGTGGATGTGGTGTGGCAGATTCTGAGATGGGTATTTTGGCTGGTGCAGACCGTATCGAGGGAACTCTGTTTGGAAACGGTGAGAGAACCGGTAATGTTGATATTGTAACACTGGGAATGAATCTGTATTCCCAGGGCGTAGATCCGCAGCTTGATTTTTCAGATATGCCTCATATCTGCGACGTATATGAGCGCTGTACCGGAATGACAGTGGGAGAGAGAAGCCCATACAGTGGTGCCCTTGTGTTTGCTGCATTCTCCGGTTCACATCAGGATGCCATTGCAAAAGGAATGCATTGGATTGAGGAAAAAGACCCGAACCGCTGGACAGTTCCCTATCTTCCTATTGATCCGAAGGACGTTGGACGTAATTATGATGCAGATGTTATCCGTATCAACAGCCAGTCTGGAAAAGGCGGCGTGGGCTACATTCTGGAGACAAAATACGGCCTGAACCTCCCGCCGAAAATGCGTGAGGCAATGGGCTACACCGCAAAAGGCGTTTCCGATCACCTGCACAAAGAGCTTCATCCAGATGAGATTTTTGACCTCTTTAAGAAAACCTTTGAAAATGTGGTTCAGCCATACAGCATTAATGAAGTACACTTCCAGCAGAAGAACGACGGAATCACCACAAAGGTTACTTCTACCTTTAACGGCAGAACCATTACTACAGAAGCTTCCGGAAATGGCCGCCTTGATGCAGTAAGCAATGCTTTGAAGAAAGCGTACGAGCTGAAATATTCCCTGGAGGTTTACCAGGAGCACGCATTGGAGCGCAGCTCCAGTTCCAAGGCCATTGCCTATGTTGGAATCAAGAAACCAGATGGTACAATGGCGTGGGGTGCAGGGGTCGATTCAGACATCATACGTGCCTCCGTTGATGCTCTTGTTACTGCGATTAATAATCGATAAAATGCTATTTTCTATATATTTATTCCTGGAATATGCAGTTTTTAATAACAATATTCTCAAATTCAATGCGGATCATGAAAAATGGGAATATATAGAAATGTAAGATTTCAAAACCATAAAAGCCACCACAGACATAACAGCTGTGGTGGTTTTTGTCACAATAAGAGGATGAAAAAGAATTGACGTTGTGCGGCAGGAAAGCTATAATGGATTCATGAGGAGAGTACAGGAGAATATCGTGAGGCTTTTATTGAAGGAAGAGACTCAGGATTAGGTACTGTCTGGGGAGAAATAAAGGGGACTTACCGGATACGCAGATTTATCGAAAATGTTACATTTGTTTTGTCGAAAAAAGCGTGATTTTGGAAAGACCTCTTCTTTTTTTGCTCATTTTTAGAGGGATTTCATAAGAGATAGTAAAAAAAGCTTGACATTTTTGCTATTATTAAATATAATTTTCCCATACATTACAAAAGTGTTACGAAATAAATAATTTAAGAAATCAAAACATAACACAAGTGCAAGGAATGAGGGATATGAAAGTAAAAAATAATTTACAAAGCGTAATAAATTGCAAAGACCATCTTCAGAAAAAGAAAGATCGGAATCCTCTTCGTCATAAGGCTGTTGCGCTTGGGGCCTGCGCTGTATTGGCAGCTGGTGTATTGGCAGCTGGTGGTAAAATGGCAGATTCCGGAGAGAAAGGCCAGGTATACGCAGCGTCAGAAGGCGAAAAGGCCTTTCCTGATTTTCGGGAGGATCTGGATTGTGTGGTTGATTACGATCTTCCCACCGGAATTGCAGGTATGGTAACCAGCGTGGAGGATACTCCGTCAGCTGGAACTTCTGTAACACGTATCGGTACTTCCTGTGAACGGGTAATGGTTGGCCAGCGTGTGAAAAGAGTGAAGGGGAATGCAGCAGAGCTTAGCGTGGGAAGCTCCATGGCGAATACCGTGGATACACTGGATACAGCGGCGATCGTCATGGCAGCCAATCCAAAGATGATGTCCGATACAGATTATGACAATCTCCTTCGTATTGTAGAAGCAGAAGCTGGAACGGAAGATATCAAGGGGCGTGTACTGGTGGCGAATGTGATTTTAAACCGCTTAAAAAATGATGAATTTCCAGACACCATCACGGATGTAATCTGGGACCAGAGATACGGAGTTCCCCAGTTTTCCCCTACCTATGATGGCAAAATCTACGAAGTGACAGTTACAGATGACACCAGGGAGGCTGTAAAACAGGCATTAGAGGGCGTGGATTATTCAGAAGGTGCACTGTTTTTCATTCAGAGAGCAGCTGCGGAGAAGCATAACGTGACCTGGTTCGATAAGGATCTGAAGAAATTATTTAAGTACGGAGTTCATGAGTTTTATACTTATCCGGAAGAAGGGGAAAAGACAGAGAGTACCCAGACATTACAGGATGAGGATGTTGTACAGATGGTAAAAAAATAAAACCGGAAATGCCATGCAGGGAAGAGTCTGTGTGGCATTTTTTTAATAATAAAAACAGTTCCATTGCAACTGGGAAATTTGGGACTGGGAAATTTTTATATTTTAGGATAGCATTTCACTAAAGTGTATGCTATAATGAACCCTAACATTGATTCGCCCAGAATCAATCCCATATAAATGAGAATTATTCTATATAAACGAAAGGCAGGAGAGACACAATGCAGGTAATGTATCAGAGTACCAGAGGAAAAGGGGAACCGGTGACAGCTTCCCAGGCAATTTTGAAGGGACTTTCTGAGGATGGAGGGCTGTTTGTGCCCACTTCAATTCCAGCTCTTGATGTTTCCATGGAAGAGCTTTCCCATATGTCCTATCAGGAGACTGCTTATGCAGTAATGAGCCGTCTGCTTACCGATTTTACAGAGGAAGAGCTGAGAACCTGTATTAACAGCGCATACGATAAGAAATTTGATACAGAGGTGATCGCACCTCTTCATGAGGCTGACGGTGCCTATTTCCTGGAATTGTTCCACGGCCCGACCATTGCCTTTAAAGATATGGCCCTGTCTATTTTACCATATTTGATGACTACAGCAGCGAAGAAGAACCATGTGACAAACGATATCGTGATCCTTACAGCCACCTCAGGAGATACCGGTAAGGCTGCACTTGCAGGCTTTGCAGATGTTCCCGGAACCAGGATCATCGTATTTTATCCGAAGCATGGCGTAAGCCCTATCCAGGAGAAGCAGATGGTAACCCAGAAAGGAGATAACACCTTCGTTGTAGGTATTACAGGTAATTTTGATGATGCCCAGACTGCTGTGAAGAAGATGTTCAATGACAAGGAGATGGCAGAAGAGCTTGCACAGGCTGGTTTCCAGTTCTCTTCTGCAAATTCCATCAATATTGGCCGTCTTGTTCCGCAGATCGTATATTATGTATATGCTTATGCAAGTCTGGTACGCCAGGGGAAGATTGCTGCCGGACAGGAGATTAACGTCGTTGTTCCTACCGGAAACTTTGGAAACATCCTGGCTGCATTTTATGCAAAACAGATGGGACTTCCGGTACACAAACTGATCTGTGCATCCAATGAAAACAAAGTATTGTACGATTTCTTTACCACAGGTACCTATGATAGGAAGAGAGAATTTATCCTTACCAGCTCTCCATCCATGGACATTCTGATTTCCAGTAATCTGGAACGTCTTATCTACCGCATTGTCGGAGAGGATCCTGAGAAATGTGCACAGCTGATGGAAGCCCTTTCTAAGGGTGGTGAGTACAGCCTCACTTCTGAGATGAAAGCCCAGCTTGGGGATTTCTATGGAAATTTCTGTACAGAAGACGAGACAGCAAAGGCCATTCAGGAAGTTTACAAAAACAGCAACTATGTGATCGATACCCATACTGCAGTGGCAGCTGGTGTTTACAAAAAATATGTGGCAGATACCAGGGATGAAATGCCGGCAGTAATCGCATCCACAGCAAGCCCGTATAAATTCACAAGAAGTGTTATGGATGCCATCGCCCAGGGCCATGAAAATATGGGAGACTTTGAGCTTGCAGATGCCCTGGAGAAGTTATCTGGTGTTCCGGTGCCAAAGGCTGTAAATGACATCCGTACAGCGCCGGTGCTTCATGACCGTGTGGTAGATGCAGAGGATATGCCGAAAACAGTAAAGGAAATCCTTGGAATCAGGGACTGACAGCTTTCAGGCTGTCTGTCCTCCGGCAATGTTCCGGCAGTTTTCGGATTTTCCGTGAACTTTATTTGCCAAAATACATTGTGGAACCGTAATAGGAAGGATAACCTTTTCAAAACTTTTGTGGATTTTATGTTGAAAAAACACATATACTAGAGTATAATCTTTTTTAGAAAAAAGAATCCTGGGATGTGCGAGGCCCCTTTTATTTTTGAACCTACATTGACATTAAGGGAATCCAAGATCGCAGTATGGATGTCAGACCTCTCGTTGTGGTAGGCAGAAGTCCTGTTGAGGATACCCACCTAGCGGTTAGCTAGGCGTCAAAAGAAAGGGAACGGCATTCCGGGATTTTTTAGAATTTGGAGGCAGAAAATATGGGGGTTACAGTAAGAAAATTCGGAGAGCTGACCACCGGTGAGGAGATTCAGCTTTATCATCTTGAGAACAATTCCGGCGCATACGCAGAGGTGATGGATTATGGCGCTATTCTTGTGAAGGTTTGTGTGCCGGATAAGAACGGGGTTCTTACAGATGTAGTACTTGGTTACGATGATGTACAGCAGTATGAGGTGAACGGATGTTATTTCGGTGCGATCATCGGAAGAAGCGGGAATCGTATCGGAGGAGCGAAGTTTTCCATTTATGGCAGAGAGTATCTGCTTGCAAAGAATGAAAATGATAACAATCTTCACAGCGGCCCTAATGGATTTGAGAAGAAGATCTGGAAGGTAAAGAATGTAGACCAGGAGAAGCACTCTGTCACCTTTTCCAGGATTAGCCCCGATGGGGAGAACGGATTTCCGGGAGAATTCCAGGTATCTGTGACCTATGAATTTACAGATGACAATACGATTCGCATCCATTATGCAGGCATCAGTGACCAGGCAACCGTTGCAAATATGACCAATCATTCCTACTTCAATCTCGCAGGAGAGGGTAGTGGAAAGATTCTTGATACATATCTTACCATTCACAGCAGGGAGTTCAATCCGGTAGATGAACATTCCATTCCTACAGGAGAGTACGCAGCTGTAGCGGGAACACCTATGGATTTCAATAAATCCAAGAAGATCGGCCAGGATATTGAAGCGGATTTCCAACAGCTAAGATTTACAGGCGGCTATGATCACAATTATGTGACCGATAATTATGCAAAGGGCAGCCGGAGAGTGATTGCAGAAGCTTATTGTGAGAAGTCCGGAATCACCATGGAAGTAATTTCTGATTGCCCATGCGTTCAGTTCTATGCAGGAAACTTTGTGATCGATGAGAAAGGGAAGAACGGACACACCTATAATAAGCGTGAGGGTTTCTGCCTTGAGACGCAGGTTGAGCCAAATGCAGTGAACGTGGAAGCCTTTCATTCTCCAATCCTGGAGGCAGGGGAGAAGTATCAGTCCTTTACTGCATACCATTTTGAATGCAGATAAGCATTCCCCCGCTTTACGTGAGAAAATAAGGCAATAGCAGGATTCCAAGTCTTACCATGTGCAGGGGTGGACGGTTTTGGAACTTTTTCAAACAGACTCTAAAAAGAGAAATGTTTTTCTGGTTTTTTTCATATACTTATGTATGAAGAAAACCAGATTTTTTTATGAAATGAATTATTTTTTACTGGCAGTACTTGGATGGCTGCTGCTGTTTTACAAAGCGATTGAAGTAAATGAAAATGCCAAAGAGGAGGCTCCGGCCTGGGAGCAGGCGGTGGTTACCGGAACCGGAGAGGAGAACAAAGCAGCCACTGCTGAATCCGTTCCCCTTACGATCCGAGTACTTTTGATGGATTCTGGCTACAGAACCTACTACCATCCATCCGTTACCTTGCAGATGGACAACCAGGAGCTTACCTACACAGCCGATAGCCCTGAACTGCAGGAGGGCTCCCTGGTTTTGGACAGCCCAGAAACAGGAATCCGGCTTCTTTCCATTGAACGGCAGGAAAATCCTCCGGTATACAGTGGCAGCCTGGAAATCAGGAAAACAAATCAGGGGCTTCTGCTGATAAATGAACTGCCCCTGGAAACTTATCTGGAAGGAGTGGTTCCAAGCGAAATGCCTGCTTCCTATGAAATGGAGGCACTGATGGCTCAGGCTGTGTGTGCGAGAACCTATGCGGTATGTCAGATAAGAGAAAGCAAGCTTCAAAAGGAATATGGGGCAGACGTGGATGACAGTGTAAATTTTCAGGTTTATCAAAATTTTATGCCAACTCGGAAAACAAGCCAGGCGGTGAAAAAAACTGCAGGGCAGATCCTTACGCAGAACGGAGAACCTGTAACGGCATACTATTTTTCTACGTCAGCAGGTGTGACCAGCACAGACGAAATATGGGGAGAAAAAAAGGCAGCTCCTTATTTGAACAGCGTCAAATGCCAGTTCGACCAGGACTTGCCATGGAGCAGCTGGGAAGTAGAGCTTCCCTGGGAATTTCTCAAAAAACAGCTGGCGGACAATGGAGTGAAAGGAATACCAAAAAGCCTGCAGACTGTGAAAAAAAGCTCCGGCGGCGCTGCCATTTTGCTGCAGGTGATAACAGATGAAGAAGAATATGAGATAGAAGGAGAGTATGAAATCCGTAGCTTTTTAAGCCCAAAGGGACAGAAAATAAAGGAAAAAGACGGCACCATAATAGAAGGAACCAGTCTCCTTCCCAGTGCTTACTTTGATCTGGATTTTCAGCAGGGAAAGTCTTTGAAAATAAAAGGGAAGGGCTATGGCCACGGTGTGGGGATGAGTCAGAACGGAGCAAATGAGATGGCAAAGGAAGGTTATAGCTGGCAGGAAATCCTGGAATATTTTTTCAGGAATATTGAGATTGTGGACTGGAAGATGGAAAAAGTAGACAGATGACTAGGTTTCGTGATATGATACAGAACAGAAATGTTGCCTGTCGGCAATATCCTTATTCTGGAGCCTGTCCGGTATCCATGAATTTTAATCCATGCAAGCATGGCTCATTCATGGCTGCCGTCCAGGAGCTTCATAGTAAAAATTGTGAGATGCAACAGGAGCAGTCGTATGGATAAAAAGAAAGAAAAACAGAGTGTTCTTCAGCTGCTGTTAGGCTTTATAGAGAGGATAAACAGTGATCATGTGGGTGCTTATGCAGCACAGGCTGCTTACTTTTTGATCATGTCCTTCATTCCTTTTCTTTTGTTTTTGACAACCATGATCCGCTATACACCTCTGACCTACAACATGGTCAGTGATGCTATCCGGGCATTTGTGCCTCATAATATTCAGAATTTTGTACTTACCATTGTATCAGAGGTATACGGAAGGAGTGCTGCTGTTGTGCCGATTTCTGCGATCATGGCTCTGTGGTCGGCAGGCAAGGCGATGCAGTCCCTTACCAATGGGCTGAACACCATTTACCATGTAAGGGAGACTCGTAACTGGCTGGTAAACCGACTTTATGCAGTTGTTTATACATTTCTCTTTGGGGTAGCCATTATCGCCAGCCTGCTGCTCCTGGTTTTGGGGAACCAGATCCAGACAATGGCAAGTAAGTACATCCCCGTACTGGGAAGAGTGATCGCCAGGATCATTGGAGCCAGAACTGCGCTTGTGTTTGCAGGACTGTTCCTGATTTTCCTGATATTATACAAAATGCTTCCAAACAGGAAGGCAACCTTGAAAAGCCAGGCACCAGGAGCTATTTTGATAGCAGCAGGATGGTCCCTTTTTTCCTATTTCTTTTCCTTGTATTTTGAACTGTTTCCGGGATTCAGCAATATGTATGGAAGCCTTACAGCCTTGATCATGGTAATGCTGTGGCTGTACATCTGTATGAACCTTCTGCTATACGGAGCAGAGATCAATTCCTATTTTGAAAAGCAATTCCGGATGGCCCAGGCGTCTATGAGGGAAATGCTGAGCAGAGAGCATGAGGAACTGGAAAAAGAGAAGGAAAAGGAACTGAAAAAGCTGACAGAGCGGGAAGCTGCAAAAGAGAAAGACAAATAAAGCACTTGACAGATTTACGGCAGTGTGGCATAGTATTAAAAGAGAAAAAGCCAGGAAGGTGTTTTTAGAAAATTATTTTCTTTCAGAGAGAGGAAGCCGTCGGCTGTAAGCTTCCTTAAGTTCAGGTAATTTTTGAGTTTCGCACCGGAGCTGCACTTTTGAACGATTTCAGTAGGAAGTGACGTATGCTGTGCGTTAAACAGGAAGAGAGCCCGTATATTACGGGAATCAGGGTGGTACCGCGGATATGCTTCGTCCCTTTTTGCTGGGACGGAGCTTTTTTTGTGTGATTGGAAATTCCGATGGAATCCCCGATTCACCTGGCAGACCATAAGAATAAAGGAGAGAAAGACCATGGATATGAAAGAAAAGCTTCAGGAGCTGGCAGAGAATGCCAGAATTCGGATCGAGACGTCCGAGGGCCTGGATAAGTTAAACGATGTGCGTGTAGCATATCTTGGAAAAAAAGGTGAGCTAACCGCTATCTTAAAAGGTATGAAAGACGTTTCCCCAGAGGAAAGACCAAAGGTGGGACAGCTGGTAAATGAAACAAGAGCAAAGATTGAAGGCCTTCTGGAAGAGTCCAGACAGAAGCTGGAAGAAGCAGTAAGAGAAGAGAAGATGAAAGCAGAAGTCATTGATGTTACACTTCCTGCAAAGAAATCCAGAATCGGACACCGTCATCCCAACAGCATTGCCCTGGAAGAGGTTGAACGTATTTTCATCGGAATGGGATATGAGGTTGTAGAGGGACCAGAGGTGGAGTATGCAGACTATAACTTTACCAAACTGAATATTCCGGAAAACCATCCGGCAAGAGACGAACAGGATACCTTCTTCATTAACGATTCCATCCTTCTTCGTTCCCAGACATCTCCGGTTCAGGCACGTACCATGGAAAAAGGAAAGCTTCCTATCCGTATGATCGCACCCGGAAGAGTGTTCCGTTCTGACGAAGTCGATGCAACTCACTCTCCTTCCTTCCATCAGATCGAGGGACTTGTAATTGATAAAAATATCACTTTTGCAGACCTGAAGGGAACTCTTGAAGTATTTGCAAAAGAACTGTTCGGACCAGAGACAAAGACAAAATTCAGACCACATCATTTCCCATTTACAGAGCCAAGTGCCGAGGTTGACGTTTCCTGCTTCAAGTGTGGTGGAAAAGGATGCCGTTTCTGCAAGGGTTCTGGCTGGATTGAAATCCTTGGCTGCGGAACTGTCCATCCGAACGTACTTCGTATGTGCGGCATTGACCCGGAAGAATATACCGGATTTGCATTTGGTGTAGGCCTGGAGCGTATTGCCCTTCTGAAATATGAGATTGACGATATGCGTCTGCTTTACGAAAACGACATTCGTTTCCTGAAACAGTTCTAAAGGAACCGGCAGGCTTAGAGTGTGTCTGAAAAATCATTCCTGCAATCTGTGCGCCCCATTTTGAGGGACTTTTGTCCCGAATTCGGTTGCCGTAGCCCGCTACGACGCCCTCATCCGGGACAAATTTCCCACAAACTGTGACGCACATCTTGCAGAAAGCATTTTCCAAACACGCTCTAAGGTACAAAAGGGACAAAGGCGTTTGCCCCAATAGGATCAATATAGAGAGTGAGAAGAGGATTAAAAAATGAATACTTCATTATCTTGGATAAAAATGTATGTGCCGGATCTTGATGTGACCGCACAGGAATATACAGATGCAATGACTTTATCTGGCACGAAGGTAGAGGGCTTTACAAAGCTGGACGCAGATCTGGAGAAGATCGTCATCGGACAGATCGAGAAGATCGAGAAGCATCCGGATGCAGACAAGCTGATCATCTGCCAGGTAAACGTTGGCACTGAGACAATTCAGATCGTTACCGGAGCTCCAAATGTAAAAGAAGGAGACAAGGTGCCGGTAGTTCTTGACGGCGGCCGTGTTGCAGGTGGACATGATGGAAAGATGGCTCCTGGCGGAATCAAGATCAAAGCAGGAAAACTTCGCGGAGTAGAGTCCTATGGCATGATGTGCTCTATTGAGGAGCTGGGAAGCAGCCGGGATATGTATCCGGAAGCTCCGGAGTACGGAATTTATATTTTCCCGGAGGATGCAGTGGTAGGTGAAAGCGCAGTTCAGGCACTTGGCCTTGATGATGTGGTCTTTGAGTATGAGATCACATCCAACCGTGTAGACTGCTACGGTGTTCTTGGAATTGCAAGAGAGGCAGCAGCAACCTTCGGAAAGAAGTTCTGCCCTCCTGAAGTAAAAGAAACAGGAAATGATGAGAAAGCATCTGATTATGTAAAGGTAACAGTTGAAAATCCGGAGCTTTGCCCACGCTACTGTGCAAGAGTTGTAAAGAATGTAAAAATCGGTCCGTCACCGAAATGGATGCAGCGCTGCCTTGCTTCCAACGGAATCCGTCCGATCAACAATCTGGTAGATATTACCAACTATGTAATGGAAGAATTCGGGCAGCCAATGCACGCCTACGATCTGGATACTATTGCTAATCATGAGATTGTGGTTCGTTGTGCAGAGAAGGATGAGAAGTTTGTAACACTGGATGGTCAGGAGCGTACCATGGATGAGAACGTCCTGATGATCTGTGACGGTGAGAAGCCGGTTGGTATTGCAGGCATCATGGGCGGTGAGAATTCCATGATCACGGATCATGTACACACAGTTCTTTTTGAGGCTGCCTGCTTCGATGGGACCAACATCCGTCTTTCCTCCAAGAGAATCGGACTTCGTACAGATGCTTCCGGAAAATTTGAGAAAGGCCTTGATCCAAATAATGCAAAGGCTGCTATTGACAGAGCCTGCCAGCTGATGGAAGAGCTTGGTGCAGGTGAAGCTGTAGGGGGAATGGTTGATGTCTGCAGCAAAGTCAGCGAGCCTTCCCGTGTGAAGTTTGAGCCAGACCGTATTAACGGACTTCTGGGAACAAGCCTTTCCAAAGAAGAGATGCTTGGTTATCTGGCGAAAATCGAGCTTACCTATGACGAGACTACAAATGAAATCGTAGCACCTACCTTCCGCCAGGATATTCACTGTATGGCTGACGTTGCAGAAGAAGTTGCACGTTTCTACGGATATGACAAGATTCCTACCACTTTGCCATCCGGCGAGGCTACCACAGGTAAAATGCCATTTAAGCTTCGTATTGAAAATATTGCAAGAGACATTGCAGAGTACTGCGGATTTTCCGAAGGAATGACATATTCCTTCGAGAGCCCGAAGGTATTTGACAGGCTGAGAATTCCAGCGGACAACCCGCTTCGCCAGGCCATCACCATCAGCAATCCTCTTGGAGAGGACTACAGCATTATGCGTACCAGTACCTTAAACGGAATGCTTTCCTCCCTTGCAACAAACTACAACAGAAGAAACAAAGATGTCCGTCTGTATGAACTGGGCAATGTATATCTTCCAAAGGCTCTGCCTCTTACGGAACTTCCGGATGAGAGAACCATGTTCACTCTTGGAATGTATGGAAATGGTGATTTCTTTGATATGAAGGGTGTTTGCGAGGAGTTCTTCGAGAAAATCGGCATGAAGAAGAAAATGGAATACGATCCGGTATGTGAGAAGCCATTCCTTCATCCTGGCAGACAGGCAAATATGCTGTATGAAGGAACGGTGGTTGGTTATCTTGGAGAGGTGCATCCTCTTGTTGCTGACAATTATGGAATTGGTGACCGTGCTTATATCGCAATGATCGATATCAAGAGCGTGCTTGAGTTTGCAAACTTTAATCATAAGTTCTCCGGAATCGCCAAATATCCGGCAGTAACCCGTGACCTTAGTATGGTGGTGCCGAAGGCTGTTCTTGCAGGACAGATCGAAGCTGTTTTGGAGCAGAGAGGCGGCAAGATCCTGGAGAGCTACCAGCTGTTTGATATTTACGAAGGAAGCCAGATCAAGGGTGGCTACAAATCTATGGCCTATGCACTTGTATTCCGTGATCATGACAAGACTCTGGAAGAGAGCGAAATCTCAGCAGCAATGAAGAAAATCTTAAATGGTCTGAATGGACTGGGAATCGAGTTGAGAAGCTGATGTTTTTATATGTGTTGCGACATGGACTGACTACCTGGAATCACCTGCACAAGGCTCAGGGATCAGCGGATATTCCTCTTGCACAGGAGGGGATAGACCTTGCGAGAAGAACCGGAGAAGCTCTTAAGAATGTGAAATTTGACATTTGCTTTACCAGTCCTCTTACTCGTGCAAGGCAGACGGCAGAGCTGGTGCTTGGAGAAAGGGATGTTCCGGTGATACCGGATAAAAGGATCCAGGAAATCGACTTTGGAGTTCTGGAGGGGCGGATCATGAGAGTGGGCAGTTCCATGGAATCGGGATGTCCGGAGTTTGACCTCTTTTTTCGGGATCCCCTGAAATTTCCACGCCCTGAAAATGGTGAGAACATTCAGGATGTGCTGGAGCGGACCCGGAGCTTCTGGATAGAGAAAACAACAGATCCCTCCCTTGCGGATAAAACTGTGCTTGTTTCTTCCCATGGCTGTGCAGTTCGGGCTCTTCTTCAGAATCTTTACCAGGATCCTGCACATTTCTGGCATGGCTGTGTGCCGCCAAACTGCAGCATCAATATTGTGGAAGTGAAGAACGGCCAGGCGCATTTTGTTGCGGAAGATAAGGTTTACGCCTGAAAGAACCTGATGTGATATAATACCCCTGTCTATGGGATAAAGGAAAATTTTTACAGTGGCGCAGCAGAGCTGCCTGCCGGTGCAAAAGCTTTTTCTCCCATGCAGGGGTATGTTTTTTCTTGTTATCAAGAGAATTTTGTGATATTATGATAAAAAATGTACCATTCTTAATTAAATATTCACAAAAATGCACTGCTTGCGTTTTTGGGAAAATACAAAACGGGGAGGCAGACAATGAAGAAAAAAATCACACATTCCGTATTGTTTGTTGCGGTCCTTGCGGGAACCACTGCGCTGACGCTTTTTGCAGGCAGGGGAAATCTATCGTCCACTATTTACAACTTTGTATTTCTGGCGATAATCGCAGTTCTGTATATGATTGCAATGTTCGGTGGAATGTTCCGTATGAACAATCTGTGTACAGCATTTCACCGGGCAGTAGACGAGCTTAATGGTATGTTTAAGACACCTGGGAAAACCGATCCCAGAAACCTGACTTATCTTGGAGAGCTCTTTGATGACAGATACCTGGATAAGAAGATGGACAGCTTTACGGACAGCATCAACAACAGCAAAGAGGGCCTTGGTGATATTGAGGAATTTATCAACGAGGATGAGCTTGATATCCATGTTCACAAGAAGCTTCTGGAGATGGTACCGGACATTTTTACCAGCCTTGGTATCCTTGGAACCTTCCTTGGACTTGTATGGGGACTTCGTGATTTCCAGCCTACAGACTATAGTGCCATGACTTCTTCTGTGGCATCGCTGGTAGAAGGTATCAAAGTGGCATTCCTTACCTCTATTTATGGTATTTCTTTCTCTATCATTTACACCTTTGGCATGAAGGGCGAGTATTCCGCTATGACAGAGGAGCTTCAGGCATTTCTTGAGAAGTTCCACTGCTATGTAATGCCCACTGCGGAGAACGAATCCAGGAACCTTCTTCTGGCAAGCCAGAAGCTGCAGACAAGCGCCATGAAGCAGATGGCAGAGCAGTTTTCTGTTCAGATGGCAGACAGCTTTGAGAAGGTAATTACACCTACCTTCCAGAAGATGAACGATTCTCTGGATATGCTGGTTGCATCTGTGACCAGATGTCAGGAAGATGCCATCCGTGAGATTTCCGATGAATTCCTGAAACAGATGAATAATTCCTTCCATATGCAGTTCCGTGATTTCAATACAGCACTGGATCAGCTGAAGAAGGCACAGAAGGAAAATACAGCTTACACCTCTGCCATGTACCAGACTATGAGCCAGAAGCTTTCTGATACATATGCCAAACAGGATAAGGCAATTACAGATATGGTAAAAGAGCTCAGCGGTATGCAGACACGCTATATGTCCACTGCTAACCGGATTCTTTCCGATAATCAGGAAATCCAGAAAATGCAGCAGCAGGATTACCAGCATATTGTGGATTATCTTAAGGATGCAGAGAAGTCAGCTGCCAAGTTCTGGGTTGCCTGCAACCAGGCAATGCAGAAGTATGTTGAGACAGCTGCCACCTCTATTGAGCGTGTGGGCACTACCGGACAGGAGAGTGCAGAGTTGCTTCAGGCCAACAGGAAGATGGCAGAGGAATTTACAGCCCAGATGGAGGATTTCGCTCAGTATCAGAGACTTTCCTACAAGACAATGGAGCAGGTTCGAAGACTTCTCAGTGAAGTTACAGCAGCGAATACAAGAGACGTTTCTCTTATTGCAAACGGCAGAAATGATTCCATAGAGAAGCTTGGAAATCTTATTGCAGAGCAGAATGAAGGCCAGCAGGCTCTTCTTCAGGAAATCAGCCGGAACATGAAAGAGCTTTCCAAGGCAGCACAGAAAGGAAAGTTTGGTTTATTCAGATAAGAGGAGAGAATCATGCGCAAAAAAAGAAAATCAGGAGACGGGGGCTTTAATGTATGGCGTTCCTACTCCGATGTGATGGCTGGCGTTCTGCTTCTTTTTATACTGATCATGTCACTGACGCTTTTTCAGGCTCAGAAGAGCTATGATGAGAGCATTCAGGAGAAAGAGGAGAAGCTGGCACTTCAGGAACAGTATACGGCAGATCTTCTTGCCAAGCAGACTACCATTGACGAGCAGCAGGGAACCATCAAGACAAAGGATGAGAAGCTGTCTGCCCTGGCACAGACTCTTGCAAAGCAGGAGGCCAAGCTGAAAGAGCAGCAGGCACTTCTGGCACAGCAGCAGACCGATCTGGATGAGAAAACCACTCTGCTAAGCGAGCAGCAGACCAAGATTGACAATATCATTGGTGTAAAGGCTGAGGTTGTAGAAGCCTTGCAGAAGGAGTTTCAGAATAACAATATTAATGTAAATCTGGACGCACAGACAGGTGCCCTGACGTTGGATGCCAGTGTATTGTTTGATGTAGATGAGGCGGAGCTTACAGATGCAGGTAAGGAGGCTCTCAGAAAGGTACTTCCCATTTACTGTAAGGTGTTGATGGAGGATACGTACAAGAATTATCTTGCAGAGATCATTATTGATGGCTACACGGATACGGATGGTGATTATGCATATAACCTGGAGCTTTCCCAGAGGCGTTCCCTGGCAGTTGCCCAGTATCTTCTGGATATTCAGGATGAGTTCCTTACAGCAGACCAGAGCCTGGATCTTCAGGACTATCTCACTGTAAATGGTCATTCTATGGCGAATCCTATTCTGGATGCGGATGGCAATGTAGACAAAGAGGCCTCCCGCCGTGTTGAGGTGAAGTTCAGACTGAAGGACGATGAGATGATCGATGAGCTTAGCAGGATCATGTCCGGAAGCGACAGCACTACAGCGGGCACCAGTACAGGCACCTCCGCAGATACCGGTGCAGAAGCAGCAGATACAGCGAACTAATCTGGTAAGACAGGAAAGTAAAGCGGACATTCGCAATCCGCTTCGCTGCTTGCTCATCTGCGCTCAAACAAGTTATGGACAACAGAGCAGATTTGTTGTTTTGTTACATAATAAAGAGAGTATTCAAACACGTTTTAAAGTATGTATGAATATTCTCTTTTTCTGTCCTCTAAAATGATTCCTGCAATTGTATGCCCCCATTTTGCCAGACCTTCATAGACCAACTACGACAACCGAATTCGGGATAAAAGTCCCGCAAAATGGGGCGTGCAGATTGCAGGAATGATTTTGGGGGCACGCTCTAGGGCTTGCAATTTGGGGAATACAAGTATACAATGATGTCAGAACCGTTGTCAAACAAAAGAGAAACATAAAGGAGAGAGTAAAATGTCATTAAAAATTGGAAGAAACGATCCCTGCTGGTGCGGCAGCGGAAAAAAATATAAAAAGTGCCATGAGGCTTTTGATGCGAAGGTGGAGATGCTGAGACAGAAAGGCTATCCGGTTCTGGATCACAAGCTGATTAAGACCCCGGAACAGATTGAAAAAATCAAAGAGAGCTGCCGGATCAATATAGCAGTTTTGGATTACGTTGCAGAACACATTAAGGCCGGAGTTTCCACAGAGGAAATTGATCGCTGGGTACATGAGGAGACAGTACGCCATGGCGGAATCCCGGCACCGTTAAATTACGAAGGCTTCCCCAAGAGTGTATGCACCTCTATCAACGAGGTTGTCTGCCACGGAATTCCTTCTGAGGATGAGATCCTCAAGGATGGCGACATTGTAAACGTAGATGTTTCTACCATATACAATGGATATTTTTCTGACTCCTCCCGTATGTTCTGTATCGGAAATGTGAGTCCGGAAAAAGAAAAACTGGTACGTGTAACCAAGGAGTGCGTGGAAATCGGTATTTCCAAGGTAAAGCCATGGGAGCCTATTGGAAATATGGGCCACGCAGTTCATATGCACGCACTTGAAAATGGCTATTCCATTGTAAAAGAGATTGGCGGACACGGAGTAGGCCTGGAGTTCCATGAAGATCCATGGGTCAGCTACACTTCTGAGGAAAACAGTGGCGTGATCATGGCACCTGGAATGATGTTTACCATTGAGCCGATGGTAAATATGGGAAGCGATGAGGTCTACACAGACGAAGAGGATGACTGGACAGTACGCACGGAGGATGGAATGCCTTCTGCACAGTGGGAGGTCACGGTATTGGTAACAGAAGATGGCTGTGAAGTGATCTGCTGGTAATAGAACATGGTGCGTGTGTGGAAAGACCCGATTTTTCATAAAAAAACAGTTGCAATCAGGAAATAACTATAGTATAATCACATATGTTGTGAAAAAAGATGGTCCTCTGTTACCGTGATGGGTATTAAGAACATCCAGAGAATAAGGAGAGAATAAGATGAACGAAATTATTAAAAACATCGAAGCAGAACAGCTGAAAAAAGAAGTACCGCAGTTTAACGTAGGTGATACCGTACGTGTACACGCTCTGATCAAAGAGGGTAACCGTGAGCGTATCCAGATTTTCGAGGGAACTGTATTAAAGAAACAGGGCGGAAGCACCAGAGCTACTTTCACAGTAAGAAAAGCATCCAACGGTGTTGGTGTTGAGAAAACATGGCCGCTTCATTCCCCACACGTAAAAGAAGTAGAAGTTATCCGTCATGGTAAAGTTCGCCGTGCAAAACTGAACTACTTAAGAGACCGTGTAGGTAAATCTGCTAAGGTTAAAGAGCGCGTTAAATAATCTAACCAAATCAAGTAAGTCCCCTGTTTCCATTGTGGTGAACAATAAGATATGGGGGACTTATTTTTTTATGCAACAGGAAATTAGAATTTGCTGCACAGATGGCCGTGATGACTGTCTGGGCAGCATTTTTTTCTTTTGCTTTAAGTAGTTTTATGGTATAATAAGCAGAAGCATCCCCTTCACCCGCCGCTTGAAGCGGGGGAATGCTTATCTGCGTTCAAGCAAATAGAAATGGAGAAGCTATGAGCAAACAAAGAAAGAGAAACGAAGAAAAAGAAGAACTTCTTAATATGCCGGAAATTGCAAGAATGGAGAGAAAAGCCCTGAACAGTGCTATGGAGAAGCTGGAGAACCGCAAGCTGAAAAAGGTGCTGATCTGGATTTTTGAGATCACAGTTACCCTGATTTTTGCCGTGCTTACTTCCATGATGCTGTTTCAGTCTGTGACCATGCAGGAAAGCTCTATGGAGCCGACTCTGGCAGTTGGCAGCCGTTATTTTATCAATAAGCTTGCTTACAAAACATCATCTCCCCAGAGAGGAGATATCATTGTATTCCGCACCAATGCCAGTGATGATGCAGCTCTTCACATCCGCCGTGTCATCGGTCTGCCGGGAGAAACGATCCAGATTGTGAATGGCAGAATTTTGATCAATGGAGAGACTTATAAAGAGGGAAAAGATTTTCCTGCTATCAAAAATCCCGGCATGGCAGCCAAGGCCATCACCCTGGAAGCAGGAGAATACTTTGTCCTGGGCGATAACCGCAATCACAGCGAGGATAGCCGTTACGGGGATATTGGAAGAGTAAATAAAAAATATATAACCGGTAAGCTGTGGTTCCAGATTTCCCCCACAAAGGACATCGGGGTTCTGGAAAACTGACAGGAAATACAGAAAAGAGGTAGAAATGAACGTACAGTGGTATCCTGGTCATATGACCAAGGCGAAACGCCAGATGCAGGAAGATATTAAGCTTATTGATCTGATCATAGAACTGGTGGATGCAAGAGTTCCCCTTGCCAGCCGAAATCCTGATATTGATGAGCTGGGAAAAAATAAGGCAAGGCTGATCCTGCTGAACAAATCCGATCTGGGCGATGAGAGACAGAACGAGGCCTGGAAAGCTTATTTTCAGAAAAAAGGCTTTTATGTGGTAAAGGTGGATTCCAGAAGCGGTGCCGGGATGAAGGCCATTCAAGCTGCTATCCAGGAAGCCTGTAAGGAGAAAACAGAGCGGGACAGAAGAAGAGGAATCAAGAACCGTCCCATCCGTGCCATGGTAGTGGGAATCCCCAACGTAGGAAAATCTACATTTATCAATACCTTTGCCGGCCGTGCCTGCGCCAAGACCGGAAACAAGCCTGGTGTTACAAAAGGAAAACAGTGGATCCGATTAAACAAGAATGTAGAGCTTCTTGATACCCCTGGTATCCTGTGGCCGAAATTTGAAGATGAGCAAGTGGGAATGCGCCTGGCATACATTGGCTCCATCAAGGACGATATCCTGAATATGGAAGAGCTGGCCCTCACACTGATCGACTTCCTCCGGGAAAAATATGCCGGAGTACTGGAGAAACGTTACCAGATCCGGGAAGAGGGAACCTCTGTGCAGCTTCTGGAGTCCATTGCCAGATCAAGAGGATGCCTGAAAAAAGGAGAAGAACTGGATTATGCCAAGGCTTCCCTGATCCTGTTTGACGATTTCCGTTCCGGCAAGATCGGTCGGATCACACTGGAATGGGCATAAGGCGGCGAAAAAGATGAAGAAGATCGGAGAAATCAAAGAAGAATTTCAGACCGCAGGGCCAGGGAGCTATGGGGCTTTTTACGAGAAATATAAAGAAGATGCCAGAAGCGGTGTCGTTAAGCTTTTGGAGCAGCTTCGCAAGAAAGAAGCTGCTTATGAGAAGGAGCTTGCCCGCACGGAGGCAATGAAGGAGTATGAACACAAATACGAGCATCTGGGCTATGTCTGCGGAATTGACGAAGTAGGAAGAGGCCCTCTGGCAGGTCCGGTAGTGGCTGGTGCTGTTATTTTGCCAAAGGATTGTCACATTTTGTATCTGAATGATTCCAAGCAGCTAAGTGCAAGGAAAAGAGACGAGCTTTACGATGTGATCATGGAAAATGCCGTGGCAGTGGGAATCGGCATGGCAAGCCCTCAGCGGATTGATGAGATCAACATTCTGCAGGCTACTTACGAGGCTATGCGGGAGGCAATCAGCAAGCTTTCTGTGGTTCCCCAGATCCTTTTAAATGACGCCGTGACCATTCCAAAGGTAACTATTCCCCAGGTACCCATTATCAAAGGCGATGCCAAAAGCGTTTCCATTGCAGCTGCAAGCATTGTAGCCAAGGTGACAAGAGACCGTATGATGGTGGAGTATGACAGGGTGATGCCAGAGTACGGCTTTGCTTCTAACAAAGGATATGGTGCGGCTGCCCATATTGAGGCACTAAAAAAATACGGGCCAAGTCCCATTCACAGAACGACGTTTATTAAGAATTTTGTATAAATAACCGGAACGAAGCATTGTTTTCAAAACAGTCAAAGAGGTAGCAGATTTGTGAAAAAACTGGCTCTCACACGAAGGATACCTACACGAAATAATCTATGGAGAAACTATAAAAGTGCAGGAGCTTTTCAGAAAAGGGACAAACTCTGTCAATGACTTCAATAAAAGAAAAATTGGAAGCTTTTATGAGAAAATGGCAGCAGACTATTTGATTTCCCAGGGCGTGATGATATTGGAACGAAATTACCGGAATCCTTATGGAGAAATCGACCTGATCGGTCTTACACCAGAAGGATGGCTGATTTTTGTAGAAGTGAAATACCGAAACACAGAGCATTCCGGCAGCCCTTTGTCAGCAGTAAATCCCCGTAAGCAGCACCGGATTTCCAGGGTGGCCCTTGAGTATCTCAGGCATTACTATGGAAGCCTGGAGGTGAAGTGCCGTTTTGATGTGGTGGGAATAGAAGATGACAATATTCTTTGGCTTCCCAATGCGTTTGATTTTACAGGAGGAGCAATATGAAGATAAAGTGGCATGGTGGAGAGAACTCACGGATGCGTATCAACGAAAAAAAGAACGTGACCTATCTGACCTATCCTTCTTTTGAAAAAATACCAGATGTGGTGCATGGCTTCAGCACAAGAGAAGGCGGTGTAAGCCAGGGGATTTTTGCATCTATGAACCTGAGCTTTTCCAGAGGTGATGAGGAACAGGCGGTAATGGAAAATTATCACCGCCTGGCAGACGCAGTGGGATTTCAGGTAGAAGATATGGTTGCTTCTGACCAGACTCATACGACGAATGTGCGGGTGGTGGCAGAAGAGGACAGAGGAAATGGAATTGTGAAGCGTAAGACCTTTCATGATGTAGATGGTATGATCACAAATGTTCCGGGAATTGTGCTGTGTACTTATTATGCGGATTGTGTTCCGCTGTATTTTGTGGATCCCATCCACCATGCAGTTGGTCTGTCTCATTCCGGCTGGCGGGGAACAGTGGGAAAAATAGGAAAAGTAACCGTACAGAAAATGGAGCAGGAATTTGGAACCAGGCCGGAACAGCTTCTTGTGGCAATCGGCCCTTCTATCTGCCAGGATTGTTATGAAGTAAGTGAGGATGTGATACAGCAATTCCGGAATGCTTTCTCAGAGAATGACTGGGAGAAGCTGTTCTATAAAAAAGAAAATGGAAAATATCAGCTGGATTTATGGAAAGCCAATCGTCTTGTGTTTCAGGAAGCGGGGATTCCTGCGGAAAACATTTCCATGCCGGGGATCTGCACCTGCTGCAACCCTCAGTTTTTATTCTCCCATCGCGCTTCTCATGGAAAGAGGGGGAATCTGGCGGCGTTTCTTGGAATACGCAAGAATTAAAAAAAGAATCCTGCTTGCAGGACTTTCTGCTGAAGAGGGTTCACTTCGATGACATAAAAGCCCTCTGTCGAGTCTGTTGCGACCAGAGGGCTTCTCTTATTTATGCGAAGCAATAAGCAAGGCCTGTTCCTGCACAAAGCCTAGAGCGTGTTTGAAAAATCATTCCTGCAATCTGCACGCCCCACTTTGCGATATATTTCACCCGAATTCGGTTGCCGTAGCTCGCTACGGCGCCCTCATCCGGGTGAAATCTCCTACAAATTGTGACGCACATCTTGCAGAAAGCATTTTCCAAACACGCTCTAGCAGCTGCCGCAATAAATTTGCATTCTTTTATTCCTGATTTACACGCTTCATAAGATCCATGATCTTCTCGTTGCTGGAACGAACCTTCTCAACAGATACGTCATGGTTGATGATATCAATAATACTTGCAAGGTATTTGCTCATATTTGCTTCAATATAGTATGGTCTTGTGAGAAGCTCCGGGATACGGTAGTTCAGGTTGGTAGTGATAACCTTGTCAATCCAGCCCTTCTCATAATAAGCGTCAAATTTCTCCATGCCGTCTGTAAACAGACCGTAGGTGGTACAGATAAATACACGGTTGGCATGGCGTTCCTTGATCTGTTTTGCAACATCAAGCATACTTTCACCGGAGGAAATCATATCGTCAATGATAACAACATCCTTGCCCTCAACAGAATCTCCAAGAAACTCATGGGCAACAATCGGGTTCTTGCCGTTTACGACAGTAGAGTAGTCACGGCGCTTGTAGAACATACCCATATCAACACCCAGGATATTGGAGAAATACACGGCTCTGGACATCGCACCCTCATCAGGGCTGATGATCATCAGATGGTCGTTGTCAACCTGGAAATTATCCACATTTTTCACCAGTGCCTTCAGGAACTGATAGGTTGGGAAAAAGTTGTCGAAACCGTTTAACGGGATAGAGTTCTGGACACGAGGGTCATGGGCGTCAAAGGTGATGATGTTGGAAACACCCATGTCACTTAACTCCCGAAGTGCAACAGCGCAGTCAAGAGACTCTCGTTTGGAACGCCTGTGCTGACGGCCTTCATAAAGGAAAGGCATGATGACGTTGATACGGTGTGCCTTGCCAGTAGCTGCGGAAATAATTCTCTTCAGATCCTGGAAATGATTGTCCGGGGACATATGGTTCACGTGGCCGCAGACGGTGTAGGTAGGACTGTAATTGGTAACGTCTACCATGATATAAAGATCCGTTCCGCGTACAGATTCCTTGATGATTCCTTTTCCTTCACCTGTACCAAAACGAGGGCATTCGCAATCTACAAGAAAAGATTTTTCACTGTAACCCTGGGGGATGATGGTGAGATGTTTTCTTTCCACCAGTTCCTTACGGAATTTTACCAGTTTTCTGTCTACCTCCTCGGCAAGGTCACGACAGCCCTCCAAGGCTGCGATACGGATAGGTGCGACAGGCATAGATTTCTCAAGTAATTCTATGTTCGGCATGATATTCCTCCTAAGTAGTATGCTAACTGTGATTTTAAATCCATAAACAGAAAAAAAGGAATGTTCCTGTTTACAGACCTCTTTCTTATTTATAACATTTGCCCTAAATTACGTCAAGGAATTTATTTATTTTTACTGTCAAAAAAGTCAGATGTTAAAGTTTTGGTTGTTTTTTTAACGAAAACTTGGTATAGTAAAAATAATGGCTGTATTGCGGCCATACCAAAAAGAAACAACAGACAGGTTGTCTGAAAAGCATAATGGAGCAAATAACGTGAAAAAACAAAAAAAACATATCATTTCTGCAGTGCAGCCGGGAAGCATTGCCCAGGAGCTGGAGCTTCAGCCGGGGGATGCATTGATTTCCGTAAATGACCAGCCTATGGAAGATATTTTTGATTATCGGTATCTGATGAATGAAGAATATGTGGTGCTGCTTGTGGAAAAGGCAGATGGAGAGCTTTGGGAGCTTGAAGTAGAGAAGGAGTATGAGGAGGATCTGGGAGTCGAGTTTGAGAATGGTCTTATGGATGACTACCGTTCCTGTTCCAATCACTGTATTTTCTGCTTTATCGATCAGATGCCTCCGGGAATGCGTGATACTCTTTATTTCAAAGATGATGACTCCAGACTTTCCTTTATACAGGGAAATTATGTGACGCTTACCAACATGAGCGACCATGATATAGACAGAATTATCCAGTACCACCTGGAACCTATCAACATTTCCTTCCAGACCATGAATCCGGAGCTTCGCTGCAAGATGCTTCACAATCGTTTTGCAGGAGATGCTCTTGAGAAGGTGAAGAGGCTTTATGAGGCCGGAATTACCATGAACGGGCAGATCGTTTTGTGCAAAGGAGTGAATGACGGTGAAGAGCTGGAGGACAGCATTCGCCAGCTTTCTGCGTATGCACCTGTTTTGCAGAGTGTATCCGTGGTTCCTGTAGGACTTACCAAATTCCGGAAAGGTCTGTATCCCCTGGAACTGTTTCAGAAGGAAGATGCCATCAAAGTCCTGGAGACGATTCACTCCTGGCAGGAGAAGCTGATGGAGAAGCATGGCATCCATTTTATCCATGCTTCTGATGAATGGTATATCCTGGCCGGAAGGGAGCTTCCGAAGGAAGAGGAGTACGACGGTTACCTGCAGCTGGAAAATGGCGTGGGAATGCTGCGGCTTCTGGGAAATGAAGTGACCGAGGCCCTGGCGGGGCTTCCGGGTGATGACAGGGAAATACACGCTGTCAGTGCTACGGGAGCGTTGGCTGCGCCATTTATAAAGAAATATATGGAGGAAATCCAGGAGAGATTTCCCAATGTCCATGTAGAGGTAGTTCCTATCCGCAACGATTTTTTTGGAGAGACGATTACCGTTTCCGGACTGGTCACAGGACAGGATCTGAAAAGACAGCTGGAGGGGAAGGAACTTGGAGACAAGCTTTTGATTCCCTGCAATATGCTGAAAAATGATGAGAACGTTTTTCTGGATGATATTACCCTGGAAGAACTTTCAGAAGAATTAAATGTTGAAATTGTAATTGTAGATGGAGCTGGTTCTGATCTGGTTGAAGCAGTACTGAACCCTCCGGAACTGAAAAAACAAAAAAGGAGACAGATGTATGAGCAAACCAGTAGTAGCAATTGTGGGCAGGCCTAATGTAGGAAAGTCTACATTGTTTAATGCACTGGCAGGAGATAAGATTTCCATTGTAAAGGATACGCCAGGTGTAACAAGAGACAGGATTTATGCAGACGTAACATGGCTGGATAATAGCTTTACCATGATCGATACAGGTGGTATTGAGCCGGACAGCAGTGATGTGATCCTTTCTCAGATGAGAGAACAGGCACAGATAGCCATTGACACAGCAGATGTTATCATCTTTATCACAGATGTGCGTCAGGGTCTTGTGGATTCCGATGCCAAGGTGGCGGATATGCTCCGCCGCAGCGGCAAACCGGTTGTCCTTGTGGTAAATAAGGTAGACAGCGTTCAGAAATATATGATGGATGTTTATGAATTCTACAACCTGGGAATCGGCGAACCATTTGCCATTTCTGCAGCCAACCGTCAGGGACTTGGTGATATGCTGGATGAAGTGGTAAAGAATTTCCCGGAGGCTGCAGGAGAAGACGAGGATTCCGATATTCCGAAGATTGCCATTGTAGGAAAGCCAAATGTAGGAAAATCCTCTCTTATTAATAAACTGCTGGGTGAAGACCGTGTTATTGTATCAGACATTGCCGGAACTACCCGTGATGCAGTAGATACAAAGGTAACCTGTAACGGACATGACTACATCTTTATCGATACTGCCGGACTTCGACGCAAGGCAAAGGTAAAAGAGGAAATCGAGCGCTTCAGCGTGATCCGTACAGTAACTGCTGTTGAGCGTGCTGACGTTGTGGTTGTGATGATCGACGCTGCAGAAGGTGTTACCGAGCAGGATGCCAAGATCGCCGGAATTGCCCATGAAAAGGGAAAGGGCGTGATCATTGCCGTAAACAAGTGGGATGCCATTGAGAAAAATGACAAAACCATTTACAAACATACCAATCGTATCCGTGAGGTCCTGTCCTTTATGCCTTATGCAGAGATCGTGTTTATTTCTGCAAAAACAGGTCTCAGGATTTCCAGAATGTTTGAAATCCTGGATGCTGTTATTGAGAATCAGACCATGCGTATCCAGACCGGCGTGCTTAATGAAATCCTTGCGGAAGCCGTTGCCATGCAGCAGCCGCCTTCAGACAGAGGACGCCGCCTGAAGATCTTCTACATGACTCAGGTTGCGGTGAAGCCGCCTACATTTGTTATCTTTGTAAATGACAAAGAATTGATGCACTTTTCATATACCAGATATCTGGAAAATAAAATCCGTGACACCTTTGATTTTGGCGGAACACCGCTGAAATTTATTGTAAGAGAGCGCGGGGAGAAGGAATAAATATGGAACGTATTATCTGTCTGGCCATTGGCTATATTTTTGGAATGTTTCAGACCTCCTACATTATTGGGAAAATCCACCATATGGACATCCGTCAGTATGGCAGTGGAAATGCCGGAACGACAAATGCTCTTCGTACCCTGGGGGCCAAAGCCGGTGCAATGACCCTTATCGGTGATATGCTGAAATGCGTCGTTGCCATTTTAGTGGCAGATGCACTTTTTAAAAACAGGTATTCCGATATCCTTCCTCTTCTGGGAATGTATACAGCCGCAGGCTGTGTCCTTGGACATAATTTCCCTTTCTATCTGGGATTTCGCGGGGGAAAGGGAATTGCCGCTTCTGCAGGAATGCTGCTGGCTCTTGACTGGAGAGTGTTCCTGATCTGCGCAGCAGTGTTTGTCGGACTGGTACTGGTTACACGGTATGTTTCCCTTGGCTCTATGTCTGCCTATCTTGCAGCACTTATCTGCTTTATCGCATTTGGAGCTTCCGGAAGCTACGGGATGAGCTACAGCAATACTGTGGAAATGGATGTGATCATGGGACTTATGACTGCCCTTGCCATTTTTAGGCATAGAGCCAATATTTCCCGTCTCTTAAGCGGTACAGAGAATAAGTTTGGAACCGGAAAATCCAAAAACAAATAGAAGAGAGGTGATTCGTTTGGCAAAAGTCAGTGTGATGGGAACCGGAAGCTGGGGAACCGCACTTGCCATACTGCTTCACAATAACGGCCACGAAGTGATTCTGTGGTCTGCCCATGAGGCAAAAGCGGAGGAACTGGCAAAGAAAAGAGAAGACGCTTCCAAGCTTCCTGGGATAAAGATTCCGGAGGGAATTTTGATAACAGGAGATGAGAAAAAGGCTCTTGCAGAACCGGATGCGGTTGTTTTTGCATCTCCATCTGCTTATATGCGAAACATAAGCAAAAGGCTTGCACCCTGCATCAGAGCAGGACAGATCATCGTAAATGTGGCTAAGGGAGTGGAAGAGAAGACTCTGATGCCTGTATGTGACATAATCAAACAGGAAATTCCCCGGGCCGAGGTCTGCGTGCTGTCCGGACCCAGCCATGCAGAGGAGGTAAGCAGAGGACTGCCCACCACCTGCGTGGTCAGCGCACCGAGAAAAGAGACTGCAGAGTATCTCCAGGGACTTTTTATGAGTCCTGTGTTCCGTGTATATACCACACCGGATATGCTGGGGGTAGAGCTTGGAGGAGCCTTGAAAAATGTGATCGCTCTTGCAGCGGGAACCGCTGACGGGCTGGGCTATGGAGATAACACGAAGGCTGCCCTTATCACAAGAGGAATTGCGGAGATGGCCCGTCTGGGTGTGAAAATGGGAGCAAAGGCAGAGACCTTTGCCGGACTTTCCGGAATCGGGGATCTGATCGTAACCTGTGCCAGCGTCCACAGCCGTAACCGCCGTGCCGGTTACCTTATGGGAAAAGGCTATACCATGCAGCAGGCCATGGATGAGGTGCAGATGGTAGTAGAGGGCGTTTATTCAGCGAAGGCGGCCAAGGCCCTGGCTGAGAAATACGGTGTGGAGATGCCTATCATTATGGAAGTAAACAAACTGCTGTTTGAAGATAAGCCTGCGTCAGAGGCTGTGAAGGATCTGATGCAAAGAGACAGGCAGGGAGAGATTTCCTGGGACTGACAGAGGCTGAAAAAGGCCTGCTATATGCATGAAAAAGAAGAAAGACCTGAGAGGACTTGCAAAAAGTATCTCTCAGGTCTTTTGATTTCATATGGTCGGTTAAAAAATAACGTCACGGAGATCCTCCGGCACATGGGAGGTGTGGAGATCTTCGTTTAAGGTATCCATGATGGCGATGTCCTCGTCTTCAATGTTGAAGTCAAAAATATCACCATTAGATGCAATGCGATCCGGGTGAACCGATTTGGGGATAACAGAGATTCCCTTCTGAATAGCCCAGCGAAGCCCGATCTGAGCAGGAGTGCGGCCGTATTTGGTACCCAGGACACACATAACGTCATTGTTAAAGTAAGCGCCTCTTGCCAGAGGTGCGTAGGCCTGCACCTGGATTCCCTCAGACTGACAGTACTCGATCAGTTCTTTGGGGTAACACAGAGGATGACACTCAATCTGATTCACGGCGGGAATGATGCCGGAAACCTTTTTCAGCTCTTCCAGGTGGTGAATCTGGAAATTGCTCACTCCGATAGAAAGAACACGGCCTGTGTCAAGAAGCTTCTCAAGCTCCTTCCAGGTGCTGGTGTAACAGCCCGGAACAGGCCAGTGGATCAGATAAAGATCCAGGTAATCCAGCTTCAACCGCTCAAGGCTTCGGTAAAAAGCACCGTCAATATCCCCCAGTCTCTGGGCAGTATTCCACACCTTGCTTGTGATAAAAAGCTCTTTTCTCGAGACACCGCATTTGGCAATGGCTTTTCCAATGCTTTCCTCGTTCTTGTAGGCAGAGGCAGTATCAATCAGTCGATATCCTGCGTGGATGGCTGTCGTGATGGCAGTTTCCGCTTCGCTGTCCGCTGTTTTATATACACCAAGCCCCAAAAGAGGCATTTCTCTGTCAGTATTCAGGAATACAGTTTCTCTCAAAGCTAGTTCCTCCTTGTTTAAAAATAAACCTCCATTATTATAGCACAGAATGAGGAAAGAATCATCTTTTTTTATTGCTTTTTTACAGAAAAGAAGAGGAAAAAGAGCAGAGTGTACAAGAAATGAACACTTCGTTAAAAAATAAACAGTTTGAGTAAAAAATTGGTAAAATTGTACAGAAATTAAAACATATATTCCAATGGTAAAGCGATAAAATTTGGTAAAATTTTATAATAATATCAGAAAAATTGATAAATTTATGTCATAAGTCTGCACTTTTCAGGTAGAAGAAAGGAATTGCGTTATGCATGCTATGAGAGATAAGCAGAATCTCCTTCATTACAAAAAGAGAATCTTATCCTGATACTCACGTTATAAGACGTGAGCTTTTTTCGTACCTTAGAAAAAAGATTTGTGCATAATTCATCTGTCTCTTCGGACAGAAGAAGGGAGTACTAAGATGCATTTGATTAAAGACGAAAATGGAAATCTTGTCCAGCATGGACACGAGCATACACATGAGCACACTCATGCAGACGGTGTTAGCCATACTCATGCTCACACCCATGAGGGCTCAGATGGACATGAACATACACATACAGATGGACAGAACTGCAGCACGGACTGCGGCTCCTGCCAGGGTGGTGACTGCAAGAACGAGACAGTTGCGCTTTTGACTTATATGCTGCAGCATAATGAGCATCACGCAGCTGAGCTGGACCAGATGGCCGACAACCTTTCCAAGCTTGGAATGGATGCTGCGGCAAAGACGATCAAAGAGAGCGTTTCTGATTTCCAGAAGGGAAATATGCGCCTTGGACTGGCACTTACCCTTGTGAAAGAGGAAATGAAGTAAGGAGGCATTATTTCTATGTGTTTGGCAACTGTATACAAGACAAGTGATGATTCTGTTATTTTTAAAAATGTCAGCCGCATTACAGTAGAAGGAGACAAGCTGATCCTTCGTGACATTATGGGTGATGAGAGAGTGGTGGAGGGAAGCATTCTTATGGTAGACCTTGCCAACAGCATTGTAAAAGTAAAATGTGACTGATCCCGGCAGTCTGACCGCTGCACTGTGCAAACAGCAGCAATTTGGAATTTTTTTAGATCTTGAGGCTTTCGGCCTTTAGAATAAAAATTACTTAATACGTGGAGGTATGTAATTATGAAATTATCAGAAGCAATGAAAGAAAAAATGCTCCTGTCCTTCGAGCTTTTCCCGCCGAAGACAGAAAAGGGAATGGAGAACCTTCCTGGAACAATCGAGCATCTGATGAAGTACAAACCAGAGTACATTTCCTGTACATATGGTGCAGGCGGTGGAAACGTTGGTGCTAACAGAGAAGTATGTCAGATGATCAAAAAAGCTGGAACTACACCTGTTACCCACTTCACAGTAATCAAAAATACAAAAGAGGGAATCAAAGCACAGCTGGATCAGTACCTGGAGGAAGGCGTAGATCATATGCTGGCACTTCGTGGAGATATCCCCCTTGGAGAGACTACTACCTGTGGTGATTTCAACTATGCTACAGACCTTGTTAAATTCGTTCGTGACGAGTTTGGTGACAAATTCGAGATCGCAGTTGCAGGCTCCCCGGAGGGACACATTGCATGCCGTAGTCTTGATGCTGACATCGCAGTTCTGAGACAGAAACAGGACAATGGCGCTGACTACATCATGACTCAGCTTTGCTGGGATATGGAGCAGTTTAAATACTGGCTGGATGCAATCCGTGAGGCTGGTGTTACAATGCCTGTAGACGTTGGAGTTATGCCAATCCTTGATATGTCTGCTACTATTAATATGGCACTTTCCCGTAACGGCTGTGTAATGGACAGCGAGCTTTGCAGACTGATCTCCAGAAACTGGCTGTTCCCGAACCCATTTGCAGCAAAGGATGCTGATGGCAAGCCATTTGATATGTTCTATGATGACAAGATTAAGAGATTCAAAGAAGAGGGAATCGAGTATACCATCAAACAGATTGATGAGTATCGTGCAATGGGCGTAGATGGTATTCATCTGTATGCTCTGAATAAGTGGAAAGATGTATCTGAGATCATTGACAGATCCGGACTTCGTACACTTATCTAATCAGATGACAGGAGAGAGAGGCCTTGCCGCATAAGGAAACCGGCCAGACTTCCCACTTTCGTTGTCATTATTTAAAATTTTCAGGAGGCATTTGAGTTTATGGCACACGTAATTGCTGTCGCAGGAAAAGGCGGCGTTGGTAAAACCACATTATGCGGAATGTTGATCCAGTATCTTTGTGAGAAGGGAAAGGGTCCTATCCTTGCAGTAGATGCAGATGCAAATTCCAATCTGAACGAAGTTCTTGGGGTGAAGGTAGAGACTACACTTGGCGATGTGAGGGAAGAAATTGCCCGTGCAGAGATGGCAAGTGAGAATCCGATCCCGGCCGGAATGTCAAAGGCTGATTACGCCGAGAGACGTTTCGAGGATGCCCTTGTAGAGGACGACGATTTCGATCTCCTTGTTATGGGCAGAACACAGGGGAAGGGCTGCTACTGCTTTGTTAACGGACTCCTTCAGACACAGCTTGCCAAGTACCAGAATAACTATCCCTATATCGTGGTAGATAATGAAGCTGGTATGGAGCATATCAGCCGCGGTGTACTTCCGTCTATGCAGACAGCTATTTTGGTCAGCGATTGTTCCAGACGAGGCATTCAGGCCGTTGGACGTATTGCAGAGCTGATCAGGGAATGCGATATGCATCCGAATACAGTAGGCCTTATCGTAAACCGTGCCCCTGGCGGAAAGCTTAACGATGGAATCAAGGAAGAGATTGAGAATCAGGGGCTTCATCTTCTGGGAGTAGTGCCGCAGGATGAAACCGTTTATGAATACGATTGCGAGGGCAAACCTACAGCAGCTCTTCCAGAGGATAATCCGGTGAAGAAGGCTCTTCGGGAAATCGTAGATAAGCTTGGTTTATAAGTGAAATCCCCCCTTGCCTGTATGCTTTGATGCGACAAGGGATATTTCCTGGATGGAAGATCCCCACAGTATGTGAAGCTGTGGGATTTCCGGCAGAAAAATATCCCATGGGAGGGGATGGGTTCCTGCAAATGAGGAACAATAAAAAATTTTGAAAGTAACATATATTAGAGGAGGTCAATAATGAGTGAATTCAAATTAACTACAGTGGAAGAATTCGAAGCTGCCACAGCCCGTCTTCTTGAGACTGGTGCAAAGGTAGGCGCTGATTCCTGGCAGATGCGTGTTAAGAATCAGACTCCACACTGTAAATTCGGTGAGCAGGGCGTATGTTGCCGAATCTGTTCTATGGGTCCGTGCCGTATTACACCGAAGGCACCGAGAGGAATCTGTGGATGCGATGTACATGGTATCGTAGGAAGAAACTTCCTTCGTTTCACAGCCGGTGGAGCTGCTACCCATTCTGATCATGGCCGTGAGATCTGTATCACACTTGGTCATGCAAAAGAGGGCGGCGACTATCAGGTAAAAGATCCTGAGAAGCTGATCCGCATTGCAAAAGAGTGGGGCGTTGAGACAGAAGGCAAAGATATTTATGATCTTGCACATGAGATGTCTGATCTTGCTCAGGAAGAGTATGGAAAGATCAGAGGCTATTCCAGATGGCTGAAGAGAGCACCTCAGCATACACAGGATCTGTGGCATGAAGCTGGAATTGAGCCAAGAGCAATCGACCGTGAGGTTTCCTGTGCACTTCATATGACTCATATGGGTAACACAAGCAAGCCGGAGGCTCTGATCCGTCAGGCACTTCGTAACGGTCTTTCCGATGGATGGGGCGGTTCCATGTGCGGAACTGAGTTCTCCGATGTCCTTTTCGGAACTCCGAAGCCAATCGAGACAGAGGCTAACCTTGGTGTTATGAACGCAGAGAACGTAAACATCGTTGTTCATGGACATGACCCGAGTCTTTCTGAGATGATCTGTGAGTATGCAGACAGCAAAGAGATGATCGACTATGCGAAATCCATGGGTGCTAAGGGAATTACTGTTTCCGGTGTATGCTGTACCTCCAACGAGGTTGCAATGCGTCGCGGTATTCCGATGGCTGGTAACTTCCTGCAGCAGGAGAACGTTGTTCTTACAGGAGCATGTGAGGCAATCGTAGTTGACGTTCAGTGTATTTTCCCGGCACTTGGACCTCTTTCCAAATGCTTCCATACAAAATTCATCACAACTTCTCCAATCTGCCAGATGCCAGATTCTGATTTCATTGAATTTGATGCAGGTACAGCAGGAGAGAAAGCAAAACAGATCGTAAAACTTGCATGTGAAAACTTCAAGAACAGAAAACCAGAGCTTGTACATATCCCAGATCTGAAACATAAAGCTACTGTTGGTTACTCTGTAGAAGCAATCGTTAAGACACTTGACGGCGTAACAAACTCTCAGGTAGACGAAACCGGTACTACCAAACCACTCCTTGAGTGTATCACATCTGGCGTTATCCGTGGTGCTGTTGCTATGGTTGGATGTAATAACCCGAAGGTTAGACCTGACACAGCACACATTGAACTTATGAAGAAGCTCATCGCAAACGATATCGTGATCATCGCTTCCGGATGTTCCGCACAGGCAGCTGCTCGTGCAGGACTTATGGACAAAGCTGCAAAGGATCTTTGCGGTGCCGGCCTGAAACGTGTTTGCGAGCTTGCAGACATCCCGCCAGTATTACATATGGGATCCTGCGTAGATATCAGCCGTATGCTGATCCTTGCATCTGAGCTTGCTAAGGATTCCGGACTGAACATTTCCCAGCTTCCGGTTGTAGGATGTGCTCCTGAGTGGATGTCTGAGAAGGCAGTTTCCATTGGAAACTATGTAGTAGCAACTGGTCTTGATACATATCTTGGTGTAGACCCATATGTTTCCGGTTCTACAGAGGTTGCAAGCCTCCTTACAGAGGGTGTACGTGACTGGGTTGAGGCAGCATATACAGTTGAGAAAGATATTGATAAATTAGGCGATCTTATGATTGCGAGAATCGAAGAGAAACGTGACGCTCTCGGAATCTGATCGAAGGAAAGGCGCGATTAACTTATGAAAATAGCAGTAACCGGTAAAGGCGGAGTAGGAAAGACAACTTTTGCGGCAACACTTGCCAGATTGTACGCAGATGAAGGAAAAAAGGTTCTTGCAGCGGATGTGGATCCGGATGCAAACCTGGGACTGGCACTTGGATTTGATGAGGAAACGCTGGATTCCATTGTTCCTATCTCCAAAATGCGTAAGCTGGTGGAGGAGCGTACCGGAGCCAACAGCCAGAATCAGTTTTATACACTGAATCCGAAGGTGGACGACATTCCGGATACCTACGGAAAGGTCTGCAACGGCGTAAAACTGCTTGTCCTTGGAACCGTGGAGACTGGGGGAGGCGGATGTGTCTGCCCTGAGCATGTTATGTTAAAGAGGATCATCAGCAACCTGGTAGTACACCGGGATGATGTGGTGATCATGGACATGGAAGCCGGTCTGGAGCATCTGGGCCGGGGAACCACGGAAAGCATGGATGAATTTATTGTTGTGATCGAACCAGGCGCAAGAAGTGTACAGACCTATAAGAATGTAAAACGTCTTGCCAAAGATCTGGGAATTACCCAGGTTAAGGTGGTTGCCAATAAGGTGCGAAATGCAGAGGATGAGGAGTTTATCCGCAGCAAGATCCCCGCAGAAGATCTTCTTGGCATGATCCACTACAATGTAGAAGTTATGGACGCAGACCGCCAGGGCAAATCTCCCTATGATTTCAGTGAGACAGTGACATCTGAAATCAGAAAGATCAAAGAAAAGATAGACAACAACTAAGTCTGTAAATAATAGGAGGTACTACAGTGACTTTATTTGATAGAGTATTCAGCGGAAACGACGCTGTTTATGGATTAACAGAGGGTGCTATTGATGCAGCCATCGCACAGCATGGCGAAGACAAAGCAGTAAGCTTCCCTGATACCGCTTACAGCCTTCCTTGCTACTATTCTGTAACAGGAACAAAGGTTACAACCTTAAAAGAGTTAAAAGAGGCTCTTGGTGTTGTAAAGACTCTCATGACAAGAGAGAAAAGACTGAACGACGCATTTATGTCCGGTATTGCTACTGCACTTTGCGCAGAGTTCATTGAGGTTCTGAAATACATTGACGGAGCAACACCATACGAGGAGCCATGCTATGGACACCTTGCAGATGCTGTTATCCGTGAGCTTGGTGTACCGCTTGTAACAGGCGATATTCCTGGTGTAGCTGTTATCCTTGGAAGTGCTCCTTCTGTAGAAGAGGGTGTTGCTCTTGTTAAGAGCTATCAGGCACAGGGTATCCTTGTAACACTGGTTGGCGGAATCATTGACCAGGTTAAGGAAGCCGGAATGAATACTGGTGCAAACGTACGTGTTATCCCTCTTGGAAAAGACGTTACATCTGTTATCCACGTTGTATCTGTTGCACTTCGTGCAGCCCTGATCTTCGGTAACGTAACACCTGGAGATGCAGGTACTCTTATGAAATATACAATGGATCGTGTTCCTGCATTCGTTAACGCATTCGGACCACTGGATGATGTTGTAGTTGCCTGCGGAGCTGGTGCTATCGCACTCGGCTTCCCGGTCATCACAAACGAGACAGAGAATATCTTCCGTGTACCAAAGAGCCTTATCGTTCAGGAGGATGTAAGCAAATTCAACGCTACTTCCCTTGAGGCCCGTGACATTAAGATCAAGATCACAAACATTGATATCCCGGTTGCATTCGCATCTGCTTTCGAGGGTGAGATCATCCGTCGTAAAGATATGCGTGTTGAGTTCGATGGTTCCCGTGTAGACTGTGCAGAGCTTGTACATACCTGTGACGCTTCTGAGGTTGAGGATCACAAGATCACAGTTGTAGGACCGGAAGTTGACGATATGGAAGATGGAAGCAAGAACAGCATTGCATACGTTGTCAAGGTTGCTGGAAAGAATATGCAGCCTGATTTCGAGCCTGTTATCGAGCGTAAATTCCATAACTACATCAACTGCATTGAGGGTGTATACCATACCGGACAGAGAGATATGCAGCGTATCCGTATCAGCCATGCAGCATTTGATGCGGGCTTCCGTATCAAACATATCGGTGAGGTTCTCTATTCACAGGTTAAGAATGAGTTTGATGCAGTCGTTGACAAGTGCGAGGTTGTGATCTACACAGATCCTGCTGAGTGTACCAGGATCCGTCATGAGGTTGCTATCCCGATCTTCGAGAAACGTGATGATCGTCTTGCAAACCTTACTGATGAGTCTGTAGATGTATATTACAGCTGTATCCTTTGCCAGGCATTCTCCCCGTCTCATGTTTGTGTTGTTACACCAGAGAGACTTGGACTTTGCGGTGCCGTTTCATGGCTGGATGCAAAAGCTACCAACGAGCTTGATCCGAACGGACCTTGCCAGGTAATCACCAAAGAGCGTCCGATCAATGAGGAACTTGGTGCTTACGAAGACGTTGATGAAGCAGTTCAGAAATTCTCCCAGGGTGCTCTGGAGCACGTTACCCTGTACTCCATCATGCAGGATCCTATGACTTCCTGCGGATGCTTCGAGTGTATCTGCGGTATCGAGCCATTCTCTAACGGTGTAGTAATTGCAAACCGTGAGTATGCAGGCATGACACCTCTTGGAATGACCTTCTCCGAGATGGCTTCCATGACAGGTGGTGGAGTTCAGACTCCTGGATTCATGGGACATG
>ERZ1035006.334-NODE-334-length-38561-cov-19.765517_pt1 | contig 38561 bp, 28 predicted proteins | sample MGYA00520694_ERZ1035006 | MGnify/ENA primary metagenome ERZ1035006 (study PRJEB33766, sample SAMN09781746) | gut metagenome | biome: gut microbiome | host: Homo sapiens | place: Madagascar | study: EMG produced TPA metagenomics assembly of the PRJNA485056 data...
AATCTACATTCTGTTATCTGGGCTGCATCCACATCCCCTGTCTTTTCTGAGGCAATGCCACTCACTCCGACAATACCGCCGTAGCTTGCAATGGTCGTACCAAGATTGCCAATAATCGCTGCATCTACAGTACACTGACTGACCGTACCCTTGTTCTCACCGACAATACCACCCGCAACTTCTCTCGCTGTGATGGTTCCATAATTTTTGCTTGTCAGAATCTTGTTATTTGATTTGCGGCTCGCACTGATTATACCGCCCGCATAGCCGGTCTTCGCTGTTACGGATGCCTTATTCGTCGCATTCTCGATACGCAAAAAGGTGTTTGCATCATCGTATCCAACAAGTCCGCCGACATAGGTATCTGCTGTCACACTTCCACCGCCAACTTCGCCGGACACATACATCTGCACTTCACTTGACTTAATATCTGCATTGCATACTGCATCAACCACACTCTGTGTTAACGCCTGGTTCGTCATACTTCTAAGCGTTTCTGCTGTCGTTTTCGCATAGGTTGTATCTGTACTGTTTACAAGCATCGTGTATCCGATGTAACCACCGGTAAATGCACTGCCGCTAACGTTTCCTGTGAAGTCAGCCATATCTGCTGTGGTTTGGATGCGTGCGTACTGGATATCTTCCGCTTGGGGAATCAACTTTGTCGTATAATACACAAATTTTGCATTTTGTCGTATCCATTCCGCCAATTGATCAGAATCGGGATTAAAATTAAGACCTGTATATCTGGCTGTTTCATTAGGGTTCAATCTTGCGACATAATCCTGCGCACTTATTACTTGTTTTATCTCATAATAATATCTGCCATTTTCATATTGTTTCTTTTCACAAACTACATTTCCATATGACGACTGAATACTAAGTGAAAACTGATTTTCATTTTCCATCGGAATTTCTAACGACAGATTAAATATTTCCATATCTGTATTGTTTTTTATTGTAACATATCTATGTCCACTACCTCCCTCAAAAGTCATCGGATATTGATCATTAACCATACCTGTAATCTCATGTTTGTTTTTTTCTGTAATATTTAGATTTCCAGGATTTACATACGCTTTTTTATCATCTCCGCCATCGTAAAAAAGTTCAATATCTGAAACATCAAACGAATACAAATCATCTACATTTTCAAACTTAATTTGCAACGTCTTTGTACCAGCATTGGATCCTGCATCAATATCTACATGTCCATAATCCGGTATAATATCATATATAGTTTCATTTCCTTCATCATAAATATCAACCACCTTTAATCCATATAAATGAGACTCAACAATTGATGCCTTCCGAACATGGAATTTCACATGCCAATTTTTCATTTGTGCTGAACTATTATTTATAACATCAAAATCGTAATCCGCCCATACATGAGTCTGTTCCCCCCATGGTTTATATACATTTTTTCTAGCTAAAGTTGCATAACAAAGTGCTGTTGTCTGTCCAGCCGAAGAATCCGTTGCCGTATCGGAAGATCCACTCTGTCCGGGTTCCGTAACCATATTCTGGTTATACCCATTCGTATTAATAATATTCGCGCCAATCACACCACCGACAAAATATTTGCCGCTGATGTTCTGTGTGCTTACATATAATTTTTTCGCAGTTCCATTTGTATCCTGCAACATGGCAATCGACGCATTGCACCCGGCAAGTCCGCCGACATAACTTCCGTTTTCCGTATCTCCGTTTATGCTTCCAGCCGTCACAGCGTAGTTTGTAACTTCCGCATCACTATCGTTATAACCAACGATACCACCGACATAATTCTTACCTACAATACGTACATTGTTATCTATTCTGTCTGTTGCTTTGATCACACCATGATTATAACCAGTGATACCACCGACATAATCGGCTGCATAAGAAACCGGATATGTTCCAGCAACAGTCGCTTCACCCGATGTATCACGATTCTCAATCAGAGAACCTGTATTATAACCACTGATACCGCCTGCATACATACCGGTTGCATAGACAACGCCTGTATTCTGCCAATTTGATACGGTATTTGGGGGATTCACGATATCAGATACTACAATTGGACTTGCGCCCTCTTCAACCAATACCAAAATATTTCCGCTACTATTTCCTGTCTCATTCTGTGTTTTTGTCAGATCTATATCTGCATTTGCGCCAATCACACCACCGACATAGGAACAGCCAATGACATAGTTGTCATTTCTACCAGGCGCATTCGTCCCATCCGCGCCTGAAAGCTCCTTAGAACCGGTTGCATAACCGACAATACCGCCGACATAATCATGTCCAAATACATAGCTTTTCCTGCCGTTATCCAATTCCGCGCGCACACCCTGAAGCGTACTAAAATAACTGTAACCGGTAATACCGCCTACATAAGTTCCAACGACCTTGTCCGCATAGTTTTTAAACACTGCTCCATCCTGATTTCCAAGGAACTCAGTCAAATCATCTTCTGAATAAAACGGTGTACTGTTGCTGTTTTTGATTGTGATATTCGCTAATGCAGATGCGTTATCTCCATGATTTGCTGCATACACATTCACACAGCTTCCTGCTATACCTCCGATGAATTTGCTGTCCTTTTTATCTTCGCCATCCTTCACAACCGCATATACGGCACCTGTATTCTCACAGTCTTCCAATGTAATGGCTGTATGGCGATTCTTCTCTGTCCGAAGTTCACCGACAACTCCTCCCACATGTGAAAGTCCGGTCACTTTTGCAGCGTTGGAAAGTTTCTTCCATGTAACCGCTGACACAACCGAATCCGAATCTGCAATCAGTGTTCCTGTAATACCACCGACATAAGACTTGCCTTTTACATAGCTGGCTGTCTCTGCATCCACATTATCATTTACGACTTCCAGGTTTTCTAAGATACCTGCTGCCTCTCCAATCAGATTCTCACCATACACCGTGATTCCGGCAAAAGAACCAACATAATCACCCGGAGACGTTACCTGTGCTTCATCCAGTTTCAGATTTCCGATCTTACCATAATTTGTGATGAATAAACCAACCGGCTTTTTCTCATCGTCTACTTTACCGGTATCCGTGTCTGTATACAACATGCACAGGGCATTTCCTGCCTGCGACATATTAAGTTCCTTGATCGTATACGATTCGCCATCCGCGTTCTTACCATCGAAAGAATCTTCCGCCCGAAGCTGTTTCATTGAGATAAAGGATTCTGCCAGACTTTCTGACTCATCATTTAACTGGATATCATTTCCATTCGTATTATAAAATGCACCGGATTTTACAAACTCTGTCCAATTGATATCTTTGGATAACTGAAAATGACAGGCTATTTTCTTCTTTGTATCCTGCTCATAATGCGCACTGCTCAGGCGCAGTTCATCCACAGATTTATCAGTATTCGCTGTCACGTCTGTCACATAACGCATATTATAAAGATGTCTCGCATTTGCAATCGAATAGTTGTAATTCACAACCTTGTTATCTTCGCTTATATTGTTATTTTCCTCTGCAAAATAAACATATGACTGGTTGCTCTGCCGCTCCGTTGTTGTATCATATGCTGCACCATAACCCTTGATGGAGCACTTGATCTTATTTGCATCCAGACCAAATCGATGAAACGTATAGGTTGTCTTGAACTTAAAGTTTGCATTTGCAACCGCTTCCGGATTTGATATATTCATCAACGTCTGCAGTTTCATCGCATAACTGGCAGAGGTTGCCTGAAAATCCGCTGCATCCAATACGACACGGATTGTTCCATCTGTATCACTCCACGCAAGAATCGGAAACTCCCCCAGCTCCTGTGTACTCCAATTATTAGTTGTTTCATCCTTCACATACCGAGTGATTACACAGTTCTGTGCCTGTCGGTTCGCATAATTCTTGATCTTCGCTCCTTCTAATGTGAACTTCATAACCGGAACGCCATCCGCCATATTCTCACCGGCACAGAAATCAGAATCCACATCATAGACAGTAACGTCATAATTCATCTTCTGTGCGGCATTTGCCGGCTTGCTGACCTTGAATGACAGATTTAACGTATCTTCATTATTCAATTTCACATCGTCAATGGATGGCTTTTCCTTTGTTCCCTTTAATGCCATTGATAATGTATCCACGCCATAGTAACCTACCATCCGGTCTTTTCTGTATGATTCATATCGGGTAGCAATATTGACTGTACCACGCAAAGACGTATTCTTGTTGTCGTAAACAAACACTTCCTGCTCTTCGCTATTTGATTTGGATGAATAAAGAACAGAGAACACCTGTCCATCCTCTAGGGAAAATTCGACGCAGATCGCGTCATTCAAGATAGAAGTATCATACAGATACCCCTCTAAAAGCTGATATACAATCGGTGCAGTCGGGCTTGTCGTAGTTTTTCCTGCTGCATACCGACTATAGTCACCCTTATTTGCACGCACAGAAACAAGCGTACCCTTATTTACCGTTACCCAAACGGATTCATCACTGTACGCCTTTCCTTCTTCGTAATATATGGAATCCAGATTCACCGCATCCGGACTTAAATTTTTTGTCTGCTTTGCAAAATCCTCGAGTGTTCCATTTGCATTATATTCCGACAACTGATTCTGTGCTGCCAAAAACATGGTCTCTGCATACTCATTCGCCTGGTTGAAGTCCGACCAGTCCTGCCATGCCATAAGCCCCATGACTGATATTGTGAGCAATATCGACAGCAACATCATCGTCACGATCATCTCAACAAGCGTGAAACCCCGATTGGATCCGCATCGTCTCTCTTGTGTCGATCTCATATTTATCACCTACTGTATAAAACTATTCGCTTTATTATACAAATATATCGAAAAAAAGGCAAACTTTATCAAGAGATTTTTTTTGCATATTTTTGTCATTTCAGTGAAAATTGTGTGATATCTTACACAAACAGCTCCAGTATGTATACAATAGCACATGAAACAAGAGACACCACGAACATACTTGTTCTGCGCCACGCAAGGATCAGCGCCACGACGAATCCAATGCCTGCTGCCACCATACTGTTGCTCGCTGTGAGAATCGCCGGAAATGTCATAACTGCCAGCGTCACATAAGGCACATAGAATAAAAACGACCGCACCGTCTTGTTCTTAATCTCTTTCTTGATCAATGTGAGTGGCAGAACACGGATTAGATATGTGACTACTGCCATCACAAGGATGTACAGATAAATATTATGCTTCATGGTCTGCCTCCTCATCTCCCGTGTTTTCATCCGGAATCGGAAACAATACGGCTGCCACCGCAGAAATCACAACGGTCAGAATAATCACCTTCATACCGGAAGAAATATTCTTAATCACCGGTATCTTCGTGAAAAGGAAGCTGGCTGCCATCGCAATGATGACAAGTCCACAGATTACCTTATTGTCTCTGGCTGGAGGAATAATGATTGCTAAGAACATACCATATAATGCGACCGAAAGCGCACTAACCACACCGCCCGGCAGTACATTGCCAAGTACCACACCGAGACAGGTGCCTATTGTCCATGCCGGAATCGCAATCGACATCGCACCATACATGTAGCACGGATTCAATTTACCTTTTCTGGCAACCGAGATACCGAAGATCTCATCCGTCACGCCAAAACCAATAAAAAACCGGTGTATAATTGAAAATTTGGGATCAAGCTTCTGCGTCAGCGCACACGACATCAGCATATAACGTAAGTTGATGACGAGCTGCATCAGTGCAAGCTCCGCATACCCCACACCGCCGGCAATCGCTGTGATTGCAGCAAATTCTCCCGCCGATGTCGTATTCGTCAAGCTCATGATTGTTGCCGGAAGTGCATGCACCCCCGCATTTCGCGCCGCAATCCCAAGGGTAAATGCGACCGCAAGATATCCAAGTGCGATTGGAATCGCATCCCGCATCCCATCACAGTAATTTTTTCGATTTATATTCTCTGCTCCACTCATTTTATCTCATCCATCACTTCTTCTAAAGTTCCACGATCTGTCCGCACACGGATATGGCAGGCACGTGCATAAATCGGTCCCCGTTCCTCCATCATCGACTGAATCTTCGCGTATGGGTTGTCGCACTGCAGCAGTGGGCGGTTCGTACAGTGCTTTACACGTGCATAGGTCGTATCCGCATCTGCCATCAGGTAATATACCGTTCCGACTTCTTTCAGTAAATCACTGTTTTCCTTACGAAGCGGGAGTCCACCTCCAGTCGCGATCACGCAATGTGTCTTTTCCCGAAGCTCTCTTATAACATTCGTCTCCAATGTCCGGAAATAAGCTTCCCCCTTCTTCTCGAAGATCTCAGGAATCGTCATTCCCTCCTGCGCTTCGATATAAATGTCTGTATCGATAAATTCATACCCAAGTTTTCCTGCAAGTGCCTTTCCGACCGTTGTCTTTCCGGCACCCATATATCCAATTAAGACGATGTTATCGCCGCGGCTTTTCCCGTAGATTGCATCCTGCAGCGCCAGATACACTTTATCTGTGAGCGTCTCAGAAACCGTCAGGTTATTCCAAAGTTCATATGCAAGGATTCCCTGATAGAGCAACATTTTTAAGCCATTTACCGCCGGCACACCAAGTTTCTCCATCTCCTTTAAGAATGGTGTCTGTGCCGGGTTGTAGATCAGATCCACACCAGCCTTTGCCATCGCATAAAAGGAATCTCCGAAATCAAACGGCATTCCATCACCCTCATGCAAACCAACGGATGTACACTGGATCATCAGGTACTTTCCATCCGGAATGCTCTTATAATCTTCCGAAGCCACTGCCTGCACAACGTCTTTTCCGGCGAACATATTCATATCCTCTGCAATCGCCTGTGCACGTGCAAATGTCCGGTTTACAATATACACCTGTTTTGCGCCATAGCTGACACACATATACGCAACCGCACGTGCAGCACCGCCTGCGCCAAGCATGATAACCGTCTCATCCTTTAGCGCAATTCCTTCTGTCTCTAATGCTTCCGCGAGCCCCGGCATATCTGTGTTGTAGCCCTTATAGCCACCTTCCACACGAACCAGCGTGTTGACTGCACCGATCGTCTTCGCGGCTACATCGACATCCACAAGACTCTCCATCACATGCTGTTTATGTGGCACGGTAATATTCAGTCCAAGCACACCTTCATCATACGCAAGCTTCACACATCGAGAAAGATCATCGTCTTCCACACAGAATGGCACATATCGTTCTGACAGTCCAAGCGCATCACTGAGTGTATCATGAATCACCGGTGACAATGTATGTTTGATTGGGTTGCCGAAGATTCCAAGCAATTGTTCCGCTTTCACATCTTCGTATCCCTGTATCGCATATTTCATGATTTCCATATCATTTTTCCTCTGCTTCATCTATAATTGTCTATAAACAGACACATTCTTCAATATAATACCATAAAAGTTAAATACTTCAACTGTTTAGATACATTTCAGATACAATTGTATTTTATAATTTAAAAAAATAAACAAGGGGGAAATTTCATATGAAAAAACATATTACAGGAATTCTCATATCTTTGCTCGTACTGTCTACCATGTCTGGCTGCGGAAAGGACAAAAAAATTACATATATGGACGAACAGGCAACGACAAGCGATGCAACAAGCGCTTCAGAAATACACTTAAACTATGACATCGCAGACGAACGCATGAGCTTTACGATCGACGCAGACGTAGACACTGCCCTGTCGAACCAGAGCGCACCGGTTGCAAAAGCTTCCCGGTGTGATTATACCGATGACGATATCAAACGCATTGCAGATGCCATCTTTGACACAGGCAGTTACTCTTTATTTATCCCATACGCATTTCGTTCAATAGAAGATGTGAAAAGTGCGTGTGATATCATGCAGGAAGAAATTGCACAGTATAGCAATATTGCTGACGTTCCATATACTTTGTTGCAGGAATGTTATGATGCACAGAAACGTTTAGAAGATGGTTTCTCTGCAGATCCCATCCAAAATAACGGCGAGCTGAAATGGTACACAGCTCCTGTTTCTGACAACTCAAATATAGATATAAACTCCCAATTCTGCACAATCAAGGGTACTGTCAATAACAAGCCATACTATTTATCTTTTACACGGACAGACTCCCGTTGTATGATGGTTCTCCACGCAAACTATGAGCCATATACGCCATATGCATGGTTTCTCAATCAGGATGCAAACGCTGTATATGAAAACGATTTATTTCCAAACGAATGCCAATATTCCCAGGCAGATGCAAAATCCATCGTTCTTGATACGCTCCAGACTATTGGCATTACCGACTATCAAATTACCGATATCAGGGAAGCTCAGACAGCCAAAACTAATTACGAAATAAGCTCCAGCGGTCAGGTCACAGAAAGTCAAATCAACACGGATCCTTCTTACGACTCATATCTGCTCTACGGTGGCAGAGTCATTGACAATCTTTCACCAATACATACAGATGCTAATTTTTCTTCTGAAATAACGCCGGAGACAGCCGATGAGAATGAGGACCCAAGCACTTCTTATACAGATACAAAATTTGGTTTTGAAGCTGTCATCGCCAATGTCGGAAATGATGGTATCAATTATTTAATTGTTCAAAATCCAATGAAAGTTGATGAAATATTAGAAACAAAAGCACACACGCTTTCTTTTGACCAGATTGATGCTATCGCACAGGATTATATCACAAAACATGACGGTTCAAATCTGCCATATTATATAACCGGCACCTATATGGTTCGTGATATTCAATATGGCTTAATCCGTGTTTCTGACGAAGATACCTCGTCCTATATGTATATCCCTGCATGGTATTATATGGTTGATGGAGAATCTTCTTCTACACAATACTGTACATTTTCGTCCTACGTTATAATCAGTGCAATTGATGGAAGTATCTATAATAATTATTCCGGAGATATCAACTAACAAAGGAGGAAACGACTATGAAAAAACTATCATGGATTTTAATTCTTATCCTTACTGTCTCCTTACTATCCGCCTGCGGAAGGAAAGAAACCGTCATCTATCACGAAGATACCGCATCCATCTCGGATGCAGCTGATAATTCCATCCGCACACTGGACTACTCTATCCCGGGTGATTTCGGTACTTTGCATGTGCAGGCACAGGTAGATACATCCCTTGCTGCACAGAATGCGCCGGTTGCTACGCTGTCCCGAAACGATTTTACAGATGAGGATATAGCCGCGATTGCGAAAGCGCTGTTCGATGAGAAAAGCTATACCCTCTTTGTTCCTTATGCATATCGTTCAATAGACGATTTATCTGCTGCATGTACTGCATGGGAAGAACTGTTCAAATCCTACGAGGATTTCGCTGATATTCCTTCTTACATGATTGCAGAATATTCCGATGCCAAATCTATGCTTTCACAGAAAAAACAGGATACAGTGAAAGCCGCAAAGATTCTCGAAACAGATGGAGAAATAAAATGGTATGACTACCCGGAAAATGAAAACGGGCAATATATCGATCAGCCACAGAAGTTTTGTATGTTAGAAGGAACCATCGATGGTGTACATTACTATCTGACTTTCCTGCAATCCGCAGTATCTTCCCGTATGATGTTATATCGTGATTATTGTTGTGATACGATTGACTATTCTGCAAGCCACAATACAGGCATTCCTTTCTTCGAAGATTATGCAGAACAAAACGGCGGAAATTCATGTTCTTACACACGCACAGAAGCCGACGAAATCACCGAAGACTATATGGATAAGCTGCATATACAGGACTACTCCATTCTTCAGACTCTGGATGCTTTCTGTTATCCTTACGATTTTAAAATTAACGACTCCCTTGTTGTAGAAGATCCATCAAATGATATGGCAACGGAAGCAAACTCATATCTTGTCTATGCCGGAAGAAATCTCAATGGAATTGCACCAATCTATACAGATGCAACATTCCAACCATATCTTAGGGATCTATCTGATGCCGAAATAATGCCCGGAATCAACGATGATGGCAGCGATGGCTCAGGCTATATATTCTCACCGGATGAAAGCAATACCTATTATGGGTATGAATCATTCCTTGCCAATATCGAAAGTGATGGTCTGTCTTACCTGATCTGGAACAATCCAATGAAACAGGACACCATCAAAAAAGAACATGCTGTCACACTCTCCTTTGACCAGATTGATGCCATCGCAAAAACCTACCTTGATTCCCGCTCTGACTCACAGGATGCGATATTATCTACACCAGACCCTTCCTATGAAATCTCAGTACGAAATATCTGCTATGGTATGATTCGTGTCTCCGATGCAGATCATAGTTCCTACTCCTATATTCCTGCCTGGTATTACCTGACAGATACCGGTCATGACAGTTTTTTCATCCAGAGCAGTTACGTAATCATAAGTGCAATTGATGGCGGAATCTATGATCCGTATACCGGAACTGTCAGTCAGCTAAATCCTAATTAACATGAATGAAAAAAGGGATTGCTTAATGCAATCCCTTTTGTAGTGTGTGTGATTTTAAGTTTTTTATTTACTATTGTTTTGTTTTTATTACTTTCTAAGACCAAGTTGCTCGATAAGTGTTCTGTAACGCTCGATATCCTTGCTCTTAAGGTATGCGAGAAGGTTTCTTCTCTGACCTACCATCTTAAGAAGACCTCTTCTTGAGTGGTGATCCTTTGGATGTACCTTGAAGTGCTCATTCAGGTCGTTGATTCTTGCTGTAAGAAGAGCAACCTGTACCTCCGGTGAACCTGTATCACCTGCTGTACGAGCATACTTCTCAATGATCTCTTTCTTCTGATCTGCTGTAATCATGCTTTTTTCCTCCATTTTCTTATTTTTGTCCGGTCGCTGAGTTATGGTCGGAGTGATCCTATAACCAAGTGACGGCATTTGCTATATTATCACAAGATTTTCATCTTGTAAAGCACTATTTTATACTTCCTATTTTCTTCAAAAAGATGTATAATTTCTCCAAATGTATTCTATTATAAATATGAAAGGATTTCAATACCATGGCAGGTTCTATATACGGAAAATTATTTACAGTGACAACGTGGGGAGAATCTCACGGAAAAGGATTAGGGGTCGTGATTGACGGCTGCCCGGCCGGCATTTCCTTAACGGAAGAAGATATCCAGATTTATCTCGACCGCAGAAAGCCGGGACAAAGTGAATTTACTACCAAACGAAACGAGGGAGACAAGGTATCTATCTTATCCGGTGTATTTGAAGGCAAAACAACCGGAACTCCTATCTCACTCGTTGTCATGAATGAAGATCAGAAGTCAAAGGATTACGGTACAATCGCAGAAAGCTACCGACCGGGACATGCCGATTACTGTTTTGACGAAAAATACGGCTTCCGGGATTACCGCGGTGGCGGACGTTCCTCCGGGCGGGAAACCATCGGCCGTGTGGCTGCCGGTGCAGTTGCCGCTAAAGTATTAAAGGAACTCGGCATTACACTTACTGCATATACACGCGCCATTGGTACTTATCGCGTTGCAGATGAGAATTTGAATCTGGATGTGATTAACAAGAATCCTCTATATATGCCAGATATGGAATGTGCAAGCCAGGCTGCAGCCTATCTTCAGGACATGATGGAGAAAAAAGACTCTGTCGGTTCTATGGTGGAATGTATTATAACCGGAGTTCCTGCCGGGGTCGGAGAACCAGTATTTGACAAGTTGGACGCAAAACTTGCACAGGCGGTTATGTCCATCGGTGCAGTAAAAGCAATTGAAATCGGAGACGGAACCGCCGTTGCAGCATCCATCGGCTCTGAAAACAACGATAATTTCTATATAGATCACGGGACTGTCAAAAAACATACAAACCATTCAGGCGGTACGTTGGGTGGCATGAGCGATGGAAGTCCGATTTTGCTTCGTGCTTCCTTTAAACCGACTCCATCTATCTTTCAGGAGCAGGATACGATCAACCGCTCCCATGAAGAAATAAAAATGGAGATCAAAGGTCGCCACGATCCAATCATCGGTCCACGTGCAGTTGTCGTTGTGGAATCCATGTGTGCAATTACTGTTTTGGATCTTTTGATGCAGAATGCCACAGTGCGGCTGGACAACCTGAAAAAGATTTACCAATAAAATAATAACTAACTATAAGAAGGATTTAATAAAATGGTTTTTTCAAGTATAGAATTTATGTTCCGTTTCCTTCCGATATTTCTGATCGTATATTTTGCAGTACCACAGAGATACCGGAATCCTGTTTTGCTTATTGGAAGCTTAATTTTTTATGGAGTCGGAGAACCATCGTATATTATACTGATGATCATCTCCATTCTGGTCAATCATGGCGCGGCAGCTCTGATTTACCGCGCATGGAAACAAGAAGACGAATCAAATACATCAACAAAGACAATACGGAAAATCTGGCTGATACTTGCCATGATTTTTAACTTTGGAATGTTGTTTATCTTTAAGTACCTGAATTTTTTTATTGGCATCATCAATGGAATCGCGGGTACAACTGTACTGAAACTAGTATCTCTCACTCTGCCGCTTGGAATCAGTTTTTATACATTTCAGGCAGCATCCTATGTGATTGATATCTACCGCAGAAAATATGCGATTGCTGATGGTATTTTAGATTTTGCAACCTATCTGTGTATGTTCCCACAGCTCATTGCCGGGCCAATCGTAAATTTTGACGAAGTTAAAGATGATATGCGCAAGCGCAAAACAAGTCTGTCTAAAATCGAATGGGGCACGACTATCTTTGTGCTGGGACTCGCTTATAAGGTGTTGCTTGCAAACAAGATCGCATCCTTGTGGAATACGATCATGGTTGCCGGTGTCATGGGTATCCACCCACTCACCGCGTGGCTTGGCTCCTGGGGATTCTCGATGCAGCTTTTCTTCGACTTCTTCGGCTATTCCCTGATGGCAATTGGTCTGGGACGTATACTTGGATTTAAGTTTCCTACGAACTTCAAGAATCCATACTGTGCAACCTCTGCTACTGATTTCTGGAGAAGATGGCATATCACACTTGGACGCTGGTTCCGGGAATATGTATACATTCCTCTCGGTGGCAACCGCAAAGGCCAGAAACGTATGATAATCAATACATTTATTGTATGGTTACTGACCGGATTATGGCATGGAGCCAACTGGAACTTCCTAATATGGGGCATGTACTTTTTTGTATTACTCACGGCCGAGAAATTATTTTTACTGAATAAACTGGAAAAGCACAGGATTCTATCCCATATTTATATGCTGTTTGTAATTCCAATCTCGTGGACGATCTTCAACATTACTGATCTGCCTACACTCGGAAATTACTTAAAACGGCTGTTTTTCCTGCCGGTCAAAGGTTCGATTGAAGCAAACACATTTCCAAAGTTTCTGGAATTGTTTGGCACCTATTGGTGGCTGCTCGCAATCTGCGCTGTATGCTGTACGCCTGTACCGATCAAACTGTTGAGACGTTTTTATAAGACATGGGTTTGCAAAGTCATACTCCTTGTACTCTTCTGGCTCTCTGTCTATCAGATTGCTTCCGGAGCAAACAACCCATTTTTGTATTTTAGATTCTGATATAAAAGAAAAGGATGAATGGTGATGAACAGACAATCCAAAAAGCCAAAAAATATATGGGAATTCCTTCGGGAATGTCCCCTTGTATCTATGATCCTGCTCTCGGTAGCCGGATATACCATCTATGCTTTGTTTGGTGCCATGAGTGGTGAATTCAAATTGAAGATTTCCAAAGATCATACGATTTTTATGTCCGCAATGATTAAAGAAAAACCATTTACAGATAACGATGATTCTTCTGGCAGTCCTACCACACAGACATCGACAACAGAAGCAGATTCCGGTATTGATGCAACGGATTCCGATGCAACTATACCGGCTGTTCCTTCAGATAACCAGATTACCAATGGTCCAAAACCAATTGATCCGGTTTTTGCAACCGTCCCACTGCGAAAAGCACGTTCTGCCTATTATGACGACAATGACCGTGTAGCTCAGACAACCCCATATAATTACACAACTGTGGATTCTGATTATTTTAATGATGCTGCATTTATTGGCGACTCCCGTATTGAGGGTCTGCATGACTATGGAAGTCTCCGCATCAATTCAAGCGCAGACTTCTATTACCGGGATGGCGTCTCCATCTGGGATCTGATGGATAAAACCATGTCGAACGGTGAAACTATTCCGAATGCACTTGCCACAAAGCAATACAAGAAGATATTTATCATGTGCGGTGTAAATGAGCTCGGAACCGGTTATGCAAAAAACTATCAGGAACAATACAAAAAAGTTCTTGATCAGATTCAGGAATTACAACCAAATGCAATTATATTTATTAACGGAATCATGCATGTAACCCAAAGCTATGCAGATAATTCCGATGTCTATAATAACGATAATATTGACTGTCGAAATGCGCTTGTATCTGAATATGCAGACGGCATACACATCTTCTACCTGGATATGAACCCATCTGTCTGTGACATGGACAACTCGATTCCTATGGGCGTGAAAGCAGATTATTCCAACGATGGCATTCACCTGCAGGCACAGTATTACTCTCTGTGGGAAGATTTCCTGATGCAACATGGTGTAAGCGATGATGCTTTTACCACTTTGCAGGAAAGTTCCAAATAATCCCTTCAACATCAGAGTTTGAAAGATGATATTCGTATTTATATAACACAAAAATCCTCACCATCAAATCATATGACGGTGAGGATTTTTCTTTTACTTATTATATGAATTGTGCATATCCAACTGCATATAATTTATGCCATCTTCGCACGTGGATGTGCCTTATCGTACTCTTCTTTCAACTTACTCTGTCTGCTGCGCAGATAAATCTGTGTCGTAGAAATATCGGAATGTCCGAGCATCTCCTGTACCGCCTTTAAATCTGCTCCATTCGATACCAGATGGGATGCAAAAGAATGCCGGATCATATGTGGTGTGATATCCTTTTCGATACCTGCCTTCGCCGCATATGCTTTGATCAACTTCCAAAAGCCCTGTCTTGTCATCGGCTGTCCCTTCATATTAGTAAACAGGAACATACTGCCATGACTGATTGACTCACGTACAGATTTGATATAGTTTTCAAGTGCCACCTTTGCAACATTCTCAATCGGAATGACACGTTCCTTCGATACATCCCTGCACAAAATATAATTCATCGTCAGATTCACATCTGTAATCTTCAGGTTAATCAATTCGGATACCCGCATGCCTGTCGCGTACAAAAGCTCCAACATTGCCTTATCCCGAATCTCCTTCGGTGTCAAACGTGATGGCTGATCCAAAAGCAGGTTGATCTCCTCAATCGAAAGCGTTTCAGGTGTCCTCTTCTCAATCTTAGGCGGTTTCAATGCGTCCGCATAATCCTCTGTAATCACTCCCTGTTTCAAAAGAAACAGAAAAAACGATTTCATACTTGCAATACTTCTGGATATGGTTGCAGTGGACATCCCCTGACTCTCCATCTGAAGTACATAAGCATTCAGATCTGTTCCCCGAGCCTCGCATACATCAACGCACCCTCTATCAGCTAAAAACCGGCTCATCTTCTTCAGATCTCTTCGATAAGAAGCAACCGTATTTGCACTTGCATGTTTCACATTATTCAAGTAATCAATGTAATTATCAATCTGTGTTTCCATACCCAAAGTCCTTCCATTCCCTCGACAAAAAGCAATCTTTTCCGACTGCTTTTCGCCTTTATCTATTACATTATAATTACTATTCAGGCTAAAATCAAACATATTTTTTTCACATTTTTTCAATTTTTGTAACATTTTGTAACATTTCTACAATATATTGAAATGCTTGTTTTTACATACCTATATATTGCAGAAAATTTTTTAAAAAAATTTTTGAAAGGATACTCTCAGATAGGATTCCGACAAAAAACATCATAATCAGAATCAGTGCTGTTATCTGTTTTTTCTTCCTGTCTTCACCAACTTTTTGCACTTGTATCGCCAGATAATAAAGCAAACCTATATAGATTAGGTAATGAGGGAACAAACACAACAGAAAAAACCAGACACCTGATATTCCTAAATAAAACATCTGGCAACTAATTCCAAAGCCAAACAAGAACAAAAGCACACTGAACCCAATTGCAAAAAACGCCTTTGACGGAAATACCTTATAAAACAGATATACAACGACTGCCTGCTTTGTGCGCTGCCAAAAGACATGTAACATTGTTTGACGCATAGTTGTCTTCATCAGTCTATCACTATCAACAAAGGGAAGCACAAACATCTGCAGATCACGATCACATCGTAACACAATATTTGCCATAATACAGCCAGCTAACACGATACACAGATAATAGAAGATTCGTCCTTTTACTTTTTCAATTTCATACGGCATACTATTTACTCCCACATCATAAAAATTAGGGAGTGATTGCTCACTCCCTAAAACATATGTGCCTGTCTACTTAAATATTCCTCGACTCTTCTTATCATAATAAGCAAGAATCGCGACAATCGTCTTGCTATCTACAATTTTACCCGAATAGATCATTTCTCTGGCTTCTTCCATAGGAACTCGAACTATCTCGATAAATTCCGTAGGATCTAAATGCCTCTGTCCTTTCTTCAGGCTGCGTCCAATATAGACATCCGTCTTTTCATCAAATGTTCCAACAGAAGAAATCATATTGCTTACATGATAGATGTCTTGCGGAATCCAGCCTGTTTCTTCCTCTGCCTCCCGCAGTGCACAGATTTCACCAGGTTCTCCATGGTAACTATACCCTCCTGCCGGGATCTCCAAATCCACCGCATCCAGAGAATTTCGATACTGCCGTACCAAATATGTGTACTCTTGTTCATCGACCAGTAAAATACCTGCACCACCACCGGATTTATGTTTGATCAAATCATATACTACTTGTCCGCCATCCGGTGTTTCCAATATATCCTTATACAAAGCAACAATCTTTGCATCATACAATAATTCCAGGCTTTTTCTTTTAAATTCTACCATATTTATATCCTCTTTCTATCTATTTTCATTCATCATATAATTGCAAACAGAATCAATTTATATTATCTACAATTTGTTTTATCCGCAATCACAGCTCACTCTATACATAATACAGGAAATAAACAAAAAAGGAAAGTATTGAAAATGTTGTATTCTCAATACTTTCCATAAATTTCATTGATAACAAATAATTACTTTGCGTAATCGGTTACCCTGGACTCTCGAATCAAGTTTACCTTGATTGTTCCCGGATACTCAAGTTCAGATTCAATCTTCTTTGAGATATCACGTGCGAGTAATACCATATCCGCATCTGTTACCTGCTCTGGAACTACCATTACTCGAATTTCTCGTCCCGCCTGAATAGCAAAAGTCTTATCAACACCCTTAAATCCATTGGCAATATCTTCCAAGGACTTCAAACGTGTTGTATATGTCTCCAACGTCTCGCGTCTTGCACCCGGACGTGCAGCGGATATTGCATCTGCAGCCTGTACAATACATGCGATCAAACTCTGTGGCTCTACATCTCCATGGTGTGCCTCAACAGCATTGATAATCGTTGCTGACTCTTTGTATTTTCTACAAAGATCGACACCAATTGATACATGTGAACCCTCCATACCTGCATCATGATCAATAGATTTTCCGATGTCATGTAACAAACCTGCCCGCTTTGCCACACGAACATCAAGCCCAAGCTCTCCGGCAAGCAAACCGGACAAATGAGCTACTTCAATTGAATGCTTCAACGCATTCTGTCCATAACTTGTTCTGAACTTCATCTTACCAAGAAGACGTACCAGCTCAGGATGCAAGCCATGTACACCGACTTCCAGGGTCGCAGCCTCTCCCTCTTCACGCATCATGGTCTCAACTTCTTTTTGAGCCTTCTCAACCATCTCTTCAATACGTGCCGGATGGATTCTTCCATCCACAATCAGCTTCTCAAGTGCGATTCTGGCTACTTCTCTACGAACCGGATCAAAACTTGAAAGCAAAACTGCTTCCGGTGTATCATCAATAATTAAATCAACACCTGTCATAGTCTCCAAAGTACGAATATTTCGTCCTTCACGTCCTATGATTCTTCCCTTCATCTCATCATTAGGCAACTGTACTAAGGATATCGTTGTCTCTGATACATGATCAACCGCACATTTCTGAATGGCTGTCACAACGTAATCCTTTGCCTTCTTATCTGCTTCTTCTTTTGCTCGTGTTTCTAATTCTTTGATCATGACTGCTGTTTCATGTTTAACTTCGTCTTCAACAGTCTTTAATAAGTATTCCTTTGCTTGTTCAGAGGTTAATCCAGAAATTCTTTCCAGTTCCTGAGTTCTTTTTGCTTCCAAATCTGAAACTTCCTGCTTCAGCTTTGTGAGTTCTGCTTCTTTACGTGATAATGAAGCTTCCTTCTTCTCTACGGCTTCGGTCTTTCGATCAAGATTTTCCTCTCTGGAAAGAACACGTTTTTCCATACGCTGAAGTTCATTCCGACGATCCTTGACTTCTTTGTCAATCTCATTCTTCGTCTTCATGGCTTCTTCCTTCGCCTCAAGAAGTGTCTCACGTTTCTTTGCCTCCGCAGCTTTCAGTGCTTCATCTATAATCTCTCTAGCCTTATCCTCTGCTTTACCAAGCTTTGCTTCTGCCACATTCTTACGATACGCAATAGCCAGAAACCAGGTAACGAGAATTGCAACCACGAGTATTACAGCGAAAATCACATACTTGATTGCTTCGTCTGACAACTCAGGAGCACCTCCTTATTTAGTTTTGTTGCATAACTACAACACTTAAATATTATACTTTTTTTATACTAGTGTCAAGGAATACTTTGTTTTTTTTATGCAATTTGTAAGAAAAAAACGAATACTTTTCTATATTCTGACACTGCTCTGCGAATATCCTCATACCTAAATCCCCGGCGTGCGAAGAAAGAATACATGCGCCTCATCTGTCCCTCATCTGTAAAATTCAGGTTACCATAACGTCTTTCCAGTAAATCGTAAATGGTCTCCGCTTCGTCCGGCACCAGTTCTGTACACAATTCTCGTGTCATCTCGGAGTCTACCCCCTTACCGGATAATTCCATTGTAATGCGCCGTCTGCCTTTTCCCCGCATCTGACTTCGAATATAGGATGTGGCATATCGTTCATCATTGATATAGCCATAAGACATCAACTTCTCGATGGTCTCTGTAATCTCCGCTTCCTCATATCCCTTCTCTGTCAATTTATCACAAAGTTCCTTCCGGGAACGATCCCGGAAGGTAAGATAGTAAATTGCTGTATCAAATGCACTGTATGTAGTTGGTTGCTTATGACTCTTCGTTCTCTGTCTGTTCTGCATCTACGCCAATCCCACACTTATTTCGTACCTGCTGCTCGATCTCTTCCATCACTTCCGGATTATTCGCAAGATAGAGCTTTGTATTCTCACGTCCCTGTCCGATCTTCTCACCATTGTAAGAGTACCACGCACCTGCCTTGTTGATGATATCATGCAAAACAGCCAGATCCAGAATATCACCTTCCTTGGAAATACCCTTACCAAACATAATATCAAACTCTGCTTCCTTAAATGGTGGCGCAACCTTATTCTTTACAACTTTGACTCTTGTACGGTTACCAACGACTTCACCGCCAACCTTCAGTGTCTCAATCCGACGTACATCCAGACGAACGGATGCATAGAACTTCAATGCACGTCCACCGGTTGTTGTCTCCGGGTTACCAAACATCACGCCTACCTTCTCACGAAGCTGATTAATAAAGATAACCACACAATTGGACTTACTGATAATACCGGTCAGCTTCCGAAGTGCCTGAGACATCAGTCTCGCATGCAGACCAACATGGGAATCACCCATCTCTCCGTCAATCTCTGCCTTCGGTACAAGTGCTGCCACAGAGTCCACAATAATTACATCTACCGCACCGGAACGAACCATCGTCTCTGTAATCTCCAATGCCTGCTCACCGTTATCCGGCTGTGAAATATACAGGTTATCAATATCAACGCCAATGTGAGCCGCATAAGTCGGATCGAGTGCATGCTCTGCATCAATAAATCCTGCAATACCACCCATCTTCTGTACTTCTGCAACAACATGCAATGCAACCGTTGTCTTACCACTTGACTCCGGGCCATAAATCTCAATAATACGTCCTCTTGGCATACCGCCGAGTCCAAGTGCCAGATCCAGACTCAGAGAACCTGTCGGAACTACATCAATTCCCATATTTGCGGACTGATCTCCGAGCTTCATCACAGAACCCTTACCATACTGCTTCTCAATCTGCGCCAGTGCCGCATCCAATGCTTTCATCTTTTCTTCGCTTGCCATACCATAAACCTCCGTTATCTTCCATCTATGTTATCAAAACATATGTTCGTTTCGTTTGTTCTACTATACTACACTTCTGTTCGAAAAGTCAATAGAAAATTCGAACATTTGTTCATTTTATTATCTCTTTTGTAAATCGAAACAATGCGCTGTGAAAATTGTACCTTATACATTCTGCAAAGTAAAGCAATTATTTGTAGCATTTTGTTCGATTGTACCTGAACAAAATCTCTGATATAATACATTATAATTATTATAACATAAAGCTTCAAAACACTATTATTATATTATTACATTAATCATATCTATAACTTTCAATCTGACGAGGAAAATATGAAAATTAATCAGCAATTATATCGAGATTATTTATTCAAGGATAAAACGGTGTTACGTGCCCAATACGATCCTGAATTAGAATTCTACGCTACAATTAAATCCGGCAATACAGAAAAGGCCAAAGAACTTTGTCTTACACCTTTCACCGAAAAAAAAGGACTTGGGGAACTAGCTGACACACATTTACAAAGTATGAAATATCATTTTGCCATCACTATGGCTATGCTCGCCCGTTACTGCATAGAAGGAGGACTTGATTTATCCACCTCCTATACCATCAGTGATTTCTATATCCGTAAAGCAGATCACGCCCGAAACACAGCAGAATTAAACGCTTTGCATATGACGGCCTGTATGGACTATACCAAGCGTATGAAAAACCTGCGCAAGGAAAAAATCACATCGAAACCAATTGCAAAATGCATTGATTATATTTATGATCACCTGCATACAAAAATCACATTAACCGAGCTTGGAGAATTAACTGAACTTAACCCGTCATATCTTTCCAGACTTTTTCACAAGGAAACAGGCATGTCACTTCTAAAATATGTTCAACATACAAAAATTGAAACAGCGAAAAATATGTTGCTATATTCTTCCTACTCTGTTGCAGAGATTGCATCTATTCTGGCTTTTTCTGATCAGAGCTATTTTTCTGAGATATTTAAAAAACAAACAGGACTGACACCAAAGCAGTATCAGTCCATGTATTTAAATACCTCTGGTCTTACAAATCATTAAACCTATGACATATATAAGACTATCCGGTTTTCTGATGTCAGCCACTCTTCCTTGATGTAATTATCTCGAAGAGCCAGACCATTTAGTTCCATACTTTTAAATCCTGTTTCTACATGGTTTGGATTTTTTACTTCAATGTGTAAATATTTTCCACGGAAATCTTTCTCGATAACAAATCCATCCCACTCGGCGGGAATTGATGGCGCAATCCGAAGTCCATAGAAATCAGGTCTCATACCAAGAATACCTTCCACACTTCCAACCATGACAGTAGATGCAGTTCCTGTCAGCCAGTGCACATGTGAACGTCCAAAATGAGGACTTGCCTTACCTTCTGTAAATTGACCATAGCAATAAGGTTCAAGCTTTCTTACTTCTGCTTTATCGTTCTGTGCTGCCGGTGAATTCTCCATATAATACTCAAACGCACGGTTTCCATGTCCAAGTAATGCTTCGGCCAGAATCAACCAACCCTGAGACTGAGAGAAAATACCAGCATTTTCCTTTACACCCTGATTATAGATAACCGCCAGAGCGCCATCAAATGCATGCGCATGATATGGCGGATCCATAAGCACGGCACCAAATGCTGTATTTAACTGTTTATGCACATTCTCCATCGCAGTTTCAGCCTGTTCCTTAGAGGCAAATCCACTGATAACCGCCCAGCTCTGTGGATTCAGCCACATATTTGCCTCCGGATCTGTCCTTTGACCGATCACTTCTCCTTTTTCTGTAAAGCCCCTGATAAATCGGTCTTCATTCCAGCAGAGATTCTGAATCACATTCCAGAGATCTTTCTGGCTCTTATCCAGATAAGAAATGTACTCAGAATCATTTTTATACTCAGCGAATTTACGAAGAATCGTCATTGCATAATAAAACTGCAATGCAACAAAGGATGACTCCCCATCTTTTCCAAGCCGCAGGCAGTCATTCCAGTCTGCATAAAGTCCTGCCGGCATGCCATGTCGGCCAAGATGTTTCATAGAGAAATCAATCGCACGTTTCAGATGATCATACACCGTACCTTCATCTTTATTTGCATAAGGAATCACTTCATCCATAAATGCCAGATTTCCGGTTTCAGTCACATATTTGTAAATCGTTGGGAACAGCCACAATGCATCATCTGCTCGATATGCCGGATGTCCTGTCTCCTTCACATAAGAAGCATCGTCCGGTGTATCCTCATGTCCGGCATTATGTGTAAACTTTACAAGCGGAAGTCCACCACCATTATCAACCTGTGCAGAAAGCATAAATCGTATTTTGTCCACAGCCATTTCCGGTGCCAGATGAATAATTCCCTGAATATCCTGCACTGTATCCCGATATCCGTATCCGTTCCGAAGTCCACAATAGATGAATGATGCGGCTCTCGACCAGATAAATGTCATGAAGCAGTTATAGGCATGCCAGGTGTTGATCATTGAATCAAATTCCTTGCTTGGTGTCTGTACCTGGAAATGGGAGAATTTCTCACCCCAGTAAGTCTTTAACTCAGCCAGTTCCTTCTCACAGACATCCGCCGGTTCTGCATAGCCGTTCATGATAACTTCAGCCTCATCATTTTCCTTTAATCCAAGGATAAACGCAATATTCTTTGTCTCACCCGGCATAAGCTCAACAATTGTGGAAAGTGCACCACAAGAATTTTCATTATAGCTTAAAGCATTTCCAAGATCTCCGTTTACCACGCCATCCGGATTGCCATAGCCATTACATCTTCCAATAAATACTTCCTTATCTCCACAATAGGAAGAAACATCTGCTCCGGCAAGTCCGAAGATCCGGTCTGTCGGACGCTTATCATCTACTGTCTCACCAGCTCCGAGTACATCCAGATTCCCATGCACTGTCTGGCGGATCCGATTTTCCACAAAGCTTGTTCTGGAAATAAATAATGAATACTGCAGATTCACCTGATCCTGCTCATAATTGCTGTTGTTTGTAAATTCTGCATAACCGGTCAGGGTGAGATTTCTCTTTACAGAACCATTGTTAGTTACCTTCAGATTCCATACTTCATATGTCTTATTTAATGGTACATAATACAATGCCTCTGTGTGAATATCACTGTAATCTGCCATAATCTTCGTATACGAAATGCCATGATGGCACTCACTCTTATACGTATCCAGGCTCTTTCCTACCGGCTGCCAGGATGCAGACCAGTAATCTTTGCTGTCATTGTCACGAATGTAAATGTAACGTCCCGGCTGATCGAAATTATTGAATACATAGCGCAGGATTCTGCCATTCGCACCAGACTTTGCAAAACTGTAACCACCTGCATTGTTTGAAATCAAAGCACCATATTCCGGGGAGCCTAAGTAGTTCGCCCAAGGTGCCGGTGTCTTGGGATTTGTAATTACATACTCCCGATTCTCATTGTCAAAATAACCAAACTGCATACCGAATCTCCTTTTCTTTTTCGTTTTCCATGATATAGTCAATGCCCATATACTTTTACTTTGGTACCGTATCAAATAACCTGTAAATATATTATATCAGATTCTTGCATGCATTTGTATTGTTATCTTGATATTATTATGGTAATTTTTACGTGTGTAGAAATACATATATCTTTCAAAAATTATGTAAGAAATCAGCAAAAGAAATGCCCCGCATGTTCTTTCAACATGCAGGGCATTTCTTATATCTTACTAATGTTTCTTCTTTGAAGAAGCTGCCATCTCCGGCTGATCTGCGTTATGATTTGCTGTTGCACAAACCTTCGGCATAACTTTCTTTTTCTTCAATGGATGTTTTGGATTCTTGTCCATATCTCACACTTCCTTCCCTTACTTTACGTTAAGTTTCAAAGTCGATTGTGTATATGGTGTAGATTTATATGCACCGCAGCTACATTCTCATAAATTATTCAATGGCAATGTAGTTATTCTGCGCAATGGCTTTTGCTTCTTTCTTCGGAATTGACAACTGCAGGATACCATTTTCAAACTTTGCATGAATGTCTTCCTGTTTGATCTCATCACCAACATAGAAGCTTCGCATCATGCTGCCTGCATAACGCTCACGGCGGATATACTTGCCGGTCTTCTTATCCTTCTCGTCCTTATCCAGACCCTTCGCAGCGGATATCGTAATGTATCCATCATGCAGCTGTGCATTGACTTCGTCCTTCTTGAATCCAGGTAAGTCAATATCAACTTCATAGGAATCATCTGTCTCACGGACATCTGTCTTCATCATGTTCTTCGCATGCTTACCATAAAGCGGATTCTTCGCTGGTCGGAGTTCCTTGTCAAACTCCTTCTCAAAATCGTCCATCCAATCGTCAAACAAATTTTCTCCAAAAATACTAGGTGTAAACATAAGTCATATCTCCTTTCATACTTAAACAACCAATGCCTACGGTATTCTTTAAGCACTATCAGAGAAATCTGAGGTGTCGTTTGAATATCACAACTTTGCAATCTCCAAGGGATTTCTTCTATTCATCTTTCCTTTTCTTTTCCCTTTCTTGATTGTGACTATACTATACACCCGGTTATTAGCACTGTCAAGAGTTGAGTGCTAATTTTACTGTGAACCTTTTGTGAAGTGTGTACCCAATATTTTTACCATACATACTCCTCAAGCATCTCATCTACAGAGATATCTACCCTTTCATCCTGTTTTTCCGCTTCCGTAAGGGATAATGCCACACTCATAGGATCCTCAGTTTTTTTATCCATAAAATCAATAAAATACCCTAGTTCCAAAACCAAACACCCGATTTCTTCTCCCTTGTGAACCTGTCGCATATTTTTTAATCCAACGCCCGCCATTTCTTTTTTGGTAATCGCATAGGTAGGATATCTGTTATCCGATAATAATGAATACTCACATAGTGCGGAAATCCCTGCTTTGTTCTCTAAATGAATATCCTCCTGCAATTCATATCTTGCAATAACTGGATTGCGAAGGATAGGCTTCATATCTTCCCACAATTTCTTTATATCTGTTGGGACTGTTATTGCCCTTGACTTTCCTTTCATACCCATGATTTCCACATTCAGATATTCAATTTCGTCAAAGCATCTACTAATTGACATCTTAGAAACTTTTAACTTTATTGCGGCTTCTGATACAGTTACTTCAACCCACTTTTCATATATTGCAACAAATATCAATTTTTGTGTCAAATAAGAAATCAAATGTACCGGTGCTATCTCCCGCTCATTTATATCCGACAATAAAATGCCTATAAATGGTAAATAGACCTGCTTGTCCTTTAATACAAATGGGATTCCCTCTTCTACAAGTTTTTGCTTAATATAATATGTTGTTACATTAAAAAAGATGGCACAATTTAAGCCAGCCAGCTTTTCAATTCTCGCACGATCCTTTCTGAGAGTTACCAATCCTACATCACATTTGGGTTGAATCGCAATCCATGATAACCCATTTGTTTTGACCATAAAAAATGCATATCTTCCCTGAAAAGCTAATGGTAACTTATCATTCAAATATTCCGTCTCTTCCATGAGAACATTTTGACGTAATGTTTTTTCTAAATATTCTTTCATAATAACGCCTTTTTTGAACTTGTAACCAATTTTATGTTACAAATCCAAAATATCATATTTATAGAAAAAAATCAACCACCCATATATCTTCCTACCACATCCTGCCCGCCAACATCGTCAGACGGATAAATGTAACCGTACCCCTACTCTACTAGAACTTCACAACCTTCGGTTCCTGTGTAAATGAAGAAAATGTAGCTGTCGCATTCTTGAAATAAAATACTTCTGTGTTGCCATCATCTGCAGAGTACATCTTCTGCAGGGATGGATATGCGTCGAGCATCGACTGTCTCGCCTCTCTGCGGTCATCCTCAACAAGCTCGCCTGCGACACGTAGCCACTCGCCATCCTTAAATGCACAGATCTCTACCTTCGGATTCGCATGAATCTGCTTCGAAACAGCCTTCGACTTGCCTGTCTGAATATAGAGCTTTCCTTCAAAAATATGTGCTGTGCCAAATGGTCGTACTCTCGGCTGGTCATCCTCGACCGTTGCCAGATAATATGTATCTGCTTCCTTCAAAAATTCTGCTACCTGTTCCATATGGTTGCCCTCCTGTAATTATGTCAATTTATTTATTCTTCAGGCATCCAACTGCCCAATTCATATCAACGATATAATCCCGCTTGCCATCGCCCTTGAAATCAATGTACTCCGCCTTGACTGCATCATACACTTTCTGGGTAAATGGGCTGTTGCCCAATACGCCATTCTTCAACCGGATCACAAACCGTTCCGGCTTCCCCCTAGTGATCTCTAAGAATATATCTCCAACCTCCAGATCCGGATTCGTCTGCGACAAATGCGCCACAGTCATAACCTTCATGATCTCAACGACGCGGTCATCGAGTTCCATATCGAAGATATACGCTTTCTCCCGGAGCTGATTCTGAGAATGAGCCACTCGTAATGTATAGTCCGTACTCTCCATGCCCGGAAGCATGTCACCATTCTCCATCTTGGCAAATGTGTCTAAAATCTCCTTCTCATCTTCCTTCGAGATTGCATAATAAATCATCAACTGTTTCTCCATCTGATGATACAAAAGTCCATAATTAATATAATGGACTTTCTTGCATTTCGGGCAGGTATACGCGAATAACTTGCCAGACAAAAGATCCTCCTTCGCCTGTGGGTTTAATTTCGTATTGATGCTCTGCCATATTGTAAATTCGCCTTCTGTGCCGCAATCCGGGCATTTGATTTTCTGTGTGTTTTTTAGGGACATGGGGTTCTCCTTTGATAATCATTTTTATATTCTTCGAAATAATCTATTAAAAACCAACTTGCGTCTGGTTGAACATTTACTTGTTGCATACCTACACGAGCCCTCGCAATTACAACAATTATTTGAATTCGTGCACAAAAATGTGGCATCCAAATTTCCATAAGCCTTACAAATTCTATAAGCTTCGGAATAATTTATATTAACCCTTCCATTTGTGATAATAACATTTTCTGGATTGTACTTACCAAAATCAAAATAATGGCTTTCTGTACCATGATGCGGAATCTTTATATATTTATATTTTTTATATAACTTTATATCTCCAGCCCCTTCAATTTTACTCATCTGACTCTTTTCGATATCTCCTGTAAATAAAATATTTTCATTTCCATCAACACAATTTTGAAACACAATATTATACTTATGATTTAATTTATTTAGTTTCATCTTTTGCTCTTCAGCCAATTGACTATTGACAAGATCTTCCTTATTCTCAAGAAGTCTATTTTCTAACACTCTGTACTCCATTCTCATATTTTCAATTTTCTGCTTACAAGAAAGCGTTTTTTCTACAATATCTCGATCATCCTGACCAATGGCTATTTCTTGAGTGACATAATTACAAATTGTTTCGGAAAGTTCTATTAATTTATCCTTAAACTCAGTGGATAATTTCAGATTCTGTATTATTGACAAAAATTTTTTTTCACAATCTTCAACTACTGGCCATAATGTTATATACTTGTTATCTTCAAAAGTTACACCTTTACTTAATAGCCTGACATCAACAATGTTTACACTTATAAAATCTAATAAATCAAATAATGTAACTATAGATCTAGGCAATTTGCAGCTTTTTAATTCTTTTTCTAAAAGTAATTCTTCCAATAAATTAGAGGCAACCGCAAATTTATTGTTCCAAATATTAGCAATATAAATATTTTTGAAAAAATTCTTAAATTTTTTTTCATTATTATACATATACATTAATCCACTTATATGATCATCATGAAAGTGCGTAATTAGTAAACTTATATTCTGTGACTTATAACGGGCATATATATCCTCAGCAATTTTCTTTTCCAACTCATCCCGTTTTTGATACGCGCCGAAAAAATCTGATAAACAATGAGTACCAAAATCAATCAACAAATTGCTATCATCATCCTTATCCTTCAGTATAATACAATCACCAAAATATGTATTGTACGCTTCTACTTCTCTGCTCATATTTAATCTCCTATATCTCCTACCCGATAGCGTAGTGCCATTTGCATCTTGTCAACTGTGAGTAAAATCTCCTTTCCATCATTCTTGAAGATTACATATTTCGTTCAATTTTGTATTGATACTCTACCATATTGCAAAACCATCTTCTATGTTTTGATCAACGTGTTTAATTTTCTGTGTGCGTTTTAGAGATATATTTTTTTTTGATTTCATATTTTAGTGTCATACTTCCTTGGATAAATGATACCACTTTTTTATATAAGTGTCCTCAAGCAAGGATGCATCTTTTTCTACTAACTCTACAAATACTCCTGTCAGTCCGTCCCAATCTTCATAATTACCAGCAGCATACAACTTCCAATTCAGCTGCTCCAATGTCCAATTGTTCTTGATTGAGTTATGTAACATAGATGTTGTTGCCCAATTTTCTTCCGAATCAGCTCCGCCAAGAGCTATTGGATAAATATGATCAACTGTGGGAACAAACTCCCAATATGCATTATGACACGCTTCCATCTTCCAATGAGAATGATACGAAAATTCCTCTGGCATATAATGTGATAAACCCTTCAAGAATCCCAGATTCACTAATTTACCGCCACTATACTGGTCGATAAAACCATCCTTTTTGAATTGTTGCATCTTTTGCCTATCGGTATAGGAACAACTAGTTGATTCCAATGTTTTAAATGGATAATTATCTGTTATTACATGCCTTGCTTGTTCATATTTATTTGTTAATAAAATATTGCCCTGCTTGGGTTAAGGCTTCAATTTTTTGCATGGGGAACTCCTATGTACCATACTTTCAGCACAAACCACTTTACCTATTTTTTGTAAACACAGGTGATTTTTTGCTAATATCCAATTGAGTTCATTAGGTTTTACAGGTTCATATTCACACATTAACATTGCATCCTTAAATTCATTGTTTGTCAAATATATCCCTGTATCTGTTTCCAAACTATGCTTTAAGCTATAACTTGACTTATCATAGTTTGCTGTCTTAATTCTTATTAAATTTGATCTAATCCATTCACATACTATATTTATCTCCTCTTTAGAATGACTCGTAATTAAAGCATCATCAACACTTCCATTTTCTACACTATACGGTCTGCCATCTTTTATCACATTATCATCCTTCTATTCTTCTGCATTTGAAAATGCATTTTCATAACCAAGCCTGTTTGCAACAAATATGCCACAGTCATAACCTTTGTCTTTCCAACAACAAAAAATCCCAATCTCATAAATACATGCTATCTTGATGCGCCAATCTCCATATCAAAAATCACTTCTTCCACCACGTTAACACACTCACTCGTATTGTTTTTAATATCCTTTCCCAAAAAACGTATTACAGTCCATCCCATAAATAATAGTTTTTTATTAACTTCATCATCATGTTCTCGATTTCTTGAAATTTTACTAATCCAAAAATCACTATTATTACTCTTTTCCAAACGCGGTTTTAACACTTCCCAATCCTTACCATGAAAAAACTCCCCATCACAAAATATAGCAATTTTGTACTTTGTCAAAACAATATCTGGCTTTCCTGGTAATTCCTTATAATTTTTTCTATACCTATATCCTTTCTTCCACAATGCCTTTCGAAGTAATACCTCTATTTTTGTATCTCTGGACCTTATGTGTTGCATATTCTTCCGCCGTTGCTCTGGTGTCAATACATCTGACATTCAAACACCCCCATGGTGATTTTATTTGTCTCTAGTTATAATTCAATCTATATCATTCCAAAATCCAAGTGATTTATTTTCAAACGTACCCACAATCATTCCTCTATCCAAAAAAGCATTTCTTTCTTCACAACAAGTTTCAGGAAGCAATGCACAAGTATGACAGGCCGCCAAATTCAATGATTCCCTGCCCTGTCCATGACTCATAATACAAACAGGGTCATTAGAACATATTCTTGCATTATTTATTGCTTTCTTCAATATCGAAGGAAATGCGTCTGGTCGGCCTTGCCTTACCAATCCTCCAAGAGTTCCTTCTGAATCCCCACTTGCTGTATAGATCAAAATACCTGCCATACTCATACCGTCAGACTCATCAGCGCAATATATTCTCTCACATAACGATGCAATACTATACCCACATTCAAAACTTAATTGTGTAATTAATAAATGTGAAAGGGTATGTAACATAATAAATTTAGCTGTAATATCTCTAGGATGACTTTTTCCTATATACGAATTGGCATAATTTATATTTATCTTGTTGGCACGTTCTTGCACTTCTGGATGTGATTCAATCCACTCAATAATTTCTTTATCATTAAATTCTATAAAAATACCCTCACCCCGAACTTGATATGCCGGATACCAATTTGTCTTTGGCTCTTTTATGCTTACAAATCCTATATCGTTCTCCGACGTCACTGGTTTGATTCTTGAAAAACCAGTTAACGCATTTACAACTCGTATTTTATCTACCAGTGAAATTGCTTTAATATGCGGAAGTTTATACTCATCCATAGGTACAGATACTCTGGAAAACTCCCCCAGCGAATTTTTAGGCGTTGAAACTTCCCCATTAAGTGCCCTATATTCCTCGAATCTATACTGAATACTTCCAACATCTGTACTGTTCTGATTTTTCTTCATCCATTTTTCTTCAAGAATTTTTTCAACATTACTTTGCATTTCCCCAATTTCGACTGCTATTTTTTTAGCCCATTTTGAAAAACGCTTTTTTATTATTTCCTGGCGATCCTCTGGTTCCTCATCTTCAATAATAACTACACACTCTTCATAAGTTTTACTCTGTTCAATTTTTGTATTTAATTTATCCGCATAGGGCGGTATAACCAGTGAACTACGTACCAAAGGGAAATATACCGACGATGCTCCTCTCTGAACCGTCCTTGGATAACAACCGCATAATTGTTTTTCATGTTTAAACGGATGATATCCTTCACAAATAAAATCTTGCCGTTCACCTTGATTATCCATTTTTTTGAAAATATCTTTGTCAAAAGCATCTCTTAATGTTGTTTTTGCATGGCAGGTCAAACATTCAATCATCAGTCCTTCCAACCCCTCTGATCCTGATGCACCTGTTTTAAAGCTCAAATTCGGATTTGAACAAACTGACTTTTTGGATCGAGCATGTACCCATTTTATCCAGGGAAAATCATTCAAATGTCCATTTTCACAAACTGTAACAATACGTGAAACGACTAAATCCTGATTACATGTTTGACATTGTAAATGCGAAACCATATACTCATCATTTTTAGCGGCTTTATCCTTTTGTTTTTCTATATACTCACTCTTCCATTTTTCCAATGGTTGAAACCTTCGACATTTCGGGCAAAAATACCACTTTGGAAATCTTGTATAAGAAATACTCGTTGGCATTGCAAAATATTCCACTCCTAGTGCTTTTGCAAATCTATCATCAAAAATACGCATTTTAGACGTCCAGTATTCTGGTGCTGCTGTTACTAATGTTTGATCTGGAAAATCAACCATTGCTCCTACCCCATATTGAAGAACTGCTTGCACAGCTCGAACCGAATGAGTTACTTTATTCAATTCTACTTTTTCTTTAATATCTTTTGCCATAAACTACTCCTCCCAAATAATAACACTACCCGTAACCGATGTATCCACATTTCTCATCGAAGTCAATGTCTCACGAGCCTCATCTTTTCCTGACGAATTATACTGCTTTAACAATCTATGCTCTCCCTCTTGAGGAGCTATGGTCATGTACCTTTTACCAAAGCACAACGGTTTTTCCCCATCCTTTTTACTAATATCAACTGATTTTTGCCAAAAATCAATAAAATTTTCCAGTTCTTCCTGAATGTCTGTTATATTATTGCATACTCCATTATTAGATCTGTCATTAATTTCGTTTACACGATTAATAATATATTCACAAACCTGTTGTAACTCCGTGTCATATATTTTTTTATCAAAACTACTTGCTGAATTATCCTCCAACAATGAAATTTGTTGACGTATTATTGCTGTAAACACTGCATGTAGTGCTCTTTCTCTGGCAGGACTTGAAAATGGTGTAGCTCCAGTTGGTTCAACAAAACGATAAAAGGACTCATGATAAGATTTAAACCGTTCATAATGTGAGCGATCTCTACTTTTTGTAGCATCATATTGAACAAAAACAACGCCTGGATATGAACGCCCTACCCGGCTTGACGCCTGAATATACTCACTTGTTAATTTCGGTTGCCCCACCATAAGCATAACATTTAATCTTGCAACATCAATACCTACTGATATCATATTTGTTGCAAGAAGCACATTGGACGCATACGCCTTATTATCAATGTTATCCTTTGAATACTCTATTCTTTCCAGTTTATCTAATGTCTCATTTAGCTCTGTTGTCGACACCCGGCTTGTTAATTCATCTGCATTTACCACCAACCTTCTACCTGTAAACATTCTATTAGCTATTCTAATAATGAAATCTTTTATATCATCATCAACTAATGTTGATGTTTTTCCAAGATCCTTTAAGCTATTAAAATATACTGTCAAAGTCCATAACTTATCCTTCACTTCATCAGGAATATTCATTGTGAATATCTTCTGCAAAAGAGCAGCTATAGAACGAATCTCAGTCATAGCTTTTGTTCTTCCTGAAGGCATAATTCCAACATACTTCCTTCCATATTTATCTACTTCATAATCTATAATATCTTCTCTCGCAAAAAAAGAATCTTCGGCATCAAGACCAGGTGCCGGGAATTGAATCACATCTCGATTATATAGTACTGAACATTGTTCTTTTGCTCTACGTATAGTGGCTGTTGATGCTATTATTTTGGGTTTTACGCCTTTCATACTCGCTAATCCATCTACCGCAGTTTCATATAATCCCACCATGGTTCCCAATGCTCCAGATATAAGATGCAACTCATCCTGAATAATCAGTTCAGGGCTTCTATTTTTAGAATTACAAGCAAAAAATGCACCAATACGAGCGTCCCATGGCATCATAGCAAATTTATCGACTGTTCCAAAAAGCAATGTAGGTGGATTTTCATATAACTCCTCATCAATAACCTGAATTGGCAAACGATTCGTAAAATTACAATCCTCATGCGGGCAAAACATAAAGAAATGTTTTCCATTCATTGCATATCCCCATTCACCAATCATTTTATTATTTTTTACATCTTTAACCATTTTTGTTCCACACCATGGACATTTCAAAACTTGGAATTTATTGTGTCTGTCTTTGGCATTTCTCAGACTATATTTACTGACGTTTTGCAATTCATCAATATGATACTGCGCAGTATTTTTTCCACTACCAACATTCTTATTCGGAATATGTGCACCACCAATCCAAAGGCCTATTGTGATAGGTTTTTTTCCCAATGAATATGCAGGATAACGATGTTTCTTTTTTTCAGAATCCTGACGAATATACTCACATGCACAAATTAATGTTGATGCTCGATTAAATTGTTGTGCAGCTAATAACCGAAGTGTATATCTCATCATAACAGCAGTACCATCAGCGGTATCCAAATTCTTCATTCTCCTGTAAAATATCGTAAATGCAGTTAATCCAAGATATGCTTCTGTTTTTCCTCCTCCAGTTGGAAACCATATGAGATCAACCAAACTTCTCTCCTGAGAATTCTCAATTACAATTGAATTAATATCCATAAGCATAAAAGCTATCTGAAATGGTCTCCATCTGCCCGCATCAGCAGGTAGATCCCGATAGTCCAGTTCCTTAAGCCAGTCCGAAATCTCTTTATCTTCTGGGTATCTATCCGCTTCTGTTTTTGCCATTTCCATCTGCTTCCGTATATGAATTCTCTGCATAAACATTGCACGATTAGCTAAAAGAAATGCGTTATATGCATATTCATTTTGATCTAAAGTCTTTATCCCCTCATACATTCTTGACGCAGCTCGTTCACACTCAGAAATATTTCTAATAGCAGCTGGAAGATATCTATCTTCTAACTTTGTGGTCTTTTCTCTTAATTTTTCTATCCAATGGCTATACAAATCCACCAATTTTTTCAAGGAATTAATGCGTTCCTGTTTGGTAGCTTTACTCAAATCCGATAAATACTTCATAGACAGTTCATCATCACGAATAATGTCATTTGAAGGAATTGAAAAACTCATTGCCGGAATTTCTTTTTCAGGAAAAAATTCTGTGAAAATATGTCCCATTCCACTTCCGTTTATTTCCCAATCAACAGATACTCCATGTCCAGTTCCATAAACTTTTTTATGACGATACAACAATTCAAGAGACTGCATTTCCTCATCCAACTGCTCATTGTCTGAATAATTACCATTTTCCACAAAACTAAATTGGTTATTATTTGTTTTAATGCTAATCATGGGTTGAAATAAGCAATCAATAGCACTTGCTGGACTTGCATCCAGGTCATTAACCAGCATTACTGTAATTGACCATATACTATCCGATACCCTTGTTTTCTTGGCCACTATTTGAACTTTCATTTCCTCTAATTCATCAGTAATTTCTTTTTCACAATAGTCCTTATCTGTAAAATCAATCTCAATATTCTCAAACATATGAGGAACTCTTACATAACCAACACTCAAATAATCAACCATTCTGTACGCAACATTTCTTAATTTTTTATATTCATTTTCAGGGATAGTGTCTTTTTCAAATATATGTTGCAATTCTTTCCTATTAATTCCTGTTTTCAATCGAAATACATTCTTTTCATTATCATATATCAATATATGTGCAAGTTCTGGCACAACCGAATAAGTTTCATTATTTTCTATCTCATACGGCACTACACAATCTTCCATTTTTGCTCTTCGATATGTAGCAAACTCAACATCACAATATATTTTATCTGTCTGTCCTTTTACCAGAAATGTAAGTCCCATTGATGATGGCTTAAACTGAGATGCCATACCTATTTCTTCATCTAAATTATCATTTTCCGTCTCATCTGGTTCAAGCATATTTTTATTCTTATTTTCATTCACATCAGAAACGATTGTAGCTTCTGGCAATTCTGCTATGAACGCTTCTTCACCGTCACCTAATGACAATGTTTCATCATTATCCTGCTCTATAAGATTTTCTTTAGGAAATAATATTCCTATAGTATATCTGCTGAGCGGACTGCTCGAAATCAATTCATGTTCTTTATCTGGTATATCAAATTCTGATCCAGGGCCTAATAATTCAGACCTAATAATTTCTATATACTTATCCCTCACAGATATCATACTATTTCTAATTTGTTCTTCCTTCATAACATTACCTCCTTTTCTTCAATCGGTCTATTCACAATATTACAACTTACAACTGCAGTTTGATTAAGTTCATAAATACTTTCCAGCTCCATTATTTCAGAAAGATTATCAATATGTTCATAAACAACTTCAAAAACACTTCCCTTTTCAGGAATTATATTACTCAGCTTATCATTTATTGCCTGTGCTATCAGATTAAGGATTTCTCTCCGATAATGTCTTACAGCTCTGCAAGCCTCAAAATAAACCTTTGAATTTGATAACATATCTGGATCTTTTGTTAGTTTAGCGATTAAAAGCATTGTCTCCTCTGTGCGTGGACCAATTATATGGCTATCTGCATTTAACCATTGCCTTATTGTTCCTTCTTGTAAAGTGCTTCCCAATTTTTTTAGAGCATTTGCTACTTCCCTATATGAAAGTCCCTTTTTCTTCTTAAATTCATTCAAAACCCTTTTCCAACGATTTGCCCGTTCTGCTGCAACCTGAACTTCTTGCGACAATTGATTGTTATGTAACAACTGATTAAAAATCATATCTACTATATTACTCGTATAATCATTTCTTTTTGTAAATACCAATTCATCACCTGGAACAAGTTTTACTGGAGAAGACTCAACAACTTTTTGTTCAATACGATCATATACAACAGCTGAATAATATTTAGAAAACAATACTTTTTCTCCCGTTGAAAATACACCTATATAATTAACTTCTGCCAATCCTGTATTATTGTTTGCACATGATTCCATAACTGTTATTTTGTTTATGTCAAACATTTCTATTTTGTTAACCAATTCATCCAGTTTGGCAAACTCCCTCATAGACTCAGCAACATTATTTTCCAATATTTTCTTATCATTCATTTCATTATCATCTTTAATCCCTTTTCCCCCTTTTATTTTTACATTTAGTTTTCTCTCATATTGATCTGACATTTTTTTCTTATATTGAAAAGTCTTTTCTTCACAATCATACAGAAGCATCTCTATCTTGATTGCCGCATAACATTGTAACGGATTAAATCTTTTACCTGTAATATCTCCCAATACAACAATCCTATCATACTGTTTCCCTGCATCAAATCTATTTGCTGTACAACAAACAATATTATTGCCGATATTTTCAGCAAAAAAATGTCGAAAAAGATCCATATGATATGCTTTTGCAACAATAAATGTAATCCTTATATTAGATTTTTTATGTATTAATTGTCGTAACCAGATTCCTTTTGGATTTGAAACATACAAATTCTCATACATTCTCTCTAAGCTTAGTATTACCGTCTCACAAGATTCCTTTGCTGAAAGACTTGATTCTGATAGTTGTCTTAATCTTTCTATCCTTAATGCAGGCGAAATAACAGACATATTTATCCAGCCTTTATCAATTGCCTCTTCCAGTTCCTGCATTGAAAAAAAAGCAGATGTAAATAAATTAATTAAGCCGAGCGAACATATTATAAACTCTTCTTTTTCTTTATCCTCCCAATTTGATTGACGAATTCTGCATAAACCATTTTTCAAATTCTGATATTCTAACCAAGTCCATCCTCCATTCATATATATAATATCTATATCTCTACCTACATTACCGATTTGCCGATTTAACTCATATGTAAGTTTATTGGGACTCCTTACTGCATATGAAATTGTTGAAATTATTTCCTTGGTGCATGCAAATATCTCCGCATCCTCATACTGTTCAACAGCAAGATTACCAGATTCTACATTATATGGGGCTGCCACAATAGCAAACTGCAACGTTTTCCTTCGAATTAAATCCTTAAATCCAGATGCATTCGTAACTAACGAATCAACATTTAACGCTACCAATCCAATTACTTTATTACCCGACTTATCTAAAATCAAATCACGTGCTACTGAAATTTTACTAGTTGACTTAATTACCGCTTCTGCTTTGGAAGGATTTTTTCCAATTTGAATCTCTTCCCCTGTTCCAGTAAAATATGATACTGGAATAATATCTGTCAAATACACCTTCTTTTTGTTTTTGTATGAAATATTCAAATGCTGACAAATATCTATAAATTCTCCTTTATCTGCAATAACTACAACCGATATATCTAAGGTGCTAGGGACTTCATATTCTGGCACATTTAATACATATTCTAAAAATTCATTTCTGTTATTATTAGTTTTTCGTATTCCTCGACCATCTGTTAACTTTGAGTTGCCAAAATACGGTCTTATTTTATGTTTATTGCGTTGATATGGCATAAACCTTTTTCGGATTCCATTTTTTCCTTTCCCATCCTGCGTTATACACATATATTCCGTTGTCGAATTTTGCCCATCCGTACCTGTTGTTATTCCATTCCACCGATACCGTTCTCCCTCAAATAACACCATATCCCCAATTTCAAGGGTGCATAAAATTTCATCATTATTCGATAAATTATATGCTATACATGCAAACATAAGCGCAGATATAGCTGCAACATCAAAGCACAAAGAGCCAGTGTGAAATGCAAAACCTATGCTTTTCTGCCCTTCATCTAATTCGTTTGCAAAAAAAGTCATATATTTTTTTATGATTTCCTCTGCAGATATCAGTAAATCATCATAAAAGATTTCACATTTATTTATCATACTTTGAATTGTCTTGTTATCCATCGTCCCCACCTTAGCTTCCATTTCAAATTTAACTTATCTAGTCACTGATATTAAATTTTTGAATCTATATCTACCTTTTTCCTCTTTGTAAATACATTCAGCTTTCAATAATTGCAATATTATTTGCGATGCTCTCGCAGAACTTATATTCAAAAATTCAGCCAAATCTTTCACCCGAAAATCGTTTTGCCTAAAAAAATATACTATATTAAATAA
>ERZ1035006.335-NODE-335-length-38532-cov-7.643475_pt1 | contig 38532 bp, 30 predicted proteins | sample MGYA00520694_ERZ1035006 | MGnify/ENA primary metagenome ERZ1035006 (study PRJEB33766, sample SAMN09781746) | gut metagenome | biome: gut microbiome | host: Homo sapiens | place: Madagascar | study: EMG produced TPA metagenomics assembly of the PRJNA485056 data set...
TAATTTAGTAATATATACCTATAGATTTTTGAAAAATGAAATTCAATTATACATAAATCACAAAAAAACAAGAGAAAGGAAGGAATTATATGAAAGTTTACACAACCGACAAAATCAGAAATGTAGTACTCTTAGGCCATGGCGGCTCCGGAAAGACCAGTCTTTCCGAAGCCATGGGTTACCTTTCCGGAATAACCTCCCGCATGGGCAAAATTCAGGACGGCAATACCATCAGCGACTACAGTAAAGAAGAACAGAAACGGCAGTTTTCCATTTCCACATCCGTGGTTCCCATTGAATGGGAAGGCTATAAAATCAACATTTTAGACGCACCCGGCTATTTTGACTTTGTGGGTGAAGCGGAAGAAGCCTTAAGTGCCGCGGGAGCCGCCATTATCGTGGTAAACGGCAAAGCAGGCGTGGAAGTGGGTACGGAAAAAGCCTGGGAGCTCTGCGAAAAGTATAAGCTGCCCCGTATTATTTATGTGACCAACATGGACGTGGACAATGCCTCCTTCCGTCAGGTCGTGGAGGACATGACGAAAAAATACGGAAAGAAAATGGCACCCTTCCATCTGCCCATCCGTGAAAATGAAAAGTTCGTGGGCTATGTCAATGTCATTACGGAAACCGGCAACCGATGGAAGGGAAAAGAAGTTGTGACCTGCGAGGTGCCGGAATACAATAAGCCCAACTTGAAAATCTGCCGGGATACCTTAATGGAAGCGGTAGCGGAAACCAGTGAGGATATGATGGAGCGGTATTTTAACGGGGAAACCTTCTCTGAAGCGGAAATACGTGCGGCGCTGCGTACCAATGTCTGCGACGGCAGCATCGTTCCCATGAGCATGGGCTCCAATACATTGTGTCAGGGCGTTTACACACTGCTTGACGACATCATCAAATATTTCCCCAGCCCGGAAAACAGGGAGGTTGCCGGCATCAACATGAAGACAGGGGAGATTTACCATGCGGATTACGATTTCTCCAAGGCAAAATCCGCCTATATCTGGAAGACCATCGTGGACCCGTTCATCGGCAAGTATTCTTTGATTAAAGTAAATTCCGGCGTCTTAAAACAGGACGATATGATTTACAACTTAGACAGGGACATCGAGGAAAAGGTCGGCAAGCTGTACGTGCTCTGCGGCAATAAGCCGGTGGAAGTACCGGAGCTGCATGCCGGCGATATCGGCGCACTGGCAAAGCTGACGGCGGCACGCACCGGCAACAGCCTGTCCACCAGGGCGACCACCATCAAATTCGGCAAGTGGGAAATTTCCACTCCGTACACCTGCATGCGCTATAAGCCGAAAAACAAAGCAGATGTGGATAAGATTTCCCAGGCTCTGCAGAAGATCACCCACGAAGACCTGACCTTAAAGGTGGTAAACGATGCGGAAAACAGGCAGACGCTCCTTTACGGTATGGGCGAACAGCATTTAGAGATTATTGCCAGCCGGCTCCTTTCCGAATACAAGGTGGAAATTGAACTTTCTAAGCCCAGGGTAGCCTATAAGGAAACCATAAAGGGCAGCTCAGATACGGAGTACAAATACAAAAAGCAGTCCGGCGGACACGGACAGTACGGTCATGTCAAGATGCGTTTCTCCCCTTCCGGCAACTTGGAGGAGCCCTATGAATTTACCCAGGAAGTCGTAGGCGGCGCCGTTCCCAAGAACTTCTTCCCGGCAGTGGAAAAGGGGCTGCAGGAATCCGTGGTGAAGGGCCCCCTGGCGGGCTATCCGGTTGTGGGCGTAAAGGCAGTTTTATATGACGGCTCCTACCATCCGGTGGACTCCTCCGAAATGGCGTTCAAGATGGCTGCCATCCAGGCGTTCCGCAAAGGCTTTATGGATGCAAAGCCCATTCTGTTAGAGCCCATTGCCACCTTAAAGGTCACCATTCCGGAAACCTATACCGGTGATGTGATGGGAGATCTGAACAAGAGAAGAGGCAGGGTGCTCGGCATGAATCCTCTGCAGGGCGGCAGACAGGTGATTGAAGCGGATATTCCCATGAGCAGTCTGTACGGCTACTGTACGGATTTACGCTCCATGACCGGCGGCAGGGGCGAGTATTCCTACACGTTTGCCCGTTACGAACAGGCACCGGGCGATGTGCAGGAGAAAGAAGTAGCCGAAAGAGCGGCAAAGGCGACAACGGAAAGTGATTGACAATAGTCCTGGAAGTGCTTAAAATGAAGCTTAGGCGCTTAAGGGAGAAAGCCCTTTCGTTTCTTGTGAGATGAAAGGGCTTCTTATATATAGAACATATATAGAATGAATTTACCTTATGAGGAAAGAAGCCTGGCGCAGGAAAGGACAGAACAATGGCAGAAGTATACAACCACAGAGAAGTGGAGACAAAATGGCAGGATATCTGGGATAAGGAAAAAGCATTTGCTACCTCCACCGATTATTCCAAGCCGAAATATTATGCACTGGTAGAATTCCCGTATCCTTCGGGACAGGGACTTCATGTAGGACATCCGAGACCGTATACGGCACTGGATATTGTTGCAAGAAAGAGAAGAATGCAGGGGTACAATGTTCTTTACCCCATGGGCTGGGACGCATTCGGTCTGCCTACCGAAAACTATGCAATCAAGAATCACATCCATCCGAAGATTGTGACCAGGAATAACGTGGCACGTTTCAAAAACCAGCTTCATTCCTTAGGCTATTCCTTTGACTGGGACAGGGAGATCAATACCACGGATCCGAAGTACTACAAGTGGACCCAGTGGATTTTCTTAAAGCTGTTTAAAGCAGGTCTTGCTTACAAGACGGAAATGCCCATTAACTGGTGTACTTCCTGTAAGGTAGGTCTTGCCAACGAGGAAGTGGTAAACGGCGTCTGCGAGCGCTGCGGTTCCGAAGTGGTCCGCAAGGTAAAGAGCCAGTGGATGTTAAAGATTACCGCTTATGCGGAGAAGCTTATCGAAGGTCTGGATACCGTGGACTACATTGAAAGAGTAAAGGTTTCCCAGAAAAACTGGATTGGCAAGTCCACCGGTGCGGAAGTGGATTTCGTATTAAAGGACAAAGAGGATAAGCTGACCGTCTATACCACCAGACCGGATACCTTATTCGGTGTTACCTACATGGTTATGAGTCCGGAGCATCCTTTTATCGATAAGTATAAAGACTCCATTAAAAACTGGGACGATGTAGTGGCATACCGTGAAATGGCAGCCAAGAAGTCCGATTTTGAAAGAACCGAAATCGCAAAGGACAAGACCGGCGTTATGCTGGACGGTCTGACTGCGGTAAACCCGGTAAACGGCAAGGAAATTCCCGTATGGATTTCCGACTATGTACTGATGACCTACGGTACCGGCGCCATCATGGCGGTGCCCGCACATGATGAAAGAGACTGGGAATTTGCCAAGAAATTCAACATGCCCATCATCGAAGTAGTGGCAGGCAGCCCCGTGGACGTAAACGAAGCGGTATTTACCGACGTGGCAACCGGAACCCTTGTAAATTCCGAATTCTTAAACGGATTGTCCGTAGCGGATGCCAAGAAGAAAATCATTGAATTTTTAACCGAAAAGGGCATCGGCCACGAAAAGACCAACTATAAATTAAGAGACTGGGTATTCTCCAGACAGCGTTACTGGGGCGAGCCCATTCCCATTGTAAAATGTGAGAAATGCGGCTATGTGCCTCTGCCGGAAAGCGAGCTTCCTCTGGAGCTTCCCGATGTGGAAAGCTATATGCCCACCGACAACGGCGAGTCCCCTCTGGCGCACATGACGGACTGGGTAAACACCACCTGTCCCTGCTGCGGAGGCCCCGCTAAGAGAGAAACCGATACCATGCCCCAGTGGGCAGGTTCTTCATGGTATTTCCTGCGTTACACGGACCCCACCAATGAAAATGCACTGGCAAGTCCCGAAGCCCTGAAATACTGGATGCCGGTAGACTGGTACAACGGCGGTATGGAGCATACAACCCTCCACCTTCTGTATTCCCGTTTCTGGCACAGATTTTTATATGATGAGGGCGTAGTTCCCTGTCCCGAACCCTACCAGAAGAGAACCTCCCACGGTATGATTTTAGGCTCCAACGGTGAAAAGATGAGCAAGTCCCGCGGCAACGTGGTAAATCCTGATGATATCGTAAGAGAGTACGGTGCAGATACCCTGCGTACCTATGAAATGTTCATCGGTGCATTTGATTTAAGTGCTTCCTGGAGTGAGGACGGCGTAAAGGGCTGCCGCAGATTTTTGGAGAGAGTCTGGAAGCTGCAGGATATCCTGACGGATGACGAAGGCTACTCCGCCGATATGGAAACTAAGATGCACCAGACCATCAAGAAGGTAAGCTCCGACTTTGAAAGCTTAAAGTACAACACGGCTATCGCAGCCATGATGTCCCTGATTAACGATTTCTACAAGAAGAATGCCGTTACCAGGGGAGAATTCAAGACCCTGCTTACCCTGCTTAACCCGGTTGCTCCCCACATCACCGAGGAACTGTGGCAGGCAAACGGCTTTGACGGCAGACTGTATCAGACCAGCTGGCCGGAATACGATGAGGAAAAGACGGTAGAGTCCACCATCGAGCTGGCTGTCCAGATTAACGGTAAGATGAAAGGAACCTTAAAGGTTTCCAAGGACGAACAGAAGGACAACATCCTTGCCATGGCAAAGGAAATGCTCGGTGACAAGCTGACCGGCACCATCGTAAAAGAAATTTATGTACCCGGCAGAATTGTAAATATTGTAGTAAAACCGTAATAAAAGCATAAAAGGAAAGCGCCGGCTTATGAGGTCGGTGCTTTTTTCATGATTTCATTCATTTTTTCCAATTCTTCTCTGGTACTGTGAAGCCTGATGGCTTCAATCACACGGGCAACCTCGTCCTTGGAAAAGGAGATGTCGGCCTGTCTGGCTTCCTTCATTCTGAGCATAAAAAAAGACATGAGTTCCTTCTGGCTTTTACCTTTGCCACCGGTAACCAGGGAGCCTAAAAATTCGAGTTTGTTAAGGGAAATGTCCCTTACCAGAGGGTCGGACATCCATTCCGGTCTTTCTTCCATGATACACCTCGTTTTCGTTGATTTGTAAACCTTGCAGCTGGCTATGGGTTCTGGCCGTCATTGTTTTCCAAGCATGGATAAAATCTGGCTGATATCCATGGAACCGTCGCCGTCTGCGGAAAAAGGAGCTCCTTCCGGGAACATATCCTTCATCATGGCTGCCATCTCCATCATTTCCTGTGCGTTTTTTACTGAGGAAGAATACCGGGCAAAACGGTCCAGCTTCTGCTTTTCTTCCCGGTTGCAGTAGGGAGAAAGCTCCTTGCACAAAGCATCCGTGTCCGGCATGGGTTGTCTTGGCTGGCAGGCATAGGGATGGTTCTTTAAATAAGACAGCGTATATTGAAACTCCATGAATTTGATGTAAATTGCCATCTTTTTCTGCATTTCCGGTTCAAAATAAGGCAGGAGGAGTTTATACATCTGGATGTGGTTGTTGGTATAAATGCTGTCAAAAGCAAGAATTTTGTCACAGTTGTCCTTGTCCGTCTGCATAAATCCTCCATCGAAAGTGCTTTTCTAATCTTATGCAAAAATCTTATGTAAAAGACGTTTTTTGTATGCGGCGGACGGACTTTCTGAGGGTCCGCCCGCAAGTGAGTACGGCTCCTTTAGAAGCCAGGTCATTAGCAGCAGGAATTATTGTTTCCGCAGAAGCAGGAAAGCAACAGAATCCAGATGAGCCAGTCACAGCTTGAGTTGTTGTTGTCACAACCACAGCCGCCGGATGTGCCGATACCACAGCCGCTGTTGCCGCCGAAGCAGGAGAGAAGCAGGATAATCCAGATAATGTTGCATCCGCATCCGTTGTTATTGTTGCAGCCGGTGTTGCATCCTGTGTTACATCCACAGTTGGTAGCAGTTAAATCACTCATTTTAATTGCCTCCGAATTGTTTTTATGGTTTATTCTATGTACACAGGCATGTCAATGTTTCCATATGTTTAGAAAAAAATTTGCAGGGCAAAAATGCTTGAATAAATTAAAAGATATAGTAAAATAGTACTTGTATATGTATGTGTAGAAAGAGAAACAGGAGAGATGCCCGTGTACGAAGCAGCAGGCAGACAGTTCCGGACGGAAGCCGACTATAAGTTAGCTCTGCATGATAAAGCAGAGATTGAAAAGATAAAAAAGCAGAGGAATACAGATACGCCGGAGCAGATTGACGCCCTGCTTGCCGATATTGCACAGGGGAAAATCCGGCTGTATACCATTCTGAAAGAGGATTTTACGGAAGAACTGCAGGATAAAAAGGAAACTCTCCTAAAGGCAGGAGATGGCTCTGGAAAAGAAGACAAACGAAAGAAACCTGCCGGCAGACAGAAGGCATCTTCCGGGAAAAGCAAATCCCATACTTCCCTGAATGAATTTGATGCGGATATGCAGAAGCGGATTTTAAGGGAAATGAAAAAGCGGGAGCGTATCCGGAAGGGCATTGTGGCGGTGTGCAGCCTGTTGGTTGCGGGAAGCCTTGCCTACCTTGCCAACTATTCCTACCGGACAAAAAGGCTGGATGATTATGCCGCAATACAAAAGAATTTGAAAAACACCGCACTTACCACTCCGGAAACACCGGAAACACCGGTCATTCACTATGATGATGACACGGCGGATACACTTCCGGATATTCTGCCGGAGTATCAAACTTTATATAGTTTGAACAAAAGACTAATCGGATGGGTAAAAATTGACGATACATATATAGATTACCCGGTACTTCAGACTGTGAACAACGATTACTATCTGAACCATAATTTTGACCAGGAGGAGGACAAAAACGGCAGCATTTTCTTAGACAAGGACTGCAGCATTTATCCCCGCTCCACAAACCTCATTCTGTACGGCCACCATATGAGAAGCGGCAGAATGTTCGGACAGCTCAACAAATACAGCTCCGAAAAGTTTTACAAAGAGCATAAATACATCCAGTTTGATACTATTTACGAAAAAGGCACTTACGAAGTGATGTATGTGTTCCGCTCCAAAATTTATGAAGAAAGTGAAATCGTATTCAAGTATTACCAGTTTACGGATGCAGTATCGGAAACCGAATTTGAATCCAATATGAAGCAGATGGCGGATATGTCCCTGTACGATACGGGCGTCAGCGCCGAGTACGGAGATGAGCTTCTTACTCTGTCCACCTGTGATTACTATACCAGTGACGGTAGATTTGTTGTGGTTGCAAAGAAAATCCGATAAATTTTCCGGAAAAGGAGAAAAAACATGGCAAAGAAAGAAATAACAAGGAAAAATCTGAAATTGAGGAGGAGACTGCGAAAGACATTAGGCGCTGTCTGTCTGATAACCGCACTCCTCATTGCTCTCATTCCCGTACCGGAGACGAAAGCGGCAGGGGATAAAAAATATCTCTGGGATGAGCAGATATGGAAGGGCAGCGCCGCACAGAGCAGCAGCGTAATCCCTGTGGTGCCGGCTGACTGCGATACCATTTATACAACGGGTGACGGTACTTACCAGTTTGCCTTTGTCAACGCTTCCTCCACGAGTCCGGACAAGGTTGCGATTATCTTAGGCTACAACGCAGGAAACCTGGCAGACAACAAGCTGGTAATTCCCGACAGTGTGGATGCGTTTACCAAATACAACGAAAACTTAGGCTCCCGTACCGGCTATGTAGCCGTGAGCCGCAGCCAGAAGCCTCTGTATTACAAGGCAAACGATCCGGTATACGAAGAAGATGTTTCCGGCAACCCCGTTTTGGTAAAGGAAGCGGAATTCAGAGCCTGCTATTATGCGGATTACAAGCAGTGGAGCACTCTGGATTTAGCGGATTTCTATTACCGGGACACAACGGGCGATACCAGCGGTACCGTTTATAAGGGCGATGACGGTTACAATTACCGTAAGACCGAAAGTACCGCCGAACAGTGGATTAAAAACATCACCGTTATGTACATAGGAAACCAGTCCTTAATGGCAAACCCTCTGGCAACCGGAGACGGTGCCGTACAGGAATGGGTGGTAGCGGAGCCGGAAGGTACCATCAATACCAATCCCGACAACGGTGTATTTGCCAATGAAGGAAACATCCGTACCCTTGTGGTAGGCGAAAGACTGATGGGAATCGGCAACTATGCCTTTTACGGCTGTACCGGTCTGGAAAGCATCACCCTCGGCAACGGTCTTACCGAAATGGGACACCATGCATTTGCCAACTGCGTCAATATGGCGGCAATCGGACTGGATTTTAATTCCCGTCTGCAGTATATTTCCGACTACACCTTCTTAAACTGCCGGGCGCTGATGGAGTTTACCCTGCCCGCAAGTGTTACGAAGATTTACGATCATGCGTTTGAAGGCTGCTCGAACTTAGGCCTTACCGCAGGCACACTGGATATTGCCGGTGTAAACGAAGGCAAGAATGTCACTCTGGATGACCTTGGTGTATCCGTATTCAAGGGCTGTACCAGAATTTCCGACCTGACTCTGCCGGAGTCCATTACCGGAAAAATCAACTTAAATAACTTTGAGGGCTGCAACGGCTTAAAGAGAATTAAAGTGGAAAGCCCCTATACCAACTTTGAAGGAGAATATACGGGAAAGGATCTGAATTTTCTTTCCTGGGTAGATCCCACCTTTTATTTTGAAGCGGACGGTTCCTCCACCACGCACACCTTTACCAAGGCAAATGCCATTGCTTTTAAGTATGCGGACAGAGACTGCTATGAAATTATCAAGAGAGAAACCGCTACTGACGGTAGTACCGCAGAGCTGACCTATCAGGTCAATTCCAACAATGAGCTTTTGTACTTCAATATGAATAAGAAGGTTGCGGAAGTAACCATACCCACCACCATAGGCCCTTACGGTATTTCCGCCATCAATTCCGGCAGCTTTTCCGGCAACTGCTTCTTAGAGAAGATTACCATTCCCGCAACGGTGCATGATATTAACGAAAGCGCATTCAAGGGATGCCATAATTTAAAGGATGTTATTTTTGAGGATGCCAGTTCTGTACAGTATATAGGACAGGACGCCTTTGCTACCCAGCTTGTGGACGGTGTACATGCAACCGGCTGTCCCAACGAAAGCACATACCTGAAATCCACACCGGTGCTTCGGTTTACCGGTACCGTTTCCGATACCTGTATTCCGTTTAATTATGCCATGTCTGCTGACAGTAATATCAATGCCGGCTCCCAGCCAAAGACCTACATTACCTATTTCAGCGGCTGGCCGACCAACTTGGAAGTGCAGTATGTGGCAAATGCTTCAACCGGCTATGGTATGGCAACCCTGGTTGACTATCCGAAGTTCCGCGAGCTGACCACCAAGTATACGGCATCCAATTATCCGTACATTACGGCTGATTATGAAGATGCGGCAAGAAAAGCGGTGGCTGCTTACAACAGTTGGCTGACCGACAGCTCCACGGAAGTAACCAGCGACCAGTGGGATATCATTAACGCAGCACTCCGTCCAGACATTCCGAGCGGCGTAAAGGCTGTAAAACAGGGGCTGTTCTCCAATGCAGCAGCAGAAAAGAACGCCAACGGAAGCTATGACTTAAATGCGGACGGCACCTATGCGGTTAAGAAGGTAAATTCTTCCGGCTCTGCGGATACGGATGTAAAGGAAATCACGTTCCGGGATATTAAGGAATTTGAGCCTTACACCATTACCGGCTGCCAGTCCCTTGAAAAGATTAATATTTTCGGCGCGGAAGCCGTGATAGACGACTATGCGTTTGCCTATGATTACACTACCCACGGCAGTGATATTTCCGATGCGGCAGGTTCGGATTCTTCCATGACATCCTTCTATATGCCGTCCAGTGATGAGTCTTCCGTAGGAGATTATGCATTTAATAACAATGCCAAATTAAATAGCGTAACCCTTTCACCCAACGTAACGGAAATGGGTCTGCGTCCGTTCCGTGACTGCCTGATACTGGAGAATGTTTCTTTTGGCGGCGGTCCGAGCTTCACAACGGACAATGCCATTATTTACGGACTGGATGCAAACGGCAGCAAGAAGAGCATCGTGCAGTGTCTGGAAAGCCGCGGTAAGCTGAATACTCCCGGTTCCGTAAGTGCATCCGAGCTTGCGGGGGTAACAGAAATCGCAAAAGAAGCCTTTATGGACTGCGGTGAAGTAGGTCAGGTAGATCTTTCCGCTTCTGCCATTACCACCGTACCGGAAAACGCATTCCGCAATACGGCGAGCCTGTATTCCGTGAAGCTTCCGACCACCTGTAAGTCCATCAGCAAGTATGCGTTCCACGACAGTAACGTAAGATATCTGGAAATCCCCAGCAGCGTTACCTACCTGGATCCGACAGCCTTCAATACTCCGCAGAATTTAAGCTCCGACGGTGATTACAAGACCATTGAGTTTTACTGTGAGGAAGGCAGTGCGGCAGAAATCTATGCAGATGAATACATCAATATCAATGTGACACACAAACCGGCTTCCACGACCTTCAAGGTTATTTTCTGGGACTATGACGGCTCCGTACTCAGCGAACAGGAGGTTTTAATCGGTATGGATGCGGTTGCACCGGCAGATCCGAAACGGGAAGGTTATGTATTTGAGGGCTGGATTCCCTCCGACTTTACCAAGGTAAGCCGCAACATGGACATTACGGCACAGTACCGTAAAATTGATTCCGAGGAGACCAAGTTTACCGTTCGTTTTATTGACTATGACGATAAAGTGCTTTATACCCAGAAAGTAGCAGCAGGTGAAGATGCCATTCTTCCCCAGGCACCTACCAGAACCGGATATACCTTTACCGGCTGGCGGCCTGCCATTACCAATATCCAGAAGGATACGGATGTATATGCCCAGTATGAAAAGAAAGGTTCCGGCAACAACGGAGGAAATAACGGTGGCAACAGCGGCAACAACGGAAATAACGGCGGAAACGGCAACAACGGAAACAGCACCGTGAGCGGCGGAAATGCCAATACACTGTATACCCTGACGGTAAAGAACGGACAGGGTTCCGGCAGTTATGTGGCAGGAGCTACGGTTATTGTCATTGCCAATGAGCCGGCAAGCAACCAGCAGTTCTCCAAGTGGACCTCTGACAATAAGAGTATTAAATTTGCCAGTGATACGGTATCTGCCACAACCATGGTGATGCCTGCTGCCAATGCGACCGTTACGGCAAACTACACAAATAAAACGACGAACGGAAACGCAGGCTCCGGTACTTCCGGAAACCGTGGCAATACAAGTGTTTCCGGCGGCAACAGTACCAATAAAAACAACAACACAGGCGGCAATAAGACCGGTTCCACCGTTGTCATCGACAAAAACGGTTTATCCAATACCGGTGTGGTTTCCGCAACGGTAAAGGGCTCTTCCGATAACTTTGTCATTAAAATCACGGAGGATTCAGCCGCTTCCGAAGCAGTTGTGAAGGCTCTGATGGATGAATACGGCAGTCTTGATAATGTAAAATATTTCCCGATGGATATTTCCCTTTACGATTCCACCGGCAAAACCAGGATTACCGATACCACGGGATTGTCCATTTCCATAACCCTGCCGTTGCCGGATTCCATGATTACCTATGCCGGCAACAACAAGGTAGCGGGTGTGGTCAACGACAAGTTAGATAAGCTGACACCGAAATTCACCACCATTGACGGAGTATCCTGTGTAACCTTTACCGCAGAGCATTTTTCACCGTATGTGATTTATGTCAATACCAGCCAGCTTACGGCAAACGGTGTAACGGACAGTTCCCCCAAGACCGGAGATATTTCTCCCAAGTGGTTTGTGGTGATTGCCCTGACCGGTATGGCAGTTATTCTGTTTGTAAAGAAGGACAGAGTGTACAAAAAGGTTCCTGCATAAATTGGGGCAAGCTCCGGTTTGAAAGATAAAGGAAAGCTTATGAAAAGATATGGAAAAGGTATGCTTGCCGTACTGCTTTCCGTGACACTGTCAGCAGGCGCGTTTACTTCTGCAAAAGCGGAAGGAGCGTCTGCCGGCAAAAGCAAGGAAATCGGAAGCAGCTATGTGGTAGGCAACAAGGCTTTTATCTTCTACCGGGATAAAAGCACGGAGGACTCCGGCATGGAAACGGGCGGCAATGACGGCTCCGTAAGTACCGGGGACAGTGACAACAGTATAGAAATAACACCTTTAAAAAAGAATGAAGGCATCAGCAAACGCACCGTGACAGAGGACGGAAAGGTGGCAGCCCGCGCCTATTACAAAAGTAAGGGTCTGTCCGGATATGCTTTTCCCAATGTTTCGTATGTGGGAGAATTGTCCTATGCCCGCAGTAATCTGCGGGAAGCAGTGCTTCCGTACGGATTAAAAACCATCGGCTACGGTGCTTTTTATCATTGCGACAGGCTCACCAAGGTACAGATACCGGTGACGGTAACGGAGATTGCACCCAAGGCATTTTCCCAGAGTGCCTGGTTAAAGAACTGGCTTGCAGGCAAGGGCGATGATTTCCTGATTGTGGGCGACGGTATTTTACTTGCCTACCGGGGAGAGGCGGAAGAAGTAACCATTCCCGAAGGGGTAAAGAAAATCGGACCGGAAGTGTTTATGGGCGATACCCGGATAACATCGGTGGTTCTGCCGGATTCCGTTACGGAGGTGGGAGAAGCCGCTTTTTATAACTGCAGCAATCTTACGATGGTGACAGGCGGAAGCGGGCTTGCCAAAATAGCGGACAGGGCATTTGCCGGCTGTCCCGTAAGCGGCTTCGTCATCGGGGCAGGCGTGAAGGAACTGGGTCTGCGGTGCATTGACTTTACGGACACGGCGCTTCCGGAAGAAGAATGCTTTGTGGTGTTTGAAAGTACGGACGCATTGCCGGTTGTTTCCTATGAAGAGACAGCGGAAAAAATGGCAAATACCGCTTACCGGGATGTGTGCCTGAAGGGCGTGAACCGTATAGAGCATACGGAAGAAAAAACGGACGAAGAGTTTACCCCCTATCTGCAGCTTACGGAGGCGGAAGAGGGATTAAAAATAAACAATCAGGTAAGCGGCAAGGTTACGGCGGATTTTACGGGAAAGGGTTCCTACGTGCTTACGGCAGTGGAACAGGAAAGCTCCGATGCGGTGGAAACGGCATATGAGAGTCTGTACGGAGGCAGACCGGAGGGAGAAAAGCTTACGGTAACGTTTTCCCTTACGGATGCGGCGTATCCGGTTCCCATAGAGCAGCTTAACAAAGGAAAACTCACTCTTAATGTGACACTGCCCGATTACCTGAAATACAGCGATATCCGTGTCCTTACCGTGGATAAGGAAGGACAGTTGGAAAACATTTCCTACACGGGAGAGGAAGGAAAGATAAGCTTTCCCGTTACCCATACGGGCGATTACGTGTTTCTGAGTGTGAGTGACAGTAAGGTTTACGGACAGACAAAGGTAAACGGCGGACAGGCCGTCATAGAACGGAACAAAGACTTCGGCATAGAATAAGAAAAAGGCCGGAGTCTTTTTTTATGTTTATAGCAAGAAAACAGATTGGATGCGAGGACTTTACCGGAAAAGCCGGCGGTGAGGGCATAACCATAGCCGTGCTGGACACCGGTATTTCCACGCATCCCGATTTCGGAGGGAGAATACTGGCATTCCGGGACTTTGTGAACGACATGCCATATGTATATGACGACTGCGGACACGGCACCCACGTGTGCGGGATTGCTGCGGGAAACGGTCTGCTCTCGAGGGGCAGATACCGGGGCGTGGCGCCGGGAGCGAGCCTGGTTGTGGGAAAGGTCTTAAACGAGCAGGGGGACGGCAGTGTGGATGCCATGCTTAAAGGACTTTCCTGGATTTTGGAAAACAAGGACAGATGGAAAATACGCATCGTGAATATCTCGGTGGGATTCGGCGGCACGATGCCGGAAAAAAAGGAAATGCTTCTTAGGGTAAAAATGGAGGAAGCGTGGGAAGAAGGACTTCTGGTGGTCTGTGCGGCGGGGAATAACGGACCGGCGCCGGGCAGTATTTCCTATATGGGAGAGAGCCCGAGGCTCATTACCGTGGGATGCTATGACAAGGAGAGGCGAAGCGGAAAGAAGAGCTGCGAAATCTATTCTGCCAGAGGCCGGGAGGGAGTCTTATACCGGAAGCCGGACTTAGTGGCGCCGGGGACGGAAATTGTGTCCTGCAATGCTTTTTACCGGAAGGCGGGAGCGCGTACCCAGGGAGCTTATACGGCAAAAAGCGGCACATCCATGGCAACGCCCATGGTGAGCGGTTGTCTGGCACTTTTATTGGAAAAATATCCGGATTTAAGCAAGGAGCAGGCAAAGTACCGGCTGCTTAAGGGCTGCGCCAGGCTAAAAGAACCGGACAATTTACAGGGGTATGGCATGCTGCATGTGAAAAGGGTATTGACAGACTCGGTATGATTGTATACAATTATACGAGATTTAACAATAGAAGAAAGAGGCTTCCAATCATGAGAGAAAATGAAACATTTGACAATCGTCCGGTGAACATGAATACGAGAAATAATCTTCTGGAAATAGAAGAGCATATGTATATTCTGGATGATGTGGAGAAACCCAATGTATTCCGAAATATGTTTCCTTATTCCGAGATACCGAAGATACCTTTCAACGACAGAATTGTGCCTCACAATATGCCTAAGGATATCTGGATTACCGATACCACCTTCCGTGACGGACAGCAGTCAAGAGCGCCGTATACCACGGAGCAGATTGTGACTATTTACGATTATCTGCATAAGCTGGGCGGTCCCAACGGTATGATCCGTGCTTCGGAATTCTTCCTTTACAGCAAAAAGGACAGGGATGCGGTCTATAAATGTATGGAGAGGGGCTATGAGTTCCCCGAAGTAACCAGCTGGATCCGCGCCAGTAAGGAAGACTTTAAATTAGTAAAAGAAATCGGTATGAAAGAAACCGGTATTTTAGTAAGCTGCTCCGACTATCACATTTTCTTAAAGCTCAAGATGACAAGAAAACAGGCGATGGAGCATTATTTAAGCGTTATCAAGGAGTGTCTGGAAGAGGGCATCAGCCCCAGATGCCACTTAGAGGATATCACCAGAGCGGATATTTACGGCTATGTGGTACCGTTCTGCTTAGAGCTTATGAAGCTGCAGGAGGAATATAAAATACCTATCAAGGTGCGCGCCTGCGATACCATGGGCTACGGGGTCAACTATCCCGGCGCCGTTATTCCCCGAAGCGTACAGGGTATCATTTACGCCCTGCATACAAATGCCAGTGTGCCCCATGCCAACCTGGAATGGCACGGACACAACGATTTCTACAAGGCAGTTTCCAACTCCACCACGGCATGGCTGTACGGCTGCTCCGGCGTCAATACCTCCCTTTTCGGTATCGGCGAACGTACCGGCAACACGCCTCTGGAAGCCATGGTATTTGAATATGCCCAGCTCCGCGGCAGCTTAAACGGTATGGATACCACGGTCATTACCGAACTGGCTGAGTATTATGAGAAGGAAATCGGTTATCATATTCCGGAAAGAACGCCCTTCGTCGGAAAGAATTTCAATGTAACGAGAGCCGGTATCCATGCGGACGGACTTCTGAAAAACGAAGAGATTTACAATATCTTCGATACGGAAAAATTCTTGAACAGACCTGTTCTGTGCGCAGTTTCCAATACCTCCGGTCTTGCCGGCATTGCCCACTGGATTAATACCTATTACAAGTTAAAAGAAGAGCAGCATGTGGACAAGAACAGTGAGCTGGTACATGAAATCAAGAAGTGGGTGGATGCCCAGTATGCGGACGGACGTGTAACGGTTCTGACCGATGAAGAACTGGTGAAAGTGATTAATGAAATCTGTGAAGAGAAGCATCTTACCATCGGAAAATAACCCGGGAAATGCAGCTTTGCAGACAGATGGGAGCAAACATTGGAAAAGTATGATGTGAAGCAGGAAGTGACGGACAAGTACTCCCTGCGGGGGCGTATTTTCCATAAGTTAAGGGAGGATATCCTGAACGGAAAATATGCCGATTATGAGGAATTGAAAGAAGTTGCCATCGGAGAAGAAATGGGTGTCAGCCGTACCCCTGTCCGGGAAGCCTTCCGGCAGCTGGAGTTAGAAGGGCTCATCCAGATAATCCCCAACAAAGGCGCTTATGTAACCGGTATCACGGAAAAGGATGTGAAGGACATCTATATGATACGTTCTCGTCTGGAGGGGCTGTGCGCCAGATGGGCAACGGAGCACATTACAAAGGAACAGCTTGATGAGCTGGAGGAATGTGTGTACCTTGCCAAGTTCCATGCTTCGAAAGGACATATGGAACAGCTTCCCGAACTGGACAACCGGTTTCATGAAATTTTATACGAAGCATGCGATTCCAAAATGCTGGAGCACCAGCTGAGGGATTTCCACGCCTATGTACTGCGGGTGCGCAGAAAAACCCTTTCCACACCGGAACGGAGCATGGCGTCCAACGAAGAGCATGAGAAAATCATGCTGGCAATCAAGGACAGAAATGCCGACGAGGCGGAACGGCTTGCCCATATGCATATGATAAATGCCTATGAAAACATGGTAAAGAACGGCTTACATGAAGCCTATGAAAACAATGCAGCAGCGAAACAGGAAAAAGAAAGCGAGGACACAGCAAAATGAGTAAAATTCAGATGACTACCCCTTTGGTGGAAATGGACGGAGATGAAATGACAAGAATCCTTTGGAAGATGATCAAGGATGAACTGTTGTTGCCCTTTATCGATTTGAAGACCGAGTACTATGACCTTGGTCTGGAATACCGCAACGAAACCAACGACCAGGTAACCGTGGACAGCGCCAATGCCACCTTAAAGTACGGAGTAGCCGTAAAGTGTGCGACCATTACCCCCAATGCGGCGCGTATGACGGAGTACAACTTAAAGGAAATGTGGAAGAGCCCCAACGGCACCATCCGTGCCATTTTAGACGGTACCGTATTCCGTACCCCCATCGTGGTAAAGGGCATCGAACCCTGCGTAAAGAACTGGAAAAAGCCCATTACGCTGGCAAGACATGCTTACGGCGATGTGTATAAGAATACCGAAATGAAGATTGCGGGCCCCGGAAAGGCAGAACTGGTATTTACCGCAGAGGACGGCACCGAGACCAGGGAGCTGATACATAACTTTACCGGCGCAGGCGTGCTGCAGGGCATGCACAACACTGACAAGTCCATCACCAGCTTTGCAAGAGCATGCTTTTCCTATGCATTGGACTTAAAGCAGGATTTATGGTTTGCCACAAAGGATACCATTTCCAAAAAGTATGACCATACCTTCAAGGATATTTTTGCAGAGGTTTACGAAAACGAATACAAGGCGAAATTTGAGGAAGCCGGCATTACCTATTTCTACACCCTGATTGACGATGCGGTAGCAAGAGTCATGAAGGCGGAGGGCGGCTTTATCTGGGCATGCAAGAACTACGACGGCGATGTAATGTCCGATATGGTTTCTTCCGCATTCGGTTCCCTCGCCATGATGACTTCCGTACTGGTTTCCCCGAACGGCGTATACGAATACGAAGCCGCACACGGAACCGTACAGCGTCATTACTACAAGCACTTAAAGGGAGAGGAAACCTCCACAAACTCCGTAGCTACCATTTTTGCATGGACCGGAGCATTGAGAAAGCGCGGCGAGTTAGACGGCATCAAGGAACTGGTAGAATTTGCGGATAAGCTGGAAAAGGCAACCCTTTCCACCATTGAAAGAGGCAGAATGACCAAGGACCTTGCCCTGATTACCTCCTTAAAGGATGTCACCGTATTAAACAGCGAGAACTTTATCAAACAAATCCGTAAAACATACGAAGCAATGTAAGAAAAAAATATGCAGTATATGCAGAAAAAAAGGCTTGCGGTTTATTCCGCAAGCCTTTCCCATTCTTCGTACGCTTCTGAAAGCTGTCCGTCCGTTTCTTCGATTTTTTTGGAAAGCTCCTGCAGCTTTCCCACATCCGTTGCGATGGAAGGGTCGCACATCTTTTCTTCCAGGGATGCTTTTTCTTCTTCTAACTTTTCAATCCGCTGTTCGCATTTCTTTAAGTCGTTTTCTTTCTTTCGTTTCTGTGCCTGTTCCTCTTTCTGCTGTTTCCAGTCCGTTTTGCTTTCGGTATCCTCGGTGGGAGCAGCGGCGGCGGAAGCAGCCGGTGTATTTACGGCCAGTTGTTCCTTCTTTAAGAGGTAATAGTCGTAGTTGCCCAGATAATTGGTAAAGTCCCCGCCGGAAAGTTCCAAGATGCGGTGGGCGGTTTTATTGATGAAATAACGGTCGTGGGAAACATAGAGTACGGTGCCTTCGTAGTGGTTTAAGGCATCCTCTAAGATTTCCTTTGACATAATATCCAAATGGTTGGTGGGCTCGTCCAGGATTAAAAAGTTGGCATTGGAGAGCATCAGTTTTGCCAGGCTGACACGGCCTTTTTCACCGCCGCTCAAATCGGCAATCCGCTTGAAAACATCATCCCCGGTAAAGAGGAAAGCCGCCAGCACATTGCGGATGCGGGTGTTGTCCAGGTACGGATACTCATCGGAAATTTCTTCAAAGAGGGTCTTTTCGTCATGCAGCACATGATGCTCCTGGTCGTAGTAACCGATTTCCACGTTGGAGCCTAATCGAAAGCTTCCGGCGTCCGCTTCGATGAGCCGGTTGATGATTTTTAAGATCGTAGTTTTGCCGGTGCCGTTGTCCCCGATGATTGCCACATGCTCCCCGCGCTTTAACCGGAAAGAAAGGTGGGAGAAGAGCGTCTGGGAGCCGAAGGATTTTTTTAAGTCCTCCACGGTCAGCACATCGTTGCCGCTTAAAACGGCGGGAGTCAGGGTCAGATGCATATCGGATTTTACTTCCGTGGGTTTGTCCAGCACCTCTATTTTATTTAACATTTTCTCGCGGCTTTCCGCACGCTTGATGGATTTTTCCCGGTTGAAGGAGCGGAGCTTTTCGATAACCTCCTCCTGATGCTTGATTTCCTGCTGCTGGTTCATATAGGCATTCCACTGGGCTATGCGGAGCTGTTCTTTTTTGACGGCATAGTCGGAATAGTTGCCGGCAAATACGGTGGAGCGTCCGTTGTCGATTTCAATGATTTTGGTAGCCAGTCTGTCCAGGAAGAAGCGGTCATGGGAAACGATTAAAACCGCACCCCTGTAATTTTTCAGGTAGGTTTCCAGCCATGCAATGGACTGCATATCCAGGTGGTTGGTCGGCTCGTCTAAAATAATAAGGTCGGGGGACAAAAGCAGAAGACGTCCCAGCGCCACACGGGTTTTCTGACCGCCGGAGAGGGCGGAGGTTTTTTTATCAAATTCTTCCTCCGTAAAGCCCAGCCCTTTTAAGACGCCAATGAGCTCACTTTTGTATATATAACCGCCGCTTGCCTCAAAACGGTGGGTGAGCTGGCTGTATTCCTCCATGATTCCGGCAAGGCTTTCTTCGTCCGCATCCTTCATGGATTTTTCGGTTTCCCGTATTTTATGCTCCAGGGCAATCAAATCCTGCTTTACGGACAAAAGCTCTTCGTAGATGGTGTTATCATCCGACAGTCCGGCATTCTGGGAAAGATACCCCAGGCTTTTTCCCTTGCCTAAAATGACCTGGCCGTCATCGGCTGCCATTTCGCCTACAATAATCTTAAGCAGAGTGGACTTGCCGGCACCGTTGATGCCCACAATGGCTGCTTTTTCATGGTCCTCTATATGAAAAGAAATTTCTTTTAAGACTTCGTTTCCGACAAATGCTTTCTGTATATTCTGACAGGAAAGTATCATGGTCTGTTCCTCACATTCTGTTTTGCTTTCTATAGTTTACCGTCATGGAAAAATAATGTCAAATTTTTCTGCATGGGGCGCGTCTGCGTTGACAATTTTTTAACACTCTTATATAATAAATTATAAATTCTTATGGAAAAGCAAGCTATAAAACAGGAGGCGTTAGTGTGGAAGGAAAAGGCATTTCCCAGGCGGTTATCGGGCGTCTGCCACGTTATTTCCGTTACTTGGGAGACTTAAAGGATGAAGGAGTGGAACGCATTTCTTCGCAGGAACTTTCCCGCAGAATGCAGGTAACCGCGTCGCAGATACGGCAGGATTTCAACAATTTCGGCGGCTTCGGACAGCAGGGTTACGGCTATAATGTAGATTATCTGTATACGGAAATCGGAAAAATACTGGGACTCGACAAGACCCACCGGCTGATCATCATCGGCGCCGGCAACCTCGGACGGGCTCTCGGCAATTATATGAACTTTGAAAAGAGGGGCTTTATTTTAAAGGGAATATTCGATAAAAATCCGGCGCTCTGGGGAGAAAAGGTCCGGGAAATTACCGTTCAGCCCATGGACAGAATGGAAGCGTTCATGCAGGAAAACGATATTGACATTGCGGTGCTCACCATTCCCAAAAACAGCGCCATTGACGTGGCGGAGGTGCTGGTGAAATGCGGCGTCCGCGCCATTTGGAATTTTGCGCATGTGGATTTACAGGTTCCGCCCGAAATCCAGGTGGAAAACGTTCATCTTTCGGACAGTCTGATGAAGCTTTCCTACAATCTGGAGCAGGAAAACCGGAAGAAAGAAGAAACTGATGCGTAGAGGTAAATTTACCGGAAAGGCATCTGAATGAAGAAGAAAGAAAAAGACTTTTATGAGGCGGTAAACGCCTACAATATCCCGGTGCTGACATTGGATCACAACTGGCACAAGCTGTTTGGAAACGAGGAAGCCACCCCAGCCGTAAAAGTGCTGCAGGAGGAGCTGAACGAGCTCTTAAAGAAGCAGGGCAGGGCGGCTACGGAAGGAAAAAAGACAGCCGCCTTAAAGAAGAAGCTGATGGAAGAGATCATTCCGCTGGCAGATGCCTACAACAAAAAGGAAGACAAGGCAACCGAGAAAAAAATCGAAGAGCACAAGAGACTCATTGCCGAGTGCAACGAGAAGCTTAAGGACTACCGGCTGGAGTTAAATGCCCTGCCGGACGAAATAAAGGCAGTCAACAAAAAACTGATGTTTGCCACCATGGATATCTGCTACCGGCAGCTCAATGAAAATACGGCAAGCATTGCAGCAGCGGAGGAATGGATACGGGACACGAGGATAGAATTAAAAAAACAGCTTATCCGGAAACAGGAAATGGAGCAGAAAAATCAGGAGCTGTATTCCTATATGCATTCCATTTTCGGAGCGGATGTCATCAATCTGTTTGACGGAGAATACGGAAATAAGGAGAGTAAAGAGGACGGTTGAGCACAACAGTCCTTTTTCAAATGATATGGAAAAGAAAAACGGAATCCTGCCTGTCAGCCTTGTAACGGCGGACGAGATGCGGGCATATGATACTTATACCATACAGAATATCGGCATACACACGGAGGTTTTGATGGAGCGGGCGGCGCTTGCCCTTGCGGACGAATGCATGCTTCTTTTAAAAGATGCCCATAAAAAGCCCCGGGAGGCAAAAGCACTCTGCGTGTGCGGTACGGGAAATAACGGCGGCGACGGGCTCGCCTGCGCAAGACTTCTTGCGGACAGAGGCGTGGAAGCGAAGGTCCTGCTTGTGGGAAATAAGGAAAAATTAAGCGAGGCTGCCGCTTACGAATACCGGATTTTACGGGCTTACGGTGTCCCGGTGGTAAGCTTTGGAGAGGATGGTTTTCCGGCGGAGGAGTATTCCGTTATCGTGGATGCCCTGTTTGGCACCGGACTTTCCCGAAAGATAACCGGGGATTATAAGCAAGTGATTGAAACCATAAACGACCTACCGGGAAAGGTGGTGGCGGCGGATATTCCTTCCGGCATCGATTCGGACTCGGGCAAAATCTGGGGGACGGCAATCATGGCGGACAGAACCGTTACCTTCGGCTTTGCCAAAAGAGGGCTGTATCTTTATCCGGGTGCTTCCTATGCCGGAAAGGTAAGGACTGCAGACATCGGCATTACGGAAAAAAGCTTCCGGACAGGGGAGCCTGGCATGTATACCCTGACGGGGGACGGACTTTCCCTCTTTCAAAACCGCAGACCGGACGGCAACAAGGGCACCTTCGGAAAAATCCTGATTGCGGCCGGCAGTAAAAATATGGCGGGAGCGGCTGTTCTCTGTGCGAAAAGTGCTTACCGGGCGGGAGTGGGCATGGTAAAATTGGTCATTCCCGAATGCATCCGGGAGACAGTGCTTATGAGTTTGCCGGAAGCCATGATTTTTTCTTACGAAAAAGAAGACGGACTTTCGGAAGCAGAGCAGGAAGAACTTAAGAAAAGCATGGACTGGGCGGATGTGCTCTTAGCTGGTCCCGGACTGGGGGAGGGAGAAGCGGCACGGACACTTACGGAACTGTTTTTACGGAGCCGGGAGAAAAAGCTGCTTCTGGATGCGGACGCCCTTAACGCGTTAAGCAGGGAGGAAGCGCTTTATAAGCTGGCGGCGCAAAGAGGCGGCAATCTGGTGCTTACGCCCCATATGGGAGAGCTTGCGAGACTTCTTCATGTTCCGGTTTCCGAGGTGAAGGAGGATGAACTTGCCGCCACCCGGAAGCTGCAGGCGGATATTCATGCGGTAATCGCCGGAAAAAGCGCCAGAACCTACGTCTGTGACGGCAGCCATAAAATATTCTTAAACACGGCGGGCAACGACCGGATGGCAACGGCGGGAAGCGGGGATGTTTTATCCGGCATGACAGGCGCCATGCTGGCAGGCGGACTTTCCCCCTACGAAGCGGCGGTGGCGGGCGTATACCTGCATGCCTGTGCGGGGGATGCCGCAGCAAAAAGGGAAATGGGCATGGGACTCTGCGCCACGGACCTTTTACGGGAATAGAAAACGGAAATGGTATACCTTCAGATAAACTGGAAATACTAATACCAGATTTAGAAGAAGGGATGTTTTTTATGAGAAGAGGAGATATTTATTACGCGGATTTACGTCCGGTTATCGGTTCCGAGCAGGGAGGTATCCGGCCGGTTCTGATTGTCCAGAACGATGTGGGCAACAAACACAGTCCCACCATTATCTGCGCTGCCATTACTTCCAGAATGAACAAGGCAAAGCTGCCCACACATATCGAGCTTTCCACGGAAAAATACGATATGGATAAGGACTCCGTGGTGCTTTTAGAGCAGCTCCGTACCATAGACAAAAAAAGGCTGAAGGATAAGGTGTGCCACCTGGATGCCCAGATTATGCAGAAGGTCAACAGGGCGCTTATGATAAGTCTGGAACTGAATACATAAGACAAATGCCAAACTTGACGGAAATCGCCAATAATGGTATATTTTAATGTGAGGTTTTACCGGAAAAAATAAAATAAGAAAATCTAAGGAGAAAGAATATGTCAGGACATTCAAAATTTGCGAACATTAAGCATAAAAAGGAAAAGAATGATGCAGCAAAGGGCAAGATTTTTACCATTATCGGAAGAGAAATTGCCGTAGCGGTCAAGGAAGGCGGTCCCGACCCTGCCAACAACTTTAAGCTGGCACAGGTTATTACAAAGGCAAAAGCCAACAACATGCCCAATGATACCATCGACAGAGGCATCAAGAAGGCTGCCGGAGACCTGGGAAGCGTAAACTATGAATACGTTACATACGAAGGCTACGGTCCCAGCGGTATCGCCATTATCGTAGACGCACTGACCGACAACAAGAACCGTACGGCAGCCAATGTGAGAAGCGCTTTCACAAAGGGACAGGGCAACATAGGTACTCCCGGCTGCGTTTCCTTTATGTTTGACAAGAAGGGCCAGATTTTAATCGATAAAGAAGAATACGAAGCGGATTCGGATGAACTGATGATGCAGGTGCTGGATGCCGGAGCGGAGGATTTCAGCGAAGAAGAGGATGTATACGAAGTGCTGACCGACCCCGACAGCTTTGAAGAGGTAAGAAAGGCACTGGAGGATGCAGGTATTCCCATGATGAGTGCGGAAGTTACCATGATTCCCCAGAACTATGTAACCCTTACAGATGAAACCGCCATCAAAAACCTGCAGCGTACCCTCGACCTTCTGGATGAAGACGATGATGTGCAGGCAGTATACCATAACTGGGACGACTAAGGAAGGAAGAGGAAACCTATGAAGAAAGAAACAATATGTGTGCAGGCGGGATGGAAGCCTACGTGCGGCGAACCCCGTATCCTGCCGATTTACCAGTCTACCACCTTTAAGTACGATACTTCCGAACAGATGGGAAAACTGTTTGATCTGGAGGCGTCCGGTTATTTCTACACCAGACTGCAAAATCCGACCAATGACTGCGTTGCAGCCAAAATCTGTGAATTAGAGGGCGGCGTTGCCGCGATGCTGACAAGCTCCGGTCAGGCGGCCAACAATTATGCGGTATTCAATATCTGTGAGGCAGGGGACCATGTGGTTCTTTCTTCTACCGTATACGGAGGCACTTTTAACCTGCTGACGGTTACCATGAAAAAAATGGGGATTTCCTGTACTGTGGTTGACCCTGACTGGCCGGCTGAGAAAATCGCGGAAGCTTTTCAGGAGAACACTAAGTGCGTAGTGGCGGAAACCATTGCAAACCCTGCGCTGGTAGTGCTTGATATTGAAAAGTTTGCCAAGCTTGCCCATGACCATCAGGTACCTCTCATTGTGGACAATACCTTTGCCACACCCATTAACTGCAATCCGTTCGATTTCGGAGCCGACATTGTCACCCATTCCACGACCAAGTACATGGACGGACATGCCGCAACCGTAGGCGGAGCCATTGTGGATTCCGGCAATTTCGACTGGAGTAAATACCCGGATAAATTCCCCGGACTCTGCAGCCCGGATGAGTCCTATCACGGTATCACTTATACCGAAAAATTCGGCAAAGCCGCTTACATAACAAAGGCAACCTCCCAGCTTATGAGGGACCTCGGTTCCATCCAGTCGCCGTTTAATGCCTTTATCCTGAATTTAGGACTGGAAACATTGCCTCTCCGTATGGAAAGACACTGCAGCAATGCGCAGGCGGTTGCGGAATTTTTGGAAAGCCACGAAAAGGTTGCCTGGGTCAACTATCCCGGCTTAAAGAGCAACAAATACTATGAACTGGCACAGAAATACATGCCGAACGGCACCTGCGGTGTTATCAGCTTCGGCTTAAAGGGCGGCAGAAAAGCAGCAGAAGAGCTGATGGATAAGCTGAAGCTGGCTGCCATCGTGACCCATGTTGCGGATGCCCGGACCTGTGTGCTTCATCCTGCCAGCCATACACACAGACAGATGAACGACGAACAGTTAAAGGAAGCCGGCGTTGCCCCTGATCTGATTCGTCTGTCCGTTGGTATCGAAAACGTTTCCGACATTATAGATGACCTTGCACAGGCGTTAGAACAGATTTAACCCTTTGCAAAAAAGGAGTAATATGGCTTTTGTAAAAAACAAGTTCAGCTATGTGCTTTGGGCTTGCTACATAGTCTTGATCGGCTTTGCTTATTTCGGTCTGACGGTTTCGGGACTGCAAAGCCTTTCCATAACCGATAAAAGCGCCCTTATCTGCATATCCTGCCTGCCGCTTTTCTTAGTGGCGGGACTGTTTGCCCTTATCCGGTGGTGTGTGGGACGCTATACGGCGGCAAGGACACCCGTGCAGGCTTCCGCCGCCTTTGAGGCAATCGCTGTGGGCGTGCTTCTGGTGACGGGCGTGGTTATCCGTGCCCTCATGCTGAATGCAGCTGCGGCTTTGGCGGTTTACCGGGATATCTGTTATTTTGAAGGCGCAAAAGTGACCGGACAGGCAATTCCCCTGACGGCGCAGAGTATGGAGTATTTTTATTACATTTTACTGCGGGGCGTATTTTACGTTGTAGGCAATCACTTTACGGCAGGATTCATTCTGCAGATTGTATTGCAGACGATTTCCTCCCTTATATGGTATTTTGCCTTAAAGAAACTGATTGGCAGAATAGGAGCCTTCTTTTTCCTGATTACGGCAACGGTATTTCCTTTCTTTGTAAATGCCGGTCTGCAGTATTCGCCGGAGGTATTGTATGCCCTGTTATACGGCCTGGTGCTGCTTTTAATCGGCTTTTACTATGAAAAAGAGCGGGAGAGCGCTTCCTTAAAATGGCAGAATGCCCTGCTTTTATTTGCATCGGGACTCGGCATCGGTTTTCTGACGTACCTGGATGCCATAGGTCTCTCCCTCATTTCCCTGCTGGTTTTCGTGAAATTATTAAAGAAAAACAGACCCGACTGGCTGGATGAAAACGGAGAAAAGGAAAGCTTCACCATGCATGTTTTACTGCTTGCTCTTGGTTACTTCGCAGGCAAGGGACTGTTCATGATGATTGACGTCTGGCAGAACCATTCTTCCTTGCAGCGGATTATGGGAGCCTGGGGAGAAACCTTCGGGCCGAAGGGCAGTATGTCCTTATACGAACTGAGTACATCCGTAACCGGAAAAGATGTTCTGTGGGTTATCATTGTCCTTCTTTTACTGATGCTGGGGATTCCTTCTTTCTTCCTGAAAAAGGAGTCCGAGAACCAGTTAATCTGGGTGGTGTTTGCGGCAGTTATCGCCCTGTTCTGTTTCTTTAAGGTGGAAACACCCGCTATGGGCTACGGCTATCTTTTGTTCCATGCGCTGGTTGTCCTTTTGGCCGCCGGCATGCAGAATTTATTCTATATGCCAGGTGTGGAGCAGGCTCCGGCTCCTGTAAAAACGCAGGCTCCGGCTCCTGTAAAACCTCAGATTTCGGTTCCTGTAAAAAAGCAGACCCCTGATAGAGTTTCCAACGGATCTACCGACCGTTACAGACAGCCGGAGAACGGAGAAAAAGAAATCAAATATATTGAAAATCCGCTTCCCCTGCCGAAGAAGCATGAGAAGAAGAGCATGGGATATAAGTTTGAAGTACCGCCCGAGAAAATGAAGTACGACATTCAGGTATCCGATGCGGATGATTTTGATCTGAAATAACATGAAAATTGAAAATCAGGATATCCTAAAAAGGAATTGCTGCGGCAGTTCCTTTTTTCTTATCCTTTTTTATCCAAGGCGCAAAAGCCTGAAAAAGGATTTTGCCGGAACGGATAAGCTGCCGCACGGAAAGGACGGTTTTCATGGAAGCAAACAAAAATCAGGACGAACAGATAGAAAAGACCGGTCAGGTCATTTTAAATCACAATGCCCGGGAGGATACGATACACCTGCTTACCATTATCGGGGAAATAGAAGGACACGACAATTTAAGCAGCTCCGCCAAAACCACAAAGTACGAGCATGTACTGCCGAAGCTTGCCGCTATTGAGGACAGTGAGGAAATAAAGGGCGTGCTGGTTTTGTTGAACACCATGGGCGGAGATGTGGAAGCGGGGCTTGCCATTGCGGAAATGGTGGCGTCCCTGTCCAAGCCCACCGTGTCCCTGGTGCTTGGCGGCAGCCATTCCATCGGCATCCCCATAGCCGTCAGTACGGACTATTCCTTTATTGTCCCCACGGGCACCATGGTTATCCATCCGGTAAGAATGACCGGTATGGTCATTGGTGTACCCCAGACCTTTGATTATTTCAAACAGATGCAGGACAGGATTACGGGCTTTGTCAGCAGCCACTGCGAAATTTCAAGGGAAAGACTGGAGCAGCTCATGATGGAAACGAAAATGCTCACCAAGGACGTGGGCACCATTTTAGTGGGGGAGGAAGCCGTAAAGGAGGGCATTATCAACGAAGTGGGCGGCATCCGGGATGCCCTTAAAAAACTGCATTCCCTCATAGATGCGGATAGAGAAAATGGCGAAAGCAAATAGGCAAAATATTGTATACATGGTGACAAGACGGATGAAAAATGATATAATACTTACATTGCCCTGATTTGGGGTGATTAGAGTCCTGCGTACAGCACCGGGACTGCAATAGGAGTGTTTTATCATGGCAGCAAAACAGACATCTAAAAAATCGACTACCCGGAGAAAAAGCAGCAGTTCCAGGTCCACCAGACAGCAGGAAAGAGTCTATACGGAGCAGGAAACCGAACTGTTTCATGAGATTTCCCTGATTTTATTCTTTGCGGTAGCAGTGGTTCTTTTTTTATGCAATTTCGGCATACTGGGTCCGGTCGGCAAAGGTATCAGCCGTATTCTGTTCGGACTGTTCGGTCTTCCGGCGTATGCGTTTTCCATTCTTTTGTTTTTAGCGATCGCTTTCTTTTCCGCTAACGGCGGCAGTTCCGCGGCGGTACGCAAAATTGTGGCGGGAGCCATCCTGTTCTGCATGGCGGGGGTAATCTGTGAACTGATTGCAGGTGATCCCGACATCATGAAGGAATCATACAGCATAAAGGCTCTCTACCGGTTTAGCAGTGAAGAACATGCGGGCGGCGGCGTCCTGTTCGGCAGTCTTGCCTACCTTTTACTGCATTTTCTGGACACCATCGGCACGGTTTTGGTGGTACTGATTGTGTGCCTGATTTCCGTTATTCTTCTTACGGAGAAATCCTTTGTAAAGGGTGTGAAAAACGGCAGTAAGCGTGTGGTAGAGCTCTCCAGGGAGGATGTCCAGAGACGGAAAGAGCTGATGGAATCCCGTCGGGAAGAAGCGGAAGAAGAGCGCATCCGCAGAGAAGAGGAACGTCACAGAAGAGAGGAAACACGCCGCTTAAAGGCAGAGGAAAAAGAGAACGAAAAAATCCTTCGTATGGATAAAAAAGTGTCCGGCGTCATACTGGATACGGCACTTACGGAGCCGGCGGAGAAAAAGAACCGGGACGATATTCACGAAATTACCTTCAACGAAGAGCCGGATATTTTACCGGCAGAGGAAGCGCCCATGGAACCGGCGCATCCCATTATGCCGGATGCATTTTCCCAGGAGATGCCCGGACAGAAGACGTCTGCGGCGGACTCCTTTATCCACCCGGATATATTAGACAACATTCAGGTAGAGGGCATGTTCCGCAGGGACGAAGAGGAAGCCGTTCCAGCATCTACGTTCCATGCAGAGCCCGCCTATAAGGCAGAACCGGAGCCGGCGGAAAGCACACAGTTTTCCCGTCCTAAGGCAGTTGTCCCGGAAAAGAAAACCACGGATACCCCGAGACCGGAAGGTATGCCGCAGAGCAGCGCCACTCCTTCCAATGTCCCGAAGAAATACATGTTCCCTCCTTTGTCCTGTTTACAGAAGGGCAAGGGCGGCGGTGGAGACTCCGCAAGGGAATTAAAAGAAACGGCTGCCAGACTGCAGCAGACGCTACATACATTCGGTGTCAACGTAACGATTACCAATATCAGTCAGGGGCCTTCCGTTACCCGGTACGAGCTGCAGCCCGAACAGGGGGTTAAGGTCAGCAAAATCGTGGGACTGGCGGATGATATCAAGTTAAATCTTGCCGCAACGGATATCCGTATCGAAGCGCCCATTCCCGGCAAAGCGGCAATCGGTATCGAAGTACCGAACAAAGAAAATACGCCGGTGGCATTGCGTGATTTGTTAGAATCAAAGGAATTCAAGGAATTCCCCAGCAAGATCGCATTTGCGGTCGGTAAAGACATCGCAGGCAAGGTGGTTGTGGCGGACATCGGCAAGATGCCCCATATGCTGATTGCGGGGGCTACCGGTTCCGGTAAATCCGTCTGCATCAACACACTGATTATGAGTATTCTCTATAAAGCGCACCCGGATGAAGTCAAGCTTATCATGGTGGACCCCAAGGTGGTGGAGTTAAGCGTTTACAACGGCATTCCCCATCTGTTAATACCGGTTGTAACGGATCCCAAGAAGGCTTCCGCAGCCCTGCACTGGGGAGTTACGGAAATGGAAGACCGTTACAAGAAGTTTGCGGATCTGAATGTGCGTGACCTGAAGGGCTACAACGAAAAGATTACCGCCATGAGGGAAAAGGGAGAAAACGTACCCGCCAATCTGCCCCAGATGATTATTATCGTGGACGAGCTTGCGGATTTGATGATGGTATGTCCCGGCGAAGTGGAAGACTCCATCTGCCGTCTGGCACAGCTCGCCAGAGCAGCGGGTATCCACCTGATTATCGCGACCCAGAGGCCTTCCGTGGATGTCATTACCGGTCTTATCAAAGCCAACATGCCCAGCCGTGTGGCATTCAGCGTAAGCAGCGGCGTGGACTCCCGTACCATCCTTGATATGAACGGTGCGGAAAAGCTTTTAGGAAAGGGCGATATGCTTTTCTACCCGCAGGGTTATTCCAAACCCGCCCGTATCCAGGGTGCGTTTGTATCGGATAAGGAAGTTTCGGATGTAGTGGATTTCCTGAAAAACCAGACACTCGGCAATGTGTACGCCGAGGATATCGAAGAAAAAATCAAAAATATCGGAAGCAGCTCTTCCCAGGGCGGAGCCACGGGGGACGGCAGTGCCGTGGATGAACTTTTTGCGGATGCGGGAAAGTTTATCATCGACAAGGACAAGGCGTCCATCGGTATGCTGCAGAGGGTATTTAAGATAGGATTTAACCGGGCAGCCCGTATCATGGACCAGCTTCATGACTACGGTGTTGTCGGAGAAGATGAAGGCACCAAACCCCGGAAGGTTCTGATGAGTGAGGAACAATTCGAACAATTACTGGAAGAAATCTAAGGAGAAAAACATGAAAACAGACATCGAAATTGCACAGCAGGCGGAAATGGAACCCATTGTAAAGGTAGCAGAGCAAATCGGCGTATCCGCTGACGATTTGGAACTGTACGGAAAGTATAAAGCAAAGATTTCCGATGAGTACTTAAAAAGCATTGAAGGCAACCCGGACGGAAAACTGATTCTGGTGACCGCCATTAACCCCACTCCCGCAGGAGAAGGAAAAACCACGACTACCGTAGGACTGGGAGAAGCTTTCGGACGCATGAACAAAAAGGCAATTATTGCCTTAAGAGAGCCCTCCTTAGGTCCCTGCTTCGGTATCAAGGGCGGCGCGGCAGGCGGCGGCTATGCACAGGTCGTTCCCATGGAGGATCTGAACCTGCACTTCACCGGCGATTTCCATGCCATTACCTCTGCCAACAACTTACTGGCAGCTTTGCTTGATAACCATATCCAGCAGGGCAATGCCCTCCGTATCGACACCAGACAGATTGTATGGAAGAGATGTCTGGACATGAACGACAGAGTACTGCGTAACGTAGTGGTAGGTCTTGGAAGCAAGGCGGACGGCTTTGTGAGAGAAGACCATTTTGTCATTACTGTAGCAACGGAAATTATGGCTGTTTTGTGTCTTTCCAGTGATATGAACGACTTAAAGGAACGCTTATCCCGTATGGTGGTTGCGTACAATCTGGACGGCGAACCCGTTACGGCGGGACAGCTTCAGGCAGTGGGGTCTATGGCGGCGCTCTTAAAGGATGCCTTAAAACCCAACATGATTCAGACCCTGGAGCATACTCCGGCGCTGGTGCACGGCGGACCCTTTGCCAACATTGCACACGGCTGCAACTCCGTAAGAGCCACCAAGGCAGCCTTAAAAATGGCGGATTATGTGATTACGGAAGCCGGCTTCGGCGCAGACCTCGGCGCTGAGAAATTCTTTGACATCAAGTGCCGTGCGGCAGGCTTAAAGCCGGATGCGGTGGTACTGGTGGCAACTATCCGCGCCTTAAAATACAACGGCGGCGTGGCAAAGGCAGATTTATCGGCAGAAAACGTAGATGCTTTGAAGAAGGGCATTGTAAACTTAGAGAAGCATATTGAAAACCTGAAATTGTACGGTGTACCCGTAGTGGTAACCTTAAATTCCTTTATTACCGATACGGAAGCGGAAATTTCCTATGTCAAGAATTTCTGCGAGGAGAGAGGCGCGGAATTTGCTCTTTCCGAAGTATGGGAAAAGGGCGGCGAAGGCGGCATGGCTTTAGCCGAAAAGGTGCTTAAGACTCTTTCTGAAAAAGAAAGCCACTTTAAGCCGTTATATGAGGATGACCTTTCCCTGACCGAAAAGATTGAAACCGTAGCAAAGAAGATTTACGGTGCGGGAAGCGTCACTGTTTCCGCTGCGGCAAAGAAGCAGCTTGAAAAGATTGAAGCCATGGGATTCGGCAATCTGCCGGTATGTATGGCAAAGAACCAGTATTCGTTATCCGATGACCCGACAAAGCTGGGACGTCCGGAAGGCTTTGACCTGACAGTCAGGGAAGCTTATGTATCCGCAGGCGCAGGATTTGTTGTAGTGCTGACCGGTACGGTTATGACCATGCCCGGCCTCTCAAAGAACCCTGCGGCATACAATATCGATGTGGATGAAAACGGTAAAATCGTCGGATTATTCTAAGCACTCCGGTCGCACAGACCTGCGGAAAGGAAGCCTATGGCACAGATTATAGACGGAAAAAAGATATCCCAGCAAATAAAAGATGAAGTAAAAGAAGAAGTAAGCAGACTGAAGGAAGAGGGCGTGGAAGTGACCCTGGCGGTCATTCAGGTGGGTTCCGACCCGGCTTCCAGTGTTTATGTAGGAAACAAAAAGAAAGCATGCGAATACACCGGTATCCGCTCCCTTGCCTACGAACTTCCGGAAGAAACCACGGAAGAGGAACTGCTTTCCCTGATTGATGAACTGAACAACCGGGGGGACGTAAACGGCATATTAGTGCAGCTTCCCCTGCCTGCCCATATCAAGGAAGGCGATATTATCCGTGCCATTTCCCCCAAAAAGGATGTGGACGGCTTCCATCCCGAAAATGTGGGTGCACTCTGTACCGGAGAAAAGGGCTTTGTTTCCTGCACACCGGCAGGCATTATTGAACTTTTGAAGAGAAGCGGTGTTTCCATAGAAGGAAAGAACTGTGTGGTAATCGGACGAAGCAATATTGTTGGAAAACCCATGGCATTGCTTTTGCTGCGGGAAAACGGTACCGTTACCGTTGCCCATTCCCGGACGCAGAATTTGAAAGAGATTACAAAAAGAGCGGATATTTTAGTTGCAGCTGTAGGAAAACCTAAAATGATTACGGCAGACTATGTGAAAGAAGGAGCCGTTGTCATTGATGTGGGCATTCACCGCATGGAAAACAAAAAGCTTTGCGGTGACGTGGACTTTGAAGCGGTGGAGCCTCTTTGCAGCGCCATCACCCCGGTACCCGGTGGCGTAGGTCCCATGACCATAGCCATGCTGATGCATAACTGTGTGGAGTCCCTGAAATTACAGGAAAATTAACCAAGAGGAAACCGTATGAAGTGTCATAAATGTGGAGCAGAACTGCCGGAAGGCAGGCTTTACTGTGAAAAATGCGGTGAGGAAGTACATATTGTTCCCGATTTTGAACCTGAAATCGAGAACAGCATGCAGGAATCCCTCACAGCCATAGCGGAGCATGCGGAATTCGGACCGGAGACCGAACAGGAAAAGAAACATCAAAGACTGTTTCGAATTGTCAGTATTGCGGCAGGAGTTCTCATTGTTTTTTTAGTTCTTTTACTGTGTTGTTTCCGGTTCCGTTCCAGGTCTTTGACTTACCAGTTAAAGCGTGCACAGGCATGTTATCAGAACGGAAAGCTGCCGGAGGCGGCGGAGCATTACAAAGCTGCCATTGCCATGGATGAAACAGACATTTCCCTGCAGCATGCACTGGCGGATATCTATCTGGCGCTGGGGGAAGAAGAGTCCTATCTGGAGATTCTGAACCGTATCCGGAAATCCGTGTATGCGTCCCCGGACGAAGTGATTTCCGCTTACAAAAAGCTGGTGGCATATTATAAAGAAAAAGAAGATTACAGTACCATCAACACCCTTGTTACTTCATCCGACAATGACGAGGTGAAAAATCTGTTCCGCAACTACATGGCGCAGCCGCCGGAGTTTTCTTATAAAGGCGGCAATTATGCCCAGGTAATCCCCTTAAAGCTTACCTCCGGCACACAGGGAACCATTTATTATACCTTAGACGGTATGATGCCCAACGAAAACAGTGAGGTTTACACCACACCGATTTTTTTAGACACCGGCAACTATACGGTAACCGCCATATTTGTGAACGAATACGGCATCAAAAGCGATGTGGTTTCCCAGAATTTCGATATTGATGTAATAAAGCCTCCGGCACCGGAAGTATCGGTGTACAGCGGCGAATATACCGCACCTGTCATGATAGAGGTTGCAGAATCCATGGAAGGAATGGTATATTATACTACGGACGGAACAGAACCGACCTTACAGTCCCTTATTTACACGGGTCCTATTCCCATGCCTCTCGGCAAAAGCGTCTTTCATTTTGCCATTGCCACGGAAGACGGCGTGTTCGGGGAAAGTACGGTCCGGGAATATACATTGACCCTGCCTACTGAGTTTACCCCGGAGGATGCGCTTTCCGGTTTATACAGTCAATTTACGGAAAACGGAAAAACGGTGGAAGCAGACGGCAGTATTCTGTCTCCCGATTTAAACGGCAGATACCTGTATACGTTCCAATACGCACTGTCCATTCCCGATGAAGGTGACTTCTATGTGATCGCGGAAGTTTTTGAAGACTCTGCGGGAATGCAGACGAAAACCGGCACCGTTTTTGCGGTGGATATTTATACCGGTGAGTATTACAAACTGTCAAGAGGTGCACTGGATAATTATATCCTGGAGCCTTACTGATAAAATCTAAGAGTAAAAGAGGTGCGAGATGTTTAAGATTTTAAAAGCCAAAGAACTGACAACCAACATTTACCTGATGGAAGTGGAGGCGAAGCGAATTGCGAAAAACTGTCTCCCCGGGCAATTTATCATAGCTCGTAAGGATGCGGACAGTGAGCGTATTCCCCTGACCATCTGCGATTACGACAGGGAAAACGGTACCATTACCATCGTATTCCAGATTGTAGGTGCATCCACCATGATGATGTCCTCCTTAAAGGAAGGAGATTATTTCCATGATTTCGTAGGCCCTTTGGGCTGTCCTTCCGAGTTTACCAAAGAAGATCTGGATAGCTTAAAGCAGAAGAAAATTCTCTTCGTAGCCGGCGGTGTAGGTACCGCTCCCGTATATCCCCAGGTAAAATGGCTGCATGAGAACGGCATTGAGGCTGACGTTATCGTAGGCGCCAAGAATAAAGATCTGCTTATTTTAGAGGAGCAGATGAAGGCGGTTGCCGGAAATCTTTATGTGACCACGGATGACGGTTCTTACGGCAGAAGCGGTATGGTTACCCAGGTTATCAAAGATTTATATGCCGAAGGCAAGAAGTACGATGTCTGCGTTGCCATCGGTCCCATGATTATGATGAAATTCGTATGCTTACAGACAAAGGAATTAGGACTTCCCACCATTGTCAGCTTAAACCCTATTATGGTAGACGGAACCGGTATGTGCGGCGCCTGCCGTGTAAGCGTAGGCGGCAAGACCAAATTTGCCTGCGTGGACGGACCGGAATTTGACGGACACGAAGTGGACTTCAATGAAGCCATGTTACGTCAGCAGATTTACAAAACGGAAGAAGGCCGTGCATTCCTGAAAGCAAAAGAGGGTGAAACCCATCACGGCGGATGCGGCAACTGCCAGTAATGATACTCGGAGGAAAGAAAATGGACGTTTTAAAGAAAGTTCCCGTAAGAGAGCAGGATGCAAAGAAGCGTGCTGCAAATTTTGAAGAAGTATGTCTCGGCTACAATAAAGAAGAAGCCATGGAAGAAGCAAACCGTTGCATCGGTTGTAAGAATGCACAGTGTATCAAGGGATGTCCCGTATCCATCAACATCCCCGAATTTATCAGTCATGTAAAGCAGGGCGATATCGAGGGCGCTTATCAGGTAATCAGTGAATCCTCCGCACTTCCCGCTGTATGCGGACGTGTCTGCCCGCAGGAAAGCCAGTGTGAAGGCAAATGTATCCGCGGTATCAAGGGCGAAGCCATTTCCATCGGTAAGCTGGAGCGTTTCGTAGCGGACTGGGCAAGAGAAAACGAAATCAAACCCGAAGGCGCCAAGGAAAAGAACGGCAAGAAGGTAGCCGTAATCGGTTCCGGCCCGGCAGGTTTAACCTGTGCCGGAGATCTGGCAAAGATGGGTTATGATGTAACGATTTTTGAAGCCCTGCACGAAGCAGGCGGCGTTTTGGTTTACGGTATTCCCGAATTCCGTCTTCCCAAACAGGCAGTCGTTGCCAAGGAAATCGAAAATGTACGTTCCCTCGGCGTTAAGATTGAAACCAACGTGGTAGTCGGCAAATCCGTTACCATTGATGAACTTATTCAGGACGAAGGCTTTGAAGCCGTATTCATCGGTTCCGGCGCCGGACTTCCCAAATTCATGGGTATTCCCGGTGAAAATGCCAACGGCGTATTCTCAGCAAACGAATACCTTACCAGAAGCAATCTGATGAAGGCTTTCGATGAAAATTCCGATACCCCCATTATGCGCGGCAAGAAGGTAGCGGTAGTCGGCGGCGGCAACGTTGCCATGGACGCAGCCAGAACCGCTTTAAGACTGGGTGCAGAGGTACATATCGTATACAGAAGAAGCGAAGAAGAGCTTCCTGCCCGTGTGGAAGAAGTTCATCACGCTAAAGAGGAAGGTATTATCTTTGACCTTCTCACCAACCCCATTGCCATCGTAGAGGATGAAAAGGGCTGGGTAACCGGTATGAAGTGCATTAAGATGGAATTAGGCGAGCCTGATGAGTCCGGCAGAAGACGTCCGGTAGAAGTAGCCGGTTCCGAATTTGTCATGGATGTGGATACCGTAATCATGTCCCTCGGAACTTCTCCCAATCCTCTGATTTCTTCTACAACGGAAGGACTGGAAGTGAATAAGTGGAAATGTATCGTAGCTGCCGAAGAAAACGGACAGACCTCCAAAGAGGGCGTTTACGCAGGCGGCGATGCGGTAACCGGTGCAGCAACGGTTATTCTTGCCATGGGTGCAGGTAAAGCCGGTGCAAAGGGTATCGACGAATACTTAAGAAACAAATAATCCTTTCACGGAGGTGTAAAAATGCCCTGGTGTCCGAAATGTAAAAACGAATACAAAGAAGGTATCAAAATCTGTGCAGACTGCGGTTGTGAATTAGTTTCCGAGGAAAAAGAGGAAAAGCCCCTTACCTTCGGAGACGAAAACGACATGGAAGCACTGGCGGATTTTCTAAAGTTTCACAAGGTGGAAGGCGTGCGTATCGCCAAGGATGAACAGGACGATACCTATGAGCTTTATGTGGCGGAAAAGGAACTGCAGAAGGCAGGAAAACTGAAGGCTCTCTTTGTAGAGGAAATGACTAAGAAGATGAAGGAAGAGCAGGAGGAAGAAGAGTCCCCCATCAAGCCTTCCGCCCTTTACGAGGACAATGCCGCAAAAGCGGAGGAGAATAAGAGCAGCGCCTATACCTTGCTTGGTGTGGGCATTCTGGGACTTGTTGTTGTGGTTCTTGGCATGCTCGGTGTGCTTCCCATACGGCTCAGCGGCCTTTCCATGTATATGGTTTACGGCATTATGAGCGTGCTGTTTTTACTGTTCATCATTATGGGGCTCATTTCCATGAAGTCCTATCATGTGTTTGCCGGAAAAGCGGCTTCCGAAAACACCTTGCGTGAGTCCGTGGAAAAATGGTGTCTGGAAACCCTTAAAGGCGAGGAACTGGACAGGGAGCTGTTTGCCCCGGAAGAAGAGCTTTCCGAAGAGGAAAAGTACTTCAAGCGGAGCGCTCTTTTGAAGGAGAAGATTTCCAATCAGTTCATGAACCTGGATGACAGTTTCTTGGACAATCTGGCTGACGACCTTTACGGTGACATTTTTACAAAATAAATACAGTGAAATGAAATGCGCTTTCCTGTGCTGAACTTTATATGCTTAACACGGAAGGCGCATTTTAGTTTAATACTTACAGGGGATGGCTTAAGAATGTATCTTTTTTATCTGGAGGCATTTATTCCCGTCTGTCCATGATCCGCATTGACAACGGCAGTGTAATACTTACAAAATACTATGCAGATTTAATTGAGAATTTAGAGAACAAGGGCATGCAATATCTAATAATAGATATTCGCAATAACGGAGGCGGTTACGATTCCGTAGCAGGTGCGCTTGCTTCACTTTTCAATGATAAAAAGGCTCATATGGTTTCATTTGGATACGAGGATGCACAGGGATATCATATTGCGGAGAGCCAATATATATTTCCGGATGGAAGATATGCTGATATTCCGGTTGTCGTGCTTGTCAATTCCAATTGTATGAGTGCGGGCGACGGAATGGCAAAATTCCTCGGAGACTGTCCGAATGTGACTTTGATGGGGATTACTGCGAGCAGTGGTGTCAATCAGAATTCTTGATGTTGCAATTCCGATAACCGGTGAAAATGCAAAGACCATTTTCTCTATTGATAATTATGATAGAGAAGCCATGGAAAAAGGTAAAATTGTGTTTGTAAGAGATGTTGAGTTAGAATACGCAGTTAGGTATTTGCTGAACCGATACTAGGGTTTTGCCCAGTATCGAGACAAAAGAAACATCCCTGAAATGTGAGAAAAACAGAAAGGAAGACGCAATGATAAAAGTACCGGAAAACAATAGTCTAAAAAAGGAAATTGAAGAAATTGTAAAGTTATGTGAGAAAGCGAAACCTGAAT
>ERZ1035006.336-NODE-336-length-38519-cov-4.733153_pt1 | contig 38519 bp, 30 predicted proteins | sample MGYA00520694_ERZ1035006 | MGnify/ENA primary metagenome ERZ1035006 (study PRJEB33766, sample SAMN09781746) | gut metagenome | biome: gut microbiome | host: Homo sapiens | place: Madagascar | study: EMG produced TPA metagenomics assembly of the PRJNA485056 data set...
TATTGAAAAAGATCAAAATGGTCTTTTTTTGAGTTGAATATAGTTTTTTACAAACAGTTTTGCTGTTTTCAGAATTGCCCTCGACCCGTTTTTAAACACGTTGGGGGATAATCAATGACCACAGCAACAATGACGACGAACTCCATTGTGAGTCAGTCCAAAGGACCGGTTTTGGTATTGACCGGCATCATTCTTACTTCGATGAATCTGCGTGCGGCAGTGACATCGCTTTCGGCACTTTTTCATCAAGTCGCCGTCGATGTTCCCGGATTCGACATTTCGCTCATGGGCATTTTGCCGTTGCTTTGCTTTGCAATCTTCGGGTTCGTAGCGCCCTGGGTTAAGAATAAGCTCGGTTTCGAAAAGGCATTGCTTGTCTCGATGTTGATGTGCGGCGCCGGTCTTGCTTTGCGTGCCTATACTTCGAGCTTTGCCGTTTTCTTTACTTCGACGATTCTTGCCCTTGCGGGCATGGCATTCGGTAACGTGTTGTTGCCCCCGATCTTTAAGAAGTATTTTCCGAACCAGACCGGTGCCGTGACATCACTTTATGCCGTGATGATTGCGTTCTCGGCCGGCGTTCCGTCCGTGTTGTCTGTGCAGACCGTCGGCATTTGGGGCTGGCGCGGTGCCGTTGGTATCTGGGCTGTCGTGGGTTTTGCCTCTGCCGTCCCATGGTTGCTTCAGTGCTTGATCCGTCCTCAGCTTTGTCAGGCACCAGCTGCGACGGCCGCTGCCGGTACCAAGAAATCCATTCCGGTCTATAAGTGGGCTAATACCTGGGGTATGGCGTTGCTCTTCGGTGTGGGCGGCATGCTCCCGATGTATACGGTCATCAATTGGTTGCCTTCTTTCCTCATCGAAAAGGGCATGAGCCTTGAAACCGCAGGTTTCTGTCTGTTCCTTTACAACACAGTCGGTCTGTTCCACTCCTTCATCGTGCCGCTCGTCATCGGCAAGATGAAGCACCCGTTCTCCTTGGTGATTTTGGCCTTCGTTTTGCAGATTGTCGGTTATCTCGGATTCATGTTTGCCGTCGACTGGTCGATGTTCTGGTGCGTCGTTACGGCCCCCGGTTTGTTGACCATCCCTGCCACCTTCCAACTGTTCAACTTGAGAAGCCGCACCCCTGAAGGCGCCACCTCGCTTTCTTCCTTCGTGCAGTTCATCGGTTACATCTTCGCAGCAGTCGGTCCGTATTTCTTCGGTCTCCTCAAGGACATGACCGGCGGTTGGAATACGCCCTGGATCTTCCTGTGTGTCATGAGCGTTGTCATGTTCGTGGCCGGCGGGCTTGCGATGCGCAATCAGTATCTCGAAGACGCCCAGTAATTCGTCTTGAGCAGTTTTTTACTGGATTCAAACAAAGATTTTTTCGGGTTCCGGTTCGTATGCCGGGCATGCAAACCGAACCCTCATCCCTCTCTTAGGAGCAAATAACATGCCTAACGTTCATGGTATCGATCATATCGGTCTGACAGTGCCTGATCTCGAACAGGCCACGCAGTTCCTGTGCAATGCTTTGGGTGCCGAAGTCATCTATGACACCTATACGCTGGATCAGCCGCCGAGAAATTCCGAGTTCACGCATCGCCGTCTCGGCATCGCCGACTCGATGGCTCAGCGTGCCATTCGCACGCTCGGTCTTCCTAACGGTCCCGGTATCGAACTCTTCCAGTATGAAGGTCCCGATCAACGCGAGGCCGTTACGCCAGCAGACGTGGGTTGGCAGCATCTTGCCGTCTATGTTGACGACATCGAAGAAGCGCTTCGCAAAGTCGAAGAATTCGGTGGTAAGCGTAACTCCGATCCAGTACCCTTGTCCGGTATCGAAGGCGGAGAAGGCAACTTTTTTGTCTACTGCAAAACGCCTTGGGGCTCATCGCTTGAGTTGCTTACCTATCCGACGCCTCAGCCCTACTTGAAGACCTCTCACCGCGCCAAGTGGCAGGCCTGATGTTCTAGGTACGGGGGTTCGAGTCAATCGGTTGCTAAAAAAAGATTTCGGATTTGAAGAAATCGGCAGCGAATGAAAAGGGCTCCTGACGGAATCAATCTCTAAGTCAAGAAAGCCATGCCTGCCGGAAGTTATGGGGTGTCCGGTAGGCATGGCGCCTGTAAAAGAAACTCCTGCAGACTGTTTGCGGTTTTTTTCCAAAAGAACGTTTGCGCAGCCTTTAATCGTTTTTGTCGCAAATGGATCTTTTCTCAGCAGAGTTTCGGGTTATGGCGTAAGACCGGACTCTAAATAGAAAACTTAGACAGAAAGCTCTCGCAGAGCAGTAGCGTTTTGATCTGAACAACTTCCGAAGGTGATTCGATGTGCGAAGAAAATAAGAAGCCCACTGCAATTTTTCTAGTCGGCATGATGGCTGCAGGTAAAACGACGGTTGGTAAATATTTGGCGCAAAGACTTGGTTGGGACTTCTACGACAACGATGAGGAAGTTGAGAAGCAGGCCGGTATGACGGTTTCCGATATTTTCGCCAAGGAAGGCGAATGGGGATTCCGTAGTCGTGAAACAGCAATGCTGGCACGGCTCACAAGCCGTCCGGGCAGTGTGCTTGCTACCGGCGGCGGTGTTCCGATGTTTGAAATTAATCGAAAGATTCTCAGGCGAGGGTTGGTGATTCAGCTAATGTGTCGAGTCTCGGACGTTCTTGAACGAACTCGCGGCGATGATACGCGTCCGTTGTTGCGTTCAGCCGATCCGGCCGGTCGTATTCGTCTCTTGATGCTAGAGCGAGAACCTGTTTATCAGTCAGTGAGCGATATCGACATCAGCACCTCCCGCATTTCGCCCAACGAAGTGATTGATGAAATACTTTCGCTCGAAAAGGTAAAAGAGACGATACGCGAATTCGAAAGAATTCGTGCAGAAATGAAAGAATGAACGGAATTTGCGAGGCAGTCAACAGAATGTAGCAGGAGCTTGTCTGTGACGGTTTTCGGATCCTGCTCTGTGAATCGTTAGTGGACGGCGATCTGCAGGCAGAGTCTGAAAATACGGCAGCCGGTGGTAAACGAGCCGACAGCGATGCCTCCCCTGTAACGAACGTCGCATTCCGGGTTTCTGTTCTAGTGTCGCCACGGCTTTATTTTGCTTCTCCCCCTACACGACGGCAGAGATAAAGTTCAAGGAACAGAACCCGGAATGGCGGTGTTGCAACGAATGTTCAGATCGTTGTTGTTGAAGAAGATCCAATGAAAACGGGAGACTTTCGCCTCCCGTTTTTTTGAGTTCAGTCGAATTACTTCTCGACGTTCGTTTTCAATGCTTCCATGAAGCTTGCCTCGGTCAACAACTCCGGCAACACCGTCGTCGTTCCGTCAGGCTTATACAGCAGGTAAAGCGGCACGCCAGTACGTCCGAAGCGGTTCAAGACTTCGGTAATACGCGCATCGCGATTGGTCCAATCGGCTTCGAAGCGAACGTAGTTCAATTCATTCATCAAAGCTTCCGAAGCACTTGTGCGAATGGCCGTTGCCTTATTGAATTGGCACGTTACGCACCAGGCGGCGGTAAAGTCCACCACAACCGGATGACCTTCGGCAAGGGCTTGAGTGACAGCTTCTTCACTCCAAGCCTGCCAAGGCCCTTCGCTTGTTTGAACAACCTTGCGATCAAAGGTTCCCAAAGCCAACAGTGCCACACACACCAAAGTGACGATGCCGGTGACAAGCTTTAAAACCTGTGCTTTTCCACGGCCGTATTGTTCACGGCCCACCGCCCACAAGAAAGCGGCAACGGAGCCCGTGGCAAAGATCACGGTCAAAAGCCCATAGACGCTGACCTGACGGGACAACACCCAGATAAGCCAAAGCGTGGCGCAGGCCATAGGAACGGCCATCACGCGCTTAAAGGTCACCATCCAGGCGCCGGGTTTGGGCAGGAACTTGGTCCATGCAGGAACTAACGTCAAGAGCAACCACGGCAACGACATGCCGAAACCCAATGCCACGAAAACCAGAAGGCTTTGCATGTCGGATTGCATCACGGCGTAGCCCAAAGCTGCACCCATGAAGGGTGCGGTACAGGGGCTGGCCACAACAACGGCCAAAACGCCCGTAAAGAAGCTGCCGGCAGGCCCCGTTGTGGGAAGCTTTTTCACGGCACGGCTGTCAGCCAAGTGAGACGCCGCCGTAAATTCAAACAATCCCCAAAGGTTCAAAGACAGCGAGAAGAAAAGCAGTGCCAAGATTGCAACCACCCAAGGCGTTTGCAATTGGAACCCCCAACCGATGGCCCAGCCGAGGTGACGCAATAGCATCAATGCACCGGCTAGAAGAGCCATGCTTAAAATCACGCCGCCCGTGAAGGCAAAGCCGTGTGCCGGTAAAGACCCTGTGCGACGGGAGCTGTCAACCAACTGCAAAATCTTCAGACTCAAAACCGGGAATACGCACGGCATCAGATTGAGAATCAAGCCGCCCAAGAAGGCAAAGACGATCGCCGTACCTTGCGTGAGCTTTTCCACCACGGGGGCAGCCGTTTCAATCACCGGTGCCGGTTTTTCGGGCTCGGGTTCTTGTACCCAGGGAAGCGGAACGCTGCCTGCGGTCACAGGAATTTGCGCGCGAATTGCCCAGCCGCCCTTTAAGGGACCGTCGTCGGCAACTATCACGCCGTCAAGCGGAGCAATCGTTTTGTTTTGCGCATTATCGTCCAAATAGGGCTTGGCGGCCTTGAGATAAAGCGAAGTGGTGTCGCCCTCTCGGTGCATTTTGTCCAAGCTCTTAAAGTCGATCATGCCGCCCTCGAACAGGAAGAATTCGACTTTTTTGTCGATCTTGCCTGCCAAGGGTGCAAAGTCCAAACGGATGCGGTCTTCTTCGAGCGTGGCCGTAATATGTTCGCTTGAAACCAACTCCGGAATATTCTTTTTGGTATCTTCAAAAAGTTTGGCTTCGGCAGAAGGTTTGCTGGCCACTTCGATCGGAACGCGGAAGCGCACTTCGGCTTCGCCCGGAATGCAAATGTCTTTGCAAGCCAGCCACGAGACCTTGGCGCGAATCGTCGCGCTCGTTCCGTAGGGCGTGCCCCACGGAATATCGAGCTTGTAAGGCAGAAGGACTTCGTCGGAATACACGAAGTTGGTCAACGTTCCCGTCCGGTGCTTTTGCGGCAGGGGCCACCCCAAAGGTTCGGCCGTCCAGCGACGCGGCAGATTCCACTCCACCTCGGGGGCAAAACCCGTATCGCCGGCAAAGCGCCAGTAGGTGTGCCAGCCCGGCTCGTGCTTTAAGCGGATGCCGATTTGGTAGTCCGAGCGCGGCGTGCCCGCCGTACGATTGGCAACGATGTCGACCGACACCGTTTTGGGTGCGCCGCCAAATGGCGCGCCCATGCCGGCGCCCGGGTTGTTGACGGCCGAAGACATGGCGCCCGGAGCGCTCATCGCCAGCGTCGACAGGGCAAGCCCGGCCGATACGAGCGTAGCGGAAACTAAAGAAGTCAAACGCATTTCTTACTAACTTCGTGTTGTGCGGTTGTGCGACTTAAAGCGCGGCGAAAGATTCGCGGGCAGCGGCAATCGTTGCGGCGATGTCTTCGTCGGTGTGCGCCATCGACACGAAACCGGCTTCGAAAATGGACGGAGCCAAGTACACGCCCTTGTCGAGCATGGAATTGAAGAACTTGGCAAAGACCTTGGGATCGGCCTTCATCACGTCGTTAAAGCCGCCGGGTAACTCGGGCAGGAAGAATAAGCCCATCATGCCGCCCTGGCTGCGAGCGCAGAATTCGACGCCGGCATCTTTTGCGGCAGCCGTCAAGCCGTCGGTCAAAAGCTTGGTTTTTCGGGAAAGTTCTTCGTAGAACCCGGGCTTTTGAATTTCTTTCAATGTGGTCAAGCCGCAAGCTACGGCAACGGGGTTGCCCGACAAGGTGCCGGCCTGATAAACCGGACCCAAGGGGGCGATCTTTTGCATGATTTCGCGACGACCGCCGAAAGCGGCCACGGGCATACCGCCGCCGATGACTTTGCCCATCATGGTGATGTCGGGCACGACGTTGTAAAGCGACTGAGCGCCCTTTAAAGCGACGCGGAAACCCGTCATCACTTCGTCGACGATTAACAATGCGCCATACTTCGTGCAAAGAGCGCGCATCGTATCCATGAATTCCTGAGTGGCCGGAACCATGTTCATGTTGCCGGCAATCGCTTCGACGATCACGCAGGCGATCTCGTCGCCAAACTGTGCAAAGGCCTCGGTCAAAGCCTGCGGGTTGTTGTATTCGAGCACGATGGTGTGTTCCGTCGTACCGGCAGGCACACCGGCTGACGACGGATTGCCGAAGGTCAGCATGCCGGAGCCGGCCTTCACCAAAAGGCTGTCGGAGTGACCGTGGTAGCAGCCTTCGAACTTGACGATTTTGTTGCGACCGGTAAAGCCGCGTGCCAAGCGAATGGCGCTCATGCCGGCTTCGGTGCCCGAACTGACCAAGCGGACTTCTTCGACATTGTCCATGATCTTGACGACTTCTTCGGCAATGGCGATTTCGCCTTCGGTCACGGCACCGAACGACAAGCCGCAATCGACGGCCTTGTGCACGGCTTCGATGACGGCGGGATGATTGTGTCCCAAAATCATCGGGCCCCAGGAGCCGATATAGTCGATAAAACGCTTGCCTTCGGCATCCCACATATAGGCACCCTGAGCGCGTTCGATAAAGCGAGGCGCGCCGCCTACGCTCTTAAATGCACGAACCGGAGAATTCACACCGCCGGGGATGGTCTTTTGTGCGCGTTCAAACAGCGCTTCATTGATACCCATTTGTCGTATCCTTCAAAAAAATCGAATCTGAAATAAGTTGTCGGCCGCAAAAGGGCATTTTTACCCGTTTGCGGCCTGAAAAAAGGCGTATTTAGAAATCTAGCACACCAATATATCCTCGGGCTTAAGACAAGGCCGAGGAGAATGTTTTTTCGCGTTTAGAAGGCGATACCGGCACCGATATACATGTGTGCCGGAGACGGTCTAAACATCACGTCGCCTTCGGGCGCCATGTTGTGGTAGCGCGGGAAACTCAAGTTGATGCCGCCCAACAAGCGCGTGTGTTCCGTGACGGCCCACGTGCCGCCCAATTGCACGACCGGAAAGACGGAGTCTTCGGACTGGGAGCCTTCCTTGGCTTCCCACTTGCCGTAGCCGATACCCAAGCCTGCGTGCGCACGCAAGGACTGAGACAGGTTGACGTGGTACTGCAAAGCGGCCGAGTATGTTTTGTGATCGTAAGCGGCGCGGGTGCCCTGATACTTGATATCGTGTTCGCTTTCGGTGTAGTTGAAGTCAACGGCCCAGTTGTTGGCCACGAAATGACGAATGCCGAGCATGACGCCGGTATCCGACGTTACCATAAAGCCCTTTTCGGTGGCAGAGTCCGTTTTTTCACGCATCCAGGCGCCGTAAATTTCGGTCTTGTTGGCAAAGGGCGAGCCTTCCAACGTCGGGAACAAACGATTTTCCTTGCTGTCGGTCGTGATCGTGCCGTAGAAGAAAAAGACGTTCGTAAACGGAATGAAGGTCATGTACAAGCCCACGTCGTCGGTGCCCGCTTTCACAACCGGTAGCGGCATCGGGCAGGGCAACCAGTTGAAGTCTTCGCGGAAGGTAAAGCCCAAAAGGTAACCGGCACCCACGTGATACTTTTCGGTCAAGGGGTAACGCGCCACCCAGCTGTAGCCGAAGGTGGGTTCGGGATAGTAGTGAGAGTCGCTGAAAATCAAAGCAAAAAGGCTGCGTTCGTTGCCGCGATCGTCGATCACGGTGCGCAAAACGCCGCCGCCGAAGGGCCACATGTTTTCTTCGTCGCGGTTGTCGTAATCAAAAGCGGGATGTTCGGTGTAGATGCCGAAGGCGATGCCGTCGCGGCCGTTATCCATGATTTCTCGGGCACCGCTCAGCTGAGCGGAAAAGAATCCGTCGTAAGACGTGGCAACGCCGCCGGGCAAGGTTTGGCCGACTTCGTCCCAAAAGCCGGCCGAAGCGCCGGTAGACAATAAACTCAGGCTGCAGGCCGCAGCAACGGCACTTTTGCGTAAAGAAAACTGCATGATCGATCGAGCTGTTGATAGGTGACGAGAACGTTTTGCCGTCACTGGAAAAAATAGGGGTCAAACAATTTGTCACGAACAGTCGAAGTGCATGAAAAAGCAATTCGAATCAAGGACAAACAAGGATTTTGGAAACAAGGAATTCTAAGCAAAAACAAGCTTTGTCGTCAAAAGTTTGCAAGTCTGCGTTTTTCCGCGTAAAGTCAGTGCCTCACACATCAAGCCGAGTCGGACGATCGCGGCGAGTTTAACTCTCGGTGAGGAAAGTCCGGACTCCGCAGAGCACCGTAGCAGGTAACGCCTGCCCGCCGTAAGGCGAGGATTAGAGCAACAGAGACGAGCCGATTCAGTTCGGGTGAAACGGGCAATCTCTACGGGGAGCAACACCAAGTAAGCAGTCGTTTGATTTCTGCTCGAAAAAAGATTGCGGGTAGGTGGCTTGAGGCCGCGCGCGAGCGTCGGTCCTAGATGAATGATCGTCACCGGCACCAAAATGTGCCGTCACATAATCCGGCTTACAGATTCGTGCTTGGTGTGTGTCTTATCTTTTTGCCAAATTTCCGATTTTGTATCGAAAAGCCAAATGTCCCGTGATCGCAATTTTTCTCTCGGCGTTGTGATGGCGCTCTCTGCTGGCGTGTGTTGGGGCGCCATGGCTGTGGCCGCCCAATCGCTTTTTGCGGGCACAAGCGGTATTACGCCCATGAATTTGGTAACGGTGCGTTTGCTTGTTTCCGGGCTGGTCTTTTTGATCGTTTCGGCAGGTGCCTCGATCGCATTGATTCGCTCGGCCGTGAACGTGCGCGACGTCATCATTGCGGGCGCCTTGGTCTTCGGCGGCCAGTTTTGCTTTATGCAGGCCATTTCTTATCAGGGTGCGGGACCTTCGGCCATTATTTTGACGACGGTGCCTTTTTGGGTGGCGTTTTGGCAGGCGTGTACGCAACGCCAGTTGCCGAGCGTGCGCGAAATCGTCTGCTTCGTTTTGGCTTTGGCAGGTGTCAGCCTTCTGGTGACGCACGGCGATTTCGAAAGCTTGAGTTTTGACGTCAAGGGCGTGACCTGGGCTTTCGGTTCGGCCATTATTTCGGCGGCTTATTCCGTACAGCCCCGAGCGCTTTTAAAGCGCGCGCCCGTGACGGCCGTGATGGGCTGGGCGATGCTCTCGGGCGGCATCATTGCGTCCTTTATGACGCCGCCTTGGACGATCGAATTCGTGCCCACGTGGATGAACGCCTTCGAGCTTTTCATCGTGGTCATCATGGGCACCATCATGGCCTTTTGGTTTTACATGATGGCCATTCACCTGATTTCGCCCGTTATTGTCGGCTTGATCGGCAGCTCAGAACCGTTAAGCGCCTATCTTCTGTCCGTGATTTTCTTGGGCACGGTCGTGACGGTGCCCGAAATGTTCGGCGCGGCCTTGGTGCTGTGTGCCGTGTCTTTGGTGAGTCTCGGCGGACACAAAAAGCAGTAACCGAAGAAAACTCACACAAACAAAAAAGCCGCGCAAGATCAAAACCTGCGCGGCTTTTTGATTGGTAAAGCTGCCGAAGTTAAAGCTTCATCTTGATGCGACCGTCAACGGCAATGGCTTCGCCCGTTTTATCGGAAATCATCAACGGGTTGATGTCAAGTTCGATCAAGTTGGGGAAGTCGGTCGTCAACTGAGACAGGCGCAGGAGAATTTCTTCGACCTTGGCAATGTCGGCTGGCGTCGTGCCGCGAGCGCCTTCCAAAAGTTTGAAGGCTTTGACGGAGCGAACCATTTCGTGTGCGTCCACGTCCGTAATGGGGGCGAGATTGAAGGTGACGTCTTTCATTACTTCGACAAACACGCCGCCCAAGCCGAACATCAGCATGGGACCGTACTGAGGATCGGTGGCAATACCGCAAACGAGTTCGCGAGACGACTTCACCATTTCCTGGATGATGACGCCTTCCAAGCCGTCCAAAAGGCCTTTTTCGGAAAGCTTGGCAATCAGGTCGCGATAGTTGGCGCGAAGCGTTTCTTCGCTATCCATGTTGACGCGTACGCCGCCCACGTCGGTTTTGTGCGACGTGGTTTTCGAGGTCATCTTCATGACCACCGGATAGCCGATTCGGTTGGCAAGGGCAACGGCTTCGTCTTCGGTCGTTGCAAATCCTGCGCGGCACACGCGAACGCCGTAGGCATCGAGCACGTCCAAGCTTTCACGGGTAGTGAGCTCGGCACGGTTTTCGGCGGCGGCAGCGGCAAAAATCGCTTCGGCCTTGGCTTTGTCCACCGTCAATGCCGGAATCTGTCCGACGGGGCGCTCCATCCACTTGCGTTGCATGTTCAAGCGAGCCAAACCGTCGACGGCTTCTTCGGCAAACATGAAGAAGGGAATCGTCACGTCCATTTCGGAAATGGCGGTGAAGAATTCGTTTTTGGTCATAAACACGCCCACGATCGGCTTTTCGGGGTGTTCGGCCTTAATGCGCATGAGTTCTTGGGCGACGTCGATGTCGCGCAAACCCAAGAAGGGCAGATAGATGGTGATCACCATATCGACGTTGGGATCGGCCAAAACGGTCGTCAACGTCTGGCGATAGTGATCCAAGGGCGCCGAGGCGATCATGTCCACAGGGTTCTTGACGCTGGCGGCGGCAGGCAAAAATTCACGCAATTTTGCCTTGGTTTCTTCAGTCAACTGTGCCATCTGCATGCCGTATTCGCAAATGGCGTCGGTGGCCATAATGCCTGGGCCGCCCGAGTTGGTGATGATGGCTACGCGATCGCCCTTGGGCAAGGGGCAGTTCTTAAAGACCTTGGCGGTGGAAAAGAGTTGCTCCAGAGAATATTCGCGAATGACGCCCGATTGACGCAAGAGGGCTTCTGCGGCTTTGTCCGAGCCGGCAAGGCTACCCGTATGGGAACTTGCGGCCGAGGCGCCCGCAGCGGAGCGGCCTGCCTTCAAAGCCAGGATGGGTTTGCGCTTGGTGATGCGGCTGGCTAAACGACGGAAGTTGGTCGGATTTTGGATCGATTCCATGTAAAGAAGAATCTGGCGCACGTCGTCTTCGTTTTCCCAGTATTCGATCGCGTCTTCGGCGTTCACATCGGCTTGGTTGCCGATGGAAATAAATTGTGCAAAGCCGATGTTGAGATCCTTGAGAATGTTGAGGATGCCGCCGCCCAAAGCGCCCGACTGGGAGACAAAGCCGATGTCGCCGCGCACCGGCAGCGTTTCGGCAAAGCACCCGTCCAAACGAATGTCGGGATGGGTATTGACGACGCCCAAGCAGTTGGGACCCACGCAACGCATGCCGTATTCGCGCACTTTCTTCAAAAGTTCGGCTTCCAGAGCCGCGCCTTCGGCGCCGGCTTCTTTAAAGCCGGCGGAAATCACAACGAGACCACCTACGCCTTTTTCATGACACTGATCGATGGTTTGAATCACAAACTTGGAGTTCACCACAACAATGGCCAAGTCGACGGCTTCGGGAATTTCCAAAACGGAGGTGTAGGCTTGCAAGCCTTCGATCACGCCGCCCTTGGGATTGACGGGGTAGATTTTTCCGTTAAAGCCAAATTCCTGCAAGCGCTTCATGATGTCCGAGCCGATCGTGTGCGCTTTGGTCGAAGCGCCGATGACGGCAACGGTTTTGGGCTTCATGATTTTGTCGAGGTTTTGCATGAAGTGTCACTCCTAGAGTTGGTTTCAAATTCTTGATTAGCGAATGGAGTCCAGTGCCTGACGCAGATCGTCGACGGGCATGGCGCCCGTAAACTTCGTGCCATCGGCAAAGATGATGGCCGGCGTCCCTGTAATGCTGAATTTCTGCCCGAGCGCGAGATTGCGATCCAACACACCGGTGTCGCAACGGTTGACGGCAGGGTCACGACCTTCGAGCATATGTTCCTGAAAGGCTTTGGCCGGATCCTTGGCGCAAACGATGTCGCGCGCCATTTCGCGAGAGTTGAGAATCGGGTACATGAAGTTGTAGACGGTGACGTTGCCGATGTCGCGCAAGCTCTTTTCCAAAATACGGCAGTAGGTGCATTTGGCGTCGGTAAAGACGGCAACCTTGCGTTCCCCCTTGCCGTAGACGACCTTGATGGCGTCGTTTAAGGGCAATTCCTTCCAGTCGATGCGAGACAGTTCTTCTACGCGCTGTGCCGTCAGGTCGGTTTCGGTGGCGGCATCGAAAATGCGCCCGGCGATCAAATACTTGGCATTGGCGTCGACATAAAACACGCGCGAGCGATTGATGACGACCTCATAGAGGCCGGCCACGGGAGCCGGACGCACACTGTCGGGTTTGACACCCATCATGGAAACGATCTTGGCCGAAATGCGATCGGCGTCGGTATTGGGGGCCGCCGTGACAACGGTTGCCGAAAAAAGCGTTGCGGCAACGGCCGCAGCGGTCATAAAAGGTTTGAGTTGCATGAATGCTCTAAAGACAAAGTTGGCACAATTTTGTAAGTTTACCAAGGGCGACAACGAAAAACATCGCTCGAAAAATCGAACCTTTCGTCGAAATCGGACGCTTGAAACAATTTGAAACACAAGCACAGAGTTGCTTAGCTGACTATTAGATTGCCGAAAAAGCGCGTCAAGCTTGGGGGTACAAGTCGATTGAGGGGTAAAAACGCGCTTTTTGCATCTATGTTTTGACTAAGAAGTGCGCCATAAACTGACACCATCAAAAAGCGGTTTTCCTTGAAGGCGCAAAAGTCGAAAACAAAGAAAACCGTAAGTGAATCGAAATTTTTCAAGGAGACGATGATGAAAGCCGTTCAAAAGTTTGCCGCTCTGGCCGCCATGACCGCCGTTTTCGGTGCCGGTATTGCTCAGGCGCAGTTTGTCAACAATGCGCCCTCGAGCATTTGGACCGTTCAGCAGATGAAAGACACGGCCAAGGACGATCAGATGGTCGTTTTGGAAGGTTACTTGGTCGATCAGGTCAAGCACGACAAGTACACGTTTAAGGACGCCACAGGAAGTGTCTTGGTTGAAATCGACGATAAGATTTTTGCCGGTCAGCGTGTCGATCCCAAAACCAAGATTCGCATCGAAGGCGAATTCGAAAAGGATTTTATGGATCCCGACGAGGTTGACGTGTATCGTTTGACTATCATTCGCTAGAAAATCAAACGGTATTTGCGTTGACGAAAACCCATCCCGACTGCGGGGCGGGTTTTTGTCGATCTGCAGTTTGTGAGGGCAATATGACGGAAAATTCGGTACTTTTGGTGGAAGACGACCCCATGATCGCTCAGGTGGTCAAAGAGGCCCTTGTCGAAGCTGGCGCAACTGTCGACTGGGCGCAAAGCGGCTGGGAAGCGACGGGCTTTCTGTCGCAAGGACATTTTGACATGGTGCTCCTGGATTTGGGCTTGCCCGGCAAGGACGGTATGAGCGTTTTAACCGAACTTCGCCAAAAGGACGCGACCACGCCCGTCATCATTCTGACTGCACGCGACGGGCTCGACGATCGCCTCGCGGGGCTCGATGCCGGTGCCGACGACTATATCCTCAAACCTTTTCATATTTCCGAACTCTTGGCGCGTATGCGGGCGGTTTTGCGTCGTCGCGGCGGCGGATCGCAAACTTCCGGCGGAAAAACTCTGTCCAACGGCGAATTGACGCTCAATTGCGAAACCAAAACGATTGTCGTCAAGCGCGAGGGCGTTGAAACCGAAGTGTCGCTGTCTCGCCGCGAATACGATTTGATGGAAGCCTTGCTCACGCGCCCGGGCGCCATCTTGAGTCGAGCCACTCTGGAAGACCGTCTCTACGGCAACGACGAAATGCCGGAGAGTAACGCTTTGGAATTCATCATTCACGGGCTTCGCAAAAAGCTTGGCGCTCAGACCATCGGCAATGTGCGCGGCTTGGGCTGGATGGTTCAAAAGGCCAAACATGTTTAATTTCGGAAAAAAGCGCAATGGCGCAACGTCACAAAACCCGTCGTTGGTGCGACGAGCTCTGGTTTGGTGCTCGGCCACTTTGGCGGGTTTTTGTGTACTCACGGCCATCGGCAGCTTTGCCATCGGCTACGAGCGCGCCACCGACGTGCAAGACGACGTCCTCAAAGAGGTGGTGGGGATTTTGTCGCGCGACGTGGTGCAGCAAAAGTACAAAAACCGAATTAAGGAATTGACGACGGGCGGCTTTTACGGGCCGGGGTCGAAATTCGGCACTAGTATCGAAGCCTCCGACGAGGCCGCTTTGACGATGGATGACGACACGTTTGAAGACAGCTACGAGTTGGACGACGATCATCACTCGGCCATGGTCAATGCCGGAGAAACCGTCTTGGTGCGACTCTTGCATAAGCGTGGCCGCGCCGTTGGCGTGACCTTTAACCAAAGCTATACGGACGGTGCGCACACGGTCAATATTTTCAACGAACCGCATCGCATTTATTTGCGAACTTTGAAAGACGGCACGCATGTGGCGGCAGGCCAACGTTTGAAAGAGCGCAACAATGCCATTTTGGCGTCTGCCTTGACTTCGGCGGCGCCGATTCTGATTCTGGCGCCCGTCATGCTTTTGGTGTTGCTGTTTGCTCTGTGGCGGGCTCTGAAGCCCTTGCAAAAGTTTGAAGACGAAGTCAATGCAAGAAAGGGCGACGATTTGACGCCTTTGGAAGTCGCCGGCATTCCGCGCGAAGTCCAGACGATGGTTCAGGCTGTCAATCGTCTGTTGTCTCGTGTTTCCGATTTGCGTCGCCGCGAAGCGAGGTTTGTGGCCGATGCCGCGCACGAATTGCGTACGCCCATGACGGTGTTGAATCTTCAGGTCGAGCGACTCTCCGCAATGGATTTGACGCCCGAAGTTCGAGATAAGGTCGAAGAACTCAAACGTGCGCTTGAGCGCGCCACCAACATGATTTCCCAGATGTTGGCCTTAAAGCGTGCGCAGGCTCAGGAAGAAGTCGTTGTCGGTCAGCACAAAGCCAATTGTCTGCAAACGGTGACCGGTGTTTTGGAAGATCTCTACTGGGTGGCGCAACAAAAAGGAATCGCTTTGGATGTGGAAGGCTTTGACGCTCGCGGATTTGAAACTCTCGATGTGCAATTGAGTGCTCAGGATCTGGCAACATTGGTCAGAAATCTCTTACACAATGCCGTGAACTACACGCCTGAAAACGGCACTGTTTCGATGAGCGTTTGTCGGCAAGACAGATACGTGATGCTTCGCATTGCCGATACGGGCCCCGGGATTGCCGAAGATCAAAGAGAACGCGTTTTCGATCCCTTCTACCGCATTTTGGGCACAAAAGCGACGGGCACGGGATTGGGGCTTGCGATTTGCAAGACCATTGCCGAGCGCAACAACGTCGGACTTAAACTCGATTGGACGGATGGAGAAGCTAAAACCGGGTTGGTCGTCACGCTTACGATGCCTGTTGCCCGATAACAAAAAAGCGCAGAAGTCGTCTGAACTCTGCGCTTTTTTTCAAGAGAGGCTTGTCGATCAGATCGTCGGTTTGCCGCTCGTTTCCTTGGCTTCGATCTCCACGACCAATTCACGGGCACGATGTTCGGCAAAGGCCATGTCGGGCAACATATTTTTGCCGAGCATTTTCGTAATGCCGGTACGTTCCAACTGCTTTAAGGGGTGGCCCGTGGCGCCCACGATCAACAGTTCGTGATTGCGACGCTTCAAAGCGCGAATAAAGACTGTGAGAATATCCATAGCCGAGTTGTCGATATTGAGCAAATCGGTGCAGTCCAAAATCACCACCTTGGAAGCGTTTTTATCCGTAATGCGCTTGGGGTCGGTCACGGTTTCGAGTTTGCTCACCGAACCGAAAAAGAGCGCCCCCGTCAACTTCCAGCATTCGACGCCGGCCGGCATGTTAAAGGGAAGCGTCTGCGGCACGACGCGCGTCAACGTGTTCATGCGATAGATAAAGAAGATGCAGGAAACGACCAAACCGACTTCGACGGCCACGGTCAGATCGAAGATCACCGTCAAAAGGAACGTGATCACGAGTGTACATTTGTAGCTCATGGTCATTTGACGCAAGCGACGGAATTCGGCCCAATTGCCCATGTTCCAAGCTACAAACATCAAGATGGCGGCCAGTGCTGCCAAGGGGATGTTGGAAGCCAAGGGAGCAGCGACCAAGATCACGGCCAAAAGCGTCAAGGCGTGGACAAGACCGGCAATGGGACTTGCCGCGCCGCTTTTGATGTTGGTCACGGTACGAGCAATGGTGCCGGTAGCCGGAATACCGCCGAAAAACGGCACGATGAAATTGGCAACGCCTTGTCCCATCAATTCCTGATTGGGGTCGTGACGATCGTCGGTCATGGCGTCGGCCACGCGTGCGCACAACAAGCTTTCGATGGCACCCAACAGGGCGATGGTAAACATCGGGCCGATCAGGTTTCTAAAGCCGTCCCAAGAAAAGTCGGGCATCGTGAGCGTCGGCAACGTTTGCGGGATGCCGCCGAATTTGGAGCCGATCGTTTCAACGGGCAGGTTAAACAAGGAAACCACCACGGTCGAGCCTACGAGCACCACAACGGTACCCGGCAAATGGGCTAACCAACGCTTCCAGGCGTAACCGCCCATGGCATAGCCCTTGGGCCAGAACTTCACCACCAAAAAGCTCACGAGAGCCACACCGAACGCATACGGGTTAAATGTCTCGAGGTGAGAAAGCAAGGCTTGAATTTGACTGAAAAAATCGGCCGGCATTTTGCCTACCGACAAACCCAAAAAGTCCTTGACCTGGCTCAGTGCAATCAAAACGGCAATACCGTTGGTAAAGCCGATGACGATCGAAACCGGAATAAATCGAATGAAGCTTCCGAGCTTAAAAAGCCCCATTAAAAATAGGATCACCCCCGAGCCCACGGTTGCCAAGAGCAAGTTGCCGATACCGTAATTGGCAATGATGCCGTAGATGATGACGATAAAAGCCCCGGCCGGGCCACCGATCTGGACGCGGCAACCGCCCAAAAGCGAAATCAAAAAGCCCGCGATAATGGCCGTGTAGATGCCGGCTTCGGGCGGAACGCCGGAAGCGATACCGAAGGCCATGGCCAAAGGCAGGGCAACCATACCCACGGTGAGGCCTGCGCTGATGTCGCGCCCCAACAGGTGCATGTTGTAGTTTTTAAGCGCATTGACCGTAATCGGACGGAAGGGCTGAATCGGCAGGTTGCCGAGAATTTTTTTAGCTGACGTGAAAAACGACATGGCTTTCGAGCAGTGTGCGGAAAAACAAAAGCGTTACTTGGCGGCGTGGCGCCCATGTCGGCGGCAAAAATGGCCGACAAGACTGTCGCGTCGTCAGAGCAAAATCAAGTTAACAAAAAATTGTAACGAAATTTCTCAGGGATAACGAAAAAGCCGCGAAATTTTTCGCGGCCTTGAGTTTCGAAGTCGGCCCCCGAACTTCGGAGACCGACTGTTTCGTCGGCTTTAATGCGGATAGAGCGCGCCCAAAATACGGGCGCCTGCCGCATTGGTGACTTCGGGCAGGTTTCCGGAGACGCGGTTCATAAAGGCCCAGGCCAACCAGGCAAAAGCCATGGCTTCCACGTGCATGGGATCGACACCCAAAACGGCAGTCGAGCGCACTGTGGTGTCGGCGCCGGCTTGTTCGCGAATCATCTGCGCCAAAGCGCCGTTTAAGGCACCGCCCCCGCACAGATAGATTTCCTTGGTTTGGTGCGCGAAGTTTTTCACCGCCTCGACAATCGTGCGCGCCGTGAGCATCATCAGCGTGGCTTGCACGTCTACGGGGCTTTCGCCTTGAAGCTTGCTTTCAAGCCAATCGAGGTTGAAGTGTTCGCGGCCCGTGCTCTTCGGGGGCTTGCGCGCAAAGTAATCGTCGGCCAAAAGACGATTGAGCAAACCCTCCTGCACCGTGCCCGTGGCACCCCAGGCGCCGTTGGTATCGAAGGCGCGGCGCAGATGCTTCTGGCACCAGGCGTCGAGCAAAATGTTGCCCGGACCGCAGTCAAAGCCCAAAATCTTGCCGTAGGTGTGCTGTGCCGGCAAGAACGTGATGTTGGAAATGCCGCCGATGTTGACGACCGAGCGGGCCGTCTCGCCCATAAAGACCTGACGGTGAAATGCCGGCACAAGGGGCGCGCCTTCGCCGCCGGCGGCCAGGTCGCGGCTGCGGAAGTCGGCCACGACATCAATGCCGCAAAGTTCGGCCACCAAAGCGGGATTGTTCATCTGCAGCGTCCAGCCTTCTTCCGGACGGTGACGAATCGTTTGACCGTGCACGCCCACTGCCGCAATTTCTTTGCGGCCGATATCGGCTTCGTTTAAGAGTTCGTCCACGGTGTGTGCGTAGAGCTTGGCCAATTCTTTGGAGCAGCGCCCCATGCGATCGATTTCGTTGTCGGCGGGGCTGCACAAGGCAAACATTTCGCGACGCAATTCGGGCGAAAATTCCGTGTGATAGTGACCCAACAGACGCGGATATTCTTTGCCGAAATCCACCGCGACGGCATCGACCCCGTCAAGGCTCGTTCCCGACATCAGGCCGACGGTAATAGTTTTGGTGCTCATAAAAAACTCCGAAAGCAAGGATATGGATTTTTTCTTTTGTCAGTTGCGGGCGGTGTCTTCGGCGAGTCCCGCCAAACCGACGGTTTGTACTTTTTGCAAAATGGCCAACTTGGCACGCAAGGGCGCAATCAACACTTCCATCTGCGCATAACGATAAGGCGACAACGTGCGCGTATCGGGCAATCGTGCCGTCATGGGGTTGATTTGAACGCCGTCGATTTTCAATTCGTAGTGCAAGTGCGGACCCGTAGCAAGACCCGTTTGGCCGACGCGACCGATCACTTGACCGTTTTTGACTTCGCTGCCGCGCTTGATGCCGGGCTCAATGGAAGACAAATGCGCGTAAAGCGTCAGGATATCGGGACCGTGCGTAATGCGAATGTAGTTGCCAAAACCCGTACCGACACCGGCAAATTCCACTTTGCCGTCGGCAGCCGCGCGCACGATGGCGCCCCAGGGCGCTCTGAAGTCGGTGCCGTAGTGCGGACGCAAAACGCCGGTAACGGGATGGCGGCGCATGGGAGAAAATTCCGAAGATACGCTTTGCACGTCCAAAGGCACGCGCATAAACGTGCGGCGGGAAATGTTGCCCTTGGCGTCATAATAGTTGCCGCCCGCGCCGTCGTTGCCGAACCAAAAGAGTTCGGTGGTTTTGCCCTGACAATCCAATTGCATGGCTAACAGACGGCCGAAACGCACGAAGTTGCCGTCGGCAAATTTCGATTCGTAAATCAGGCGGAAAGCGTCGCCCTTGCCCATGCGGCTGACGATATCCAAGTCGTAGTCAAAGGCCGCGTGCATTTGGTTCACAATGCTAGAGGGCACTTTGGCGATGTCCAAACTTTTTTGCATTGTGTCGCTGACGATGCCGTTTACCATCGTGAGCTCCACGTCGTAGGTGTAGTCGCGCACTTCAGTGGCCAAAATACCGTTGCGACGACTGACCGTAATCACTTGACCTTGATCGGTGACGATGCTGTCGGTATACAAAGACAACGAGTCGAGTTTTTCACCGGCATCGATCGAGGCGGAAATAAATTGGCCTGCCTGCGGATAAACCAAATCGCTGGCTTCGGGCGTTTTGACGATGTAGTCGAACGCTTCCTGATCCTTGAGACCCAAGCGCGCAAACAAGGAATTGAGTGTTTCGGCTTCGCGCACGAAAATGTCGTGCGTAATGGGTTCTGCCACCGTTTCGATGGCGGCCATTTGATTTCTCAAATCGGGCAGACGCACGACTTCGCTGACCATCTGTCGGTTGGGGGAGGCCGTCAACGATTCGCTCGGAATCGAATAGTAAAGAGCGGCCATGGCTGCCACGGGCAGCGCGCAAAAAAGTGCCAAAGCCACCAAGTACGGGCGCGACACGCCGCCGGAGCCCACGGCCGACAAGCGGCGTGAATGCTTCAGTTCAAGCACCGCTTTACCGAGGCGGCGCAATTCTTTACCGACGAGCAGTTGAGAGGGCATGCAAAGACAGGATAAGATAAAAAAGCTCGATCGTATTCGAGCGAAGGTGACGTCACGGCGCGTATTGTAATGACTTACAAGCGTTTCGAGGGCAATTGCGACATACCCGAGGGCATTATTTACACAATGAACGATTTTTGTCGGTTTGTGCGTCCGAAAGAGCACGTTCGGCGCTTTGCGGACATCGATCGTCGGCAAAGAAAAAGGATCGGCTCATCTGTCTGAGACCGATCCTTTGTTCAAACGTCGACAGGATTACTTCTTGCCGATTTCCTTAGCAGCGTTCAAAGCTGCATGGCGCCCCGAGTAGCAGGCAAAGCCGAAGGCGTAACCCGAAGACCAGGTCGTGTAGGTGTGACCGACCATGTTCGAGATTTCGACACCGGCGGCGTACAGACCCTTGATGGGCTTGTTGTTTTCGTCAAGCACCTGGAACTGACGGTTGGTATTCAAACCGCCGAAGGCCGTAAAGAAGTTGGCGCGCAACTGCACGGCATAAAGCTTCTTGGTGTTGATAGGACGCATGTACTTGACGTCTTTGAAGAATTCGCCGTCGTGGTGCTGCTCGCAGCTCTTGTTGTAAGCGGCAACGGCAGCTTCAAGTGCCTTGGCAGGAACACCGATCTTCTTGGCCATTTCGGAAACGGAACCCGCCATCTTAAAGCCCTTGAGTTCCTTCTTCTTGGCGGCGGCAATTTCGTCGTTAAGCTTGGTCATCTTGGTGCCGACCGGAACCAACACGCCGATACCGGAGTCGACACCGCGCTCGATCATGTACTTGACCTGGCTTTCGTCAAAGATGCTCCAAGCCGTATGACCGTGCTGGTTGTAGACGGTGTTGGCGGCTTGGCTAAAGGACATGGCGACGTCTTCGTTGACAAAGCGGTTGCCGTCGGAATTGACCCAGATGGCGGCAGGTTGCCAAGAGGTCGTGTAGATATTGCTCAAAAACGGTACGCCTTCGGCACCCAAATGACCGACAAAACCGACGGGGCCGAGCTTGGCGCCTTTATCTAAAGCCATCTGGATGCCGTCGCCCGTCTTGTTTAACGGTGCGGAAGGTTTCCAGCCCTGGGGATCGCGGTGAGCCCACTTGGCTACCTTTTCGGGGCTGTCGCCGAAGCTGCCGCTGGCCAAAATCACAGCCTTGGCGCTGATTTTGTAGGTGTTGTCATCGTCGTCTTTGGCGTTGACGCCGACAATGGCGCCGTTTTTATCCGAAATGAGGCCCACGGCAGGCGTGGAGACCATGGTCTGAACACCCAACTTGTCGGCATGATCCATCAACGCCTGAATCAAGGCGGCGCCGTGGTTCTTGCCCTTGTAGTCGCCGATCACGTGCCAGGTGGCTTCTTCCCACGGGGTCATACGGATGACTTCGAACTTGATGTCGTGCTTGGAGAGCCAGTCGAGGTTTTCGGCCGTGCCGTAGATGTAGTCGCGCGCCATCGGGGCATTGATTTCATACTGGTGGCGTTCCAGCAAACCTTTAAGCGCTTCTTCGCGCGTCAAAGTGTCGCTGCGCAGACGGTTCCATTCGGATTCCACACCGAACAGACCTTCGGCAAAGTTGGTGGCGCCGCCCACCATAGCATTCTTTTCAAGCAAAACCACCTTGGCACCCTTTTCGGCGGCTTGAACTGCTGCGGTCAAACCGGCAGAACCGGAACCGACAACGACGATATCGGCGCTCAAGGTCTTTTCGGCAGCCGAGGCGCTCACGCCAAAGGCCATTGCAACGGCACCGGCAAGGATGGTGCGTGCCAAAGTACGACGAGTGATCATTTTTCTCTGTCTCCTTTACGTTTAGAGAAAACCAATAGAAAGATTCGTGGAAAGGTATTTAAAACCTTTTGGAAAAAGAGTAGTGTTGACTATCGAACACTTTCCGAAAAAAAACTGTCATAGAGGCAGCCGCGAGAAAATGTCGAATCGTGCGCATGCGCGGGTAGGGAGAAAAAACAATGCGACAGGTTTTCAGAACGCGCCCATGGGTGTTGCCCAAGGAGCCCGAAAGATTTGTGGAGATTTTCAAAAAGCACGGTAAAGAAGTTGCTTTTCCCAAAGACGGCTTCATTCCGCACGGCGGCAAAGACGGTCAAACGTCTTTTTTGTTGGACGGCTTGGTGACTTTTTCATTTATCGATGCCAACTCGGTGCATCGCATCTTTGCCATCATTTTGCCGGGCAGAACCATGGGGGATTTGGATGCTTTGAATCCCGACGGTACAAACGTCCTTGTGGAGTGCATTCGCCCGTCGCGTGTTCTCATCATGGATAACAAAAAGTGGCGGGAATGCATGCGCGAGAGTATCGAAAACATGGAGCTTTATGCCGACCTTTCGATTCTCAAAGAAGAGAGCATTCTCGAAGGCACTTTGGCCAACTATACGTTGGACTTGGACACGCGCCTTCGCGTTTTGATTCTGTCGATTTTTCAGGGAAGCGGCGTTACTCTTTCGACCGACGCATATAACGAGTGTCCGCTTGCGCTGACCGTCACGGAATTTGCACGCATTGTGGGCGCCAACCGCTCTTGGGTCAGTACGAAGTTTTCCGAGTGGGCCGAAGCCGGATTGATTCGCAAAACGAATCGTACGATTGCCTGTCGCGCCGACCTTTTCGAGCCCGTCCACGATTGGATGCATCGCCCCGACAATGTGCGACCGACAAGCATCTTCCTCAAATAGTTGCTCAAAAAATGCCCTTCGTCGGTTGACGAAGGGCGGGAAATGTCGGTTGAGGAGGGCACCGACTGAAGAGATGTTTTAGAAGCGGTGACGCAAGCCGACAAAGAACTGCTGTTGATCGTTGCCTAATGCTTCAACGGCAAAGTGATTCGAGCTGTCGGGGCCGGCTTCGATGCTGCGGTCGCTTTCATCTTCGTTGACAAGAGCGACAAAGCCGACATAGGCCATCGTCTGCTTGGAAAAGTCATAGTCGTAACGGATGCCGAAGCTGTAAGCATCCGCATCGGCTTTGTCATAGTCGTGCAAATAGGCAAGCGTTGTGTTGATGCGCCCACCGAGGCACGGCGTGGTGGCGCCGATTTGCCCCACAAAAATGTCGGGGCTCTCGACCGTGCCGTTGCCGTCTTTGTATTCGAGTTGAACTGCTGCCTTGGTAAAGCCGAAATCGTAGGTGCCTGCCAATTCGTAGTAGACGGCTTTATCGGCCGTTTTATCTTCGCGAATGGTATTCGCCGATTGGGCCAAGTCTTGATAAAGCACGGAGCCCATCACAAACAACGGACCATTGGCATAGTTCAAAGCAAGGTTATAGACATTGCCTTGAGAATTGGACTGGGAGCCATCGTCTTTGGTGTGTTCGCCCAAAGCGGCGTAGGCCATCAAAGTGAAACCGGCCATGTTGGGCGAAGCATAGAAGACGGAATTATTGCGACGCACCAAGTCGTCCCATCTGGCATCGTCGCCGCCCATCGTTGCGGCAGCACTCGGATAGAAGAAGGCACCGGCGGCCGTGCCCAAGCTCAAGCCGTTGGCGTCCGTCATGGCCCAGGTCAAAAAGTGCGGCGTGTATTGACGACCGAAACTGATCTGACCGAAGTCGGCGCTGCGAAGACCGACCCAAGCTTCACGGTGAAAAAGTCGATCAGTGTTGCCGGCGTAAGACTGTGCAAAAGTGCCGTCGTCGACCAAGAAACCGGCTTCCAACTTAAAGACGGCTTGCGTACCTTCCCAGAGATCTTCGCTGCCTTGGAAACCGAAGTAGTTGCCGGTCGAGCCGCCGCTACTCAGTGCTGACGAGACATTGCCGTCGTCGTTATTTACCGCCAAATAAGCGTCCACCGCGCCGTAGACTTCGACGTCGGCGGCATAGACGGAACCTGCGGCAAGAGCGCAAGCCAAAGCAATCAAAGATTTTTTCATGAATTTTCTCCCGGGAAATCGTGTGTCGATTGGAAATTGTTGTTCTGCCGACAATCTTCGACCGAGAAGGCGGAGATTGCCGGCAGATTGACTCCGGACATGGACGATAGCGCAAGGCGAAATTTCGCAGTGTGCAGTACTCAACACTGCCAACAAGAAGACAAAACGATGTACCAAAAAATCGGACCTTGGTACAATGCTCGTCTCTTACTGAATATTTATATTTTCCAAGCAATACGCTCGGAAATTTTTCATCGGAACACTAGAAATGTCGGCTCCTGAGACAACCCAAGAAAAGAAATACGAGATTACGCCCGATATCGTCGAGGCAATGGCCACGATTCGCCGCGGCGTCGATACGCTTTTGATCGAAAGCGAACTCGAACAGAAATTGGCCCGTTCCAAAGCAACGGGTAAGCCCTTGCGTTGCAAGCTCGGGCTTGATCCGACGGCTCCCGACATTCATATCGGCCACACGGTAGTACTCAACAAACTGCGCCAGTTGCAGGACTTGGGTCACACGGTGATTTTCCTGATCGGCGACTTTACGGCCGCTATCGGCGATCCGTCGGGGCGCAACGTCACGCGTCCGCCTTTGTCGGCCGAACAAATCAAAATCAATGCCGAAACGTACCTCGCTCAGGCCGGTCTCGTTTTGGATTTGAGCAAAACGGAAGTGCGTTACAACTCGGAGTGGTGTAACGAATTGGGCGCCACCGGTTTGATTAAGCTTGCCAGTCGCTATACCTTGGCTCGATTGCTCGAGCGCGACGACTTTGCCAAGCGCTATGCCGAACAGGCGCCGATTGCCATGCACGAGTTGATCTATCCTTTGATGCAGGGTTACGACTCCGTGGCTTTGGAAAGCGATCTGGAATTGGGCGGGTCCGATCAGCGCTTTAACCTGTTGGTCGGTCGCGAACTGCAGCGCCAGTACGGTCAGGAAGCACAGTGCATTCTGACGATGCCCCTGTTGGTGGGTTTGGACGGCGTCAACAAGATGAGTAAGTCCAAGAATAACTACATCGGTATTACCGAAACGCCGGACTCGATGTTCGGCAAGGTGATGAGCATCTCCGACGATTTGATGTGGAACTGGTACGACTTGGTGAGCTTGCGCTCCAACGCCGAAATCGCGCAGTTCAAGAAGGAATGCGAAGAAGGTCGCAATCCGCGCGACATCAAGGTGCTGTTGGCTAAGGAAATCATTACGCGTTTCCACAACGCGCAAGCAGCCGATGCTGCCGAAGCCGAATTCAACGCGCGCTTTAGAGCCGGTGCCGTTCCGTCCGATATTCCCGAAGTGACGCTTGAAGCTCAGGACGGCGAAATCGGCATTGCCCACCTTTTAAAGGGCGCAGGTCTTGTGCCTTCCACTGGCGAAGCCTTCCGCAACATTCAGCAAGGCGGCGTGCGTATCGACGGCGAAAAGGTCGAAGATCGCGCCATGAAGATCAAGGTCGGCGAATACACCCTTCAGGTCGGTAAGCGCCGCTGGGCAAAGGTGACCGTCAAGTGATCGCGCTTTTACAACGCGTCACCGAAGCCAAAGTCACGGTCGACGGAGAAACGATCGGCGAAATCGGTCAAGGGCTGATGGTGTTGGTGTGTGCCGTCAAGGGCGACACCCCTGAAAAAGCCAAACACTTGGCTTCGCGTCTGTTGCGCTATCGCGTCTTTACCGATGAAGCGGGCAAAATGAATAAGTCGGTGACCGATATCGGCGGCGAATTGTTGCTCGTTTCTCAGTTTACGTTGGCAGCCGATACCAATAGCGGAAATCGTCCGAGCTTTTCTCCGGCCGCCAGCCCCGAAGAAGGGCTGGCGCGCTTTAACGAGTTTGTCGAGGCCTGTCGAGAAAGCGGCCTTAAGGTGCAAACGGGCGAATTCGGTGCGCATATGAAGGTGAGTCTCACCAACGACGGTCCGGTGACGTTTTGGCTTGAGAACTGATCGAAGACTTTCGAAAAGCCCATTTTGTTGATCGCACAAAAAGAGAAGGGATCCGAGTTTTTTTCGGATCCCTTTGCCTTTTTAGAGCAAGTCGACGAAATTAATCGTCTTCGGCCTGACGGCTAAACTTGCTGGCAAGTTCGGCCTGTTTCTGAGCCGGAACCGGCTGATAGCCCGAAAGATCGATGGTAAAGGCGCCCGAGCCCTGCGTCAGAGCATGTAAGCGGGTGGCATACCCCTCGAGTTCGGACAAGGGAGCCGTTGCACGAATTTCCATCAAACCGCCCGGCAAATTGTCGGTGCCGACGATCTGACCGCGACGGCTGGCGATATCGCCCGTGATGTCGCCCATGTAAGCGTCGGGTGCCGTGATCAGCAATTCGACGATGGGTTCGAGCACTTGGGGATTGGCCTTGGCCAAAGCGTCCAACAAAGCCTTGCGACCGGCAGCCACGAAGGCGACTTCCTTGGAGTCGACCGGGTGGTGCTTGCCGTCGTAGACGATCACGCGGATGTCTTCGATCGGGTAGCCGGCAACATAACCGGTTGCCAAAACGTCGCGCACGCCCTTTTCGACGGCCGGAATCAGGTTGTACGGAATGGCACCGCCCTTGACCTGATCGACAAACTCAAAACCCGTGCCGCGCGGCAGAGGTTCGACCTTCAGATAGACTTCGCCGAACTGACCGGCGCCGCCCGTCTGCTTCTTGTGGCGGGCGTGGCCTTCTGCAGGCGCTGCAATCGTTTCGCGATAGGGTACGGACGGATTGCTCGTGACGACTTCAAGCTTAAACTGCTCCTTCATGCGTTCGAGCACGGTGCGAACATGCATTTCGGTCAGACCGCGCAAAACGGTTTCGTTCAAAACGACGTCGTGATCCACCGTCAACGTCGGATCTTCGGCAATCATCTTGTTGAGAACGTCCGACATTCTGCCTTCGTCGCCGCGGCGAGCCGGAGCGATGGCCAAACCGAACATGGGCTTGGGGAAGGGCAACGGACGCATATGCAGGCCGTTGACATCGGGTTCGGAGTGCAGGATGCAACCGTAGGTCAATTCGTCAATCTTGTTGAGTGCGCCGATATCGCCCGAGTGCAATTCGTCGGTTTCTTCCGTGTTCTTGCCTTGCAAGAGCAAAGGACGCGTTACCTTGATCGGTTTCTTCAAATCATCCACGTACAGGGTCGTACCGGAGGTAATACGACCTTGGTGGACGCGGAACACGCCGATCTTGCCGACGTAGGGGTCGCTCACAACCTTAAAGACGTGAGCAACGACGGGCAAGTCGCTCTTGGGAGTCGTGGCAATGCGGTTGCCGTCGCCGTCGATAAATTTGGCGATATTGGCTTCGGCCGGAGACGGCAAGTGGCGAATGATCACTTTCATGAAGTCGCGAATGCCGATGAGTTTCTTAGCCGACGTGAAGCACACCGGAATGGCATGGCCTTCGCGCAAGGCTTTGGTGACCAACGGGTGAAGTGTGGACGGATCGACGTTGCCTTCTTCAAGGTATTTTTCCATCGTTTCGTCGTCAAGTTCCACCAAGCGTTCGATAAAGGCGCGGTGCACGTCGCCTACGCTCATGATGTCGGATTCGCCGTCTTCTCGATCGAAACAGTCGATGACGTGCGTGCCGTCTTGCGTGGGCAGGTTAATCGGCAAAACGGAGTCACCGAACGTTTCTTTCAATTCCTGCATCAAGCCCACGAGATCCACGTCGGGTGCATCGATCTTGTTGACGACGATCACGCGGCACAGACCGCGTTCTTCGGCCCACTGCATCATGCGGCGAGTCATCAATTCGATGCCTTTGGTCGCATCAACCACGACTGCAACGGACTTGACGGCATCAAGTGCGGAAAGGGCTTGACCGACATAATCGGGGTTGCCCGGGGTGTCGAGCACGTGAATACGGACGGGAGTCAGGTCGGGCATGGCGGTGTCAAGGTGCACGACGGCCATACGAAGCGAGTGGCCCACAGCCTTTTCCTGCGGATCGTTATCGCAAACCGTGTTGCCGCGTTCGACGGCGCCGGGTTCGGCGATGGCGCCGGAGCGATACAACATGGCTTCGATAAGGCTGGTTTTGCCGCTCGTACCGTGCCCGACCAAGGCTACAGTACGAAGGTTTTCGGTCAAATAGTTCGACATAAATCCCTCCGGATGTTCTAATGAGTAGTACCTACCATTGTGCTCCCAAATAGAAGTAAATTTCAAACGAAATTCGCGAATACCCTTGTGCATTTGGTTTTTTGCAAAGGTTTTGAAATTTCTTACTCGGGGAAACACAAACAAAAACGGCGCAAAGCCGAAAAACTTTGCGCCGTTTAAGGATTTTGCAGAGTTGCCCGATGTTCGGGCGGACTCAAATTAGATCTTGCCTACGAGTTCGGCAGACGGGGTCAAGGTCTTCTGACCGGGACGCCACTTGGCCGGGCAAACTTCGTTGGGGTTGCTGGCCACGTACTGGGCAGCCTGCACCTTGCGCAAGAGTTCCGTTGCGTCGCGGCCGATGTTGCCGTTGTGCAATTCGACGACCACAACCTTGCCTTCGGGGTTGACGAGGAAGGTGCCGCGTTCGGCCAAACCGTCTTCTTCGATCATCACGCCGAAGTTGCGGCAGATGCGGCCCGTGGGATCGCCCACCATCGGGAAGCGAACCTTGCCCACGGCCGGGGATTCTGCGTGCCAAGCCATGTGGGTGAAGTGCGTGTCGGTAGACACGGCGTAGATTTCAACGCCGAGCTTCTGGAAGGTTTCGTAGTTGTCGGCCAAGTCTTCGAGTTCGGTCGGGCAGATGAAGGTGAAATCGGCCGGGTAGAAGAAGACCACGGACCACTTGCCCTTCAAATCGGCCTCGGTCACGTCGATAAAGTCGCCGTCCTTAAAGGCCTTGGCGTTAAACGGAAGAACTTCCTGACGAAGAATAGACATTGTTAAAACTCCTTAAAAATTCATGATCAAGTCTCGTTGCCCCGCTGTGAATTTCTAGGGCGTCGAGCTTTGCTTGATGCGAAATTTAGCACGAGAATCATTCTCATTTGTTTCGATTTTTGCGAAATATCCGGCAGGATGTTTCCGGTTGCAACAAGGTGCAGCCTAAATATTCGAAAACCTCAATAAATACAGGGCAAAAGAGATAATGAGCAAACGGAAAGGGACAAGAATCTTTCAGCTCCGATCTATGTTGCAAATAGATGGCGTCTATGGAGAAAAAAACTTTCATAATGACGGGTATTTCCCTAGGTTGATATGCCGAATTTACACGGCAAGAATAAAATATTCCCGTAATCGTTGTTTCGATTGCTATACAACTCTTTTCAGCATCGGGCTAGATCCCTCCTTCGCCCGAAGGACAATCAAGGGATCCTTAACGTTTCGCCGTCGCAAGATGCTTTTTCACATATTTATAAAAAAATATATCTGAGGAAGAAGAAATGTCTTTGAACAAATTCTGCGCTCTTGCCGTTTGCGCCGCTTTTGCCGCTCCTGTTTTTGCTGCCGATGCCGTGACCGGCGCCACCGTCAAGGCTCCGGTGGGCGTTGAAATGCCCAAGAATATCGACGCCGTCACGTCGGCTTCGATCGTGCCGCAAAAGTTGCGTCAGACTGTCAAGCCCAACGGCTTTACCAAGGGCAACGCCAAGAAGGTGATGTTTGTGGTGGGCGATCCGCGCCACGAATCCGTCGAATGGGATTTGGTCAACACGGCCGTGAAGCACTTCATGGACAAGGGCTTGGAAGTCGAGGTGCGCGACTTGTATCAGATCGGCTTTAACCCGGTGTTGCCGCTTGAAAGCTTCTATCACGCCAAGGACGGCTTCGGTAAGGCTCCTGCCGACGTTTTGCTTGAACAGAAGTATGTGAGTCAGGCCGATTACATCGTGTTCTGCTACCCCAACTGGCACGATTCTCCCAACGCCATCGTCAAGGGCTATATGGAACGCGTCTTCTCCAAGAAGTTTGCTTATCAGGATACCGACAAGGGCTTGGAAGGTCTCTTGAAGGGTAAGGCCATCTACACGATCATGAATGCCGGCTGGGTCGGCCAGGGTCGCGGCGACGTCGGTGACGGTATCGGCAAGAGCGATGCGATTTGGGACAAGTACTTGAACGCTTACAAGGTCGTTGACGACGATACGGCCGGTTTCTGGGGTGTGAAGAACTTGGGTCGTTTTGTCAACGACCGTACGCCGAGCAACATGGACAAGGAATACGCCCAGAAGATCGACGCATTGCGCAGCGCATTGCGCACACACTTGGATAAGAAGTTCGAACTGAAGTAATTCGATTTCGATTTGTGGATTCCAAAAACCGCGAAGGAACGTGTTTCCGACGCGGTTTTTGTGTTTTCGGGGCAAAGAGTCAAGAAAATTTACGTTCCCCCAACTTTCCTTTTAGTCTTGCGAATTACAATGACCGTACCGAAGCCATCCGAAGCGTACGATGGCATGAACATTTGAGTAAGGATTACGACTTTGACACGACAAACTTACACGGCGCCGATTTCGGCACAAGAAAAAGAGCAGTACATACCGTTTTTGCACACTTTGATCGATACGGCTTTCGACGTGATCGGAGAAAAGTTTTTAACCGGTGTACACATCGACGACAAGGCCAACGGTACTCCCGTGACCGAAGCCGATCGCGGTGCGGAGTTGGCCATGCGTGCCGTCATTGAAAAGACGTTTCCGACGCACGGCATTTTCGGCGAAGAGTACGGCGTCAAAGAGGCTCAGGCCGATGCCGACGGCGTGCGTTATCGTTGGATTTTGGATCCGGTCGACGGTACGCGCAGTTTTATCACCAATTCGTTTTTATTCGGTACCCTGATTGCTTTGGAGCGCGATACCGGCAGCGGCTTTCGCCCGATTTTGTCTTCCATCAGTCATGCGGCAGCAGGCGTACGTACGATCGGCACGGTGGACGAAAGCATGCTTTACGTGAAAACGGCTACACGAGAATTTTCTCGCAGAATCAGCGTGCGACCGTGCCGCAACTTGGCCGACGCGACGCTGTTGACGACAAGCCACTGGACGACGCCCGAGCAAAAGGGTGACGAACACATGCAAAAGCTAATCGACTCAGTGAAGCTTTACCGTACGATGGGCGACTGCTTCGGCTACTTTGCGGTGGCTACGGGCGGAGCCGACATCATGATCGATCCGGACTTGTGCTACTGGGACGTGGCGGCGCTGTTGCCGGTGGTCGAAGGTGCGGGCGGTACGCTCACATCGATAGACGGCGGAAATCCCTTGACGGATCTCTCGGCCGTGTGTACTGCGGGCGACCTGCACGGTGAAGTCATTGCAATGCTTAACGCCTGATAGATCGACAGACCGGTGCGCAAATGAACGCACACCGGTCTAAAAAAATAGATAAATTTCAAAATAGTCAATTAGTCGACGGTCGGTAATTCGATTCGCATCTGTAGCCCATGGGGCTCCATGTTGACTGCTGTGAGCGTACCGCCGTGGCGCTCCACCGCACGCTTGGCAATGGCGAGCCCCAAACCGAAGCCGTTACCCGTGGCCTGATCCTTGCCGCGCACAAACGGATCGAAGAGTTGTTTGAGTTCTTCGGGTTTCATGCCCGGTCCCGAGTCGGTCACGGTAATCAAAAGTTTTTTGTCTTGCGCAGTGACGGTCACAGCCACAGTCTGACCTTCTTGCGAGAAACGCAAAGCATTGCGAATCAGGTTTTCGACGGCACGCAAAAGCGACTCGATATGCGTGTTGACGACAGCCTTGTCGGGCGCCGTGAGCGTGACGTGTACGCCCTTGGCGCTACCTTCAAAATCGGCATCGTCCACCACCGTTTCAAGCAGACCCACAATGTCGGTTGGCTCGAACTCCATCGGCGCATTGTCATCCAATCGTGCATAGGTCAAAAGTTCGTCGACCAAGTGATCGAGTGTTTCGACTTCGCGCTCGATTCGCTCCAACACTTCGCGGGAACGCTCGGGGCTTTTTTGCGCTAAGGCAATAGCGACATCGATGCGCGCCAAGGGGCTTCTCAATTCGTGACTCACGTCATGGAAAAGTCGTTTTTGGCGAGCCAAAAGGCCGTTGATGCGCTCGGCCATATCGTCGTAGTGACGCGCTAAGGCGCCGATTTCGTCATAGTCGTTGCCGACATCTTTGGCAATGCGGGTGGAAAAGTCCCCTGCGGCCGCGCGCTCCATCGCCCAATTGAGCTTTCGCACCGGTTTAGAGTAGCGTGAAGCCAAAAGCCAAGACACAAGGCTTGTGACCACAAACATCAAGCCTAAGAATACCCACCAAGGCGTGCGCCAAAGCGTGGCGATCAAGGGGCGTTTGGGAACATCGGTACGTACGGCAAAAACTTGCACCATGCCCAAGCCCTGTACGCGCGTCATGGCAACGCCCGGAATGGACATGTGCATTCTGCCGTGGCGCATGCCGCGACCGTGCTCGCTCATTTGTTCCTCTTGAGCTCGGGCTGTGCTTTCGGCCAATTCCTGAATGGCGGAGTCGGGGATTTTTCTGCCGGTGATTTCATTGCCGTTGCGGTCGACCACAAAGACTTCGGGGCGACGATTGAGTTCGGGATCTTTGAGCCAATTGGCAAGCGCTTCCTGCCCGCCCCAGCGAATCATGCCCACGGCCGTACTGACGGCTTTGGCCGCTCCGGGGCCGCGCTCGATCGAGCCGTAGTTTTGCGGCACATCCTGCCAGTCGGCGCTGATGGTCCAGGCCAAGCCCGTCACGGCGATGATCGTGATCCAAAAGCCTGCAAAAAATTTCCAAAAAATGCCGCTGACGCGCAAATTGACGCTCATAAAAACAAACTCAAAAGAAAGGGAGCAAAATCGTGCGTTGCTCCCTGAGAAAAATCGGTTATTCGGCGATCGTGTGGGTCACCATCTGATAACCCACGCCGCGCACGCTTTCAATGGTGATTTGCGTGCCGGCAGCCTCGGCGAGCTTGTGACGAATCGAGCTGATGTGCACATCGATCGCACGATCGTATCGTCCCATGGGGCGACCCAAAATACGGGGATAGATGTCGGCCTTGGCAACGGGTTTGCCCACACTTCTGGCAAGCATTTCGATTAATGAAAGCTCGGTGCCGGTAAGCGTAATCGGTGCACCGTCAAAAGTGACGCGACGTTGTGCCAAGTCGATGCTCAATTTGCCCACTTGCACGGGGCCGGAATTGTCGCCCGAAGACGTGAGGCGCAAAATGGCGCGCATGCGTGCGACTAGCTCGCGCGGAGAGCAGGGCTTGGGAACGTAATCGTCGGCGCCGAGTTCAAGACCCAAAATGCGATCGACGGGATCGCCTCGGGCAGTGAGCATCAAAACGGGCGTTTTCCAGCGTTCGCGAATTTTGGAAAGCGTTTCGGTGCCCGACATTCCGGGCATCATCACGTCAAGCACCACCAAGTCGAAATCTTCGCGCCCCATGGCCGTGAGGCCTTCGAGTCCGGTGTGCGCCGGTTTGACTTCGAAGTTTTCCAGCGTCAAATAATCGACCAATAAAGTGACCAACTCGACGTCGTCGTCAATGATGAGAATTTTCGGTGGACGTGTGTACATAACTCAACTCATAAATTTTTGATGGTGGCGCGAGATTTTACGGCAATTTCTTAGGGTAATGATGGCATAAAGCAAGACGCGTTACCCAATATGTTTCGAAAGGAAAACATGTCTTTGCATTCCTTTACATTGGCGATCATCAAATTTTCAGAAAGATTGGCAAAAATTCGTGTTACAAAGAAGCGATAAATCGCCTGCAAAAGAAAGTCGCCACGGACTCTTTTTCGGGTATTGTTCGACACTTTGGAATCTATAAAAACCGTCTACGACACAGTTTCCCAAAACCTTCGATTTGGGGATGAGAAAAATGAAAAAGAAAACGGCAAGAATTTCAATGATCAAACCCACACTGGTTGCGGTGATCGGCGCTTTGGTTTTAAGCGGCTGCGCGAGCAACACCGAGTGGTTGGCCGCTCAAAACGAGATGACGCCTGATGCATGGTCAAGCACCATGCCGCAACTGACGGCGGCCACGCTTGAGGCCAATCGCAACTGGTGGCAGGCCTGGGACAACGAAGAGCTTCAAGCGCTTTTGACAAAAGCCTACGAGGCCAATACCGACATTTTGACGGCGCGCGCCAACCTGCGCAGCGCTGCGGCTTTGGCCGACGATGCGACTGCGGCGCTCTTTCCCACATTGGGTTTGTCGGCACAGGGCTCTGGTTCTCGCAGAAACAATACCGACACCGAAAGCTATCAGGCCCAAGGCCAATTGAGTTGGTCGATTTCGCTTGCGGGCGGCAACATCGCCGCACAGCGTGCCGCCAACTATGAAGCCATGGCAAGTGCCATGACCCTGGAAGATACGCGCATTTCGGTGGCAAGCGAAGTTGCACAAAACTACGTGAATTTGCGTTTGGCCTATGTCAAAAAGCGCATCGCGCAAATGACGTTGGAAAACTACCAACAGGCCCACGAAATCGCCAAGTGGAATTACGAAGCCGGTTTAAGCGACTCGACCGAAGTCGAGCAGGCAGTGAGTAACGTCGAAACGGCGCGCGCCGCCATTCCGCTTATCGATCTGTCTATCGTTCAATACCGCAATGCCTTGGCGCGTTTGACGGGGCAGGCCGTCGAAACGTTGGCAGTGGTCGAAAGTACTACGGTGCCGACGGCCCCCATGTCTTTGGCCGTGAGCGTGCCCGCACAAACGCTGAAAAATCGTCCCGATATGCGCGCTGCCGAATTAACGTTGTCGGCCGTATCCGACCGTGTTTATGAAGCGCGCTCGCAGTGGTTTCCCACGCTGAGCATCACCGGCAACTTGGGCACGCAAGCTGCCACGATCGGCGCGTTGGGCGCTTCGGGAACCGGCATTGCCGCCTTAATCGGCGCGCTGTCCATGCCTATTTTCAACTGGGGACAGCAAGTCACTGCAACCGAGCAGCAGTTGGCCAATTTGGATAAGGCAAGAGCCGATTACAGCGCCACGCTTTTAAGAGCGTTGGAAGAAACCGAAAATTCTCTCACCATGATCAACGTGTCGCAGCGTCGCGAATCCGCTTTGCAAGCCGCGTTGATCGCCGCCGAATCGGCAGCCGAACTCGCCATGCAACAGTACCGAGCCGGTTTGACCGATTATCAGACGGTTTTGAATACCCAGAGAAGTTTGTTCTCGGCACGCGAAAGCTGGCAGAGCAATAAGGCCGATTTGGCCACGGGCTTGATCGATTTGTATCGAGCGTTGGGCGGCGGTTGGACGCCTCCTGCCAATGATCAAGACGCCGAGCCGCAAACGAGCGGACAAGCTTAACAGTGAACCGAATTTCAAAAGATTAGAGAGACAATCATGACGGAAAAGAAAGTCTTAACGAAAGAAGATTTGCACAAAGGTAACAAGCCTTCGCTGATTAAGCGCAGCATTGCCACATTGGCGGTGCTGGCCGTTGTCGGAGGCGGCGTGTGGTATTTCGGCTTTGCCTCGCAAAACAATATTCCGACCTATCGCACTGTGGCCATGGCCAAGGGCGATTTGGAAGTGACGGTGACGGCCAACGGCACCTTGAATCCGGTTCGAACCGTGAGCATCGGCTCGGAACTTTCGGGCATCGTGCGCAAAGTCAATGTCGATGTGAACAGCCAGGTCAAAGCCGGCGATGTTTTGATTGAATTGGATGACGCCAACCTCAAAGCAAAACTCAATCAAGCCAAGGCAACGTTGGCAAGCGCCAAAGCGGCTTTGGCAGAAGCCCAAGCCACCGAAGTCGAAGCCAAGGCCAAGATGGCGCGCTATGAAGAGTTGAACAAAGCCAGTAACGGTAAGCTTCCTTCTCGTACCGAATTGGACGTGCAGCGCGCTACCGTCTTAAAGGCGCAAGCCGGCGTTTTGTCAGCTAAGGCCAGTATTGAAAATGCACAAGCTTCGGTTGAAACCACGCAGACCGATTTGGAAAAAGCCTCGATCAAAAGTCCCGTGGACGGCGTCGTGTTGGCGCGTTCCGTTGAGCCCGGCTACGCTGTGGCAGCGAGCTTGCAAGCAGTGGAATTGCTGACGGTGGCAACCGATTTGCGTGAGCTTGAGCTTCAAGTGGACGTGGACGAAGCCGATGTGGGACAGGTCAAAGACGGTCAGAAGGCAAGCTTTACCGTGGCCTCTTACCCCAACAAGCGTTTTGCCGCAGAACTTACCAAGGTTGCCTTCGGTTCGACCAAGTCGACCACGGACAATGTCATTACGTATACGGCTTATCTGAAGGTACAAAACCCCGAACTCGAATTGCGCCCCGGGATGACGGCCACCGCCACGATTCAAACGGCGCATCGAGCCGACGCCTTGTTGGTGCCCAACACCGCTTTGCGCTTTAAGCCGCAAACGGCGGCAGCTGGTCGCAACAGCATCACGGCCATGATGGGGCCGCCCCATCGCGCAGGCGGCAGCAAATCCGCCAAGGACGTGACTTTGAATCAAACCGAAAGGGCGCAGACCGTTTACGTCGTGGGACCTGACGGCAAAGCGCAACCCAAAGAAGTGACAACGGGCTTGACCAACGGGCGCATGACCGAAGTGTTGTCGAGCGACTTTGCAGAAGGCACCAAGGTCATTACCGATCAGTTGAAGTCCGCCAATTAACCGATAAGGGGTAAGCGATGACCCAACCTTTAATCGAATTGAAAGACATTCGCAAAGAGTACGGTACGGGAGAGGCGGCCTTTTATGCTTTGAAAGGCGTGTCGCTCAATATTGATCAGGGCGAATTTGTGGCCATCATGGGGCCTTCGGGCTCGGGCAAATCCACCATGATGAATATCATCGGTGCTTTGGACAGTCCCACGGCCGGAGAGTACCTTTTTCAGGGGCTTCATGTCGAAACGTTAACGCGAGACGAACGCGCGCTTTTGCGTCGCCACTACATGGGGTTCGTGTTTCAGGGCTTTAACCTTTTGGCGCGTACAACGGCTTTGGAAAATGTGGAGTTGCCGCTTTTGTATCGCGGCGTGCCCGCCAAAGAGCGCCACGAGATGGCTAGAAGTGCATTGGATCGCGTAGGTCTCTTGGCGTGGGAACACCATACGCCCGCAGAGCTCTCGGGCGGTCAGCAGCAGCGCGTGGCCATCGCCAGAGCGCTGGTCACCAAGCCTTTGCTGTTGTTGGCCGACGAACCGACGGGCAGCCTCGACAGCCATCGCAGTGTCGAAATCATGGAGTTGTTGACCGACTTAAATAAGTCCGAACATATCACTGTGGTGCTAGTGACGCACGAGCCCGATATGGCCAAATATGCGCGACGTTGCATTCGTTGCGTCGACGGCATGATCGACTCCGACACTTTGCAACCGGGGAGGTAGACGATGTTTGCCAATGCGTTTTTATTGGCGTTTCGCCAAATTTTAAGAAACCCGATGCGCTCTCTTTTAACCGTGTTGGGTATCGTGATCGGCGTTGCCGCCGTGATTACGATGGTTACGGTCGGCAACGGCGCCACCACTGCCGTGCGCGAACAGATTGAGAGTTTTGGTAACAACCAGCTGATGTTGCGCCCGGGGCAACGTATGGGACCGGGAGGTTCTGCCGGTGCACCGAGCTTTAAGCGAGAAGACTTGGAAGCGTTGGAAAGTCAGATCGCGGGCGTTTTAAGCGCTGCACCCCAAATCAATCGCAGCACGGTTGTCGTGGCCAACGGCCGCAACTGGACCACAAGCGTGGTGGGGTCCACAAATGACTACTTCACGACCGACAACCGCGAGCTCGACGAAGGTCGCTACTTTGAAACAAGTGAAGAAACCACGGGCGCAGCCGTGTGCGTCATCGGCAAAACCGTGCAAAAGGAATTGTGGGGCGCCAACACGCGCGTTTTGGGCGAAATGCTGCGCGTCAACAACTTCTCTTGCCGCGTAGTGGGTGTTTTGTCGGAAAAAGGCACGGCAGCCATGGGTGGAGATCAGGACGACTTGGTGGTGTTGCCCTTTAATACGGCGGCGCGTCGCTTAGTTGGACGAGATCGCATCAGTACGATTTTGATTGCTATCGATCCGCAAAGCGATCGCGAACATTTAAAGAGCGCCGTCAAAGAATTGATGCGCGAGCGTCGTTCATTGTCCGACGGCGACGACGATAATTTCACGATTTTGGATACGGCTGAAATCGCCGCCAAAGTGGCTTCCACCACGCAGATCATGACCACGCTTTTGGGTGCAGTTGCAGCTGTAAGTTTGTTGGTAGGCGGTATCGGCATTATGAATATCATGCTGGTGTCGGTGACGGAACGTACACGCGAAATCGGCGTGCGATTGGCCATCGGTGCCACAGCCAGAGAAGTATTGCTGCAATTTTTGATCGAAGCCGTCGTTTTGGGATGTATGGGCGGCGTGCTCGGGATTTTGATTGCTTTGGGCGCTTCGTGGGGTTTGACGCAGATGATGGAGGTGCCTTTCGGTTTTGATGTGGGAATCAATGTGTTAAGTTTTTGCTTTGCGGCTTTAACCGGCATCGTCTTCGGATACTTCCCGGCAAGACGTGCGGCAAGGCTCGATCCGATCGAGGCCGTGCGCCACGAATAACAAAAGGATTGCTCCCCAAACTCCGCCCCTAAAAGTTAAATCTAGGGGCGGAGTATTGATTTCTGTTA
>ERZ1035006.337-NODE-337-length-38487-cov-6.318589_pt1 | contig 38487 bp, 35 predicted proteins | sample MGYA00520694_ERZ1035006 | MGnify/ENA primary metagenome ERZ1035006 (study PRJEB33766, sample SAMN09781746) | gut metagenome | biome: gut microbiome | host: Homo sapiens | place: Madagascar | study: EMG produced TPA metagenomics assembly of the PRJNA485056 data set...
TGTTTGCTTTTCCGCTGCGTTGCTTTGCTTTTCTTTACTCTGCTTTTCTTTTCTTTTATGTGCATCGGTTTGCTCTGCATTTGCATTACTTGTGGATGCTCCGCTGCCGTCGTCGGCCTTGCAAGGCTGATTTTTCCAGCGTTTTTGCGCCGCCTCCCGGCGGAGGTTGGAGATGTCGTCCACCTTCCCCATGCGCCGGAGAAGGGAAGCGGAGTAAAGATACTCGCCGTCGTTCACCAAAAGCGTGCTGCCGTTTTCTGCAAACTCTGTGCAGCAGTCGGTGATGATCTGCTCCAGGCGGGATGCTTCCACCTGCATTTGCATAGCAAGCGTATTCCAAATGTACTTGTTCACGGACAGCCGGTACTCCGGCTGCTCCCGGAGTATCTCCACCAGCATGAAGTACACCCCGTACCCCTCCGCCCCGTAGACGGAGCGGAGGGCCAGGATTTTGGGGTCGTTGCGGGCGTTGCAGTCGTGGGAGAAGAAATAGGCGTCTTTCTCGTTGGTCTTGGGCATACGGATGCCTCCTTACGCAAGCGCCCGCTGCCCCGTTGCATCCTCGAAGATGCCGTCGGGCAGCTCCGGCGCGGTATCGCTGCTGGGTTCGATGACCTCCCCGGTCTCCGGGTTGGCCTCTGGAAGGGCCTCTGGCGCGTTTTCGGGTGCATCCAGGTAATTCTTGCTCCCGTCGGTGCCGATGGCCGCCTCGTCGCTTGCAAGGGCTTTCTGGAGGTCAATGGACATGATGCCCCACTTGCTGATAAGCTGGCGCAGCATCGTCTTGCAGGCCATCCCGTCGAAGTCCTTGTACCAGAAGGAGGAATACTTCCACTCGTCGCCCTTGGGGTAGTTGCCCGCCACGAAGTCGGCGTAGGACACGCGGCTGTACCGGGGGTCCTGGGCCTCGCGGGCCTCCAGGTGGAACGCCTGGGAGTAGCGGTCCGCGTGGGCCAGCATCTTGTCCTTGCTCCAGTACAGCACCTTGCGGAAGCCGTTGTTCAGCTCGAAGTAGGCGTAGTAGCCCACCACAGGGCGGCTCTCCCGGTCTCCGTCGTCCTCCAGGAACTCCAGGATGGGGCGGCGGGTGAAGCGGTCCCGGCCTCTGTACTCGCCCTCCACCACGGGGAACGCGTCGATGTCGAGGTACTGGCCGCTGCGCTCTGCAAGCTGGATGTAGCCCTTGTAGCCGAGCTGGAACTGGGCCACGGTGCCGCGCTTCTTGTCCTTGTAGGGGACCATGTAATACTGGCCGAGCTGCGGGGAGGGGGACAGGTTCAGGCTCTCACCCAGCAGGGCGGCGGTTAGCACCGTCCCGGCGTCGCACTCCTGGAGGGACGGGTTTACGGCCACGGCGGAGCTGATGGCAGCCACGAAGCGCCGGGCGCGGTCCGGGTCTCCCAGGGTGTCGTTCACGAGCTTCTGGTACATCGGCGTCTGGATAGCCACGCTGAACTTGGGCTTGCCACCGCTGCGGCTCTGCAAAGAATTGTTCACGGCCATGATTAAATCCTCCTATACGAAATGTTCCGTTCTTTCAGCCAGCGGGAAAGCTCCGCCGCCTGGTCCTTTGTCACCTGGCACTCAAAGCGCAGCAGGTAGATGGCCTCCTCCACGGCCTCACCGCCGCCGGGTTCCCAGGTCCCGGCCTGGGCCGCATTGGCAGCGGGGTCCGGGGTCTGCTCTGCGCCCCGCGTCGCCTCTGCCTTGCGCTGTTCCTCTGCCAGGTTGGCGGCCTGGGCGGTCCGCTGGGCCTCGTACTCCCGCAGACGCTTGGCCCGCTCCTGGAGGCGGGAGCGCTCCATCAGGGCCTCGTTCAGGTCCAGGTGCTCCAGGTACTTGATCTTGACGGCCTCGGCAAACTCGCTCTCCACGGTAGCCAGGACCTCCAGATCGGACGCGGCCTTGTCCTCCGCCGCGACGATGGCCTCCCGGACCTTCTTCATGGTCACGCTGGTGTTGTACCAGGTGTCCTGCCACAGCTTCTCAAAGGGGAGCAGCGCCCGCAGCTCGCCCACGGTCTCCTCGTAAATTTCCAGGATAGCGGCCCGCTTGTCCGCCCGGCGCTTCTCCTCGTACTCCTTGAGCTGCGCGTCGATGGCGGCGATGGGCTGGTCAATAAGGCCCACCAGCTCCTTCACCTTGGCCTCGAAGTCGGTGTACGGGGCCATGCACTCGCGCTTGACCTCCTTGCGCTTGTTCTCCAGAGCCTCCCGCAGCTTGTTCAGCTTGGCGCGGTCCTCCTTGGCACCCTTGATGCCGTCCTCTGTTACCACCAGGCCGGTGTACAGCGCCAGGCTCTCCGCGAGCTGGCCTTTCAGCTCCTCAAAGTTGAAGTCTATCGTCTTGGGCAAAGTCTCCAGGCTGTTGCCCATCACAAATTCCATGCTCATGTTGTCCTCCTGTTCAGATAGGCGGGAGCTTGAGGTTTGGTTTCTGCCGCTGCTCCACGCAGCGCCAGAAGGGGACCGCCTCCCGCCGGATGATGGCGATGTCGTCCTCGGCATCCGCCCGTTCGATTTTGTAGTGCCGGGTCTCTTTCCGGTCCTCGCCCTCCGCCGTGGTATATTTGATCTGGGCCAGCAGTTCCACGAACTGCCACCCGGCGGCAAGCATCTGCTGGCACACCTGGGCGTAATACTCCGTGGGGATGCGCCCCTTCCAATGGGTCCAGCCGGTGGAGGAGAGGATTTCCGTGGTTTTGATCTCCAGGCCGCCCAGCCGCCCGGTGGCGGTTTCCTCCAGCTCCCCGTCCGGGGTGCAGGTGATGAAGGGCAGGTCCTGGTGTTTGATGATCTTGTAGGGGGTGAAGCTCACCCGGTATTCCGGGTGGTCCAGGGCGAAGAAGGAGCGCAGCAGCGGCTCCGCGTCGTTGCCGTAGCGCACATAGGGCTTGTCCCCGATGTCCTCCGGGATGACCAGCCCGCACTTCTCCTCCCAGAGCTGCACGTTGGTTTTCCAGGGGGAGAGGCCCAGGAGGGCGGCGGCGTCAGACGCCCCCAGCCCATCCTTGCGGGCCTCCAGCCATTCCGCCCGGTCCTTGCAGATGATGACCTGCGGCTGCATCACATCATCACGACGATTTTGCCGTCCTTAACCTCCTGGGCCAGCTTGTCCTCAAAGTAGGCCGTGATGCTGGCCTTGGCCGTCTGCTGCCACATCCCGCCGTCAGCCTCGAACAGGCCCACGTTGCCGTCATCGTCCAGGCGCAGCAGGAACTCGCTCTCCGGCTGTTCCACCTCCAGGAAGGTGCGGAAGGGGCGCAGGGCCACGCGGGGCTTGACCTGCACCAGCGCCTTGAGGGAGACGCCCTGGCGGGCCTCCACTTCCTGGCTCACGCCGTTGTCGCGGGTGGTCACGCCGCTGTCCTTGCTCATGCGGGAGAGCAGGTCCAGCAGGTAGTCCACGCCGGGGCCGGGTGCAAACTTGCTCCGCAGCTCAATGATGGCCTGCTCATACTCCCGGAAGCCGTCACGGAAGCCCGGAACGTCGCATTTCGCGGTATAGAGGCTGTCGCGGCACATCACGTCGTCGTAGGTGGTGAACACGGAGACCGTGCGGGCATCGTCCACGCGGATGAACACGGGCAGGTTCTCGAACATATCCAGCTCGTTGCGGACCAGCTTCACGATGCTGTCCAGGCCGGAGACGGAGAGGTTGGCAGGGCGGTCAATGTGGGGCTTGATACGGACCAGGTCGTGGTCAGAGTAGGTGTCGCCGTGGATGTCGTAGGTCTTGTTGTCCTTGAGGGACACGAGGTACTGGGCAAATTCTTTCAGCATGATGAATACTCCTTTCAGATCGTGGCGTTATGCCTGGCGTTTGAACTTCAAAATTTTGGGGTGGTCCTGTTCCTCACCGTCGAGGGCTAACTGGCCGGGGACCTGGGGCACCATTTCGGCCACCAGCAGCTCGCCGGTGCTGGGTGCGTTGGTGATGTAGAGGCTCGTGGTCACGGGGTCCGTCGGGGTCAGGGAGCACTTGGCCGCGCTCTGCACCGTGATGGTCCGGTGGTCCGCGCTGGGGATAAGCTCCAGGGTCACGGAGATTTTGCGCTTTGCGGTGGCTTTGGTGTTGGGGTCCAGGATGTTGTCCATCACCTTGCCCATCTCATAGTCCACGCGCTCCAGGATTGCACCCATTGACATCTCAAGGATGCTTTTCTTGTCCAACTGGTCACTCATGCGGTTTTATCCTCCTTTTTGGTGGCCCGCTTCCGGGCCGCATATTCTCCTAACAGCCGCTTGAGGGCTGCGTCATGCCAGCTTTGCCAGGACGAATACCCGCACACCTGGAGCAGGTCGTCCGGCAGGCTTGCCGCGAACTCGCGGCTGATGCGGTAACACTTGCGGAAGCGCCCGGCGGGTGCGGTGGGCGGCGCGGTCTCCGTCTCGCTGGCCTCGCTGCGGCTCTCTGCTGTCGGCAGCGCCCCCAGCAGGTCCAGGTCCTCCGCGTCGTAGAGTTCCGTCCTGGACGCTCCCAGGACATCCTCCAGGGCCTTGAGCTGGTCCGCCGTCGGCAGGCATACGCCCTTCTCATACCGGCTTACCATGCCCACATCAGCCCTGGGTTCCGTTTCTTTCAGTCTGGCGGACACCTGCGGCTGGGTCAGGCCCAGCGCCATCCGCCGCTCTTGTAGTCGGTTCATGCTCTGCCTCCTCTATCAGTCTGATTTGTTGGAAGAAGGGGAAGAACTGGGGCGGGCACACCGCGTTTCCGAGGCATCTAACTCTGTCCATCCAGTTGGGAAGCCCATCAACCATTCGGTCCATTCCGGGTTCAGATTTCCAGTACCCCCCCCGCCAGGTAGGCCACTTTCTGGCATAGGAGCAACGACCTGGTGGATGTCGCGTCCTTCCGCAGGTGCCGGGCCAGCCCCGCCGCGTCCATCGCCGTCGGCGTGGGCCACGATTGCAAATCGGTATCTTTGGTGCGGAGCGCCGACGCCGCGAGCTGGAACCATAAACGCCCGTGCGGTGTAGCCTTTACTTTCCAGGTCAGAAAGCACATCGTCGAGCGCCAAATTGAGGATGTTAGCAACATTCTCTCCAATGACCCAAGTGGGCCGCAGCTCGTCGATAACTCTAAGCATCTCCGGCCAGAGGTAGCGGTCATCGCTCTTGCCTCTGCGCTGTCCGGCTTTGGAGAAGGGTTGGCACGGGAAGCCGCCGGAAATAATGTCAACTGTTCGTAGTCCGGTCCGTTCACAGAAACTCTCCTTTGTCAAAGTCCGAATGTCCCGCCAGCGTGGAACGTCCGGCCAATGTTTCTCCAGGACCCTGGTGGGGTAGTCGGCCCACTCGCATTGTCCCACGGTGTGGAAGCCCGCCCACTCGGCGGCCAGGTCCAGGCCACCGATGCCGGAAAACAGGGAAAGGTGGGTCAACTCCATATCAGCTATCCCTCATACGGGCTTTCCAGGGACCAGTCCCAGGTCTGCCCGCCTTGCCATTCCGTGGTGAAGTAGTTGTGTACGCCGTCTCCGGTGAAGTACAGGTACTCCTTCGGCAGCACCCGGCCCACGCTGCCCACGCACTCCTTCTCGGCCATCCAGCGGGCCAGCACATCCTCCACCAGGGCCAGGATGTCCGGGTCCACCGGGTTGCTGGGGTCGTAGCCGTAGAACTGGCAGGGCTGGGTCGTGATGCCCTCCACCGCGTCGGCCCAGAAGCGGTCCCCGCTGTCGTAGCGGTTCAGCACGCACCAGATCGTGGCCGCCTGTTCCGTGGTGGAGCAGCCCCGTGCCTCGCCCCACACCATCTTTGCCAGGGCTACCTTGGACGCCTCCATCGGGTCGATGGCCTCCTGGTCCTCAAACTCCAGCGTGATGGGTTCCAGCGTGTGTGTCTCCGCCGGAAGCACCGTTGCCGTCACCGGCACGGTGGCCTCTGGTGTCTCCGGCTCTTGTGGACGCCCGCTCCAGGCGAACGCCGCAGCCACGGCCAGAAGGGCCAGCGCCAGGCAGGCGGTTCTCTGCATCGCGGCCCTGCGGCGGCGCTGCTGCCGCCTCCGCCGTTCAGTCCGGGTCATAGGTGCTTCTCCTGCGGCGGTACAGCTCGTCGATAAGGTCCGTGTCGCTGTAATCGGCCAGCGCCTTGCCCTCGTCCTCTGCCTCAACCGATACAAGGATAGAGGATTTCAGATACAAAGCGGGACGCGGCGCGAAGTCGGCGAAGTACACGTAGAAGTTGTTCACGGTGCCGTCGGCGAGGATGCCGTACGCGAGGCTGTCATTCGAGTACGGGGAGCTGTTGGTTGTCCAGCCTGTTGCCAGCCAATAGGGCTTGGAGGTCAGCGGCAGGATGCTGCGGTGCTTGCGGTACTCGTCAATGGTCAGCGCCCGCACGACGGCCAGGGGCTTGCCGTAGTCCGTCATGCCGTCCATGGTGGTCAGGTCGATGGGCCGCTCCACCACGGTGGAGAAGATGGCCGGGTGCTTGTCCCGCAGCCAGCGCTCCACGGTTTTGGAAAGCAGGCTGCCCGCGTAGTTGTTGTGGTCCTCCCGCTCGGCATCGTCATCTTCAAACTGGCAGCACTCCGGCAGCGTGTCGGCGGCCACCGCAAAGACGGCGTCCAGGTCGTCCTCCAGCTTCACAAACTCCACGCCGTCGAGGGTGAAGCGTTCGCCCCGACGTACCTGTGCCAGGGCCAGGTCCTTCATTTTCATGTCCTTGTCCTCCTCTTTGGTTTACTGGCCGCTCTCGGCGGTCGTGGTGGTCCGCCGGTTGCCCCGGCGGCGGATTGCCTCTTGAAACGTCCTTTGAGCCAGGCGGGGGTCATACTCCGGGCGCTGGTTCTTGTCCAGCTTGCCCGTGTCGCCTCGTCGCAGCTCCTCATAGATCGTTGCGGGGTGGCATCCGATTTTGTAGGCGATGTCCAGCACGCGGGCTTCCTCCTGGTACATCTTTGCGATTTTCTTTCGGTCCTGGAAATCCAGGTACTTGCAGGCCATCACGCGCACCCCCTTTCCTGGGAAAAAATAAAGCCCGAAGGACTGTTTCATCCTTCGGGTTTTACGATAGCATTTGCGAAGCCAAATGTCAATACTAAAACCCGAATTTCTTTGAAAAATTTTTTATAGTCTTTATAGGCTTGCAAGAAACACGTTGAAAAGTTCCGCAGAGGTGTGCCAGTCCAGGATTAACCGTGGGTAATTATTTATCCAGTCCTGGACCCGGCGCACCTCTTTTTGCGTTACCTTGCGGAAGTCCGTGCCCTTGGGGAAAAACCACCGGATAAGCTGGTTCTGTTTCTCGTTGCTGCCGCGCTCTCCGGGGGACCTGGGGTGGCAGTAGTAGACGTGGGTGCGCTTCTCTCCGGGCAGCAGACAGGAGCGCTCCATGCCCTTGCAATCGGCAAATTCGCTCCCGTTGTCCACGGTGATGCTCTTGAACACCTGGCGGAACATAGCGGTCCCCATGCGGCGCTCCAGTCGGTCCAGAACGCCCACGACGCTGGCGGCGGTGTCGTCGTGCATCTTGCGGATGATCTCGTCCCGCGTCACGCGTCCAGTGAGGACGCACAGGGCGGCCTTGGTGCCCTTCTTACCCACTACGCTGTCCATCTCCCAGTGGCCCGGCTCCTCCCGGTTGTTGATGTGCTCCGGGCGATGCTCGATGCTGTCCCCTCTGGGGGCTTTCGTTGCTTTCACGCGGTTGTAGGTCCGCTTCTGGTCACTCTTGTAGCGCAGCTCCTTGTTGGTCAGGGGCCACAAGTCCCCGTTCTCGATGTACTTATACACAGTCTGACGACATAATGTGCAGGAGAAGGTGGTCTCCGGCGTTTTGCCCAGCATGGAGCAGGCAGCGGACGGGGAATACCCCTCGGAGATGGTTTTGACCAGCCACCGGGCCAGCCGGTGGTCTTTGCCTATTTTCAGGGGCTTTTCCATGTTCTTCTTGCGGTCCAGGTGGTAGTCCTTGGCGACGTCGGCGGAGTAGGAGATGTAGGTGGTCAGGTCGCTGCGTTTCAGCTCCACCGCGCCTCTCCGGCACTCGTCGTAAACCGTGCTGTGATGCACGCCCAGATAGCGGGCGATCTGCGGCTTGCTGTACCCCTCGCGGAGCATTTTTTCAATGGTCAATCTGTCGTTCCAGGTCAAGTGTGCGCCCTTATATCTCGGCATAGGAAAACCTCCATTTGCAATACTTTTGCATAGCATTTGTATATCTTTAGCACACTTTTTTCGGCCATGTCAATAGCCCCAGATGATGCAAAAATCCCCCTACGGATAGTAGGGGGATTTCAAAATTTTTTTATTCTTTTCCGGTCAGCCAGTCCATCGTCACACCCAGGACCTCGGCAAAGATTTTCAGTTCGTAGTCCGTCACGAAACGGTCCCCGGTCTCTATCTTGCTGATGGCCTCCCGCTCGATGAACACGCCCTTGACCTGCATCCTCGCAGCGAGGTCCGCCTGGGAGATGCGTTTGGTCGCCCGCACCTGGTGGATGCGGTCGCCGGAGATATTCTTTTGTCCCTCGAAATCGTAAATCTTCACACGCAGCCCCTCCTTGGCACCTTGACAGTACCACGGAAAAGGGCTATCTTTGTAATAAAGATTTACAACCTTTATCGTTTTGGTACAAAAAGTGGGAATATCTCACTTCGCGTCCGGCAGCTTCTCCAGCATACCGGCGGCCTCCAGCAGATTGTAGATGATCTGGGCCGTGGCCTCGCGGGTGATGGGCTTCTGCCATCCGTAGTTGCCCGCACCGTCTCCGGCGAAGATACCCTTGCGCTTGCAGTAGTCGGTGGCCTCCTTGGCCCAGGCGGAGGGGTTGTCCCCGGTGTCGGCGCAGCTCGTGAGCTGTTTGGTGTCCATAGCTTCTTCATCCTTTCCGGCCTTTGCGGCCTCCAGCCTTTTGTTGACTTCTGCGGCGATCTGGCCGTGGCGGCTGTAAAGCCAGTCACCAGGGCAGGCTTTCGCCGCAAACCAGCGATGGACGGTCATGTTCTGCTGGTCCACTTTTCCGATAAGGGACTTGTCGCCCTTCCAAAGCAGCCTGGGGATGCCGTTGCGCTGGCAGATGTCCACCAGCAGATCAATGAGGGACTTGTAGGCCGCGTCGGAGACCGGCCACGGGTCCTTGGCAACGGTGTTCGCCACCTCGATGGTGACGGCCCGGTTGTCGTTACTGGCGGAGGAGGTACACCACGAACGGTTGGCCTCGTCCACATACAGGCCGATGCGCCCGTCGCTGCCGATGCCGTAGTTGCTGCTGGCCTGGCGTTCCTTGTTCTGGAACAGTTCGCCGCAGCGCTCCACGGACAGGTTCCCGGCCATACAGTGGATGGAGATGGTGTCGATGGCGTGCTTGCGCTTGCCGGAATGGTTGGGGGACAGCTTGGTGTAGCTGACCAGCGGGCTGTTACTCATTGCCAGCACCTTCTTTCAGAACACCGTGGTTGAGTTCGTAGACGGCGGCCTCAATGAGCGCGTCGATGCGGTCCTCGTCCAGGGTGATGCCGTGCTCCGCCAGCCAGTTGAGGACGTAGGCTTTCTTCTCCTCGCCGCGCCCGCTGCCACGGTAGATTTGCTCCGCCGCCGTCACGGCGATTTTCACCCAGGCATTGATCTCCGCCTGCTGCTGGGCCGTGGTCCGGCTCTTGATGTAAGGGATGACCACGGCGGTGATGACAGCAGCCACAAGGGCAGCCGCCGCTTCAATGATGGTCGTAATATCCATGATGTGCTCCTTCCTTTACTCCACGATTTCCCAGTCGTCGGCCAGCATATCCGCCTGGCTTGCAAGCCATCCCATTTGCACGCCGGAAGTGCCGCAGAATGCGATAGCCTTGTTCCCAATGGCCGCGTGGTTGGCGTTGACGATTGTTCCCTCCGGGGACGTGTAACTGATGGCGGACGCCAGCTCAATGTGCTGGTTCTTTCCGTTCCAGCCCGCCCGTCTGCACTTCTTCCCCTTCTTCATGGCCTCGATAGCCAGCCCGAAGTTCATACTGTCGATGGGGCGGTACGCCGCCTCGAACACGGCCTTGGGGCTGAAACTCTCGTAGCCGTCCGGGTAGCGGACCTTATAGCCCTCCTCATCAGGGGCCATCCCCATGGGGACGGGCTGGCCCTCCTCGTAGACCCTGCAGCCCTTGCGAACAGCGGGGACCGCCTCAATGATTTTCGTGCCGATATAGGTTTTCATTTCGATTTCCTCCTTTAGCAATCTCGTTTGATTTTCTTCTCCGGTGCGTTGCTCTTGCCGAACACCGCCCCGTCGTTGTGCTCGAAGATGTTCTCCACCACCTTGAGGACGTTCACGCCCAGGATGGTCTCGATGGCCTGCTCGGACAGGTCCACCACCGGGAACACTTGGCCCAGGCGCACCGTGGCGTACAGGGCGATGATGTAGGACATCGTGACCCACCCCAGCGCGGCGATCTGCGTTGTCACGAACAGCCGCCGCGTGGTTGTCTTAATGTTCTTCATCTCGTACCGCCTCCAGATGGTCAATGCGGTGGTGTGCGGACTTGGCGCTGGCCTCCACGGCAGCCAGACGGCCCTCCACTGCTGTGTTGGTCTTGCGCTGCTCTCGCTGTTCCGTCTTGATCTCGTCCGTGTTGGACTTGATGTACCCCAGCTCTGTCAAAACGGTGCCGAGCTGTTGGCCGCTGCTCCTGTCGTCTTTCCCCTTGTTGCGGGAGAAGGTGGCATAACTGATGACAGCGCCCAGCACCGTGCATACCAGTCCCACAATGATGTTCCACTCCATTGGTATCACCTGCCTTTCCCATTGAGCATATCAAAGCCCTGCATCCTTTTCGCCCCGAAGCAGATAAAAATTTGAAAGAGAGGAAAACCGAATGAGCTTGAAAATGGGACCCATGTTGCTCCCCAGCTATAAGCAGGAATGGGAGAAAACAATGGCGCAGCGATATAAAGACGGAAGCTTCCCTTCATCCGGCCCGGATTGTTTCGAGGCTTGGTTGAGCGAGCGGGCCTACTCGCTGCGGGATAGCTTGAACTATGCAAATGCAAAGGTCGAAAGGGCAGAACAGGAAGCCCGCGCATATAAAAAGCAGCGCAATATTGCCTTGGTCCTCTGCGCCGTTTTCTTTGCCATAGCGCTGCTCTTTGCTACGCGGCCCGCCTCGGCAGCTCCGGCGGCAAAGGCGGCGGTGGCGAGCGCCCAGCGGGCGGAGGAAGTGGTGGCAAGCGCCAACAGCGATAAGTACCACCGGCTTACCTGCGATTATGTGGACAACATCCTGGATGAAAACAAGGTCTACTATAAAACAAAACGCCCGCAGGCGCGGAGCGGGACGGCAAATACGCCTGCTCCGTATGCAGGCCGTGAGGGGGGGAGAGCATGGGCAAAGTAATATTTCTCGCATTGATTGTTTATTTCATTCTCCGTTCGTTCTGGGACTTGCACAAGAGCGGAGAGCGGAAGCGGCACCCATCCCTGGAAATTCCGCTCGAAAGCGGCGGGGAACTGGACAAATATTTCCGTTCACACGGGATAGACATGGATGCAGACAAGGCCGATTTTGTAGAGCGTGCGGCTACGGCAGCAGCGTTTGAAGAAAATAAGAAGGGCTGGGATTAACTCCCGGCCCTTCTTTCTTTACCATTCGCTGGTGTAGACGGTCCCCCAGAGGAAAGCCCGCTGCTCGTCGGTCAGGCCGGAGAAGTCCTCCAGCCATTCCCGCACATGGTCGCTCTTGGCCTCGCCCTTCACGGTCTTGCCGTCTGCGTCCTTGGTCCCTTCCATCTCGTTGTAGGCGGTGTGGAACAGGACGTACTCCCAGGGTTCGATGCCCTGGGCCTCTGCGTCGTCGGCCTGGGCCATCCACTTGGTGCTGACCTCGTACTGTCCGTCGGAATGGTCCGCCAGGGCGCTCTTGTCGGCCAGATCATAGGCCGCCTTGAGCACCTTGTCGCGGGTCTCGTCGTCCATTCCCTGGAAAATAGGGCTGCTCGTCAGGTCGTCGGCCATGCTGCGGTAGTCGTTGGCCCGCTGGTCGGAGTATGCCCGGTAGGCGCTGCTGCCCAGGTCGTCCGCGCCGAAGGTCTCCTCCTTCTCCTTGGCCGGGGCGTATTTGTCCCTGCTGCCGATAAGGTCCCGTGCCCTCTGAGGCAGGGTGTAGTCCGGGTCCTTCTCAATGGCCTTGTTGTAGCGGCTCCGCATGGCGCTGTCGATGCTCGCACCGTCCACGCCCATGCTGTTCATCAGGTCGTCCCTGATGTGCTGGTAGGTGTCCATGTTGCCCTGCTCCAGCGCCCGGTACAGAATGGCGTAATAGCGGTTCTTGTTGCCGGTGTTGGAGATGTTGTAGATAGCCTTTTCCATCTCATACTGGAGCGGGATGTTGCCGGTCTCCACCGCCGCGCTCCGGGCCAGGCCCCACATATCCCGCGTCAGGTTGGAGGCCGGGATGCCGAACATCTTTGCACCGGCGGCCAGCAGCCCCTTGAGGGCGTAGGCCCTGGTCCGCTTGCCCTGGCCGTCGGCGCTCTGGATGGCCGTCTGTCCGGCCTGGATAAGGTCGGACACGATCTCCATTTCCGTGCGGGACACGTCGTAGCCCTGCATGATGGACAGCGCGTCCTTCACGAAGGGGATTTGGCCCAGGGGGTTCATGTTGCTGCCGACGTTGCCCTCCATGATGGCATTCCAGGCTTTCTCCCAGGGGGTCTCCTCGTCACCGGAGATGCCGGTGAACGCAGCCCGAAAGCGCTCCCAGTATTTTTTATCTTCGTCATCGTCGCGCATGGCGTCGATAAGGCTCTGGGCCAGAGCGTTGACCACGTTCGTCACCACCAGGGCCGTGGCTGCCCGGCCCATCGTCTTGATGGCCTTGCCGCGCTTCTGGCTGTTCTGTTCGTAGCGCACCTGGTCATAGGCCCGCATCAGTAGGTTGAGGCTCATAATAGGCTCGCCCATGAAGCTGGTCGCCTGCTTCACCACCGCGTTGCTGGAGCGCATGATGTTGGACCGCTGGAGCACGCCGTCTACCACCTGGGTCTGGTCGATGACTTCCGCGAACAGCTTTGCCGTCTGCCGGTAGAACGCCTCGCTGCCCTTGGTGAGGCCCTGGTGTTCCCGCGCCGTGGCCCACTCGCAGGCGTTCCACAGCTTGCCCCAGGTCACGGCGTCTGCCGCACCCGCAGGGGCAGAAAGGGCGTCGTTCAGCTTCCGCACGTTCGTCCGGTTGTCGAACAGCGTCTCGGTCATTTGGTAGGGGCTGGAGATGTCGAAGCCGCCCGCATCCTTCCGCATGGCGATGGGGGAGTATTGCAGGGCTTTCTTCCATCCGCTGCCCCGCGTAACGCCTCTTGCAAGGCCCCGCGCCATGTCCTGGGGGTCCAGTACCGCCGCCGCCCGGAAGAACGCCGTGGGCTGCTGGATGACCACGCGGATGTTCGCGCCCACGGCTGCGCCCTTGAAGCCGCCGATGGTCTTTCCGGCGATGTCCCACATAGGGCTGTCGCCGGGGGCGTTGATGCCGTTCTGGATGTCCTCCATCAGGTTGTGCCAGTATTTTTGACTGCCGGGGCCGCCCACGCGGTCCAGCAGGCCCTTGATGGTCTTGCCGGTGGGGTTGCCCTCCTCGTCCCGGAACTGGTAGTTGAACAGGCGGTTGATGTCCTCCATCGTGCAGAGCCAGGAGGCATAGTCCGTCATGTCGGAGGCGTGGTTGGCAAAGGTGGTGAAGATGCCCGCCAGGTCCAGGGCGTTGCTCGCGTGGGGCATCGTGGTCTTTGCCATGCCGATGTTCTTAATGGAGCGGGTGTTGTTTCCGCCCTTTTCGATGTTGCTGTGCAGGCCCTCCTTGGCCGATTTGATGGGCCAGTAGTCGCTCTCGGTGAACTTCTTGTAACCGTAGGCTTCCACGCTGGCCTTGTTGCCGTAGTCGGCCAGCACGCCACGGGTCAGTCCTTGCAGGCCGTCCGCGATCTTCACCTGCTCCGGTGTCAGCGTCCCGGTGATGTTCGCCAGGTCGCCCTCCGTCAGGCGGATGCTGTCCGTGCCGCGCCGGATTTGCGAGGTTTTGATCTCTGGCTGGACCACGCCGCCCTTGAGCAGGTGGTCGTGGGCCTGTTTGCGCTTCACCAGCTCGTACAGCTCCATCACCTGGGCCGTGGAAAGGGTCAGCTTCTCGCCTCGCTCCGTGGTGAAGGTCTGCGTGGTCGCTTCCAGCTTCTTCACCGTCTTGGGGTCCACGATCTTGCGGACCTCCTCGGCCACATGGTCCACCATGAGCTGCTGCTGGTCCTGCGCGTCCCGCAGCATCCGGTAGACTGCTTTGCCCGCCTCTCCGTAATGGGAGAAGAAGGTGTACGGGGTCTCCAGGTCAATGAGGGCGTGGTTGCGGGTCAGGCTGTTCTTGGCCCGGCGGCTGCTTGTCCCGATGGAGATAGCCTGCGCCCAGTCCGCCGTCCTGACGTACTTGGCCTTGGACAGGACTTTCCCCGCCGTGTTCACGCTGTGCTCCACGGCCTTGACCACCTGCCACACGGTTTGAAGCTGCGCCACGCTCATGTCGGCCAGCTTGGTGTCCTTCATGGCGATGACCGCATCAAAGCCGCCCTTGATGCCGTCGGCGTCGCTGCCCAGCAGGGAGGGGTCAATGACCATATCCCCGCCCTCGGCCACGATTTTGGCGTACTGCTCCTTGAGGGCGCGGAACGCCTCGGTTCGCTTGGTGGGGGTGCCGCCGCCATCCTTCACCCGCTTGCCGTTCTCGTCGAGGGTGTACTGGCTCTCCTGGTTGATGCTCTCCAGCATAGCGGCCACGCTTCCGCGCATGGCCTCCGGGATGTGGTGCTGGTCGCTGGGGCGGAGGAGTTTCTGGGACAGAGCGCTTGCATGGCGGGTGATTTTGGCCCGCAGCTCACGGGCCGCCCGGCGTTCCCGGCCCGCTGCGTCCTTGGCCGCATAGCGGTCTTTCAGAGCACCCATCTGCCGCTCGCGGGCCTCCCGCTCCTTGGCGACGGCGTTCTGTACCCGCTGCCGGTTTTGCTCCCGCAGTTCCGCCAGGCGGGTGGTGTACTGCTCCCGCACCTTCTGGACCTGCTCCCGGCCCTTGGCCTTGGCGTTCTCCAGCTTCAATGCCTGCCGGTCCGCAAAGGTCTTTCGCGTCTGGGGCAGGTCGAAGAAGGTCTCCATGATCTCGTTCGCCGCGCCGGTCACGGCCTGGTCCATGTAGCGGGAGAAGGGGTTGTACTCGTTGATCTCGCTGATACCGTCCAGCACTTCCACGATATGGAGGAGCTGGTCCGTTGGGTGGGTCTGCTCCTGCTCGCTGAAAAACTCCGGCCAGCGGGAGGAAAGCTCTTGGTACACCTGGTCGATGTTGGTGTGGCCCTCGCTGCCCAGGTTCAGCCGTCCGAACTGCCGCTTGCGGAAGTCGCCATAGTCCGGGATGTCCCCGTGGTACTCCTTGCCGTAGATGATCTTGGTCGTCCGCAGGTAGTCCCGCAGGTCGCTGTACGCATCGTACATATCGCTGTCCACGGCCACCGCGTTGCTCACCAGGGTTTCCGCGATGTCCTCCGCCCGGCGGCGGGCCTCGGTGTAGGTCAGCTCGTCCTTGCCGTCGTAGCCGCTGGCGATGTAGTCATAGAGGCTCTGGAGGTCTCCCTGGATGTCCTTCACCGCGATGTCGGCCCCGTAGTTCTGGATAAGCTGTTTCGCGGCGGCGGTCACGGCCTTTTTGTCCGTGGTCACGCGCTGGGTCCGCCGGGTCTGGCCCTGCCAGTAGTCCCGGCTCTCCTGGAGCTTCCCGCTCCGGCGCTGGAGGGCGATATAGTCCTTCATCTGCTCCCGCAGCAGTCGGTTTTCCTCTTGCAAGGCGGCGTTCTCCTGGAGAATGTCCCTTCCCTTGAGGGATAGCCTGTCTCCGTCGCGGGTCACGATGGCGCTGACAGCGCCGAATTTCCGGGTCGGTTCCACGGTAAAGCCGTCGCCCAGGGCGTCCTTGAGGTAGGAGACCAGCTCCTTGGACGTGAAGCCCTTTTGATAGCTGCCGGTGTTTGAGATGAAATATTCCATCAGATCGTCGTTGATGGCAACCTTGCTCCCGGCGTTCTTCACATCCGTGCCGCGCACGTTGATAAACGCCCGCCCGCCGGGGTTCAGCATTTCACCGATTTTCACCACCATAGCGTCGCGGAGGTCCTGGGGCATGACGTTAAGGACCGCGTTGCTGATGATGACATCGTAGGTCTTGTCCAGGGTGGAGTAATCGGTGTAGTTCGGCTGGTACTTGGCATCCGGGAACGGCTCGATGTCGTCCACGTCAAAGCCGTACTCCTCGCGCCCGGCTCTGGTCCCGTAGCCCAGGCCGGAGCTTGCATCCAGGATGGTCCCGTCGAAGTTCTCCGCCTGGAGGGCGTCGTAAATTTTGCGGTAGCTCTTGACCGTGCCGGAAATCTGTGTCGGGTTGCGGGTGTCCGCCTCGTCGGCGTCCAGGGCAAACAGGGTCGGATGGGCGGCCTTAACCTCGTCGAAGGTTGCCCCCGGCTTCCAGTCGTCGCTTGTCGGTTTCACAGGGGGAACGGTCTTGAGGGAGAAGCGCGCACCCTCCACGCTGTTGATCTTGGCAAGACGGTCCGCGTCGTCTCCGGTCTTGTATTCCAGCATCCGCACACCGGCCTGCTCCAGACCGTCCCGCAGTTTCTTGCTGCTGTCATCAGGGATGACGGCGGCCAGCACTTCGTCGAAGCCGACAGCCCGCTGGGGCTTGGCCTCAAAGTAGCCGGTGGGCATTTCCGCCGCCGCCTGGTAGACGGCCTGGATGTCCTGGGCCGTCTGGCTGCTGATTTTGTACCCCTCCTTGGAGAAGGCCCGCATAATAGCGTCCACTGTCCTTTTGCCCTTGGACGTTTCCATCAGGATGCTGCCGATGATGTCGCTCTCGACGAAGGAATTGTCGGAATGAGCCTTGTTTCCCTGCTTTACCTTCGTGATGATGCTGCCGATCTGGTCATCAATGGCCTGGAGCTTTGCTTCATACTCGGCCCCCTCGTCCATGCCCAGCCGCCCGCTGTCCGCCTTGATCTCCTGGATGCTGCGGTATTCCGGCGTCGCCACGGATTGCAGGGTCTTGGCGCTTGCGCCCCAGGTATTGCCGCCGCGCTCCTCCTGGCCCTCCTTCATCGCCTTGACGATGTTCTCCAGGGTGTAGGCATAGTGGAGCTGCGAGAAACTGCGGAGATTGCCGGAGGGGGTGTAGGGGTCCTTGCCGTTGTAGATGCCCGCCTCACCCAGCAGGCCGTCCAGCTTCCCGGCAATCCACTCCTCAACGGCGTGGTCATCCACGGCGCTGCGCAGCGCGTCAGAGGTAGCCATCCGGTCAATTTCGCCCTTGGTCGCGCCGCCGTCCTGGTACATATCCCATGCGTGGTGAACGATGCCCTCCAGGGTGAAGATGGAAACGCCGTCCATGGAATTGTCGATGCGGGTCTGTCGTCTTTCGTTGATCTCCGCGTCGGTCCAATGCCTCTTGACGGCCATTCTGCGGAGCATGGGTTCGCCCTGTTCCCGGTAGTAGTCCCGGAGAATGTCGCGGATGACCTCGGCATTCTCGCCCAGGGCGTCCTTCACGCTCTCGCCGGTCTCCAGGTTGGCCTCGATTTCAGCCAGCGTGTTCACGCCCAGGCGGTCAACCACCTTTTGCAGGGTGTCGTTGCCGAACTTGTCCCACACCTTGTCCATCTTCACCGGCTCCAGGCTCTTGCCCTGGTCTGCCAGATAGGCCGCCCGCACCGTGTCCGTGGAGGCCAGCTTCTCCGCCAGCTCTGCCGTGCTCCTGGTGCTGGTGTCGTCGATGCCCATAGAGCGCAGGGCGGCGCTGTTCCCGAAGATGCCCCCGGCCACGGAGACATCCCCGGCCAGCCGGTGCAGCTCGTGCTCCACCTGGGATGCCTTTTTGCTGTTCACGGGGTAATCTACTCGCGGAGCTGTCGGCGTCCAGGCATCGCCGCCGTACACCTTGTTGGCGCGGAATAGCTGCGGGTCGATGGTGTCCTTGCTGAACACAAGGGAGATGGGGCCGTACTTGGTGTGCCCGTCCCTGGCTTTTACAATGGCGATGGAGGGCATGGGCAGGCCGCCCAGCTTGATGGCAGCCAGGATGCTGTTCTCGTCCTTGTTGTGCAGGGCCAGCAGCTTGTCCGTCTCCTCCACCGGGGTCTTGAGAGAAAATTTGGTCTTGACTTCCGCCCCGTTCTGGGTTACACTCTCACCCGTAGAGCGAATGCCATCTCCCACCGAGGCCATGTAGCCGTAGGTCTGGAGAAACGCATTTGCTCTTTTTTCATCGTACAGGACAAACTCGTTCCCGCTGTCGATCTGGTTCTTAATCCATTCCGCCGGGTGCTCAAGGCCGTACAGGCTGTTGATGACATTGACAGGCTTGCGGTCCATATCGGTCCCGCGCTCCAGCGCTGCCAGCAGCGTGTAGCCGTCGCCGTCGATGTCGTTCAGAACGATACCGGCCCGGTCTCCGCTCCCAAAGGAGAACAGAGGGGAAGCCAGGCTGCCCATAAGGTTTTTCAGAACGCGGCGGGGGATGTTGTGCTTCTTCTGGGTGGATTTGCGGAAGTCTCCGATGGTCATAGCCAGGGGCAGCGCATCAAAGCCGGACTTCTCCAGCACCGCAGGGGTCACTCCGAAGTAGAACGCATCGCTGGAGGCCATCTTCCCGTCGTAAAACATCTTGAGCTGCTGGGCCAGCGTCATTTGAGAGGTCCGTTTGATAGAGAATTTTGTGCCGCCGTCCGTCTGGGCGGCGTTTTTGTTTGCCGTCTGCTCGCTGGTCGCTTTCAAAGCCTCCTCCCAGAGGCGGGCCGCTTCCTCCAGGGTGTCGATGCTCACGCCGTAGGCGCTGGCAGCGGCCTGGTTCTGCGCGGTCTTGTCGCCCTTGAACAGAGACTTGACCTTGCGGATGAAGTCCCGCACGGCGTCCAGCAGCTTCCGGGCCACGCTGCGGTTCTCCTTTGCCAGGGTCTCAAACCTGGCCGGGTCAACCGTCAGCGCCTCGGTGAAGTCTGCGGCGATCTCGTCCATGGCCTGCTCCGTGGAGAGGTTCACGCCTGCCTCGGCGTAGCGGCTCTTGTACTGCTCCACGATGGAGGCGGTAGAGCCGTCCCGCTCGGCCAGCGCGGACATGGCGTAGTCGCGGTACTTCCGGTATGCCTCCGGGGCCATCTCCTGCATCCGGTGGGTGATCTCGTGCTTTGCCACCACCGTGCCGGGGTTCTCGGCGTCGTTGGCAATGTGGATGATGCCGTTGCTGTACCAGCCGTTTGCGCCGCCCTTGCCGGTGGCCTCCGCCATCTGGATTTTCACTCCGGCGGCACGGGCCAGGCTGTTGTAGAAGCGCACGGTCTCCTTGGGCAGACTGGCGGAATGTTCGGACTGTACGAAGCCCGCCTCGTCGCCGTACACCGTGGCGCTCTTGACGCCCTCCCGCTCCAGAGCCAGGGAGGCCGCCGCGTCGTTCTGACCGGCGGAGTAGGCGGCGAAGCGCTGGGCCTGGTTGAGCTGCGCGGCATAGCGGCTCTGCACCTTGTCCATGTCGATGCCGGAGATGCCCGCCTCGTAGTAGGAGGCGAAGCCTGCGTAGTAGTCGTCGGCCCGCACGCTGCCGTCGTAGCTGGCGGAGAGGGCCTTGGCCCCGTTCTCGCCCAGGCTGGCCGCAGCATCCCGCACGCGGCGGATGTCATACGCCTGCTGCGCCGCAGGGCGCTGCTGCTCCACCTGCATGGCAGGACGCACGGTCTCCTGCGTGGCTGTCTGCTGGGCTTCCGTCGCGGCGGGGGTAGTTTCCCTCGTGTTCACGGAAACGTCGCTCTGCGTCCTTGCAAGGGCCGCCACGGCGCTCTTGACAGCCTTGCGCTGCTGGGACTTGCTCATGTCCTCGCTGATGTTCAGCCCAGCCTCCTGCGTCAGCGTGTTGATGGCGGTGGGGTTGCTCAAAATGTCGATGGCGGTGTTGTTGGTCACGCGGCCCTTCTGGGTCACTTCCTCGGCGGCCCGCAGCAGCAGGTCGCCGCTGCCGTCCTCCGCGTCGATGGCCTGCACGTTGGCCTGGTACAGCCGCCCGATTTCTGCGTTGGTGAGGGTCTGCCCGGCGTCGAGCTTCTGCTGGAGCTGCACGGCCAGCTTGTAGCTCTGGGTGCTGGGGTCGCTTGCAAGCCCTTCCTGGATGGTGGCCTGCACCACATCATCGCCCATCGCCTGGAACTCCGCGCCGGTGCGCCGTGCGCCGTATTCATTCAGCCCTGCGTTGATGGCGATGCCCGCGCCGGACATCACGCCGCCGGAGACAGCGCCGCCCAGGAAGTCCAGGCCCATGTTCTCCGCCTGGTCCCGGACGGCCCGCCAGAACGCCTCCTTCTCGGTCATGCCCTCGGCCTCGTAGGCGTCGATGGAGGTCTGCCACTCGCTCTTGCCCTTGGAAATGAGCACATCGGCCACCAGGTTGATGATGTCGCTGCCCACTTCCTCGCTGCCCTCGGCCAGGGTGTTTTTGAGGAAGTAGCCCATGGCGCTCTTGGTGAGCGCGGTTTTGTCCAGCAGGGCATCCAGGCTGACCTTCTCGGTGATGATCTCCGCCGCGCCTGCGATGGTGCCCAGGGCGAACGCCTGGTTATCGGACAGGCCCCGGTCCTTTGCGGAGATGGTGGCATCCGCCGCCGCGCCGGTGCCCATGATGGCAAGGGAGAGCGCCTGGTTGCCGCCGGTGATGGCGGTATTCAGCAGGAAGTCGCCCATGCTCATGCCGGTCTGGTAGGCGAAGCTGCCCACACCGCCCCAGTTGTCCTCCACGATGGTGTTCACCTCGTTGCGGATGGCGCTGTTGATGTAGCTGAACTTGTTGTAGCCTGCGTTCTGGTCGATTTCCCCGTCGGAGAGGTAATCCGCCGCCTGGCCCAGGTAGGAAAGGCCCTTGAGAGGGCTTTCCAGCACGCTGAACGCGGAGGACCCCACCGGGTGCTCCTTGGCGTAGGTGGCCCATTCCTCCTCGGCCTTGGCCCGCTGGCGGTAGTTGAGGTCTCCGGTCAGGTAGTCGATGTAGGCGTAGGCGTTCTTGTGCTCCGCGTCGCCGTTGGCGGTGTCCTGGGCGTACAGGTAGTTGAAGGTGGCGATCTCGTCATCCGTCATCTCCCGCCGCTCGCTGTTGTCCAGGCCCAGAAGGGACGCGTTGCTCTGGATGTCGGAGAGCATCTGGCGGCTGCGGGCCTCCTCGTTGCGGTTGATGTAGTCGTAGGCGATGTCGTCAAAGCCGCTGTTGGAGTAGGTCCCGCTCCATGCGTTGAATTTCTCCTGGCCGTTGGCCGTGCTCTTGTACTGGCTTTTCTCTGCAAAATCGGGTTTCTCCGCCAGCGCGGCATATTCCTTGCCCCGCTGGTAGGTGTTGTAGTCGTTCTCGTCCTTGAACTGGGACCAGAAGTCATACTCGCTGTTCAGCCCGCCCCGCAGCTCCTCCAGGTACTTGCTGCCCTGGTCCAGGGTGGAGAGGACGCCGTTCACGGCATCCTCTCCGTATATCTCTCGGTTGTCCTGGAAGTAGGTGCGGTAGGCGTTGGCCCTGTTCTGCATCACGCTGATGCGGGCGTCGTTGTCATCCCGGTACTTCCCAAAGTCTGCGGCACTCTGGAATTTGCCGTCCCGGCTCTGGTAGTCGCTGCCCAACTGGCTGGAGAGGCCGTTCACGCTCTCCAGCCAGGAATTGAAGCCCTGGGCCTTGTCCGCCTCGTATCTGCCGCTGCCGCCGTAGGCATCCTTGCCGTACTGCTGGTCGATGACGGCCCGGCGTTCTGCGGCTTTGTTCCGCAGAAAGTTGCTCGCCCGCGTTACGGTGCCGTCATCATTCTTGCCCAGAGGGGTCTTATCGCTGCTCTGGATGCTCTCGGCCTGCTGACGCGCCGCCGTCCGCTTCTTCAAAAAATCGCTTGCGCTTGCCATAGGGCCGCCTCCTTACTTTTTATTGCCGTTCCACTTGTAGGTGTAGGTGTTGGTTGCGCTGTCGTAGGTCTCGATGACCTTTCCGCTGTTGACGTAGTTCTCCACCTCGTCGTAGGTGAAGCGGCCATGGCCGGGAATATAAATCCAGCTATCCCCGTGCCGGTTGCCGATCTGGGCGTCGCTGCCGCTGTCTCCGCTGCCTCCCTGGTTTTTCATCCAGTCGGAGTAATACCCGGCCAGCTTCCCGGCCTGGGTGGTGTTGTACCCGGCGGACAGCAGCCAGGCGTAGGCGTCACCCTCGCTGCGGATGCCCGCCTTGTACATTCCGGCGTACACGTCCTCGCTGGCGCTTGTGCCGCCGCTCTTGCTCCCGCCGGAGCTGCCGCCTCTGGAGGACCCGCCGCCGGAGCGGGTGGATGCCTGCGCCTTGTTGTATGCGCTCTTGAGGCCCGCGATCTCCTGGTCCGTGTACCCCAGGGCCTTGTAGCCGGAGAAGTCGCCGCCCGCCGCGAGGGTCTGGGCCTTTGCCAGCGCCCGGTTGTACTCCGTCTCGTCCTTGTAGGTCTCCCGGTTGTAGGCGGTCTCGTCCTCGTAGCGCTTGTCCGCGATCTGGTCCCGGCCCACGGAATAGTTCCACTCGTTGTTGTAGCGCTCGTCGCTGATATTGTCCCGATGCACGCCGTAGTCAAAGCTCCGGTCCGTGTTGTACTGGGCCAGGAGGTCGGCGTACTTGGCGTAGTCGCCCTGCTCCAGGGCCACCAGCATTTCCAGGTTTGCCCTCTGGGTGTTGCCCTCGTCCTGGTACATGGAGTAGGCAAGCTGTTTCAGCTCCGGGATTTTATCAGCCAGCGCCCCCATGTAGTTGTCATAGGTCTGCTGCGCTGCGCTGCCCGCATAGCTGCTTGCAAGGCCGCCTGTGCGGGCGCTGACCTGCCCCAGGGTGTCCTGCATCGCCCGCTCGCCGTTGCGCGTGTAGCTCTCCTTGTACTGCTGGTAGGTGGGGTCCTTCTCCGGGTCGTAGCTGAACGCCTCCCGGTTAAGGATTTGGCGGGTCAGGTCGTCGATCTGGTTCTGGTAGCGGCTGGTGTAGGTGGGGGCCGCCTCGTAGGAGAAACCGCCGCCTCCGTTTCCTCGTCCGCCGCCGCCCATCTCCAGGGGGATGTAGCGGCTGCCGTCGCTGTCACCGGAATAGCCGTAGTTGCTGCGGATGCGCTCCACATAGTCGTGGGCGTCTGCCCAGGTCGTTTTGCCTGCCGCCGCTGCCGCCCGGACCTCCGCCGCGCTCCGCAGCTCGTCATTGGAAAAATGCTCCTGGTCATATACGCTGCCGCCGTAGCTGCCCCGGTCGCTGCCGCCGCCGCTCACCGTGTCGGCGCTGGGCGCGGCGGCCTTGCCGGTCTTGCTCCCGGTCTTGATGGCGCTGGTGGCATAGCCGTTCTCGTTATAGCTGATGTTGTAGCCGCCCTTGGAGACGGTCTTGCCCGCCAGGTCTTTGTTCCTGGACATATCGGGTTTTGCCATGTCGGATTACCTCCTCTTTCAGTTGGTTTTCTGCTCCAGCGCCGTCACGCGGGCTGCCAGCTTGTTGTACTCGCTGCCCAGTGTGCTCACGCTCTGCTGCACCCCGGAGAGGGTGGTTTGCAGGCTGGAGACCTTGCTGTTCAGCCCCTCCACACTGGTCTGTATGGCGGTCATGCTCTTTTGAAGCTGCCCCAGCATGAAGTCCAGATTTTCTTGCAGGTTTCTGGTGTAGTTGCACAGAGATTTTACGGTCCCGTTCACGTCGTTGCGGTCAAACGAAGGAGGGGAGCCGGGGAGGGTGGTTGCCATGCCCTGTCACCCCCTTAATATTCGCTGCCCAGGGCGAACTCCCGGATGATGCTCTTGACCAGGCATCCGCCCTTGCCGGACAGCCGGATGCGGAAGTTGTCGCACCGCACCGGCAGGATGGGGACTTGCAGGGTCTTGGCCCGCTCGTTGTGGGTGGAGAACACCTGTCGGAAGGGCTTGCCGTCCGTGCTGATCTCCACCTTGAGCCAGGCCCCGGCCTCCAGGTCCGCCCGCAGGTACAGCTTGGAATAGCACTTGCGCCCGTGGCTCGTCTCGTCCATCTGGCACAGCGTTGCGCTCCAGTTCACCAGGCCCTCCTCGGAGTAGTCCTGCCCGGTTGTCATCAGCTTGCCCGTGGCCCCGTCCAGGAAGTAGAGCGTCCCGTCCAGATAGGCCCAGTCCAGCGCGTGGGTCGCGTCCTCCCGCAGCCAGATGGCCCGCAGCGTATCAAAGACGTACAGCTCCCAGTCGCCCTTCTCCGTCCGCATGGAGATGTAGTAGCGCTCGCCGTCCGTGCCGCCCACCGCGTCGAAGAAGCGCCGGGTCCCGAAGTTCTCCGTCAGCAGCTCCGGGGTCCCGCCGGAGTAGGCGTACACGCCGTTGCGGCCCTTGTAGAACAGCGTCTCGTTGATGACGGCCAGGGACTTCTCGCTGCCCTTCTGGATGCCGGGCACCGTGTAGGTGTAGATTTCATACTGCGCCGGATAGCTGCCCAGGACCTTGTGCAGGCAATTCTCTTTCCAGAACAGCACCGTGCTGGAGTAGGCGATGCACCCGGTGAACTCGCCCTCCGTGCCCACGGCCACGGCGTAGCTGTCCGTGGACACCCCGTCGTAGACGTAGAAGTTGGTCGGGTCGCCCAGGGCGCTGGCGTAGATGGTCTTGCCCTCCGCGCCCCAGATGCGGTTGTCGCACTCGCAGATGCACGTCAGGTCCGGCACCTTCCGCTCCAGCATCACCGTCCCGGCCTCCACGCCGGTCTTGGTGAAGATGTCCTTGGTGAAGGTCAGCTTCCGCGCCTCCAGGGAGCGGATGATGTGGCTGCCATTGTTCGCGGCGCAGGTCGTACAGCCGGAGATTTCGATTGCGTCTCCGGCCTTGAAAAGCTCGTCGAAGCCTGGGTATTTGTGTAGCGCCGCCGCGTGCAGCAGATAGGTGATCTGGTAGGTCCCGTCGCTCTGCTTTGCGCTGCTCTGTACCACCATGTACTCCTTGGAGCTGTCGCAGTCGTATTGAATGTAATCGCCCGCCTTGAGCTTGTCCGGGGTCCCTGCGGTCCCGCCGCTCATAGTCAGCGCTCCCGTGGTCTTGTCCACGCTGGCCCCGGTGTAGGCGGTGATGGATGTGTCGGCGGCCACGCTGCCCTTGGTCTCTGCGTTTTCCGCCGCCTGGTCGATGTAGCTCTGCTCCGGCACGGTCAGGGTGTTGGCCGTGAAGGTCACGTCGCCGGGGAAGCCGGGGTATTCCGCCGCCAGCATCCCGAACTTCTCTGCCTCCGTGTCGTAGTAGGCCTTATCGGGGAAAATGACGATTTTGGTGTTGATGGTGGCAAACTGCTTTTCGCCCGCAGTCACATGGCCCACCACCTTGCCGTCATAGAGAAAGTCGGTCCCGTCCACCACGCACAGCTTCCCCCGTGCGTACAGCCCCGTGGGGCTGGTGTAGGTCCCGGCGGTCTTGCGCCCGTCCCGCTGACTGAGGCACGGGAAGCGGGCGGAGGAGAGGCCCCAGCTCTCTGCCAGCTCGCCGTCCCCGGCCCCCTGGCCGTAGTTCAGCCCGGCAAAGGCGATGATCTGCTTGCGGTTCTTGCCGGTCGCCGCCGTCATGTATGGCAGGTTCATCTCGCCCCTCCTCTTAAAATAGACCCGTCAGACCCCCGCCGCCGATGGGCAGGTGCCTGCGGTGATACTGTTTCCGCCATTCGTCCAGCGCTGCGTTGTACGCCAGGGCGGAGTTGTTGTAGTTGTCGGCCTCCCGGTTGTAGAAGTCCACCTTGCTCATAAGGTACAGGTCGTACAGCCCGTCGTAGGGGGCCTCCACCAGCAGGGGCTTGTCCCCGTCCTCCGGGAACGCCTTGGGAAAGTCCGGCAGGTCGGTCCAGCCGCACGCCGGACACAGGTTGCTGTCCATCACCCGGTCATAGGTGATTTCCGTCCCGCCGCAGGTGGGACAGACGGCGACGGGTCCCTTGGCCCCGCGCCCGCTCGTGAGCTGGTGCCGCAGGATGGTCTCCCGGTAGAGCTGTCCGTCCAGCTCCAGCAGCCACGCCGCCTTGGTCTCGTCGTCGATGGCGTCCGGCCTCGCCCGGTTCACCCGTTCGATAACTTCATTGATGCTCGGCATACCGCCGCCTCCTCTCATAGAATTTGCCGGGCAGCGGCACGCCGCCGCCCGGCTTTCTGGCTGCTTCTCTTACACCGCGCGGACCCACAGGCCGTTGTTCTTCACATACAGCCCGCCGTCGTTGCCCGGCACGCTCTCAACCGTGTAGCATCCATCGCTGTCTGTGCTGTCAGATACAACGATAGAAGATTTAAGATTAAAAGCGGGACGCGGCGCGAAGTTGGCGCTGTACACGAAGTTGCTGTACACGGTGCCGCCGGTGTAGATGTAGTACGCGCGGTAGTCACCCGAGTACGGGGAGCGCAGGCCCCAGTAGACAGCGGTCGCCGTCTCGTCCAGATAGGCGATGCGCTTTGCGTTGTCGGAGAAATAGCTGAACGCCTTGCCCTCCGTCTGCCAGCCGCTCACGCCCGCCTCCGTGCAGGAGAGGGCAAAGCCCTTGCGGTAGATCGTGTGCAGCGTCGCCACCTGGTTGCCTTCCGCCACCACAATGGGGACGGGGACCAGGCACTCCCGGATTTTCTCGTCCAGTTTCAGCGGCCAGATGCCGTCACAGAAGTTGTCCAGCAGGCAGCCGATATATCGGTTCTTGTAGCTGCTGTCGTAGCTGGCCTCCCATTGGCGCTCATTGAAGGTGTCCTTGCGGATAAGGGTCACGCCCGTGCCGGTGCCGTAGTGGTCATTGTCCAGCTTGATGAACTTGGTGGGCTTGCTGTTTTCCGCCAGCTTCACCAGGCTGCCGTTTGCCAGATTGGAAAGTAACTGTCCCATATCGTTTTGTTCTCCTTTCGTCAGGTCCGGGCCGGGCAGCAGGGATGCCCGCCGCCCGCCTGGCCTCGTCTGCGCGGTCCAGAGCCATCAACAACCTGGACCGCATTTCTCTGCGGAGCTGCTTTGTGTCGCCGTGCTTGGCGTGTGCCTCCCAGGCGGTAAAGCTCTCCATGATTTTCTCCCGCGACACCTCGCCCGCTGCGTACTGCTTCTCCCATAGACGGATGCGTCGTTTCATCCGCTTGATGGAGGAGTAGCGCAGCTTGCTGACCACCTGGCCCGTCCGGGTCAGATAGGTGTGGAAGCCGCAGAAGTCGATGCCGTTTTGCAAGGGGAAGATGTTGGTCTTGTCGTTCAGCTCCAGGCCCAGCTTGGCAAATTCAAGCCTTGCAAGGCGCAGAGCCTCAACCGCTGTCGCCTTATCCGGGCAGATCACATACCAGTCGTCCATATACATCCCTGCCAGCGGTAGGTGTAGCTTCTCACCCACATAGTGCATGAAGGAGCTGACGTAGAACACCGCGTAGATGTGGCTCGTCTGGTGTCCCAGGGCCAGGCCCTCGTCCACGGCGTCGATGTATCGCCACATCAGCGCCCGGATGTCCGGGTCGGGAAACCGGGGTTCCAGCGCGGCCTTGAGCCGCCGGTGGTCGATGCTCTGGAAGAAGTGGCGGATGTCGCCCTTGATGACCCAGCCCTCGGCGTAGTCCCATTCCTCCATGGGCCGGTGGGGCAGACCGGCGGCCTTGCGTGCCGCCTCGTCCGCGCCCTTCCGCCGCAGGAAATAGGTCCTCATGTGCCGTTTCAGCATCTCCAGCCCGTAGTGGGTCCCCTTGCCGTACTGGGCCGCGTAGGTGTTCAGCGTGAAGCTCCGGGCCAGCTCGTCGTAGACGATGTAATCCGTGAGCGCGTGCTGCACCACCTTGTCCCGGAACGTCGGGGCCTGGATAAGCCGCTTCTTGGGTTCGTAGATATAGAACGCGTCCAGCGGGTCCGGCTGGTGCGTCCCTTGCAAAAGCGATTTTGAGAGTATCAGCAGCTCCTCGATTGCGCTGTACTCAAAGGGTGCCGTACTCTTTTTGCCCCTCTTGCACCGTCTGGCCCGGTGGTAGGCCGTCCATAGGGTGTCAAAGGAGCATAGTTCCTGATAGGTCATATCACACATCCTTGCTTGGTTTTCGGATGGTGGAGCGCAGGTCCGGCATCGCTGATAGCGGCCAGTATCTCCCTCCGCCGGAGGTGTCCGGGGCTTTCCCCGGTAGCGAGCCTGGCAGCGTCGGTGCCATGTGTTTATCCCCCGTGTTCATGCCCACGGACGACGGGATATAGCCTCCTTTGATGATGGGCCTCTGCTTTCGCCGCAAGGGCTACTTGTACACGGTAATTCCATCAGAGCGGGACGCGGCGCGAAGTTGGCGTTGTACACGTTGTTGTTGTTCACGGTGCCGTCGGTGTTGATGTTGTACGCGTTGTTGTCATTCGAGTTCGGGGAGCGCAGGCCCCAGTTGACAGCGCGAACAGGCTATACCCCAATGAAAGGCAGCTATCGCCGCCGAACATCCTCTCTCGCCTGGGCAGCGCGGCTCCGGTCCTTCTCGTACCAGGCGGCGCACATATAGCGCACCGTCATCACCGCCTTGCTCCAGGTCGCGGCCTTTTGGCCGCTCACGCCGGGGTATTGCTTGCTTTCTGCCATCCGCAGTATCTTCCGCTCCAGCTTCTTGCACGCGCAAAGGGCCTCCCGCTGCATCGCCAGCCGCTCCGCCGGTCTCTCCCGCAGGTCAATGAGGTTTGCGCCCTCAATGCACGAGCAGATGGCCTCTGCACCGTTCATCAGGGCCGTTCCGGTGGTGTAGCGGTATTTCTTGGGGATGACCTTCTCATTGGCGCAGGCGTCTGCCGTGTAAAGCCACATATCAGCCGCCTTGTTGCCCAGCTTGAAGTCATCGGTCTGTCTGTCAGCCATCGGGGCACCCTCGCTTTCGTGCTGCGTCCAGCAGCTCGTCGCAGCCCTCTGCCTCCAGCACCAGGTCCGGCCCCAGCCGGATGGTCACGGTCGCGCCGGTAGGGGAGCGCCCGGTCAGCACCAGGCTGTCCTCCCGGCATATCCGGCAGGGCTGCTCCAGCTCCGCCAGGAGGTTGGAGATCAGGCAGGAAGCCTCCGCCCAGTTCTTACACGCTGCCCGCCGCATCCATGGCCTCCACGGGAGCTTTGTCAACCACGGCCTTGTCCGCACTGGGAGCTTCATCAACCACGGCCTTTTCCTCGCTGTTGGCCTCCAGGGTCATCTTGAGGGTGGTAAGCTGTTCGTCGAGGCTTGCAAGGGCGCTCTGGGCGCTTTCCTTCTCGCTCTGCTCGTGGGACAGCTTGGCCTCCAGCTCCGCCACCTGGGCCGTCAGGGCGGCCACGTCGCTGTCCTCGCTGGTGCGGGTCAGTTTCAGCCCGTGGGAGACCACGCGGAAGGGGCCGGTGTAGGTCGCCGTGGTGCTGCCGTCCTCGGCCAGCACCTCAATGGGACCGGCGCAGAACGCGGCCAGGGCCTCGTCGCTGATGCCGCCGGGCAGCTCCGCCACCACGGCCTGGCGGGGGACCCCGCCGATGTTCTCCGTCACCACCGTGAAGCCCTTGTCGCTGACGGTGTGATTGCCTGCTTTAATCATGTTCGTGTCCTCCTCTTATCCGATGTTGATGTAAACGTCGCCGTTGGCCCCCAGGCTGGAGGCGGGAGCGCCGCTGCCGAAGTAGATGTTGCGGAAGCCCTTGGTGCTGCCGCTGGTGGGCGACACGCCGGACACGCCGCCGGTGAACGCGCCGCCCGTCTTGGGCATTTTCTGGTCTGCATAGGCAAAAATGTCCTGGGCCTTGCCCTTGGGGTCATAGACCGCCTTGGTCATGTCGCCGGGGTTTACAGCGTCCGCGCCCTTGGGGATGCCGAAGTCGAAGATGGGGGCAGCGTCCGGGCTTCCGGCCCGCCGCTTCACCGTGGCCGCACTTCCGGCGGCCAGCGTGGTGGTCGTCCCCACCTGGATGTTAGGGGTAGAGCCGTCGGCACCGGCGGGTCCCTGTGCGCCGGTCGCGCCGGTCGCGCCCTTGGCCCCGGTCTCACCCTGGGGTCCCTGGATGCCCTGCTCTCCCTTCGGGCCTTGAGCGCCGGTCGCGCCCTGCGGGCCTCTTGCACCCTGCACGCCCTGGGGTCCCTGCGGACCCACAACCTTGCCCAGATCAATGGTAGGCATAGATGGTTCCTCCTTCCGTCAGATGTTTAGGCATAGATGCCCTGCATCGTTGATGTAATAGTCCGGGGCCTCGTTGCCGGTGTAGGTACACAGCAGATGCCCCTCGTCGGTCACGCTGAAATTGACCATGCCAGCCGTCTGCACGGCCACGCCGTCGATGCCGCGCGGTCCTTGCGGCCCCTGCACGCCCTGGGGTCCTTCCGGCCCCGTGGGTCCAACCGGGCCAGCAGCGCCTTGAACGCCCTGGGGTCCCTGGATGCCTTGGATGCCCTGGACGCCGCGCTCGCCGGTCAGTCCGCGCTCGCCCTGGATGCCCTGCTTGCCGGTCTTGCCCTGTGGTCCCTCTGCGCCCTGTTCTCCCTGGTCGCCCTTGGAGGCGATAAGCAGCCAGTGGGCACCCTCCACGCCTCCGGCCACGTCCAGCTCCGGGGCCACGCCCTTGCACGCTGCCTTGCAGATGTAGGAGCTGCCCAGCCTGCTCACCTTCTGGAGTGGCAGATAGGTCTTTGCGCTGTCATAGGCTTCCCACACCTTCACGGCCTCCTCGGCCTGCTCCAGCGCCTCGATGGCGTTTCCCACCAGGGTGCTCACCTGGGGTACAATGCCGTCGATCTGGGTCTGGAGTTGCTGCGCCTGGGTTGGCGTCGGCTCTTTCGGCGTGGTGTAGGCGTCGTTCGGCTTCACCAGCAGATGGTCCGTCACCGTGATGGCAACGGCGGTGGGGTCGCTCTCCCGGAAGCCCTCAATGGTAAAGCTGCACCAGCCCTCCAGGGCCAGCGGCTCCGCCGGAATGGCCGTGTCGAAGGTCAGCGGGTCCTTCTTTGCCACAAGGTCCTCCACGCTGTTGTACAGCAGCACCGCCACGGGGCTTTCACCCAGGGCGTTGCGCCAGATGATGCGCTTGGAGAACGCCTCCCAGTCATCGCTCATAACGATGTGCAGGCCGGTCACATTGGCCTCGCCCTGCACGCCCGCGTTCTTGCTGTCCTTGCGGACAAATTCGCCGGTCACGGTCACATTGATGGTCCTGTCCATAGGGGGTCTACCTCCTTTCTGTATGATAAAAGGCGCGGCGGGGCGGAAGGGTCGGTCCCTCCATACCTCGCCGCGCCGTGTCGCAGCCGCTTTTAGGGTCTCGCGGTGTGCCTGTTCAGTTAGATGTTGCGGGCCTTGGCCTCGGCAGCGTAGGCGCTGCTCTCACGCTCAATGAGATTTGCGGTGGCGTTGTCCTGGGCCATGCTCTGCTCCAGGACCTCCGCCACATAGGCGGGCACCTGCACGGTCTCGCCGCGCTTGATCTGGAAGCTGCGGCCATTGACGGCCACGAAAACGTCATCCTTGTACTTGTCGTTGTCCTTGAACAGACGGATGGGCACAAGGTCGTTCGGCTTGGGCGCGGCGGGGGCGGTCTCTTTTGCCGCCTCCAGGGTCTCCTTGGCTTTGGCCTGGGCCTCTGCCACAATGGCAGCAGCTTCCGCCTTGGCCTTGGCGATGATGTCCTCCGCCTCGGCGGCGGGGGTAGCCTGCGTGGTGGCCTGCTGCTCATTGGCAGCAGCTTCTTTCTTGGCAGCCATAGTGTAAATACCTCCTGTTGGTCAGAATGTGGGGCCGCCCGCCGTAAAGCAGGCGGCCCCGGTGATTAGCTGTTGAAGGTGGAGCAGGTCTCGATGCGGACCATGTACGCCTCCACCAGGCGCTCGGCCACCTTGGTGGCTTTCCAGCCTGCGGTGGCGCGCTGGTCCAGGGGGTCGGCAGTACCGGCAGAGCCGAGCTGCTTCACGATGTGCTGGAGACCGCCGCCGGTGATCTCGGTCACGCCGTAGGCGTCCGCACCCAGAATGAGGGTGGAGTACACGTCACGGGCGGATGCCTTGGGGGTGGTCACGCCCTGGCTGGTGGTGCCAGTCTCGTAGTCCTTGCCCGCGTGGGTAAAGACCTTGGCCTCGCTGGTCTCCACGAAGCGGACGCCCTCGATGCGCCCGATCTCGCCCTCGTAGATGCCGTCGGGGTCGGAGTAGGTCTTGACGTTCACCCACTTGGGGTCAGACATCAGGTCGTAGGAGCAATCCGGGTGGATGATGCCCGCGTAGTAGCCGTTGATCTTGGGCGCGTTCATCACCTTGAGGTAACGGACAGCGCGGCGCACGGCGTCCACGGTCAGGTAGTGGTTCTGGCTGTCGGTGGTGCTGCCGCCGCACAGGTTGGCGCGGCTGTCCACCTGGCCCTCGGCGTACTGCACGTTGGTGCCGCCGTTCAGCACCTCGCGGGTGATGGTGTCCAGGGTACGGCCCGCCTGGCTGCCCAGCAGCTTGGTGGCCTGCACCAGGTTGTTGTCGATGGCGGAAAGCAGCAGCATATCGGACAGCTCGATGAAGCCGCCGTACTGCGCCACAGTCGCGGTGATGACGCCCATGTTGAGCTTCTGCCCTTCGGGGGTCACACCTTCGGTCAGGGCCGTGGTGGCCTTGGGCAGGGGGTCATACTTGCGGAACTCGATGGTCTTACCGCCATTCTTGGGGATGGGGTGCTTCTGTCCGAACTGGTCATGGACCAGCAGCGGCTCCGCCATATCAATGAGATAGTCGGAGTAGAAGGTTTTCATCTCGCCGGAAAGGTCGTTCCCGGTGGTGGCGCTGGTCGTCTTGTTGATGACTGCATCAAACAGGTTCAGCACGACGGGCAGCAGAATGAAGTTGCGGATGGTGTTCATGTTAAAATCTCCCTTCTGGGGAGAGGCTTAAAACTCGATGTGCTCTCCCCGTGCAGCTCTGCGGATGATCTCCGCGCGGTCCCTCTTGGACAGCTTGGAAACGTCATCCTTCACGATAAATGCACCCTGGGAGGTCGTGCCGTTTTCCTGGGGCCTTGTGCCCTTTGCGCGGATGCCGTCCACCACCTGCTTCTCCGTGGCCTTGGCCTGCATAGCGGCCACGCCCGCCTTGATCTGGTCCATGTGGACCACTTCATAAGCGTGCTGGACGGGAACGCCCGCCCGGAGCATGGAGAGGAACTGGGGGTTTTTGACCTCCGCGTTGAGGTCGAAGCTGGGGTACAGCCCCTTGACCTGTTCGGCCTCGCCGTACCACTGCTGGAGCTGCTGCTGCGCCCGCTGGTCGTTCTGCCGCTGGCGCTGCTGGCGCAAAAGCGCCTCGTTCTCCCGCTGGAGCTTCTGGAACTGCTTGTACTGCTCAACGGACATCCCCGCCTCCTCGGCGGCCTCGGACCAGTATGCGTCATCGTTTTCGATGGCCTGAGACAGCTTGCCCATGTCGCCGTCGCCGATCTGGTAGCGCTGCATCAGCATATCAATGACAGGCTGATACTGGCCCACCTGCTGCTCCAGGTTTCGGGTCTCCCGGAAGCGCCGGTCGATGATGCGCTGGGTCTCCTCGGTGTAGATGTCCTTGTACTCACCGTTCACAAGGTCCTGGAAAGCCCTGCGTTTGGCCTCCAGAGTATTGGACGTGGTGCTCGCGTCCGGTTTGTTGTCGCTCCCGGCGTCGGAGGACCGCTGCTGTCCCTCCGGGTCTCCGCCCTCGCCAGCCTCCGCCGGTTTGGCCTGCTTCCCGAAGATGACATTCTGGTATTCGCCCGATTTTCCCCGCCGGGTGGATGCGGGGGATGCCTGGGTCTCGCCCTGTGTGCCGGGTGCTCCGTCGCCAGAGGCCGCCGCCCCTGCGCCTGCTCCGCCTGCGGCACCGCCGCCGTCGAACAGGTTCAGCCGGATGTCCAGCAAATGCTTGAAGTTCATAGGATTGCCTCCTTTTTCGTCGCGGGTGTATCGCCCCCGTGCATCGGTCCCTGACTTCACCAGGGCAGCGGCCCGGTCCCCACCGTGACCGCCGCCCCGCATGGTGTGAAGCAGGAGGACAGTATAAGCGTATCAAATGCTTTTCCGCTTTTCGCCCCGAACTCGGAAAAAATTTTTATTTTTCTTCCCGGCACTCCACCTGGACCTGCTCCGGGTGGGCCTGGGCCACCTGGGCAAGGCCGATGACGGCCATCTCAAAGGCCGCCGCCGTGCCGTCGTCCCCGTTGAAGTCGAGCTGCACATCGCCGCTCTCCATCCGCCAGGTGTAGACCTCCACATAGCGCTCCCGCATGGCGTTGGTCACATATCCGGCCAGGGCGTAAAGGATGCCGGACACCGCCGCGCACGCCTCCACGCTGCCGGTGGCGTGGCCCTGGGCAGAGAGGATGCAGTGCTGGCCGTCCCGTTCGGCATAAACCTGGGTCATAGCGCGTCGCCTCCCGTCATTCGTTGCCCATGCTGGGGGTGCTGCGCTTTGCCAGCCGCTCCCCGTAGCCGGTCATGGGATGCTGGGCCTCCATGATGCCGCTTGCAAGGCTGTCCTTCTCGCTGGAGGGCACGGGGCCTGCCGCCTGGCCTCGCTGACCGCCGCCGGTAGGCTGCGCCGCTCCGATGCCCATGTCCTTGCCTGTGAGGGTCTGGATGATGAGGGCCATCTGGTCGAGCTGCTGGGACATCTGCTGGCAGATGTTGAGAAGGGTCTGGCCGTTCTGCACCTGCTCCTTCACCTTGTCGATGCCCTCAAACTCCATCATTTCCAGAGCACCCAGCGCCTCCTGCGCCCGCTCCGGGTTGAAGAAGCCCAGGCCGTACAGCTCCTTGGCCCGCTCGTTCTGCTCCATGCGGGAGAAGGGGTTTTTCTTCTGGGCCTTGATTTTCAGGTCGAAGATGGGCTTGCGGTAGAGGGGGAGGCCGTCGGAGGTCTGGCCCACTTCCTGCTCCTTGATGCCCGCGTTGTTCATGTCGATGAACTGGTAGCTGCCAGGCATCTGGCCCGTGATGCGGAACGAGCGGGTCTCGTCGTAGAACTGCCGGATAAGCTCAATGCACATCGAATTGATTTTGACGTGGGTGCGGTAGCTGGCCGCGATCATGTCCCGGCTGGCCTTGTTGCCCGCCTCCTGGAGGGCGGCGATGGCAGCGGCGGCGGTGACGCCGGACCCGGCGCTGCCGCTGTTCACGTCGCGGTTGGCCGCCGTGTCCTTCATCTCCTCGATTTTCATTTGCGCCACGGTCACATAGATGTCGTCCAGCGGGTTGGTGACGATCTCCTTGATGCGCCTGTCGTCAAGCTCGCCCTGGACGTGGACCAGAGGCTTGCTCCAGTCCAGGAACTCCTCCTCGTTGATGCCCGTGCTGTCGCTGACGAAGAAACGCTTCTTGGTGGTCATCATGCTGTTTTCCAGGATGTTGGAGGACAGCTTGTCGATGTAAAGCTGCGGGTCCTTGCAGATGGCGACATAGCCGAAGCCCACCGGCGTGCCCTTTTCCGGGAACATCACATCCAGCACGACGGGGTAGAGGCCGTGGTCGTACCAGCCTGTGTCCCGGTAGTTGGGGTCGTTCTCGCTGGCGAACAGCAGGGTCTCGCCCACGAACTTGGCGTAGTGCAGCAGCGTCTTGCCGCTGGCAGAGGTCGTCTTGTAGTACCAGTCCACCACCACGCTCTTGTTGCTGGTGTCGATGGTGTCGTCGTAGATATACTGCTTCACATCCACGGCCCCGCCGCTCAAATGGCCCTTGTGCTCCGGGTACTGCTGTTCCAGCAGGTCCTCGTCCACCAGGTCCACGATGAACAGGTTGCGGGACTTCTGGATGTCGGTCACGCCCGGCTCCCAAAACAGCTTGAGCAGGTCGATCTCCCGGATGTCCACGTCGCCCAGGCCATTCTCCTTGGCGCTGTTCCAGAACACGCCATAGGCTGCCGTGCCGTGTTTCAGCTTCTCCCACCAGTTGTCAGAGTAGGTCTGCTCGTAGTCGTTGTACTCCAGGATGACCGGCAGCACGGAGGACAGCACCTTGGCGCTCTCCTCGTCGCTGCGCTCGCGGGGGAGGACCACCGGCTCCGGGTAGTTGTCCATGGCGTCCGCGTGCTTATTCAAAATGCTGTTGAACAGCCAGGCAGAGGACGGCTCCGGCCCTCTGTACTCCGGGTTGTCCGTGCGCTGTTTGCCCTTGCGGATGGCCTCCCAATGGCGCAGCTCCCACCATAGCTCATCCTGGACCACGCGCTCCTCCAGGCTGGCCTTGCCCTGCTTGTAGCGGGTCAGGATGCTGATTGCCTCCGCGATCTCCGCTCTGCCGATGCGCCGCTGCCCGGCGGGGGCCGTCAGCAGCATGGCCTCCATCTCCGGGTCCACGCTCTCGTCCTTCTGCACGCCGGGGACGCCCCAGCCCATCGGGGGCTTGCCCAGGGTCGCGTCCTGCTCGTTCTTCCGTCCGAAAAGTGCCATAAATCAATACCTCCTGTAAAAATCGTAACGGTCATACTGCTGGTCCTGTCCCAGGTCCAGCGGGTCATATACCACCAGGGCGGGGGGCTTGTTCCGCCTGGGTGCTATCGGGTTCTTCATGCAGACGTAGCGCAGCTCGTCGTAGATGTGGTCCTCGCCCTCGGTGTTGATGTCCTCCACGTTCTTCTCGTCGTAGACCAGGTTGGGGACCGTGCGGATGAAGTGCTTGCAGGTGTTGAACACATACAGCATGGGGATGCCCTCCTCGTCAAAGGCGAGGCGGTGATGCACCTGCATCTTGCCGTCGATGCGGGCGTGGTCGCCGCGCTCGAAGTACACCCGCTGCCGCTCCATCAGAGCGCCGATGCTCTCCGTGCCGTCGCTGCCCCAGATGGCCGGGTCTCCCACGCGGTTGATGCGCCGGTCCTTGAGGTTGGGGTCCTCGGCCTCGATGCGCCGTATCTCCCGCGCCACCTCGGACGGTTCCATCTTCACGCCGGTGTTGGGGGTGCCGGTGCAGCCGTAATACTCCCGGATGCGGTAGAGCCGCCGGTCCCGGTCCACGGCGTACCAGCCCACGGAGAAGGGCCTGGAGTAGCCCCAGTCCAGGCCGCACCAGATGGCCCAGTCCTGCGGGACCTTGAAGGGGGAGATGACGTGGGTGTTGATGCGGTCCGTGTAGTGGTCGCTGTCGTTGCGCCACTCCGTGAATACCTGGCCCGCGAAGGTGTCCCAGTCGCCGTACAGCAGCGCCTTGCGCTCCTGCTCCGGCATGGAGGCCAGGCTGGTGAGGTAGTCCGGGTTGTTGGCAAGCAGTATCTTGTTGTCAAACACGGAGGACGGCACGAAGATGCGGGACTTCCAGCGGGTCTCCTCGTGGCCGTCAGGGAAGCGGACCTTGAACTGCTCCCAGATCGTTTGCATGGGCTGGGCCGCCGTGATGAAGCGCTCCTTCACCCAGCCGTGGCCCACGCCGCCGGGGTTGGCCTGCGCCCGGATGTAGCAGCGGGTCCCCGGCCCGTTGGGGCGGTTTCGGGAGAACAGGTAGCTGTACTCCTCCCAGAGAAATTGCGTCAGCTCGTCAAAGTCGATGAAGTCATAGCGCTTGCCCTGGTAGTTGGTCCGGTCCTTGGTGTACTGCATAGAGCCGAAGAAAATCTTGGCCCCGGAGGGGAAGGTCCAGACGTGCTTGCTCTCGTTAAACCTGGCCTTTTTGTAGGCCCGTCTGTAAATCTCCGTGCTGCGGTCCATCAGCTCCGTGAGCTGCGGGAAGGTCTTGCGGAGGATAAGCCCCCGGTAGTGCGGTATCTCCACCTGACGCAGGGCCTCGGCCAGGGCGCAGTCCGATTTGCCGCCGCCCGCCGCGCCGCCGTACAGCGCCTCGTCCTCAAAGCGGGCCATGAGGGCCGCCTGGCGCGGCTGCGGGGTCCAGATGACATTAGCCATCGTCTGCGCCTCCCTCCGGCGGGCCGGGGTTGTCCATCACGGGGGAGAGGAGCACCACGCCGCTGCCCTCGTCCTCGTCGCCGTCCTGGGTCTCCGGCTTGTACTTCCACGTCTCCGGCTTCCGGTTGGTCAGCCAGAACATTTGCGCCGCTGTATTGGCAGAAACATGGACTTCATCGCGGGCCTCCACAAGGGTCTCGACCTCGCGGATGCGCTTGCCCGTTTCCGGGTCATATTCTACGGTCTTTAGCTTGTAGTGCTTCACGATCTGGGCATTGTAGCCCAGGCAGCTCTTGAACAGGGCGTTTTCCACCTGCTCGTCCGGCACTTCACACGCCTGCGCGAAAGCAGCCGAAAGTGCCGCGTATCGCTCGTCCCCCTCCTGGCCCTCGTCCAGGTATTTGCGGAAGGTAGAGTAGGCGATATGGAGGTTGGCAGCGATCTCCTTTGCCGTGGCCCCGGCTTTGGCCCACTTGATGATCTTGTCCAGGTTGGGGAGGACATGGGTCTCGTATTTACTTTTTGCCATTCGCTCCCGCCTGCCTTTCTGAAAAATTGGCTTCTCTTTCATCGTAGCAAAGGCAGCTTCTTTTTTCGCCCCGAAGGGAGGATGTTTTTTCATTTTGGGGTTCACGCGTGTGTGGGGGACCCTCTCACCCTCACCAT
>ERZ1035006.338-NODE-338-length-38355-cov-6.263812_pt1 | contig 38355 bp, 34 predicted proteins | sample MGYA00520694_ERZ1035006 | MGnify/ENA primary metagenome ERZ1035006 (study PRJEB33766, sample SAMN09781746) | gut metagenome | biome: gut microbiome | host: Homo sapiens | place: Madagascar | study: EMG produced TPA metagenomics assembly of the PRJNA485056 data set...
GGATAACTCCTCTCTGAAAGAGACCTCCTTTTGCATCTCAAACACCTATGAAAATTAAGGAATCAGACCAAAAGAGCCATCTCTACGGCTTGTTTTATCGATTCTTTGAGTAACTGTTGCCCCCTCCGTGCAGTTGCCGAACCGATCATGACAAATTCACGGTTGTGAAGAGCCAACGTCTCTGACAATTCGTTCGAAGCGACAGTGTCCGAACAAACGACGACGTGATCGATTCTGACAGTGAAGCGATCCGTATGACGATCGCCGGAGCTCACGCGCACGGAATAGTTGTCAACAGCTTCGATATTGATGTTGTCAAAGGTATGCAAGCCGTTGATCAATAGCCATTTCAACTTCAAAGCCAACGAGGGGGTACCGGAAATCGTTTGAAGTTGATTCCGTTCGTTTTCCATCAAATAGACCGAACGCGCAGAAGGCTCCACTTCGGGAATAAAACCCAAAACACCGCCGGCATGTTCTTTAATGTCACCGATTCCCCAAGTCGCTCTCCACTTTTCGGGGGGCAACGCTTTTTCTTTGTTGTAATTCAACAAATATCGACATATCGCAAGCGCCGTTGTATTGGTTCCGATGACTGCAATGCGATTGCCGACCGGAAGACTTTCCTGCAACATTTCTTCAAAGGTCATGACATTGGAAGAATCGATTCCGGAAATATCGGGCATTTCGGACTCTATTCCCGTGGCCAATACGATTCTGTCCACGTCTTTTAACTGGAGAATTTCGGCAGCTGTAGCTTTTGTATTTAATTTGATGTCAACTGTCGCTAATTTCAGCTTATTTTCAAGTAATTTGATCCAAGAAAGGATTTTTTCGGATTTGTGGATTTTGTATAGACTTGTCAAACTGCCGCCGATTTCGTTATTTTCCTCGAAAATCTGCACATGATGTCCTCTTTTAGCGGCAATTAATGAAAAATAGATACCGGCGGGGCCGGCTCCGACGACGATGATGTTTTTAGGTTTTTCGGCCGGACGAAGGGCGACTTCGGAAGAAAATACGTCTAACGGATTGACAGGATTAAAGACCGGAGCTGTTCGGAAGATGTCGTTATAGCGTTCCTGACTTTGCAAGTCGATCCAGGGCATAACGGGTTCGTCGATCAACCCCAAGCTTTTATGAATGTAGCGGCTGTCGCCCAAAAGTTCTTCGGACAGCTCAAAAAGAGCATTATCGTACTCTTGCGATAAAGCCTCGGCCAATTCCAAATTGCCGAAACCGTGTCCGAAAACGACCGTCAGTTCCGTATTTTCCGCCAAAGCTCGATAGGCCGGATTCCACACGCCCGACGGCATGTCGAAAGACTGATCCGGAATATTGTCGGCGATTCCGCCGAAGTCGGCACACAGATAGTCGACGCTTGCCATTCGGAGCATTTGTGTCAGACGGAGGATTTCATCCCAACTGGCACCGGTCGGCGTCAGTTCGGAAAGATTGAAACGAAAACCGATAGCTTTGTTCGGTCCGATCTCTTTTCGAACGGCTCGTACGATGTCCAAAGATAATTTAAAGCGCCCCAACTGATTGTTGCCCCAAACATCTTTTCTATTGTTGGTTGTGGGGCTTAAAAACGCTGCAGGCAACGATAGACCGCTCGCGAGTATCTCCACCCCGTCATAGCCGACGGAAATCGCATGACGAGCCGTTTGAGCGTAAGCCGAGATGATTTTCCTAAGTGTGTAGTTGTTGGCGCCGTGGGCGTGCTTGCCTGTCTTGGGAACGAAAAGATGTTGGCTGGATACGGGGAACAAAACGTCGGCTTGCGCTCCGGCGTGAATCAATTGCAAGACGGCGTGGCAATGTTCCTGATGCAGCGCTTGTGTGATTTTGCGATGTTCAAACGCGCGTTTTTCCGTGAAGACATGCATTCCCTTAACAGGGCGTCCGGTTTTGTGGACGATGCCGGCAGCAACCGTGACCATTGAAACGCCGTCTCTTGCATACTCAAGCAAACGGTTTTGAAGAAAATTCAAGTCAGCAAGATGCTCGAATCCTGTCACAATAGGGGCAGCCGCAATACGGTTGCGTAAACGAAGCGGGCCGCAACTGTAAGCGGACAAGAGCTCTTGCGGATGAAGCATAATGAAAAAAGCCCAACAATTCGAAAGTCGATTATTCGGAGTCGCTTGCGTGATCGGTCACGTTCGTGATGCCGAAGGGAACGAGGACGCTCGGAATGTTTTTCGATGTCAGTTCCAAATGTCGCAACTGATCGTCAAAGAAAATATGCGGCTGCAACGCGTCCAAGATGCGGTTTTTCGGCAGTCCGTCGAGTAAGAACAGTTCGGCCGCGCTCATGCCCAAGCTTTTGAGCGTGGTGATCAAGCGTTGCTCGCTCGGTGCTCCGCGCGCCGTTACGATGGAAATACGAATGGCCGGTTTATAGTACGGATCGTTTTTGCCGCGCTCGGCATCCAAAGCTTGAAACTGAGCCAACTTGGTAAACAGTTTATGCAACGGCCCGGGACCGTGCGGCGTTTCCTTATTGGTGATTTCAAATCTCTGAAAACCGCTTAAGCCCTCTTTTTGGAACTCTCTTTCAGCTTCGTCGTCAATGATGACGCCGTCGAAGTCAAATGCAATTCTGAGTTCGTTACCGTCATCGGCGTTTCCTCTTGTTTGGGATGCAACGGGCAAAACCAGACCTGCAGGCTGCCCCAAACGAATGGCTCGCATGACATTTTCTTTGTTGGCGCTCAAAAACAGCGAGGCGTCAAAGGCTTGCAAATAAGGAAAGGTCGATTGCCCCGAGGTAAAGGCTCCGGCTTTGATGGGCAGGTTGTAGTGTCGACACGAAGAGAAAAAGCGCTGTCCCGTTTCGGGGGAGTTGCGACTTAAGACAACCACCCTAAAGGGTTCCTGTTCCGGAAAGAGCTCATTGAGTTTCAGGAGTCTTTCAATGAAGGCAAAGGCCACACCGGGATTGAGCGGCGTATCGATGTTTTTGAGCTGATACTCGCGATAGGCGGCAATGCCTTTTTCCTCAAAAAGCAGGTGTTCTTCTTCCAAGTCGAACAGAGCGCGAGAGCTGACGGCAATGACGAGTTGATTATCTGTCGTTTTCATAAAAGAAAAAGGCTCGGCAAAAAGTTTTTTGCCGAGCCGAAAGGATTAAATATCGAGGTTGCTGACAAACAAAGCATTCTCTTCGATGAAGTCTCGACGCGGCTCAACCTCGTCGCCCATCAGCATGGAGAATATGTCGTCGGCTTTGCTGGCATCTTCAAGACGCACTCGCAACAAACGTCTGGTATTGGGGTTCATGGTCGTTTCGAAGAGCTCGTCAGATCCCATTTCGCCCAACCCTTTGTAGCGTTGCTTGCGCACGCCGCTTTCAGCTTGATCCAACAGCCAACGAACGGCTTCGCCGAAGTTTTTCACCTGTTGCGATTTATCCTTACGCACGATTCTGGCACCTTCGCCGATCAGGCCTTTCATTTGTTGACTGGCTTCGACCAAGATGCGGTATTCGTTGGAGCGCAAAAATTCCTGTTCGATATAGGTGTGGTGCGTGTTGCCGTAAATGTGGTGGCTGATCTGAAGCTTCCAGCGTTCTTTATCGGTATCGTAGAGCGCCTTGACGGTAATTTCGGGATCGCGCATTTCCGACTGCAATTGTTGAGCCGTCGCCTTGGCTTTTTCTTCATCGGAAATATCGATTCGAATACCGGCGGAAATGGCCAAAAGCGCAGCCTTGTCGATGACTTGACTCAGTCGTTCGATCACGGCTTTGGACTGTTCGAATTCTTTGATCAGATTTTCCAAATCGGTACCGCGAATGCTCACGCCCGCAGCCACGTCGGCTTCGCTTCTAAACAATGCGGCATCGTTGAGCGCAATGTTCAAAAGGTACTTGGCCATTTCGGCGTCGTCTTTGATGTAGATCTTCTTTTCGACGTTTTTACTGTCTCGTTTTCCGGTAAAGATGCCGTACAGCGGAGGTTGGGCAATGTAGACATGACCGCGCTCGATCAGTTCGGGCATCTGACGGTAAAAGAAAGTCAAAAGAAGAGTACGAATATGTGCGCCGTCGACGTCGGCATCGGTCATCAAAATGATGCGATGGTAACGCAAACGTTCCACGTCGAAATCTTCTTTAAGCTGAGTGCCGAGCGCCAAAACCAATGTTTTGATTTGTTCGGAATCCAAAAGCTTGTCGACGGAAGCCTTTTCCACATTGAGGATTTTGCCGCGCAACGGCAAAATTGCCTGAAATTCGCGATCTCGACCGGTTTTTGCAGAGCCGCCGGCCGAGTCCCCTTCCACGATGAACACTTCGCTGGCTGCAGGGTTTTTGCTAGAGCAATCTGCAAGTTTGCCGGGCAGTCCGCCCCCGAAAATCTGCTTGCGCGTCACTTCGCGCGCTTTACGGGCAGCTTCGCGTGCCCGAGCGGCACCGACGATCTTGTTGCAGATTGCCTTGGCCTGGTCGGGATGTTCTTCCAAGAAAGTCTTCAAACCTTCGCTGACGGCAGCGTTGACGGCCGGCTGAACTTCGCTGGTAACGAGTTTATCTTTGGTCTGAGAGCTAAATGAGGGTTGGGGCACTTTGACGGACAAAACGCACGTCAAGCCTTCTCGCATGTCTTCGCCGGTGATTTCGAACTTGTCCCCCTTTTTGAGAATCTCATTTTCAGCAATGTACTGCTTGATGATCGAAGTCATTGCCATGCGCAAGCCGGTGACGTGCGTGCCGCCGTCGCGCTGCGGAATGTTATTCGTATAAGCTGCCAAAGATTCGTTGTAGGAGTCGTTCCACTGCAAAGCGACTTCGACGTAAACGGGGATGTCCTTGGTGGCATCCTTGGCCGTTTTTTGTTCGACGGTCTTTTGAATGTAGATCGGATCCTTGTGAATGGGGGTGCGCGTCGTGTTTTTATACAAAACGAAGCTGCGAACGCCGCCTTCGCTTTCGAGGCGAACGTGTTTTGCCGTACGTTCGTCCACCAACTCGATGTCCACGCCCGAGTTCAGATAGGACAATTCGCGCAGACGAGATAAAAGCGTTTCGTAATTGAACTCGGTGACGGGGACGAAGATGGAGTCGTCGGGCAAAAAGTGCACTTCGGTTCCGCGCTTATTCGTGGGGCCGAGCACCTTCATCGGGCTGACTTCCACGATTTCGTGCGTTGTCGGATCTTCGACCTTTTCAACGATGCGATTCACGACAAAGCCGTTTTCAAAACGCAGAAAATGCGTTTTGCCGTCGCGGTGCACTTTTAATTCCAGCCACTTGGAAAGGGCGTTGACACAAGAGACGCCCACGCCGTGCAAACCGCCGGAAATTTTGTAGCCGTTGTCGTCGAATTTGCCCCCGGCGTGCAATTCCGTTAAGGCGATTTCGGCAGCCGAACGCTTGGGTTCGTGCTTGTCGTCGTACTTGATTGCCGTAGGAATGCCTCTACCGTCATCGATCACGCTCACGGAGTTGTCCATGTGGATGGTGACGAAAATATTTTTGGCATATCCGGCCATCGCTTCGTCGATGGAGTTGTCGACAACTTCATAAACAAGGTGGTGCAAGCCCGAACCGTCGGCAACATCGCCGATATACATGCCGGGGCGTTTGCGAACAGCTTCGAGACCTTCCAAAATCTTGATGTTGGTCTCGTTATAGGTGTTGGCAGGCGCCGGATTCGACGAGTTTTGAGTGTTTTCCAAATCGGACATAAATAGTTATCTCGCTTTCTTACCCCGTCAAAACCGGGCTTCTGAATAAGCTGTACGCCAATGCAAAGGCAATCTTCGCATTGGCGTGGCGCAATCCATCCGTTGCTTTTTGTGATTGTCGCTCTTAGATGCGCATCGGCATCAGAACGTAACGGAACTGTTCGCTTTCGGGCATCGTCAACAAGGTTGCGCCTTGTGCGTTGGAGAAGGAAAAACGAACTTCGTTGTTCTTGAGGTTGCCCAACACATCCAAAAGATAGGTGACGTTAAAGCCGAGATCGAGTTCTTCGTTGTCGTAGTGAATGAGAATTTCCTCGACGGCTTCTTCCATTTCGGAGTTGGCGCTTTGAATTTGCAATTTGCCCGGAGACACCAACCAGCGAAGACCTCTGAATTTTTCGTTGGCCAAAATAGCGGCGCGCTTCAATGCACCGATGAGTTCTTCGCGATTAATCAGGAACACCTTGTCGTTGCCCGTCGGAATCACACGGTTGTAGTCCGGGAACTTACCGTCAACCAATTTCGTCAAGAATTCGATTTCGCCGAACTTGAATCGTGCTTGTGTTGCGCCGAGCTCGACAACGACGGCGTCGTCCGTGTCGGGTAATAATTTGATGAGCTGTTGAACACTCTTGCGGGGAAGAATCGACTCGATTTGCGAGTCGACCTGAATGTCGCAAGTTGTTTCGCAACAGGCCAGACGGTGACCGTCGGTAGCCACTGCTCTCAAAAGACCGTTATCGGCAACCAAGAGCAACCCGTTGAGGTAAAAGCGCACATCCTGCTGAGCCATGGCGAAATGCACCATTTGCATGATGTGTTTCAACGTCTGTGCACCGATCGTAAAGCTCATGTCCATTTCGGAGGCAGACAACTCCGGATAGTCTTGAGCCGCTAGGGGAGACAAGGAAAAGCGGGAGTTGTTGGCCTTCAAAACGACCTTCTTTTCTTCTTTTTCCAAGGAGACTTCGGTGCCCGAAGTGGGAAGTGCGTTTAACAATGCGATCAACTTGGCTGCAGGTAAAGTGGTGGAAACTTCATCGGCCCCCACTCCCAACGGAGCAGACGTCTTGATTTGAATTTCAAGGTCGGTCGTCGTGAAATTGACTGTGTCGCCGTTTTTATTGACCAAAATATTGGACAAAATTGGTAATGTTTGACGACCTTCGACAATACCGCCGACAGTCTGCAAAGGCTTCAGAAGAGCCTCGCGTGTGCACTTGATAAACTGCATGAACAAACCCTTAAATCAGCTTAAAAATCCATAGCCCGCAATCGGCGAGCCTTAACCTGTGAATTGTACCGAAAAAAAACGCAAATACGGCTCCGCGTGCCGACTCGAAAACGTTGATTTGCTTAGTTTTTGATGCGCTGTGCAAGGATGTGAAGGTCGTGCTTGAGCGCTTCGTCGGTATTGCGTTCGCTAGCAATTTTCTTGCATGCATAGATCACCGTCGTATGGTCTCTGCCTCCGAAAAGCGATCCGAGCTCGGGCAAACTTTTGTTGGTGAGCTCTTTGGCCAAATACATGGCAATTTGTCTGGCTCTGGCCAAGTTGGCTTTGCGCGATTTGGCGTTGATATCGCTGGCTTTGATGCCGTAATAGTCGGCCACGGCCTGTTGAACGGCATCGACCGTCACAGGAACGCTACTTTGTTTGAAGATGTCGCGCAAAGCCAGCTTGACAGTATCGATTGTGACATCGACCTGATGAAATCTCGTATATGCCAAAATCTGCTGTACGGCCCCTTCGAGCTCTCGGACGTTGCTCTTGAGTTTTTTTGCAATGATTTCGGCGACGTCGTGCGGCATTTCAAGGTTGGAGCGCTCGGCTTTTTGCAACAAAATTTGCACGCGCATGTCGAATTCGGGAGGCTCGACCGTGACGATCAAGCCTTGGGTCAAACGACTCAAGAGACGTTCTTGGAATTCTTTGAGTTGACGCGGATACGTGTCGCTCGTCAAGACGATTTGCTTGCCGTGCGGAACCATGCTTTCGAAGGTCAAAAAGAAGTTGGTTTGCGTACCGTCGCGACTGCCGAAACTTTGAATATCGTCAATGAGCAACAGATCCAGGCCGTTGTAACGCGCTTCGAACTGGCGCATCGCTTCGCTGTAGCGATCCGAGTTCTGACTCTTCAGACGCATGGCATCGACGAATTCTTGAATGTATTGCTGAGCGGAAACGCACAAAACTTTGGCCTTCGGATTGTTTTTTAAAAAGCGGTTACCGATGGCGTGCATCAGGTGCGTTTTGCCCAAACCAACGCCCCCGTAGATAAAGAGCGGGTTGTAGATCGGATTGGGGCTGGTGGCCACTTGCAAAGCAGAAGCGAATGCCATTTGGTTGGCCTGCCCTTCCACCATATTTTCGAAGGTGAGATTGGGCAACAGTCCCGTCTTGATCGCCTGATTTTGCTGAGTTTTCTCCACATCTGCAGGTGCAGGCGCAATTGACGGCGTCACGCCGGAAGGCTGCACTCCCCAGAAAAGATCGATTTCCTGTCCGGCGACACGATTGATGGTTTGCTCGATCAGTTTGCCGTAGGAGGTGCGGATGGTGCGCAGTTTGCTCATGGAAGGAGCAAAAACAGTCACGGATCCGGCTTCGGGTTCGAATTCGGCCGTCAAATCGGCAAACCAGTTCTGGAAAACCTCAGCAGGACAGCCTCTTTTAAGCTCATCAATACATTGCGACCAAAATTCCGACATAGCTCAGATCTAAAAGGAAGTTTTCCTTGCGAACTTCGGACTCACTTCAAAGCTCGACCATGGTTGCGGCCGTCCGAGCGCAAAGAAAAATGTGGATAACAAAAACCGGGGAATCGAGGATTGTAACGAGAAGAGGAAAAGTTATCCACAGCCCGATGTGAATAAATTTCGCACGCAGGCGGTACTCGGCACGATCTATGGTGTTTTTTGAAAAAAACAACCCCATATCGTGTTGAAAATGACAGGAAAAAATTTTTTTAGAGTGGTTTCAGGGTAAATATTTCCATCCAAAAGTTGACAGAACCCACATAAATAGGGTTTAATATCAGGCTTTTCGCAGTATAGAATTCCTTGTACGTCTGCGGACGTCGGTTTTCTGGTAGAACAATCAGGGAAAAAGCCGTCGGCTTTGGCCCGGTTTTGCTTTGCTGAAAAAAGTAGATTTTTCGCGCATCCATGCGCTACCGATTTGTGTTTTAAAGGCCGGAGGGTCGCCCGAGTGTCGGCGCCGTCAGTCTTTATTTTTATGCCTTGTAAAAAGGTAAGGAAATATCATGGCTACCAAGCGTACCTATCAACCTTCTAAGATTAAGCGTGCTCGCACGCATGGCTTCTTGGTTCGTTCTCGCACCAAGGGCGGCCGCGCCGTTTTGGCTCGTCGTCGCCGTAAGGGCCGTCACACTCTCGCTCTCTAATTTCAGAGTAGAGAACGCGTCTTTTAGGGGCGTGTTAGAAAGACTGTGACGCAAAACCGACCCCGAAACCGTTTTCCCCGGTCCGTTCGAATTATCAGTTCGGACGACTTCGGCAGGATATTGCGGTCTGAGGAGCCGGGAAGCTTCCGACTCGGACGCGATTCTGTTTCTGTATGCGTACAAGCACACAGGAAAACGGAGCGCGTCCGTTTTGGTTTTACAGTCGGCAAACATAATGTTCCGAGATCGGTTGACCGAGCTTTGGTCAAGCGAGTGATGCGAGATGCGTGTCGATCCTGGTTGCCTTTATTGCAAAAGGATTGTCATGATCTCGGTATCGGAGTCGATGTCAGTTTGCGTTTTCGCACACCGCTGAAAGTTGTCGATGGGAAAAGTACGGTTACCCAAGCAAAACAGACCGTACGGCATTCGACGGATTTGTGTCTTCGGGCGGTTCAAAAAAGACTGTCCGCAGCAGCAAAAGAGTTGAAGGTGGCTTAATGCTGGCCCGATTCTTTATTGCACTGATTCGTTGTTATCAACTGACGCTTTCGGGATGGGTCGGTTGGCAGTGTCGATTTGTCCCGAGTTGCTCGAATTATGCGATCGAGGCCTTTGAAAAGCATGGCGCACTCAAGGGGTTGTGGATGACCGTTGCGCGACTGGCGCGATGTCATCCGCTCGGCGGACGAGGGTATGATCCCGTTCCGCTAAAATTTCGCTGGAGATGTTGGTGTCCGGACTGTTCGGAAACCTCCGACGTCGACAAAAAACGATCAGCATGAAACGAAGCCTGTTAGGCAGGCACATTTGATTTAAACATTGGACCAGATATGGGAAGCGATTTTCAACGTACCATCATGTGGGTTATCCTGGCGGCAGCATGTTTTATGCTCTGGGATAACTGGCAGGTTTATAACGGCAAGCCGTCGTTTTTCGGCGCTCCGCAAGTTGAACAAACCGAAACGGCTCAAGGACAGTCGTCTGCCGATGTTTCCGGTGTACCGGAATCCGGCGGCAGCGGTGCTTTGGCCGTTGCAAAGGGAGTGATCCAAGCATCCCATCCGGTTGAAGTTGCCAGCGACATGCTTAAGCTCAACATTGACGAACAAGGCGCCGTTGTCACGCGTGCCGAACTTCTCAAAGAGCAGCAGCAGGCCGAATGGACAGACGTCGGTTTGGCAGGCATGATTTTGGGGAACGACAAACCCAAGCTTCACAACATTGTGATGCTCAACGTTTCTCCGAAGTCGGTTTATGTGGCTCAAAGCGGTTTGATCGGCGGAGATTTCCCTAACCACAAGTCGATGTTCAAGCACATCGAAACCAAGGTTGAGGTCAAAAACGATCCCGAACAACAAAAAGACGTGAAGTTTACGACCGCCGTTTTCGAAAGTACACAGGGAACGGTGACGTTGCGCAAGAGCTATGAACTCGTCGACGGCCGTTACGGCATTACCGTTCGTCAGGAGTTGGTCAACAACGGTACGACCGCCATTCGTCCGGCCGCCTACTATCAGTTGACGCGCGACGATGCCAAGCCCGAGGGCGAAAGCTCCTTCTACTACACGTATACTGGGCCGGCAATTTACACTTCCGCCGACAAGTTCCAAAAGATCGCTTTTGACGATATCGGCGATCAGCCCGATCACATGGTCAAATCCAATGACGGTTGGGTGGCGATGATCCAGCACTATTTCATCTCTGCCTGGACCGATGTCAAGGGGGAAACCAAGGCTTTGCCGCGTGAGTTCTACACCACCAAACTGGATCAGAACTTGTATGCCGTCGGTGAAATTCAACAGTTGGGTTCCGTTGAACCCGGTCAGAAAGTCTCCACCGCCGCCATGCTTTATATCGGTCCGCAAGATCAGCAGCGTTTGGCCTATATGGCCGACGGTCTTGAGCTGGTGGTCGACTACGGTTGGTTGACCTTCTTGGCTAAGCCGATCTACAGCGTTCTGTACTTCCTCTACGGCCTCGTCGGTAACTGGGGTTGGTCCATTGTGCTGTTGACCTGCTTGGTGAAGGCAATCCTCTACCCGATTTCTGCTGCCGGCTACAAGTCGATGGCTCGTATGAAGGAAGTGACGCCGCGAATGAAGGCTTTGCAGGAGCAGTACGGCAACGATAAGCAGCGCTATCAACAAGCTTTGATGGAACTGTATCGCAAGGAAAAGATCAACCCGGTCGGCGGCTGTCTGCCTATCGTCTTACAGATTCCTGTGTTCTTGGCTTTGTACTGGGTGTTGTTGGCTTCCGTCGAATTGCGCGGTTCCGAATGGATCGGTTGGGTGACCGACTTGGCAATGCCAGATCCCTGGTTCATTTTGCCGGCTGTGATGATGGCCACGATGTTTGCTCAGATCAAGCTGAACCCGGCTCCGGCCGATCCCATGCAGGCTCGCATGATGGTCATTATGCCGTTGGTCTTCGGTGTGATGTTCTTCTTCTTTGCTTCCGGTTTGGTGCTTTACTGGTTGACCAACAATGTGCTGTCCATTGCGCAGCAGTGGTATGTGAACAAGCAAATTCGCGAAGAACGCGAACGTCGTTTGAATCCGGCCAACAGCACAAAGAAGTAAGAAGGTCGTAAGACCCGACTGATAAGGAAAAAGCAGAGCCCTCATCTCGGTGCTCTGCTTTTTTCGTTGATATTACTTTGGGTGTTGAGACTTCTTGATGTACCATGTGACAGCCAATAACGGCCATAACCAGGCACTGACAAACCAGAGAAGGATATAACCCGACGACATGTTTTTTTCTTCAGCCTGTCGCGTAATCAAGTAAATGACGATGGCTCCGGCAACAGCCCAAAAAAGCAAACCGCAGTAGATCAGGGCGCGCATGTTATAACTGTCGCCGAAGATGGAACCGAGATAGGCGGCGACCGGCACTGAAATCACGACGGCTAAACAAGAGCCGACCAATGCCGGGCCGATCAACGTTTTTTTATTTTGTTTTAGACTCATAATCGGTATTTGGGAAAATAGACAAAAGCTGAGGGAGATCATACCTCAGTAACACTTTGACGAGAGACAATCATGATGCATTCGGATAAAGACCCGATTATTGCGAAGGCCAGCGCTGCCGGTCAAGGTGGGATCGGAGTCGTTCGCCTTTCCGGGCAAGCAAAAAGTTTAGATGAGTTGACAGAGAAGCTCTTTACCGGAAAGGTCTTGAAACCTCGCTATGCAACGCTGTTGCCGGTCACCGATAAAGACGGCAAACTGATTGACAGAGCAATCGTATTGCGTTTTTGCGGGCCGGCATCCTATACCGGCGAGGATGTTTTGGAAATTCAGGCGCACGGTGGCATGGCTGTACAGCAGATGATTTTGGATCGCTGTCTGGAATTAGGAAAATCCGTCGGGTTGCGAATGGCCAATCCCGGAGAGTTTTCTCAGCGTGCATTTCTTAACGGAAAAATGGACTTGGCCCAGGCTGAAGCCGTTGCGGATTTAATCGAGGCCTCTAACAATGCGGCTGCTCGCGCTGCCGCGCGTTCGTTGCAAGGCGAGTTCTCGTCTCGCGTCAATACGATCAATCAGGCGATTCTTGAGCTTCGAGCCTACATTGAAGCCACAATGGATTTTCCCGAAGAGGAAATCGATTTCATTCAAAACGGTCGCATCAATGAAAAGATTGAAGAAATTTCTCAAATGCTCGAACTGCTATGCCGCAGTGCCATGCGAGGAAAAGTTTTGCGAGACGGTCTGACTGTTGTTTTGGTCGGACCTCCCAATGTCGGCAAGAGTTCTTTGATGAACGCATTGGCCGGAGACGATGTGGCTATCGTGACGGACATAGCAGGTACTACGCGAGACAAGATTACCTACAGCATCAATTTAGACGGTTTGACTATCAATTTGATCGATACGGCCGGCGTTCGCGTGGCCGAAGATACGGTCGAACGCATCGGGATCGAGCGAACATTGAAAGCTATTGAAGATGCCGATGTCGTGATTCACATGATGAGTGCGACGGAAACGAATACTCTGGTTGCAGAACAAGCCCTGGAATTGATTCGTCCTCGGCTGCGCGAAGGTGTTGTTTTCATCAATGTTCTAAACAAGATAGATTTACGGGAAGGCGCGAAAGCACTGAATAACCAAGGTATTCTGGGGATATCGGCTAAAACCCGAGAGGGTTTGGAGTCGTTGATTGTTAAACTCAAGGATCTTTCGGGCATCAACCAGGATGCGCAAGGCGATTTTTTAGCCAGAAGTCGCCATCTCGATTGTTTGGCAAGAGCCAATGAGCATATTTCCGTTATTCGATGCGCTCGCGTCGGAGAATTGATCGGTTTGGATATTGCTGCCGAAGAACTAAGGTTGGCATCTTTGGCTCTCGGAGAAATTGTGGGGCAAACGGTGGCAGATGATTTATTGGGAATGATCTTCTCAAAGTTCTGTATTGGCAAGTGAAGAGTTTCACGTGAAACGGTAGAATAAAATATATACAAATCAAATTGATATGAATATATAAAATTCAAATACTTCGAAAGTAATTGTTTCACGTGAAACAATAAGGATGCTTTAAAACCGTGGGTGTCATCTGCAGGGCACCCTTTTTTTATTGGATTTGACTTTGTCGAACACGAGATTGATTTGGTTAAGTTTGTTTGTTTTGTGAGGCCCCCTCTTTTTTTAGGGTGTTTTGTTGATTATGTTTCACGTGGAACATTTGGTTTCTACAAAGTGATTTATTTGTCTGGCCGCGGAGCTTTGTGATTTAGTGAGATGGGCTTGATATAGCAAAGCACGAGAAATCGCTCAAGGTAGAGAATTCTCGGATTTATCGTTCTGGGAGAGTAATGTAAATACCGCTAAACGACATCAACTTCTTTGATGGGTTTCGTATTTAATGACTGGGTTCATGAGTTTTTTGAGAAAGCTCCTTTGACTTGCATTCGTATGTGCGATTTTGAAAATAAGACTTTCAGGTCGATTGTTTCGATGGAGCTTTCAATGTTTCACGTGAAACATTGATGAGGTTGTTTTTTTTTTGTGGAGTCGGTTTTTGTTTGGGGTTTGATCCGGTAACTTCGATTGTTAAAAAAAATATGCGAGAGGTGTAACGATCAATGAGTTCACGCTGAAAAAATGGTACATAAGTTGATGCGAATATTGTTTAGGTGAAGCATGGTCTTTGTTTGAATCCGGATCGAAACGCTAATCGGTATTAGGGTTTCTTAGCTATTGAAACAGGTTTTCTGAGTTATAGAAACGGCAGAATTCCTAAATATCGAAACTCAGTTTTACGGTGCCGAAGAGATTGATGTTGAAACGAATCACGTAATAGTGGACCGGGCACTCTGTAAAACACTACTGGAGAAAAAGCGGAGTAATAGGAGTAAGCCTAAGTTTTGAAAATTCTTCGCAATTTTCATGGAAACTCCTCGATGCTATCTAGTCACAGGGGGGGGGGCTACGAACAATAAGCGTAGCGTAAGCGAGGTGCTAGATTGTTCCCCTGACGACAGAGAGGTGACTGCCTTTCTTATAAAGAGAGACGAAATGGGCGATATCCGTAGACTGACTCTGTTTTATAAATCAATAATCCAGTTATGCTGAAAATTATTTTCAATAGCCAAGAATTTGTGCATTAGTGAGTTAATGAGAAAGATGAGGTGTTATGCGCGAAGCTGTTGCTCGCAATAAAGAAATGTTTCACGTGGAACAAAAAATGTTGATGAATGGCATGATTTGAGGAAACGATTCCTTTAAAATTCGCATCTGACCTTGATTTAGAAAAGCGAGAAATCAAGGGTGAAATGAACAAAAGATTGATAAAGACAAAATGAATTACCCTGAATTATTTGATGTCATTGTTGTTGGGTGCGGTCATGCAGGTGCCGAAGCAGCTTTGGTATCGGCAAGAATGGGGGCGAAAACGCTTCTGGTAACCCATAATGTAGAGACAATTGGTCAGTTATCTTGTAATCCATCAATTGGCGGTATCGGCAAAGGTCACCTCGTCAAAGAGTTGGATGCGATGGGCGGCGCGATGGGTGCTGTAACGGATGCTGCCGGGATTCAGTTTAGAATTTTGAATCGTTCGAAGGGGCCTGCCGTCAGAGCAACGCGTGCGCAGATTGATCGAAATCTTTATCGCGTTGCAATGCGTGAGCGCATTGAGCAACAAGAAAATTTGTTCATTTTCCAACAGGCTGTTGACGATTTGATCGTTAATGGAGATGTTGTCACCGGGGTGGTGACGCAAACCGGTATCAAGTTTGTGTCCAAAACGGTTGTGATTTGTTCTGGAACGTTTTTAAACGGCTTGGTTCATATCGGTTTAGAACATTACTCTGCGGGTCGAGTCGGTGATCCTGCCTCTTTAAAGTTAGCCCAACGTCTGATTGATCTCGATTTGCCGAAGGGGCGATTGAAGACCGGGACCCCTGCGCGTATTGATGGGCGAAGTATTGATTTTGAAAAATGCCTGAGACAGGAAGGTGATAGCGATCCGGTTCCATCATTCTCCATCATGGAGCCCGGTATAGCACATCCGCAGCAAATGCCGTGTTGGATCACTCATACGAATGAAAGAATGCACGATATTATCCGTGCTAATTTAGATCGCTCGCCAATGTACTCCGGAATTATTGAAGGGATCGGCCCGCGTTATTGTCCGTCTATTGAAGATAAGGTACAGCGATTCAAGGATAAGGATAGCCATCAAATCTTCTTAGAACCCGAAGGTTTGAAAACGAATGAGTTTTATCCGAACGGAATTTCAACATCCCTCCCCTTTGATGTTCAGTTGGATATGATTCATTGCATTCCCGGATTGGAATACGCGCATTTGTTGCGACCCGGTTATGCCATTGAATATGATTTTTACGATCCTCGCGAGCTCAAAAGAACATTTGAAACGAAGAAACTTCACGGCCTCTTTTTTGCCGGCCAAATCAACGGGACAACCGGTTACGAAGAGGCGGCGGCTCAAGGGTTGTTGGCGGGGATCAATGCTGCAGCAATGGCTTTAGGTAAAGAACAGTGGACGCCGCGCCGTGACGAATCCTATATTGGCGTGATGGTGGATGATTTGACAACACGTGGTGTGACGGAACCCTATCGCATGTTCACCAGTCGAGCGGAATATCGTTTGAGTTTGCGTGAAGATAATGCGGATGTTCGTCTTGCCGAGACTGCTTATAAGTTAGGGGCACTGAGCCAGGAAAAATGGGACTTGTTCTGTCGAAAGAAAGAAGCCGTTGAAAAGGAATTGCAACGTTTGAGTTCCACTTGGATCAATCCGGCATCGGTTAGTCAAGATGAGTGTAATCGAGTTTTGAGTGCGACGATTGAAAGAGAATACAGTTTGTCGGCACTTTTGTCTCGTCCGAATGTGACGTATGACACTCTGATGACTTTAGAGAAAGTATCCGGTGAAAAGGTGTCAAAAATACAGTTGACCGACCGAGCTCAAATTGAACAGGTTGAGATTGCTCTGAAATATAAGGGGTATATCGAAAGGCAAAAAGATGAGGTAGCAAAGACGCTGGCTCATGAAACTATGGAATTGCCGTCGGATCTGGATTATGACAAGGTGATCGGTTTGTCGTTCGAAGTTCGACAAAAATTAAAGACGGTTCGACCGGAAACTTTGGGCCAAGCAGGCAGAATTTCAGGTGTAACACCGGCTGCAGTATCGCTTTTGCTTGTGCATTTAAAACGTCTCAAGTTTGGAAGTTGAGAATATGTATTTGTTTGACCCGGTAGAGATTCAACAAAATTCCTATGCTGTTTTAGGTCTGGAATTGACAATTGATCAAGCAAATCAGCTTGCAAAGTATGCAAATCTGCTTTTGAAGTGGAATTCAAGTTATAACTTGACCAGTATCGAACAACCTTCGGAAGTGATGACGTTGCATTTGATGGATTCCTTGTCGCTTGTGAATAATTTGGACGCCGTTCCGACTGAAATTGAAAGAGTTTTGGATGTCGGCAGCGGGGGTGGATTGCCGGCGATTCCTCTGGCGATTGCACGACCGGATTTGTCCGTGTCTATGGTGGACGCCGTGCAAAAGAAAATTATCTTCTTGCGACAATGTATTGCCATCTGTCGATTGAGGAATGTAAAAGCTTTTCACACGCGAATTGAGAAGCTTGAGGAAGAACCTTTTGATGTCATTACGAGCCGAGCATTTGCTTCCTTATCGGATATGGTGAATTTGACCAAAAATTTATTGAAACCGACGGGGTATTGGTTGGCGATGAAAGGCAAATATCCAGAAGAGGAGATCAAGGTTTTGCCGGATGACATCGAATTGGTCAAGGTTGTTCCTGTGGATATTGCAAACGGCAAGTTTGAGCGAAATTTATTGATTTTGCGGAAGAAACCGAGCTTATTGCAAGTTTAAAACAAGGATGAGTCGGAAATGTTGGAAACAGAGTTGTCGAACGTCTATAGCATGGCTTTGTTCATGTTTTCTTCGTTGGTGCCGGTGTTGAATCCTTTTGGCGGTGCGATGTTTTTTTTGACATTAACCAATGGTGTTGATGCGCATACGCGTGCCGGTATGGCCAATCGGATTGCACTTTACTCGACGATAGTGCTGTTTGTGAGTTTATATGCCGGGAGCATTATTTTGAATTTTTTCGGCATATCCATTGAAATTTTGCGAGTGGCCGGCGGTATTGTCCTGTTTAGCGCCGGTTGGCAGGCTTTGAACGCCCCGCCAAGCGATGAAACGACGATGTCGGCCAAACCCAAAAGTGCAAGGGCATTGGCGACAATGGCTTTTTATCCGTTCACCTTGCCCTTGACAACCGGCCCTGGTGCTATTTCGGTTGCGGTGGCCTTCGGTGCGAATCCGCCGCGAGATTGGGGCGATATTGTCGGTACCGTTCTCGGTGTTATTTTGAGCTGTTTGTTGGTTTGGGTGTGTTATCGATATTCCGATCGCTTGACAAGAGCAGTCGGTGCGGCCGGGGCCGATGCGATCGCAAGAATTTTCTCATTTATTTTGATCTGCTTGGGCGTGGCAACATTCTGGAACGGTTTTTCCGCGTTATGGGCCACGTTGCCGAATTAAAAGAAATTGATCTGGGAGTGCAGTAATAATGGCATTTATATTTTGTATTGCAAATCAAAAAGGGGGCGTCGGTAAAACGACGACGGCAGTCAATACGGCTGTTGCATTGGCAAAACGTCGCCAAAAAGTGCTTCTAGTGGATTTGGATGCGCAAGGGAATGCGACGATGGGGTCTGGGGTTGAAAAAGGTGAGTGCTCACTTACAATGTACGAACTCCTGATCGGAAAGGCGGTGTTTAAAGATGTTGTCGTTCGCAGTGAAGTCGGCGGCTACGATATTCTGCCCGCCAATCGCGAGTTGTCGGCTGCCGAACTTGATCTGATGCAATTAAAGGAACCCGATCGTCAACTCAAGAAAATTTTGGACGATGTTTCCGATCAATACGATTTTATTTTGATCGATTGTCCTCCGTCCTTGTCCATGATTACGGTCAATGCATTGTGCTGTGCCGTGGGCGTCATTATTCCGATGCAGTGCGAATATTTTGCATTGGAGGGACTGAGCGATCTCGTCAATACGGTCAAGCGCGTGCGTCACAACAAAAATCAGAAGTTGCAAGTTATCGGTCTGCTTCGCGTCATGTATGACGCACGCATTACGTTGCAACGTCAGGTCAGCGATCAACTGAAAGAAACGTTCGGCGATCGTGTTTTTGACACCGTCATTCCGCGAAATGTTCGATTGGCCGAAGCCCCGTCTTACGGGGAGCCCGGAATTGTTTATGACAAAACCAGCCGAGGCGCAAAAGCCTATTTGTCGTTTGGTCGCGAATTGATCAAGCGAGTGAAAGAAGAATTTGAAAACAAGGAGTAAATCAATGGCTGTCGCAAAATCTACGAATGCAAAAAAACAAAGAGGTCTCGGTCGAGGTTTGAGTTCCTTGCTCGGCGACGATGTTCCCGCAACCGTGGGTAAAAGCGAGACGACCGCTCCTGTGTCCGATCAGGAAGTCGTCACCGAACTCGAATTGAGTTGTCTTAAGCCCGGGAAATATCAACCGCGTTCTCTCATTGAACAGGAAAAGCTCAATGAACTGGCCGACTCCATTCGATTGCAGGGCGTGATTAGCCCGATTATTGTTCGCCCGATCCAAGGCGGACGGTATGAGATCATTGCCGGCGAACGCCGTTATCGTGCTTCGAAAACGATCGGCAAAAAAACGATTCCTGCAATTATCAGAACGATTGACGACAAAAATGCATTGGCCATGGCGCTTATTGAAAATATGCAGCGCGAAGACCTCAATGCACTGGAAGAAGCCGCAGGCGTGAAACGATTGATCGACGAGTTCGGGTTTACTCACGAAGAAGCTGCCGACGCTATCGGTCGCAGCCGTTCGGCGACTTCCAACTTGTTGCGCTTATTGAATCTGACACCCATGGTGCAGCAATTGCTCATCAAGGGGCAAATCGAGATGGGGCACGCCAGAGCGCTTTTGGCACTCGAAGGCGTCGATCAGGTTCAGGTTGCCAACGAAGTCGTGGCCAAACAATTGTCCGTCAGAGAGACCGAAAAGTTGATCCAAATGCTGACGCGACAGGCAAAGGAAAAGAAGCCGAAAAAGGAACCCAAGGTCAGCCGAGACGATCAGATTCTCAATGAACGATTGTCCGAATCTTTCGGTGCACCGGTGCGTGTTGTTTACGGCAAGAAAGGTCGCGGTCAGGTGGTGATCGATTTTGCCGATTTGGACGATCTCGATTCGATCATCGCCAAATTGGCACCGAATAAAGAAGCCTGAAAATCTAAGGGTTGAAAACGGGTGAATACTCAATAGTAAGTAGGGATAATAATTCAAAAAGCCACTTGTTAAAAAGTGTGTTCATCCGTAAAATTAGGCCGTTTAAAGGGGTGTTTGAGGCGGTATGAACCAAGAACAATTGAGACGTATCGTCGTCTGGCAATATGCACTTGTCCTTATTGCAGGTATTGCGGCATTTTTCATTGCGGGAAATGATGCAACACTGTCGGCTTTGGCCGGAGGTTTGTGCGTGGCACTCCCCAACTCCGTATTGGCATTCAGACTCATCGTGGCGATGAATAATCGCATCAAGTTGCGTCCTATGACTGTCATTGTCGGGGAACTCCTCAAGATGATTGCCACCTGCTTGTTATTCTTGTTAGTGGCAAAGTTTTATGAGGATCTAAATTGGATCGCAATGATTGCCGGCATTATTGCAGCAGTCTTCGGCCAGTTTGTCCTAATCTTTATTAAACACTGAGACCAAAGGATTGGTTATGGCTAGCGAAGGTACCGCAACCGAGTATATGCTTCACCATTTGAAGCACAACAGCTCGGGCGATATGTCGTCTATCGTCGACTTCTCGGTCGTTAACTACGACACCATCATCTTCTCTGTTTTGATGCTTTTTATCGGCTTGTTCCTTCTGCACAGCGTTGCAAAGAAGGCGCATAGCGGCGTTCCCGGCAAGCTTCAGTGCGCCGTCGAAATGCTCGTCGGTATGGTTGAAGAGCAGAGTAAATCCATTGTTCACGGCGACCGCACCTTCATTGCACCCTGTGCTTTGACGGTGTTTGTTTGGGTCGTCTTGATGAACGCCATCGACTTGATCCCGGTTGACTTATTGCCTTGGATCGCCGGCTTCTTCGGCGTGCACTATTTGCGTCCGTTGCCCACGGCCGACTTGAACGGTACGTTGGGTATTTCGGTCAGCGTTTTGGTGCTCATGATCTATTACGGCTTTAAGATCAAGGGTGCAGGCGGCTTCTTCCACGAGCTCTTTTCGGCTCCGTTCGGAAATCACTGGCTGTTGCGTCCTTTCAACTGTGCTCTGAATATCGTTGAGTACATCGCCAAGACGGTTAGTCTCGGTATGCGACTTTTCGGTAACATGTACGCAGGCGAACTGCTGTTCTTCCTGATTGCTCTTTTGGGCGGCTATGCATTGTCTTTCGGTGCTGTCGGCGGTTCCTTGAGCGCATTCGGACAGATCGTGGCTGGCTTGTGCTGGTGGCTGTTCCACATTTTGATCGTGCTGTTACAGGCGTTCATCATGATGATGTTGACCTTGGTTTACCTGGGTCAGGCTCATGAAGGCCATTAACAGTTAATTTTTCCTTTACCTTTACTTTTTTTCTTTCATTCCATTTTGGAAAACTTAAGGAGTTTGCAATGACCAACGTTGCTATGGTTGCCCTGGCTTGTGGTTTTATCATCGCCTTCGGCGCTATGGGCGCCTGCCTTGGTATCGCTATCATGGGTGCGAAGTATCTTGAATCCGCTGCCCGCCAGCCCGAATTGATGGACGCTCTTCAGACGAAGATGTTCCTTCTCGCTGGTTTGATCGACGCCGCCTTCTTGATCGGCGTTGGTGTGGCCATGATGTTTGCCTTTGCTAACCCGTTCGTCGGCTAATTTCAGACATTTCTGAAATTGGTTTGAAACCGTCTTTTTCTTATTGACGACGTCGATGCTCGCCAAGTATCCGAGGATCTTGACAGGGCATCGACATAACGGGGTTGACAATGAACATTAATGCCTCACTGTTTGTACAGATGGTGGTGTTCTTCATCGGCTGCTGGATTACGATGAAGTTCATCTGGCCGCCTTTGATCCGTGCGATCGAAGAACGCCAAAACAAGATCGCCGAAGGTCTTGCCGCTGCTGACAAGAGCACCGAAGCTCTTGCCGAAGCACAGGCTAAGGGTAAGGAAATCGAAGCTGAAGCACGTGCTCGTGCAACGACGATCGTTTCCGACGGCGAAAAGCGCGGGGCTATGATTGTTGAGAATGCCAAGGAGCAGGCTCAGGTTGAAGCCGATCGCATCATTGCGAACGCTAAGGCCGAAGCGGCTCAGGAAATGCAGCGCGCTCGCGAACAACTTCGCGATGAAGTTGCCGCATTGGCTGTTGCTGGCGCTCAGCAAATTTTGGCTCGTGAAGTGGACAAGTCCGTCCATACTCAGTTGCTTGAACAACTTAAGGCTAAGCTCTAATCATGGCTGAACTTTCGACGATTGCACGTCCCTATGCTCAGGGCCTTTGGAAGGCTCTCGTTGCACGCGGGACCACTGCGCAGGCTGCACAGTTGGCTGACGCGTTAGACGTTCTCAGCCAAGTGACAAGCGAAAAAGAAGTCGCCGGTCTGGTCAATGATCCCAAGGTCACCGATGATCAGATGTTTGAGCTGCTTGCCGGTTCGATCGGTCAGGATGCTCCTGCCGAATTGATCGGTCTGCTGCGTACAATCATCGAAAACGGTCGTCTTTGTGCTTTGCCCGAGATCGCCGCGCAGTTCCGTGCGCTTAAAAACGAATCCGAAGGTGTCGCTGACGCCTACATCGAGTCCGCCTACGCGCTTAACAAGAAAGAAGTCGAACAACTGCTCCAGAAACTTGGCAACAAGTTCCCGGGCGTGAAACTCAACCCGATCGTGACCATTAACAAGGCACTGATCGGCGGCGTGAGTATCCGCGTCGGAGACCAGGTTTTGGACGGATCCGTTCGTGCTCGTCTTGCGCAGATGCAGGCGGCGCTCACCGCATAAATTTCGGAGCTCAAGAATGCAACTTAATCCTAGTGAAATCAGCGAACTGCTGAAGCAGCGTATCGAAGGCCTCGGGGTCTCCGCTGATCTCCGTACCCAAGGTACCGTCGTGTCGGTTACCGACGGTATTTGCCGTGTGCACGGTCTTCATGACGTGATGCAGGGCGAAATGCTGGAATTTCCCGGCAACACTTACGGCCTCGCCCTTAACCTGGAACGTGACTCGGTTGGCGCGGTTATTCTCGGTAGCTACGAGCACATTTCGGAAGGCGATACCGTCAAGACGACGGGTCGTATTTTGTCTGTGCCCGTCGGCCCGGCTTTGATCGGTCGCGTGGTGAACGCTTTGGGTCAGCCTATCGACGGCAAGGGCCCGATTCAGACCGAAGAATACGACGTGGTTGAAAAGGTCGCTCCCGGCGTGATTGATCGTCAGTCCGTGAGCCAGCCTGTTCAGACCGGTTTGAAGTCTGTCGACGCCATGATTCCGATCGGTCGCGGTCAGCGCGAATTGATCATTGGCGACCGCCAGTGCGGTAAGACGGCTATTGCCATCGATACGATCATCAACCAGAAGGGCAAAGACCTGATCTGCGTTTATGTCGCTATCGGTCAGAAGGCTTCCACGATTGCCAACGTGGTTCGTCAGCTTGAAGAGCATGGCGCAATGGAATACACGATCATCGTTGCCGCTACGGCATCTGAATCGGCCGCATTGCAGTACATCGCTCCCTACGCCGGCGCTACCATGGGTGAATACTTCCGTGACCGCGGTCAGGACAGCTTGATCGTTTATGACGATTTGACCAAGCAGGCTTGGGCTTATCGCCAGATCTCGTTGCTCTTGCGTCGTCCGCCGGGACGCGAAGCTTATCCCGGTGACGTGTTCTACTTGCACAGCCGTTTGCTCGAACGTGCTGCTCGCGTGAATCCGGAATACGTCGAACGCTTTACCAAGGGCGAAGTCAAGGGCAAGACCGGTTCCATGACCGCTTTGCCGATCATTGAAACGCAGGCCGGTGACGTGACCGCTTTCGTTCCGACGAACGTGATTTCCATTACCGACGGCCAGATCTTCTTGGAAACCGACTTGTTCAACGCCGGTATCCGTCCCGCTATCAACCCCGGTATCTCGGTGTCTCGTGTGGGCGGTGCCGCTCAGACGAAGGTCATCAAGAAGTTGGGTGGCGGTGTTCGTTTGGCTTTGGCTCAGTATCGTGAATTGGCCGCTTTCGCACAGTTTGCCAGCGACCTTGACGAAGCTACCCGCAAGCAGCTCGAACGCGGCCGTGTGGTGACCGAATTGATGAAGCAGCCTCAGTATCAGCCGCTTCAGGTTTGGGAAGAAGCCATCACGCTGTTTGCTGTGGAAATGGGCGCATTCGATGACGTTTCCGTCAAGGACGCATTGAAGTGCGAACGTGCCATGCGCGAATATCTGCAGCAGCACAATGCCGATCTCATCGATCGTATCGAAACCAAGAAGGAATTGTCTAAGGAAGACAATGCAACCTTGAAGGCTGCGATCGAAGAGTTCAAGAAGAACGGCGCTTGGTAATAGCGCTAATACTCTGAGAGGACCAAATGCCTAGTACTAAGGAAATTCGCGGCAAGATCAAGAGCGTACAAAATACGCGCAAGATCACCAAGGCGATGGAAATGGTTGCGGCCTCGAAGATGCGCAAGGCTCAGGACCGTATGCGTGCAGCCCGCCCGTATGCTGACAAGATTCGCAATATCATTGCGCACTTGGCCAGCTCGGGCGTGAGCTACAACCATCCGTTCCTCGTCAAGCACGCCCAATCCGTCGGTAAGGACGCCATGATTTTGGTGACCACCGACAAGGGTTTGGCTGGCGCGTTGAATACCAATATTCAGCGTCAAGTTCTCCATAAGACTGCCGAACTTCGCGAAGAAGGCAAGCAGCTGCAGGTGACGGCAATCGGTAATAAGGCCGTTGCCTTCTGCGGACATGCTGGCCTTGAAATCGTCAGTCAGGTGGTGCAACTCGGCGACCGTCCTCAGTTGGAGCGCCTTTTGGGCGCCATCCGTGTGCAGTTGGATGCATACGCACAAGGAAAGGTCGATCGAGTGTATCTGGCTTACTCGCGTTTTATCAACGCGATGAAGCAGGAGCCGGTGATTGAGCAGCTTTTGCCGCTCTCCGCCGATAAGCTCGCATCGCTTGGGGAAAAGCCGCGCGCCTATTCGTGGGACTACATCTACGAACCGGATGCGCAGACCGTGCTCGACGAATTGCTCAAGCGCTATGTCGAAGCTTTGATTTATTCGGCGGTTGCAGAAAATATGGCTTCCGAACAGTCTGCCCGTATGGTGGCTATGAAGGCCGCTTCGGACAACGCCAAGAAGCTCATTGGAGAATTGCAGCTCGTCTACAACAAGACCCGTCAGGCCGGCATTACGAAGGAAATCACCGAAATCGTCGGTGGTGCCGCCGCCGTGTCTTAATGGATTTGAATACCGAGGATTAACTCATGAGTATCGGACAAATCGTTCAGGTCATCGGCGCTGTGGTGGATATCGAATTCCCCCGCGACCAGATGCCGAAGGTTTACGACGCCCTCGTTCTTGAACAGGATGAAGGCAACTCCTTGGCCGAAGTCGGCCTGACCTTTGAAGTGCAGCAACAGCTCGGCGACGGCGTGGTTCGTACCATTGCCATGGGCTCGTCTGAAGGCTTGCGTCGCGGCATGAAGGTCACGTCGACCGGCAAGGGGATTTCCGTCCCGGTCGGCCACAAGACCCTTGGCCGTATTATGGACGTGTTGGGTCGCCCCATCGATGATGCGGGTCCCATCGGCGAAGAAGAACGTCGCGAAATTCACCGCGAAGCTCCCAAGTTTGACGAATTGAGCCCGTCTGTTGACCTGTTGGAAACCGGCATCAAGGTGATTGACTTGATCTGCCCGTTCGCCAAGGGCGGCAAGATCGGTCTGTTCGGCGGTGCCGGTGTGGGCAAGACCGTCAACATGATGGAATTGATTAACAACATTGCTAAGGCATACGGCGGTTATTCCGTGTTTGCCGGTGTCGGTGAACGTACCCGTGAAGGTAACGACTTCTACCACGAAATGGAAGAGTCCAAGGTTCTCGACAAGGTGGCAATGGTGTTCGGTCAGATGAACGAACCGCCGGGCAACCGTTTGCGCGTTGCTTTGACCGGTTTGACCATGGCTGAAGCTTTCCGTGACGAAGGTCGCGATATCTTGTTGTTCATCGACAATATTTATCGTTACACCTTGGCCGGTACCGAAGTGTCCGCTTTGTTGGGCCGTATGCCTTCCGCCGTGGGCTATCAGCCGACGCTTGCTGAAGAAATGGGTAAGTTGCAGGAACGTATTACGTCTACCAAGACCGGTTCCATTACGTCTATTCAGGCCGTTTACGTGCCTGCTGACGACTTGACCGACCCGTCTCCGGCTACGACCTTCAGCCACTTGGACGCAACCGTGGTTTTGAGTCGTGATATTGCCGCTTTGGGTATTTATCCGGCTGTTGACCCGCTTGACTCCACGAGCCGTCAGGTCGACCCCAACATCATCGGCGAAGAACACTACACGGTTGCACGTCGTGTTCAGGAAACGCTTCAGAAGTACAAGGAATTGCGCGACATTATCGCCATTCTCGGTATGGACGAATTGTCTCCGGAAGACAAGCTCGCCGTTACCCGCGCCCGTAAGATTCAGCGCTTCCTGTCTCAGCCCTTCCACGTGGCCGAAGTCTTTACCGGTTCCCCCGGCAAGTACGTCCCGTTGAAGGAAACCATCCGCGGCTTCAAGATGATCGTTGATGGTGAATGCGACATGTTGCCCGAACAGGCGTTCTACATGGTCGGTACGATTGACGAAGCCTTCGAAAAGGCCAAGACGATCAAGTAATTTTCCCCGATTGCGTGCGGCGTTCTTTTAAGGCGCCGCACACAAAAAGGTGAAGTACCGATATAACGGAGCAACTTATGTCTACGATTTTTGTTGACGTCGTCAGCGCAGAAGAGGGAATCTTCTCCGGCAATGCAAAGTTTGTTGCACTGCCCGGTCAGGAAGGTGAACTTGGTATTCTGCCCGGCCACGTGCCCCTCATCACCCGTATTCGTCCCGGTGCCGTTCGCATCAAGACCGAAGACGGTGCCGATGAGAGCATCTTTGTTGCCGGCGGCATCCTTGAAGTTCAGCCCGATCGTGTGACGGTGCTTGCCGATACGGCAATCCGTAGCAAGGATCTGGACGAAGCCAAGGCCAAGAAGGCTCTCGAAGAGGCCCAGCTTAGCCGTGCCAAGGCTCAGAGCGATTTGGATATCGCCAAGCTCGAAGCCACTATGGCGGCATTGTCCGCGCAGCTCGCCTATATTCGTCGTCTGCGCCACTGATCGCCCGACTGCGGTAGATAACCACAGTAAAAACGGTGCCTTGAAATTCACTTCGGTGAAGTTTTCGGGTGCCGTTTTTTTTCGTCTTGATGTGAAGGCAAATTTCTTGAGAGAAATACAAAAAAATTTCTCGTGCCTTGTCAAGTTGATGTAGCATACATGTGTACTGGGAGCTGTCGGTATGACGGTTGCCCATTGAAAACGAAAAAAAGATATTTTGTAAATTAAAAAAAGGAGCAATCGATATGGACGGCGTAAATGAATTGACCGATGTCATCCAGGTTTGCACGGACGGCAGCTCGCTTTCCGAAAAGGGCGTAGATACGGCTGTGGAATTGGCAAAAAGCCTCGGATTGCCTTTGGTGGGGATGACTTCGGTGATCAGCAAGCCCAACACCGTGCACGGTGTCGAATACGAAGACGAAAGCGTGAGAAAGCGCTTGGCTTACGTTGAAGAAGCTGCCAAGGCTGCCGGTGTGCAGTGCCAGTTGGTAGCGGAACATTGCTCCGCTCCCTCGGAAGGCATTTTGGCCGTTGCACATCGCTATGATGCACGTTTCATTGTGATGGCAAGTCGCGGCTTGGGCTCTTTGGGAAGCCTCATTTTGGGTTCGGAAACTCAAAAGGTGTTGGCTCAGGTGGATCGTCCCGTTTTGGTGATTCGCTAATCTTTTACAAGCGCCGCAATGGCGGCTTGAGCATCAACGCCTGTGACGGCAAAACGTTTCGTGCGCTGTGTTTCTCCCGAAACAAGACGTACGGCACTTTTGGCGACGCCAAGTTTTTCGGCAAGAAAAGCCGTGAGCTTGGCGTTGGCTTTTCCGTCGACGGGCGGTGCATTCAAGCTCAGCTTAAGACGACTGTTGTATTCTCCGACAATCGCATTGCGTTTTGCACCGGGTTGGGCATGAATTGCCAAGACAATGCCATCGGGTGCGGGCGTAAGCCATTCGGGCAGTCGAGCGGATTGACTCGTGCTCTGCTCGCTTTTATTTTCCAATTGAGATTTTTGATTTTTTCTTGTCATGAAGCCGATCAATGATACGTTTTTGCGTGCCTTAAAGCGCGAACACACCGACTATACCCCTTTATGGCTGATGCGTCAGGCCGGACGTTATTTGCCCGAATACTGTGCGACGCGCGCACGCTTGGGAAGCTTTATGGCTTTGGCTCAGGATCCGGACGCCGCTTGCGAAGTCACGTTACAGCCCGTGGACCGCTACGGGATGGATGCCGCGATTTTGTTTTCCGATATTTTGACCGTTCCCGATGCCATGGGCTTGGGTTTGAGCTTTGTGGCCGGCGAGGGGCCGGTCTTTGCCAAGCCCGTGCGTGACGAAGCGGCTGTCAATGCTCTTTATGTTCCCGATCCGGAAGGCGAACTCAAGTATGTGATGGACGCAGTGCGCACCATTCGTCGCGAACTCGACAACCGTGTTCCCCTGATCGGCTTTACCGGTTCTCCTTTTACTTTAGCCTGCTACATGGTCGAAGGAGGAAGTTCCAAGGACTTCTCGACCATTAAGAAGATGATGTATGCGCGTCCGGATTTGTTGCACAGAATTTTGGACATCAATGCCCGCGCCGTGACGGCTTACTTGAACGCGCAGATTGCTGCCGGTGCACAGGCCGTTCAGATTTTCGATACCTGGGGCGGTGCATTGGCCGACGGCTGCTTCCAGGAATTTTCTTTGCGTTATATCCGTCAAATCATCGAAGGCCTGACCAAAGAAGCCGATGGTGAAAAAGTGCCCGTCATTTGCTTTACCAAGGGTGGCGGTCATTGGCTTGAAGATATGGCGGCCGTGGGTGCCGACTGTATCGGCGTGGACTGGACCGTGAACTTGACGGCGGCGCGTCGCCGCACGGCAGATGCCGTGAGCTTGCAGGGCAATATGGATCCGCTCGTTCTCTTTGCCGGAGAAGATGCCATCCGTCGCGAAGCCCGCAAGGTGATCGATGCCTACGGCGATGTCGGTCAGGGCGGTCACGTCTTTAATCTCGGACACGGTATCAGCCAGCATACCGATCCGGAAGCCGTAGCGATTTTGGTGGATGAAGTTCACAACTACTCTCGCAACAAGCACTAAAAACTTATGAACAAGCGATAATCGCACAAAAACCTTGTGGATCAGGGGGAAAACGAAGGTTTTCAAATCTTCTCCCCAGAGTTATCCACAGAATATCGAAAACAAGGCCATCGAGATTTGACGATCCGACGGCCTTGTTTTTTATTCTCAAAATCGTTCGAACCCCTTGAAAATAAAGGGATAGACGCATTTTTGAATTTTGTGTTTCAAGGGTGCGACAAAGACGTTTGTGTGAAATCGAAATTTTTCGCTCAAGCGTTTTCCCCAAAGTTATCCACAGATTTCATAAGTTGTCAAAAAGGTGGTCACAAGCACATTTTGTCGGTAAGCTTGCTGCTGACAAATTTTTCGTGAAGAACCGATCGAGTCATGGCACCTTGTTTTGTTGAAGTATTTGTGGATGTACCCTTGCCGGCTTTGGACTACGCCGTGCCTGAAGACGTGATGGTCACGGTCGGAGATCGCGTTGTCGTGCCCGTAGGGACGCGTAAAACGGTCGGTATCGTTGCTGCAGTCAAAGGTACGACGCAGGTGTCTGAAAAGAAAATCAAGCCGATTGTGCGCGTTTTAAACGAGGTGGCGCCCTTGTCTGCCGAATGGATGCGTTTTCTGGCTTTTGCGGCGGATTACTACATTCGATTCAAAGGAGAGGCTGCCGTTTCGGCTCTGCCTCAGTTTTTCCGTACGCCGCCCAAGGCCAGATACGAGGCCAGTTTGAAGCGTTTGCGAGAACTCAAGCACAAAAAAATCAAACCCGGCGAGCGACTGTCGTTAAACGACGAACAACTTGCTGCGGCTCAGGCCATCAATGAGGCACAGGGCTTTGTGCCGTTTGTTTTGTACGGTGTGACGGGCTCTGGCAAGACCGAAGTGTATTTGCATGCGATCGAAGAGATACTCAAAAAATCGCCCGACAATCAAGTGTTGTTGCTAGTCCCTGAAATCAATCTGACGCCGCAATTGGAGGCGCGTGTGCGCGGTCGCTTTGTGGACGAAACGGTCGTGACGATGCACTCGGGGCTTACGTCCGTGGAGCGCGCTCGCAGTTGGCTTGCCGTACATGAAGGAAAGGCGCGGGTGTTGGTCGGTACGCGCATGGCTATTTTTGCGAGTTTTCAAAAGCTCGGTCTTATTATCGTAGACGAAGAGCACGATCAAAGTTATAAGGCAGGCGAAGCCATGCGGTTTTCCGCACGCGACTTGGCGGTCAAACGCGCCATGGACAACGGCATTGCCTGCGTGTTGGGGTCGGCTACGCCTTCATTGGAAACATGGGCAAAGGTTTTGGCACGGCAATATCGCTGTCTGCGTTTGTCTCATCGAGCGGTTCAAGCGGCGCATTTGCCCAAACTCGAGCTTGTCGACGTTTCCAAAGAAAAACCCCAAGTTTTTGCCCAAAGTGTCAAAGACGAAATCGATGCCACGCTGCTGCGCAAAGAACAGGTTCTTGTTTTTATCAATCGCCGTGGCTATGCACCGGTCATTTCCTGTACGGCCTGCGGTTGGGTGAGTCGGTGTGAGCATTGTTCGGGATTTACGGTTTTTCATAAAAACGATCGCCGATTGGTCTGCCACCATTGCGGCACGAGCTATCGGGTGCCTGTGCGTTGCCCAAGTTGCGGCAATCCCGAAATCGTTGCCGTGGGCACCGGTACGCAACGCATCGAAGAGGCGATCGAAGCGCTGTGGCCTCAAGCGCGCGTTTTGCGCATTGACCGAGACAGCGTGAAAACGAAAAATGCGGCAGAAACGGCATTTGAAAGCGTGCATGCCGGAGATGTGGACATTGTGGTCGGTACGCAAATGATTGCCAAGGGGCACGACTTCAAACGTGTCGGTTTGGTCGTCGTTTTAAATGCCGATGCGCAGCTCGTCAGTCCCGACATTCGTGCTGAAGAGCATTTGTATGCAACGCTTATGCAGGTGGCGGGGCGTGCGGGGCGCGACAAAATTGCCGGACGCGTTTTGATTCAGACTCGCTTTCCGGAGCACCCCGTCTATGCCGACATGCAAAAGGGCGACTATGAATCGTTTGCGCAAAGGCTTTTGAACGATCGACGGGAGTCCATGAGCCCGCCCTATGCTTTCCAGGCCTTGTTGACGGCGCAGTCCTCTCATTTGGAGCGAACCATAGGATTTTTGCGCGCCGCCCGAGACGCGGCCGTGAACTTGAAGTTTTCTTCGGTCTTTGTCTATGAGCCCGTTCCTATGAGTCTGATGCGTTTAAAAGACGCCGAACGCGGGCAACTTTTGATCGAAACGATGAATCGGCGCGACAGGCATGCATTTTTGACGGCCTGGGACGCAAGTCTCAGATCTTTGACCGGGATCGATGCCGGTGTGACCTGGGCCATCGAGGTAGATCCGGCCGATATCTGATGGTATGGGCGCAACCCTGTATAATGCGCGAACTGGTCGCCGTAGTTCAACTGGATAGAATATGGCCCTCCGAAGGCTGTGATGTGGGTTCGAGTCCCGCCGGCGGCACCATACCGAAAGCGTTTCGAGAAAATGTTTCGAGGCGCTTTTTCTTTTTTGACGATGGAGTTTGACGTTTATGCTGTTTCCGACGGAGATGAGTCTGCATAAAAAGAGTCGCCGTTTCGACATTGCATTTGATAACGGCAAAAGCTTTGCTTTTCCGTTTGAATTCTTGCGCGTATTTTCGCCTTCGGCGGAAGTGACAGGGCACACGCCCGATCAGGCCAAGTTGCAGGTGGGAAAACGCGACGTTGAAATCGAGCAAATCGAACCGATCGGCAGTTATGCTTTACGTTTTGTTTTTTCCGACGGTCACGACTCCGGCATTTACAGCTGGGAGTATTTGGAAGAAATCGGGGATAACCAAGACAATCTTTGGAACGTTTATCTGCAAACGCTCGAAGAAATGGGTGCAAGCCGCGATCCCAACGATCCTGCCAATGCCAAATTTGCCGAAAAACCCAAAAAGACGTGCCCCTCCAAGCAACACTAAGGTTGATTTTTAAATGTCCGAAACTGATCAGAAAAATACGCATTTTGGCTTTAAAGAGGTTCCCGAAAGCGAAAAGGCCGATGACGTCAGACATGTCTTCGACTCCGTTGCCAAGCGCTACGATTTGATGAACGATTTGTTGAGTTTGGGGTTGCACCGTGCATGGAAGCGTGCCGCGGTCGCCTGTACCGAGCTCAAAACCGGCGACAAGGGTTTGGATATTGCTTCCGGAACGTGCGATTTGGCAATTTGTTTCGGTCATATCGTCGGGCAGAGCGGCGAGGTTTGGGCAACCGACATCAATCGCGCGATGTTAAGCGAAGGCTTGCGCCGCATTCATGCAACGGGCACGCAAGCGCATGTCGCACAATGCGATTGCGAAGCCCTGCCTTTTGAAGACAATACGTTTGATGCGGCCGTCGTTTCTTTCGGTTTGCGCAACATGACGCACAAAGATCGGGCGCTCAAAGAGATGACGCGCGTGGTGCGTCCGGGCGGCCGTGTGGTGGTGCTTGAATTCAGTCACTGCCAAAAGTGGCTCAAGCCTCTCTACGACTTCTATTCCTTCAAATTTATGCCGTGGTTGGGCTCCAAGGTGGCGGGCGACGCACCGAGCTATCGCTATTTGGCCGAATCCATCCGCATGCACCCGAATCAGGAAACTTTGGCCGGCATGATGCATGAGGCCGGTCTTGAACCCGTGAAGTGGACCAATCTCACCTTTGGGATTTGCGCCTTGCATATCGGCGTGAAACCGAAAGCTTGACGGCCGATCGTTGGCAGGATGTCAAAGAGCGCCTCGGACAGGTTTCGAGAGCGCTCTTTTTTGTAAAAACTCCATACAAAGTTATGGTTTTTTGTCATAGTGAAAAAACACACGGATCCGTACAATTAAGAGTCAGTCTTAAGGGAAGAGAAAAGCCCCGAAGAGCTTTGACGACACTTCAAACATTCAAGTGTCCAACACACTAAATTTTGAGAAAAAGAAAAATGAAAAAACTTTTGGCCATGATGGCCGTCGGCCTGATTCTTGTTTCCACCGCTATGGACGCCGATGCCGCGCGTCGCTTGGGCGGCGGTTCCTCTTTCGGTCGTCCCGCACCGACTTTGCGTCAGGCGACACCTCAGCCTGCCGCACCTCAAATGGGGCAGCAAGCCCAGCGCAATCCCGGTGCACAAGCACAAAAGCCCGCAACGGGGGCTGCAGCTGCCAACGCTGCCAAACCCAGCCCGTGGCGAGGCATGTTGATGGGCGCAGCCGCAGCCTTGGGTATCACGGCATTGTTGAGTGCTTTGGGGTTGGGCGAAGGTTTTGCTCAGATCATCATGGTGGTTTTGCTTGCCATGGTTCTGTTCTTTGTTTTCCGACTTGTGGCAGGAAAATTGATGGCAGGCAAGACCCGTCCGGCGGCAGCCGCAAGCTACGGCAATGCGAATTCGAGCAATACGCACTTTGAGTCGACACCCGTTTCGGAACAAAACCGTCCGGCATCGCAAGCCGCAACGCCTGCTTCGATGATGGGCGGCCAGGCGGCAACGGGCAGCGTCATGGACATGTTTAGCCGCGGACAGTCTGCAACGAGCGACGCAGCCGGTCCCGCTATTCCCGAAGGTTTTGACAAGGCCGGTTTCGAAGCCGTTGCCAAGGAAAACTTCATCAAGCTTCAAAAGGCTTGGGATACGGGCAACGTGGTGGAAATCAGCGACTTTACGACCAACGATCTCTTTATTGCCATCACGCACCAGTTGCGTGAACGCGGAGCACAGGCTCAAACGTCCGAAATCATCAACCTGACGAGCGAACTCTTGGGCGTGATGACCGAAGGCAACGAACATGTTGCCGTCGTGGAATTCAACGGCGCCATGAAGATTTCGGGCGAGTTTGAAGAAGTTCACGAACGCTGGATTTTGGTGCGCGCTACCGACGACTCTACCGGTTGGTTGTTGGCCGGTATCGAGCAGGTCGAAGACAACAAATAAGGCGACTTTCGGCAAGGCTTAAAATCTTGTCGAATTTGTAACGAAAAAGAAGGCTTTCGGGCCTTCTTTTTTCGTCTGAAAAAACTGTGGAGAACCTTGACGGATCACGGTTCGGCAAGAGATTTTGTGTCGGATGCGATGTGTCGTATTTTTGACGCATATCCATCAATTGACTTAGGGGAAATTCCCCTTCGCACGGCAGAAAAATCGGACTTTTTTTGATATGAATGAAAGTTAGGCCGATTTTGGAAAAAAAATTTCGCGTGAGGCTTTAATTTTTGCTGTGTATTCCTATACTGCGCATCTACTAAAAAACTTGCGAAGCAATTCACATATTTCATGCAGAGCCACCTTCGCAAGGACGTTAGTGTGAGTGAATAACGTTTTTTTCAATCTCTCGTCGTTACGCTTTTTTAAGGGAGAGGTGCGATGACGCAGCTGATCGTTTTGGTCTGCATTTACATGCTGGTTTCCGTCGGTATCGGGCTTTTGGCCGCACGTCGCGTGCAAAATACCGCGGACTACGCTTTAGCCGGGCGCTCTTTGCCTTTGGCCATGGTGATTACCGCCACGTTTGCCACGTGGTTCGGCAGCGAAACCGTATTGGGTTTGCCGGGGCGCTTTATCGAGGGCGGTATTGCCGGCGTGATCGAAGAACCTTTCGGTTCCGGCATGGCTTTGATTTTGGTGGGCATGTTCTTTGCCCGTAAGCTCTACAAGATGGACTTGTTGACCATCGGCGATTTTTATCGCAAGCGTTACGGCAAGAAAATCGAACTGGCCTGCGCCTTTTTTATCATTTTGTCCTACTTGGGCTGGGTCGGTGCTCAGATCGCCGCTTTGGGCTTGGTTTTGAACCTTGTGACCGAAGGTATGGTGAGCGTTTCTCTGGGCATGACCATCGGTACTTTTGTCGTGTTGTTTTACACGGTTTACGGCGGGATGTGGTCGGTGGCCGTCACCGACTTTTTCCAAATGATCATCATCGTTGCCGGTCTTGTCGCCATTGCCGTTTGTGCCAGTGACATGGCAGGCGGCGTCGGTGCCGTGATCGAGTTTGCCGACAAGCGCGAACTCTTCAATCCCTGGCCTGAAATGAGTTGGAACGGTTGGCTTTTTTGGGTGTCGGCTGCCATTACCATGATGATCGGCTCGATTCCCCAGCAGGACGTTTTTCAGCGCGTGATGAGTGCCAAGGACACCAAGACGGCCGTTCGCGGTCCGATTCTGGGCGGGATCTTTTATATCCTCTTTGCCTTTGTGCCGATGTTTATCGTGTGCGCGGCCGTATTGGCCATGCCGGGTGTGGGCGAAACGCTGCTCAATACCGATCCGCAGCGTCTGTTGCCGACATTGATTCGCGACTATATGCCCTGGTGGTTGCGCGTACTGTTTTTCGGTGCCGTTTTGTCTGCCGTGATGTCGACGGCTTCGGCCACGATGTTGGCGCCGGCCACGACCTTTGTGGAAAATATTCTGCGCAACTACGTCAGAATCGAAGGCCGCGAATTGGGATATATGCGCGCAACGCTCATTGTCTTTGCCATTGCCGTTTTGTGTTACAGCCTGTGGTTTGAAGGTACGGCCATTTACGATATGGTGGCCATGGCCTATCAGTTCCCGGTTGTGGGCGCCTTCTGGCCCTTGGTGATGGGCTTGTATTGGAAGAAGGCCACGACGCAAGGCGCATGGGTGTCGATTGTCACCGGCGGCATCACTTGGGCCTTCCTGACATTTACGGGCGCAGGAGACGTTTTCCCGGCGGTTCTGGGCGGCTTCATCGTGGCCGGTCTCGGTATGGTCACGGGCAGCCTTTTGCCTACGCGCTACAACGCACGTTACCGCCGTCTGCAGGCTTTGCAAGCAGCTCCGGTGCTGTCCTAACTCTTGCCAAGTTGACATTGAAGGCGGAAGCGGTCGAATGCAGACTGCTTCCGTTTTTTTATTTCTTTTTTTGGGGAGCTGTGGATAAACTTGTGGAAATATTGTCGAAAAGTTGTTGGTAATTTGTGGGCAAATTGTGGAAATCTTTCATTGGGGGAAGCTATGCGCATATCGAAAATTTGTATCGGGGTCTTGGCCGCAACATTTCTTGTCGGGTGCGCGACGGTGCAAACGACGGATAAAGACGTCAAACAAGAGTTGAGTCGGTTCATCGACGATCACAAAACACAAGTTTTGGATGTCGATCGAGCAGCCTCGGGCGCCGTGGTCGTCACGACGAGCGAAGAGGCGATCGCATCCTACCTTGATCAAAAGAAAGATCCGAACATTGTTGTGCGGCGTCTGCTCGAAGCCGCTTCTCTGGGCAATATTGCCGCAGGCGTCGTCAACGTGCCCGTTGCGGCCATTCACAGGGCTCCAAAATCTTCTTCCGAAATCATTTCCGAAGCGGTGATGGGCACTCCCGTCTACATGCTTGAAAAAGACGGTTGGTGGCGCGTCCAAACGCCCGAGGGCTATCACGGTTTGCAAGTAAGCGCCATGACGCCCGAAAGCTTTCAGGCGCATTTCCAAAAGCCGCAGGCCATGGTAACGGCACTCGAAGTCGAGGGGCGCTCCGACAACGGCCGGCAAACGGTCACGACGCTGACGGCAGGTTCGTTGGTCAGTGTTGTCAAAAAACTCGACAAACAGACTTTGATTGCGTTGCCCGACGGCAGAACGGGACGAATCGATACGCAATCGATTCGAAATCTCGATCAGGTCTATCAAGCCCGCTCCGAAGTGCAAATGCGGGCGCAAATTGCACAAAACGCGCTGAAATTGATCGGACGCAGCTATCGCTGGGCCGGTGTGTCGTCGTTTGGTGTCGACGGTTCGGGACTTGTTGAACTACCCCACGCTCACACGTGGGGATTCGTAAGGGCCGCCCCTTACTTCTAATAGCGTCCCGATATCCACACGTGTGTGCAGATTTCGAATCGCTACGGGCATGTCCAATACACCCCGATCGAGCATGAGCCTCTTTTCGAGCCACTCATTCCCGAATTCCTTTCTTCCAATATTGATCGCGCCGTTGACATCGGCATTGATCTCTTGCCCTGCACTACTCTTATAGAGCCCGCGTTCGATACGTGTTCCTGAGAAAGGCTTCTGAGGAAAACTCTCTCCGTAGGTCGGTATCTCATCGAAATCCAATGCGCTGGCTTGCGAGGTATAGCTTTCTTCTCGGACGATGACTTCTATACCGTGGCTTTGCGCCTTGTATTTGACCATATCGATGAATTTTTTGTGCGGAAGCATCACAAACTTCTGGTTATTGACCGAACCCAGATTGGCTTTCTGTTTCCAGTCCGGGTTAAGCCCAAACACGATCTTGCCCAAACCGAAAGTCAGACAGGTATCAACGAGCAAATTGGCAGCTTTGTGCAACCAGTCGTTAATTTGACGATCACGCTTTTCACCCTTGATGCGGATATGATCGAGGTAGTTTTTAGGTTTTTTCTTATCTCCCCTGGCTTCTTTGGCCTCGTTAGCCAACTTGTCCATCTTGGATTGAAGCTCTGCCTTTTCCTTGTTGTACTTTTGATTCAGGCTTTTGATACCGGTGCCCTTGATCAAACAGGGTTTGACGCCCGGTTTGGTCGATACGATGGTTACAAAGTTATCAATACCGGGATCGCACACCAAGGCAAAGTTGGGATCTAAATTGACAGATTCTTTAGGTTTCTCCTCTGTAACGTGGTAGGTCAGTTCGATGGCAATGCTGTTGCCCAACGGCACGATTCTCAGATCGCCCGCAACGGCTTCCGTTGCCTTTGCATTGAAAACTTGATTTTGACAACAACGAACGGGGATCGGCTTCAAGCCAAAATCCTCGCCGCTGGTAATGGTCAGTAAGCCGTCCTTGATTTGATAGCCGTTACGGCCGACAAAAAACGTTCGATACTTCTTTTTGTAGCCGGGTAACTTCGGCTCACCCTTGAACTTCTCAGGATGCTTTTTATATTCGGCTTTGGCCTTTGCAAAAGATTTGAATTGCTTGGCGACAATCTGCCCCTGACGTTGAGCCGATGCGGCTGAAGGCATGGCACGATAGTCCCGAGGGTATTTGGCTTTGAGTTCGTTATCGAACTCGGAACGAGACATCACGGGCTCTTTGGCAAAAAAGCGTTGACGCAGAGTATAGACGGCACAATTACCCAGCTTGCGCGAAAACGAGCAAAGCTGACGGCAAGCCGACCAATTCGGGTGGCTTTTCTTGATAATCGTTCTTTCCGTTCTTTCAACTCTTAGTTGCATGTGATTGACGAACCGTTCTACGCAC